>Ga0209161_10005412_pt1 | contig 10090 bp, 9 predicted proteins | sample GraSoiAngelo_155_FD_186169 | JGI IMG/M metagenome (GOLD analysis project Ga0209161, IMG submission 186169) | Grasslands soil microbial communities from the Angelo Coastal Reserve, California, USA - 14_1009_13_30cm (SPAdes) (version 2) | ecosystem: Environmental > Terrestrial > Soil > Grasslands ...
CGCGTCGCTCGCCCGGGCCGGTTTCCGCTACATCCTGGTCGCGAACGGTCACGGCGGGCCGGGCCACCTCGCCGCGCTCGAGGAAGCGTCGGCCGCCGTGTCCCGGCGGTACGCGATCACGATGGCGTCCTTCACGGGCCATCTCGCCTGGCAGTTTCTGCGTGGCCGCTACCTCGACAAGATCGAGGCAGCGCTCGGTCGTCCGCTCGGCGACGACGAGCGGCAGGCGTTTGCCGAGGACGCGCACGGCGGCTGGTGGGAGACCTCGCTGATGCTGCTCGTGCGCCCCGACCTCGTGGACGGCGTCTACCGGACGCTCCCACCCGCGCGCTACTCGCTCGCGGCGCGGGCGATACCGAACTACCCGCTGAAGCGTGGCGGGCAGGGATACGTCGGCCACCCCGCGATGGCCGATCCCGCCTTCGCCAAGGCGGTGACGGAGGTCCTGATCAACGAAACGATGGCGCTGGTCGAGGGGCTGCTCGACGGCCGGATCCGTCCCGCCGACCGGCGCTCGCCGTTCTTCGCGCTCCCGTTCTTTCGCACCGACTTCTGGCCCCTCGCGACGACAGCCCTGGCATTCGTCGCGGTCGGTGCGATTGCCCTCCTCTTCAAAAAATCGGACCGATGATCGACCTCGAAGCGAGGGACGGCGTCGCCTGGCTCCGCCTCAACCGCCCCGAGGCGCTCAACGCGCTCGACCGCGCCCTGACCGGAGCGCTCGAAGAGGCGCTCACGCGGGTCGCCGCGATGGACGACGTCGCCGTGCTCGTCGTCGCCGGCCGCGGTCGCGCCTTCTGCGCCGGCAACGACCTCACCGAGATGGCGACGCTCACCGGGGACGAGGCCGAGGCGCTGGCGACCCGCCAGGCCGTGCTCCTCGACCGCTTCGCGCAGCTGCCACAAGTGACGCTTGCCGCGATCGACGGCTGGGCACTCGGCGGCGGCCTCATGCTCGCGGCGGCGCAGGACCTCCGCGTGGCCTCCGACCGGGCGCGCTTCGGCCTCCCCGAGGTCACGCTGGGCTTCAACCCCGCCTACGGCATCGCGCGGCTGCTCGACGTCCTGGCCGGCGGCTGGGCGCGCGAGCTCCTGCTGACCGGCCGGACGATCCACGCGAGCGAAGCGCTCCGCATGGGGCTCGTGAATCGCGTCGTCGCGCCGCCGACGCTCGAGGCGACCGTCGCCGCGCTCGCGGCGGACATCGCGCGCTCGCCGCGCGCGGGTCTCGCGGCGACGAAGGAGATCGTGGCGGCGATCCGGAGGGGCCCGCCGGGGCGCGGCCCCGAGGCGTACGGCGCCGCGCTCCGCGCGAGCCCGGAGGCGCGTGCGCGGATCCGCGCCTTCAGAGAACGCAAGACGACGCGCTGAGCCGGGCGGCGCCGAAGCGGGCGCCGTTACGACTTCGCCTGGTGCATCACCTGGTCGGCCTCGCGGAGCAGCTCCTCGGGCGTCTCCGGAGGCGACTGGCTGTACGCCACCCCCACATTGCAGCGGATGTGGTCCACCGGCAGGCCGCGCTTCGCCGCCAGCTGCGCGATCTTGTCGCGCACCCGGGCCACGACGAGGTCGACGGCGTCGGGCCCGGCATCGGGGAAGAAGATCGCGAACTCATCGCTCCCGTGGCGCGCGACGAGATCTGTGGTGCGCGTCGCCTCGATCAGCGCGTCAGCCACGGCGCGGAGGACGTCGTCGCCGACGCCGTAGCCGAAGCGATCGTTGATCGCTCGTAGATGGATCACGTCGAGGACGAGCATCAGCGCGCCGGTCCCGCGTCGGCGGGCCACTGCCGCGAGGCGCCGGTACTGGTCGAGGAAGGCGCGGCGACTCGCGAGCCCCGTCACCGGATCGGGCGCATACCGCGAGAGCCGCCGGTCGGTCTCGTACAGCCGCCCGGCCATCATCTGCAGCAGCGCCAGCGCGAGCCCCACCGACGTCTCGAGCACCTGCAGAAAGTCGTCCTGGTGGAGCAGGAGGCAGTGCGTCCGCTCGACCGCCAGGACCGTTGACGACCGCGCCCGGTTGCGGATGATCGCGAGCTCGCCCACGATCTCGCCCTCGCCGAGCTCGCTCAGGATGACCTCCCCGGGATTGCCGGCGGCCTCCTCGAGCACGCGCGCGCGACCGGACAGGATCACGAAGAGGCTGTCCGCCGGATCGCTCTCCTGGATGATCGAGTGGCCCGCCGGGAAGACCTCCTCGGACGCCCGCGCGACTAAGAGCTCGCGCTGTTCGTTCGTGAGCGACCTGAAGAGCGGCACTGACGTGAGCAGCCCCGCGTAGCGCGCCCGGCCGGCTTCGCGATCGGCGCCCTCGGCCGGGCGCGGCCGGGTCCCACGCGGACCGTCGAAGGCCGTCAGCGTGCGCGAGAGCCACGCGCGAACCCGCGCGCGCAGCATCGGCGGGCTGAAGGGCCGGGCGAGGTAATCGGTGGAGGAGGCTTCGCCCCGGCCGACCACGTCGGCCGCCACGGAGCCGTCGGCGAGCACGACGACGGGGAAGTTCGCCCGGCCGAGGCGCGCGCGCAGCGTGTCGAGGGCGCCTGCGCCCTCGCTGTCGAGCAGCGCGCGGTCGATGATCGCCAGGTCCGGCCGGAGATCGGACCCCCGCCTGAGCACGGATGGCACGTCCGCAAGGCGGAGCAGGACGAGGGCATCCTCGCCGAGGACCTCCTCGATCGCGGCGACCTCCGTGTCGTTGCCGCTGACGACCAGCACGCGCCCACCCGCGATCTCCCGGTGCTGGAGCGCGGAGGCGGCCGCCACGTCGCGCGTGGCCCCGTTGCCGCGCACCTCCAGCTCGAGCCCCTCACGCGCCGCGAGCACATCGAGCCCTGACCCGTGCGCCGTCGCGCGCGCCCGCGCGTGCGACTCGATGCGCTCCATGGCCGTGTCGTCGTGCTGCGGGTCATGATGGAAGAGGACGAGGCGCACCACGCCCGCCGCCAGCGCGACGTCCACCGCGTACTCCAGGGAGCTGTGTCCCCAACCGACCTTGCCCCGGTACTCCTCCTCGGTGTACTGCGCGTCGTGGATCACGAGGTCGGCGCCGCGCATGAACGCGATGTGACGCTCGTCGCCCGGGTGCTGCGAAACCCGGCCCGGCAGGCTCCAGAACGGCTCGTGGTCGGTCATGTAGGCGAGCGTCGCCCCGCCGCTCGACAACCGGTACCCGATCGTCGGCCCGGTGTGGTTCAGGTACTGCGTCTCCACGCGCACCTCTCCGACGCGGAAGAGGCCCTCGTCGAGCTCCGTGTAGTGGATACGGCTCCGCAGCTCGCGGAGCTTGACGGGGAAGTACGAGTACTCCATCTGCCCGGACATCGCCTCCTCGAGGCTCCGCTGGAAGCCGCGAGGCGCGTAGATGTTCAGCTCGGCCCCGGGCAGGAACGCGGGGATGAAGAACGGGAAGCCCTGGATGTGGTCCCAATGGGTGTGGCCGATGAAGAGGTGGAGTCGCATCGGCTGGGGCATCGTCCGAACGAGGTGGAGCCCGAGCCCGCGGACGCCGGTGCCGCAGTCGAGGACGATGACGGTGCCGTCGGCGGCGCGCACCTCGGTGCACGACGTGTTGCCGCCGTAGACGGCGGTCGCGGCTCCCGGCGTGGCGATGGATCCTCGCGTGCCCCAGAATCGGACTTGCATGGCAAAGTCTACGACTATCATACTGCCACCTGCCTGGACCGGCTCAATCTCGGCCTCCACCACCTCGCCAAGCCACGCCCGCGCTGAAGTGTGATAAAAAGCTGCGGGGAACGAGGCGCGCACCCTCAAGGAGGACGCCATGAGGACGACTCGGCGAAGCTTGCTCAGACTCATGGGCGCCGGGGCCGCCGCGGCAACGGTGCGGCGCGACGCGGCGCCGGTGTTCGCGCAGGCCGGCGGCCCCGTGAAGATCGGCGTGCTCACGATCCGCGCCGGTATCGCGGCCCCCGTGGGCGCCGCGGGGCTGCGCTCCACCGAGTGGTGGCTCGAGCGCGTGAACAAGGCGGGCGGAATCCTCGGACGCCCAGTGCAGCTCATCGTCGAGGAAGAGTCGAACCCGAAGGACACCGTCGAGCGCTACCGCAAGCTCATCCTCCAGGACAAGGTGGAGGCGGTGCTCGGCGGCATCTCCACCGGCGTGACGCTGGCACTCGGCCCCGTGGCGGACGACCTCGGGACGCCATGGCTCTCCTGGGACGGCACCACCCAGAAGGGCGTCGAGGAGACGATGCCCAACCCCAAGTGGGCCTTCAAGAGCGTGGACAACGAGGTCGAGGCGATCGTGGCGGGCATGCTCACCGCGAAGTACTTCAAGGGCGTCAAGACCGTCGCGGGCATCGGCAACGACTACTCCTACGGCCACGATTGCTGGGAGTCCTACCAGGCGGTGCTCAAGAAGTACACGCCGGACGTGAAGTTCGTCCTCGAGCTCTTCCCCAAGCTCGGGGTGACCGATTTCACCTCGCACATCGTCGCCATCCAACAGTCGAAGGCGGACCTCCTCATGTGCTCCTTCTGGTCCGGCGACGCGACGATCATCATGAAGCAGGCGGCGGCGGTCGGCCTCTTCAAGACGATGAAGGGCGTGTTCACGACGGCGGGCGGCGTCCACGACTCCTTGAAGAAGGAGTTCACGCCGGAGGGGCTCCTGCTCGGGTACAACACGATGTACTTCGACGATCCCAAGGGGAGCCCGCTCCTCAAGCAGTTCGTCCGCGAGTACAAGGCGAGGTACAACGAGTACCCGCCGTACGAGTGCGACCACGCCTACTTCTGCGCCGAGTCCTACAAGGCCGCGGTCGAGAAGGCAGCGCGCTCCGGCAGGCAGTGGCCGGAGAAAGCGCAAGTGGTCAAGGCGCTCGAAGGCATCGAGGCCGAGTCGCTCTCCGGCAGGCGGAGCTGGCGCGAGGACCACATCCAGATGTGCAACTTCTACCAGGGCGTCACGACGCACAAGAACCCCTACGACTTCGTCACCATCGATCCGATCGAGGTCGTCTCCACGAAGGTGGCGATGAAGCCGGCCGGCTCCAAGCTGTTCGACTGGATCAACTCCTGGAAGATCTGAGCGCTCGCTTCGTATGACCGCTCACGTCGTCAACCTCGTGGTGAGCGGCGTGTTCCACGCGAGCATTCTGTTTCTGGTGTCGGCGGGGCTGCAGGTCGTCTTCGGCGTGCAGAAGATCTTCAACCTCGCGTGCGGCTCCTTTTACGCGCTCGGCGCCTACGTCGGCGTCTCCGCGGTCGCCTGGTATGCCGAGGCGGGCGGCCCGCCCGCGCTCTTCATTCTTCCGCTGGCCATCGCGGGAGTTGCCGCCGGCGCGCTCGGCGTCGTCGTCGAGCGCGGGCTCCTGCGCTTCGTCTACGACCGCGACGAGACCTTCCAGCTCCTCCTGACCTTCGCCGTCGTCCTCATGATGGAGGACGCGATCCGGATGACGTGGGGCACGTCGCCCCGGTCCACGGCCGGCCTCTATCTGACCTACGGCGGGGTGCACGTGCTCGGGACGACGGTGCCCGTGTACAACCTGATCGTCATCGGAGCAAGCCTCGCCATCGCGGTCCTGATCGGCTGGCTCCTGACCCACACCGCCTTCGGCTGCATCATCCGCGCCAGCGCCGACAATCGCGAGATGGCCGAGGCGCTCGGCGTGGACATGCGGCGCCTCTACGCGAAGGTCTTCACGCTCGGCACGGCGCTCGGCACCCTGGGCGGCGCGCTCGTCATCCCGGCGACGGCGGCGATGAGCGAGATGGGCATCGAGCTGATCGTCGAGGCCTTCGCCGTCGTCGTGATCGGGGGCCTCGGGTCCATGCGGGGAGCCTTCGTCGGCGCGCTGATCGTCGGCGTGCTCCGCTCGATCGCGATCTCCGTGTATCCGGAGCTCGAGATGCTGCTGATCTACCTGATCGTGATCGCGGTGCTGGTGCTTCGGCCGCGCGGTCTCTTCGGCGGGGCCCCGGCGTGAGCGGCCGGCTCGTCCTCGCGGCGGCGCTCGGCGCAGCCGTCCTGGCGCCCCTCGTGGCACCGACCTATCAGGCTCTGCTGATGCTGCCGTTCATGGCGTACGCCGTCGCGCTCCTGGGGCTGAACCTCCTCTTCGGCTACACAGGCCTCGTCTCCTTCGGGCACGCGCTGTTCCTCGGGATCGGCGCCTACACGGGCGCCTTCCTCACGAGCGTCTTCAGGGTCCGCTCGATGGAGGTGATCCTTGTCGCCGCGGCGGCACTCGGCGCGCTGGTGGCAGCCCCGGTGGGCGCGCTCTGCGTGCGCTACGTGAAGATCTACTTCGGGATGCTCACGCTCGCGTTCGGCATGGTCTTCTACACGTTCGTGCTGAAGTTCTACAGGCTGACGGGCGGCGACGAGGGCATGCCCTTCCTGCGCCCCGCGCTCCTCGGGCGGAGGCTCGAGGGCCTGTCGAAGATCGACTACCTCGTCGGCCCGTACTACTATTACTCGCTGGCCGTGCTCGTCCTGGCCACGCTCGTCATGTGGCGCATCGTCCGCTCGCCCTTCGGTCTCTGCCTCAAGACCATCCGCGACAACCCGACGAAGGCCGAGACGCTCGGCATCGGCGTTGCGCGCTACCGCTGGTACGCTTTCGTGATCTCCGCCGTCTACGCCGCGGTCGGCGGCGCCCTCCTCGGCCCGCCGACGGGCAACGTGGACCCGACGCTCGCCTACTGGACGCAGTCGGGCAACATCGTGTTCATGACGCTCCTGGGCGGGTTCGCGAGCTTCTTCGGGCCCGTCCTGGGCGCCTTCGTCTTCATTTATCTTCAGGACTGGGTGATGTCGATCGTCCCGTTCTGGCGGCTGATCTTCGGCGCGATCCTCGCCGTCATCGTCATCTTCGCCCCCGGCGGGCTCGCGGGGCTCCTGACCCCCCGGCCCGCCGCGGCCCCGCGCCCATGATCCTCCGCGCCGTGGGGCTGCGGAAGCTCTACGGCGAGGTCTGCGCCCTCGACGGCGTGAGCCTCGCCATCGATGCAGGAGAGTTCGTGTCGATCATCGGGCCGAATGGGGCGGGCAAGTCCACGCTCATCAACGTCCTCACCGGCGTCCTCCGGCCGACCGCGGGCGCCGTCACCTTCAAAGATCGCGACGTGAGCGGGCTCGGACCCGCCCGCCTGGCCCGCCTCGGGATCGCGCGGTCCTTCCAGCTCGTCCAGATCTTTCCCGACCTCACGGTGCTGGAGACGCTCCAGGCGGCGGTGGTCTCGCGCCTCGGGCGCGGCACGCGCCTCTTCGCGTCGCTCGCCGCCGACCGCGAGGTTCAGGAGGGCGCGATCGACGTCGCCGAGCTGTTCGGCCTGGGCGAGAAACGCCACGTGCCCGCCAAGCAACTGCCTCAGGGAGACAAGAAACTCCTCGACGTGGCGTCTGCGTTCGCCCTGAGGCCGGAACTCATCCTGCTCGACGAGCCGACGTCCGGCGTGAGCACGGCGGACAAGACGACGATCATGGAGTCCCTCGTCTCGGCCTCGAAGCGGATCGGCGTCCGCGCGATCATTCAGGTCGAGCATGATATGGATATCGTGTTCGCCTACTCCGACCGGATCATCGCGCTCCACGAGGGCCGCGTGCTCGCCGACGGCCCGCCGGCCGCAATCGAGGCCGACCGGCGCGTCGTCGACACGGTCGTCGGCCGGCGCGCGCGGGCCGGGTGAGCGCCCCGCCGTGCTGACCGTGGACGCGCTCGACGTGTTCATCCAGGCGAGCCATATCTTGAGATCCGTGTCGCTCGACGTGGGGCCGCGCGAGGTGGTCTGCCTCGTCGGCAGGAACGGTGCGGGGAAGACCACGACCCTGCGCACGATCATGGGGTACCTCCGCCCGCACGCGGGCCGCGTCGAGTTCCGCGGCCAGCCCATCCACGGCCGCCGCACGCACGAGATCGCGCAGCTCGGCGTCGGCTGGGCGCCGGAGGACAGCGGGATCTTCGCCGACCTCACCGTGGCCGAGAACATCGAGATCGCCACCTGGACGCGCTCGGGCGGGCGCCCCGCCGCGGAGCGCATCGCGCTCGCCTACCGCGTCTTCCCGATGCTCAGGCGGTATGCCGCGCGCAAGGGCCCGGAGCTGAGCGGCGGCGAGCGGAAGATGCTCTCGATCGCGCGGGCGCTGGCGCTCGATCCCGAGATGCTTCTGCTGGACGAGCCCTTCGAGGGGCTCTCGCCGGCGATCATCCCGGCCGTGAGCGCGGGCATCGCGGCGATCACTGAGCTCGGCCATTCGATCCTGATCGCCGAGTCCAACATCCACCACGTGCCCGAGTCCACGCGCCGCCTGTACGTCATCGAGCGCGGCACGATCGTGTTCGCGGGCGCCGCGCAGGACGCCTGGCGCGACCCGAGCCTCACACGTATCATCGGGAGCGCTGCGTGACCACGCGTGCTGGAGGCCAGACACCATGACGCTGCCCCTCATCCCGACCGCCGTCGTCGGCTCCCACGGAAAACCCGGCTGGTGGTTCGCCGGAGTCAAGGCGCACGAGCGCGGCGAGCTCGGCCCGGCCGACCTCGAGGAGATGTTCGACGACGCCGCCGACACCGCGATCCGCGACATGGAGCGTGCGGGGATCGACATCATCACCGACGGCGAGGTCCGCCGCCTCGACGGCTACGTGGATTCGTACTACGCGATCATCAAGGGTATCGAGCCAATCCCGGTCCGCCGCAAAGCAGGCCCGTGGGGCTACGACCAGCAGACCCGTTACGAGGCGGTCGGCCGGATCGAGACGCCGCCGGGCGGGCTCGGCATCGCCAGGGAGTTCGAGTACCTCAAGGCGCACACAACCCGGCATACCAAGGCGACCTGCGCCGGGCCGCTCACCTTCGGCTCGCGGATCCACCCCGGCAAGGTTTACAGGAGCGTCGTGGACGTCGCCGAGCGCTTCGCCGAGGTCATCAACCAGGAGCTGCGCAGCCTCGTGTCGGCGGGCGCCGAGTTCATCCAGCTCGACGAGCCCGCGCGCGGCAACGTCTCCGGCGAGGAGATGTCGCGCCTGTTCAACCGGGCCACGGATGGCATCAGCGCCAAGCTCGGCTTCCACATCTGCTTCGGCAACCGGTTCGGGCGCGCGCGCTTCCAGCGGACCTACGAGCCGTACTTCCCCGGAGTCTTGAAGTCGCGGGCCCACCAGTTCGTGCTGGAGTTCTGCAGCCGCGAGATGGCCGAGCTCGACCTCTGGAAGACGTACGGCGAGGGGCGCGAGCTCGGTGCGGGCGTGGTGGATGTGAAGGGCTTCGCCCAGGATACGGCGGAGGAGGTCGCGAAGCGCATTCGCAAGGTCCTCAAGGTCTGCCCGGCGGAGAAGCTCACGCTCAACCCCGACTGCGGCTTCGGCTGGTCGCCGCGTTACATGTGCAACGCGAAGCTCGCCGCGCTCGCCGCCGGCGCGGCGCTCGTGCGCGGCGAGCTCCAGGGCCGGCGCTGACGTGGGGCGCGCGACGCGGGGCGCGCTACTCCTCGAGACCCGGTACCACCGCGATTTGCCAAGAGCCGAATCTCGATGCTAATGTCCAGCACGAGTGGCGGGCCGGCAGGTGACCGTCAACCTCCCCGGCGCGACGTTGTGAAGACGGGCGCCTCCGGGACAAACGAGGGCTCATATGGACGCCGCAGCGGCCGCCGAAGCGCGTGAGCGAATCACGAAGTGGATCGAGGAGACCCGGCAGCTGTTCGCCCTGCTGCCGGGGCTGCTCGTGCCCGACGCCCAGGTCAACGAGCGGGCGAGCGCGGCCGAGAAGGAAGTCGAGCGGCTTCGCAAAGAGATCGACGACCTGAAGAAGGAGGCCCTCCAGCTCCGCGGTGAGCGGGACGAGATCGGCCACGCCGTGAGCTTGGTCATCCAGAAGTTCGGCTTGGCACCGCGGAAGAGCCCTTTCGAACGCACTCCCGGGGGAGACCACCCGAAACCGCCCGAGCCGCCAAAGGTGGTCGAGCCGCCCAAGGCGCCCGAGCCGGCCAAGGCGACCGACCGCCCGAAGGGCTGAGCGCTACGCCTTCGCCGACCGGCGCGCGCTGGCGCGCGCGTCCTTCCTCAAGGTCAGGGTCAGCTCGTAGCTCTTCGCCGCCTCCGGCTGCGCATTGAACACCC
>Ga0209161_10005416_pt1 | contig 10088 bp, 8 predicted proteins | sample GraSoiAngelo_155_FD_186169 | JGI IMG/M metagenome (GOLD analysis project Ga0209161, IMG submission 186169) | Grasslands soil microbial communities from the Angelo Coastal Reserve, California, USA - 14_1009_13_30cm (SPAdes) (version 2) | ecosystem: Environmental > Terrestrial > Soil > Grasslands ...
CGCCGGCGGCGATCGTGGCAGCGGTTGCCGTCGTCGTCGGACTGGGCGCGGTCGATCGCACGCTCGTGCTCTGGCCGCGGCCCGCCGACTGGCCGTCCTACGCGGCGACTGCGCGAGGTTACCAGCTCGAGGCGCTCTGGGGAGCGCTCCGCACGGTGCCGTCCGGGCGTGTCCTGTTCGTGAGGTCGAGCGTGCCACTGGTCTTCGGCCTCGAATGGTGGCGGCCCCACTCCCACGTCACGGCGCTCACGCCGATCCACACCGGGCGCGAGATCGTCAACGGCACCTTCACGCATCCCTCGCCGGTCGCCAAGCTCGTGTATGGCGGATCCGCCGACCCGGGCGCCATCACCACGCTCGTCGAGCGCGTGGACGGTCACTCACTCTTCGGCCGCGCCCTCGACAGACTGGACGCGACGACGTTCAACGCGCTTCTCGATCGTCTCGGCATCAGCGCCGTGGTGGTCCTCGACGAGGATCGGCCGGAGCTCAAGGCGCTCGCCGACGTCACCGCGTTCAAACAGCGCCCGCCCGTCGGGCCGTTCATCATCTTCGAGCGTCGCACGGCCACGACCATCCCGATCCACGTCGCCGGCGACCGCTGGAGCATCCCGGTCGAAGGCCAACCCGGCGAATGGGTGTCGCTGCACGTGGCCTACTATCCGCTCTGGCGCGCTCGCCGCAACGACGCCTCACTTGCCTCGCGTCACGGGCCGGCCTGGGACCTCGAAGTCAGGCTCGACGACGGGCGCGGTCCTGTCGAGCTGCGCTACCGCGCGACAGCCGTGGAGATGGGAGCGACGCTGATCAGCGTCGCGGCGGCTGCGGTCTGGCTGGTGTGGTCCTGGCGAGCGCGGACACGCGCGAGCGAGCGGACGGTCACTCAGGCCCGATCGAGTGCGTGAAGAGCGCCCCGCCGTCGTCGTCGATGATCCGCACGGTGAGCCCCTCGCGCTCGATGGTGATCTCGCCGAAGTTGTTGATGCCGCCGCGGGCGAAGAGCGAGCGCGCGCTCAGTCCCTGGTCGAGCGGGCGCGGCCGGCCCGGCGTCGCCGACAACGGCCCCGCGATGAACTCGTGGAACGAGAAGCTCGGCGTGGGCTGATGGCGGATCACCTCGGCGTGGTGCACGTCGGCGGCGATGAAGATGACGTTCTTGATCGCGCGATCGCGCAGTGTCCGCAAGATCAGATCGCGCTCGACGGCGAAGCCGGTTGGGTGCTCCTCGGGGACGCCGAAGATGCTCGCGTTGGACCAGGAGTCGTGCGCGGCCGAAGGGCCCGTCGGCACCGAGAGTGGAACGCTCGAGACGATCACCTTCCAGGTGGCCGACGACGAGGTCACGCCGTCGAGCAGCCACCGCCGTTGCACGCCGCCCAGCATGGTCTTGTCGGGTCCGTCGGGGTCGCGATTCGAGCTGCGATACTGTCGCGTGTCCAGGATGAACACGTCGAGCAGTCGGCCCCAGCGGAAGTGACGGTAGAGGCGTCCGGGCTCCTCGGTGGGCCGCGCGATCGGCCAGTAATCGAGAAAGGCCTGCCGTCCCATCGTCATCAACGGCTCGCTGGGGCCCGAGAAATCGTTGCGGACCTCGTGATCGTCCCAGATCGGGAACACCGCGGTGGCGGCGTAGAACACGGACGCGGCCTGATCCTCGCGGTTGTACCGGTGCTTGTTGTGGAACCCGGGGAGCGTCGTCGCGATGAAGTCGGCGCCGGCCACCACGTCGGGCCCGCCGCAGCGATGGTCGGCATAGATGGTGTCGCCGACGAAGAGGAAGAAGTCCGGCTTGGCAGCGGCCATCGCGCGGAAGATCTTGTAACCGCCCTCCACCGGACGGCAGAACCTCACGCTCCCGAGGTCGCCGCTCCATACGAAGCGGACGCGAGCCGGCGCATCGGGAGGCGGCGCCGTGACGAATTCTCCGTCGGCGGTCACGCCGTTGCTCTGCACGCGGTAGGCCTGGCGCGTCCCAGGAGCGAGACCGGAGAGCGTGACCTGGCCGGTGAGGTCGCTCGCGGGCGTGACGGCGACGCTCGCCGTCGATGCCGGAGGCGCACCGGCAGCGCCGTAGGCGACGGTCACCGTGCCCGCACCCGTGCCGCGCACCCACAGCACCGCCGACGTCGACGTCACGTCCCCGACGGCAACGAGCACGACGGGCGCGGCCGCAGCGACGGATGCCGCAACGGCCAGGAGCGCGATGCCGATCAGGCGGAGGATGTGGTCGGTGGCGGAACTACGGGGCAACCGTCGACTTCAGGTAGGCCAGAACTTCGCGCTCGAACTGCTCGATGCTCTGACCGAAGGCGCGGCTGAAGTTTCCCTGACGATCCTGGCCGCGCGAGAACGAATGGAAGTACTCGACCACCCGTTCGAAGCCGTCACGCTCGATGAGGTAATCCGCCATGAGGAACGCCAACTGGTAAGTGGGCAGCGAGCCCTCCTTGCGGTGGCGCACCGTGAACCCCCGCGGGGAGCCGAGCGTCTCGAGGTCGAGGCGAGCGGCAACGAGCGCTGCGTGATTGCGAATGCCGGACCGCGACACCGTGCGCCGCCGGTCCATCGAATCGAGGCCGAGGCGCTCGAGGACGCGGAAGGCGACCCACTCCGCCATGCCTTCGGCAAGCCATTGCTCGGCGAGACCTTCACCCTGCGCGAGCTCGATCTGACAGACGTGGGCCATCTCGTGGGCGATCAAGCGCAGCCACTCTCGGCCGGCCCGGTCGGCGCCTTCGTCGTTCAGAAGGAGCTGCCGGCGCTTGCCGATGCCGATGGCGAAGTCCGACAGCTCGGCGGCGCGCGCGGGCGACACGTTGGCGTCGTTGATGAGCCCGCGCTCGAACACGCGCCGGGAGTCGTAGACGTAGACCGTGACCTGCTCGGGCACCGCGAGATGGAGATCGCTCACGAGGATGGCGGCGATGCCACGGACGGCCTGTTCGTGGGTGGCCATGGCCCGGGCGCTTTCCGGGAGAGTCAGCACGCCCGGCTCGATCGTGACCGGTACGACGAGGCGGCCACTACCGCAGCCCGATACGAGCGCAAGAATCAAAAGAACGGACAGGCCCAGGTGTCTCGTATGAAAACCCTTTCCCACTCGGACGGGGATTCTTACACGAACTGCGACGAAGGGGAAGAGGATTTCACAAAAATGTTTGGAAGAAGTTCAATTGTGAAGCTGACAAAAAGTTGGGCGGCGAATGAATCGCCGCCTGTCGGAAAATTTAACAGTCGAATGAACTAGACCAGAGGGTCGTAGTTGAAATACTGGCCCGACGTGTCGAGGGGGACGAGGTGGTGCTGGAGCGTTCCGGGGAACATCTCCGCCAAACGCTCCACCGTCCAGCCTTCGGCATGATGCACTCGCATGATCGGGCGCATGTGCCCGAACAGCATGATCTCCTTCCCTCGCACCCCGATCACCTGGCCCGTGATGTCCTTGGCCGCATCGGAGGCCAGGAAGGCGGCCACCGGCGCGATGTGGGCGGGCGACATCTTCTTGATCTTCTCGACGCGAGCCTTCTGAGCGGCCGTCTCGGTCGGGATGGTGCCGATCATCCGCGTCCAGGCGAAGGGCGAGATACAGTTGGCGGTTACGTTGTAGCGCGCCATGTCCAGGGCCACCACCTTGGTCAGTCCGACGATCCCGAGCTTGGCCGCCGCATAGTTCGCCTGCCCTATGTTGCCGACGAGGCCCGAGGTGGACGTCATGTTGACGAAGCGCCCCGAGCGCTGTTCCTTCATCCGCGGCGCCGCGGCCCGGGTCACCGCGAAGGTGCCCTTCAGGTGAGTGTCGATGACGGCATCCCACTCCTCCTCGGTCATGTTGAAGATCATCCGGTCACGCAGGATTCCGGCGTTGTTGACGACGATATCCAGGCGGCCGAAGGCGTCGATCGCCGTCTGGACGATGCGCTCGCCGCCCGCCATCGTCGCGACCGAGTCGTAGCTCGCGACGGCCTGGCCACCGGCCTTCCGGATCTCTTCGACGACGTCGTTCGCCGGCGCCTGGGTCGTGCCCTGCCCTGCCTCGGAGCCGCCGTAGTCGTTCACCACCACGCGGGCGCCGAGCTGGGCCATCAAGAGGGCGATCTCGCGCCCGATTCCACGTGCTGCTCCGGTGACCACTGCCACCCTGTCCTTGAGGATCATGCGAGCCCCCTTGAGCTAAACCCGCAACGGCGGCGCACAAGATAGCAGAATTTCACCACTCGCCGTCGAGGGGGCGGTGGTGCGGCACCAAACTGATGGGGAGGTTTGGAGGGGGCCTGAAGGCCCCCTCCAAGTTCATCTTCGGCGGGCGTCGAGTGCGGCGACGTAGGCGGCGCCCACGACGAACACGACCGCCGAGTAGTACACGAACATGATGAAGGCGACGAGGGCGGCGAACGGTCCATAGATCTGGTCGTAAGACCCCGACCTGGCGGATGTAGAGCCGGAAGAGCTGCTTCGCGATCTCCCAGAGGATGGCGGCCACGATGCCTCCGGCCAGCGCGGGGCCGACCCCCACCCGCCGGTACGGCATGTAGCGGTAGCCGAGGTAGAACATCGCCGACGAGAGCCCGAGGCTGATCGCCAGCGTCGCCCACCTGATCCACTGCCCCGGCACGTGCACCGGCTCCAGCAGCTCCTGGACCCACTGGAGGATCCACGTCATCACGATGATGGCGAACAGGAAGATACCGAGCAGCAGCACCATCCCCGCGTTGACGACGACGTTCCGCACGAAGCTTCGTCCGCTGCGGATGCCGAGCATGCGATGCATGACGAGCCGGGCGGCGCCGAGGAGCGGCGAGGCGAAGACGACCAGCACCAGCGTTCCGACCGCGCCCGACGTCTTCCGAGTCTGCACGATGCGGAGGAGGATGCGCGCGATCTGCGTCCGGTACACGGGAAAGTTCCGGGCGAGCTGCCCGACCACTTCTTCCGCCGCCTGCTCCGAGGAGAGCACGAACCCGACGATCGAGACGCCGATCATCGTCAGCGGGATGAGGCTGACGAGAAAGAAGAAAGCGAGGCCAGCGGCGAGGAAGAGTCCATCGCCGGCGATGAACCGCGAGAACGCCCCGCGGACGCCGCCGAACATGCGCCGCTAGAGGATCCCGCGCACCATGCCGCCGTCCACCTGGATCACCACGCCCGTCACGTACGAGGCCTTCTCGGAGGCGAGGAAGACGCACACGTTCGCGAACTCCTCGGGCGTCCCGATCCGGCCCAGCGGAACGTCCTGGGCGCTCCGGGCCACGTATTCGTCCACTGGCATCCCCGCTTGCTTGGCGCCACCGAGGAAGCGATCGGTCATGATCCGCCCCGGGCACACAACGTTGATCGTGATGTTGTCCTTACCGAGCTCGGGCGCCAGCGTTTTGCTGAGGCCGGCCACGCCCGGTCGTACGGCGTTGGAGAGCAGGAGGCCGTCCACCGGCTGCTTGACCGACACCGACTGGATGGTGAGGATGCGGCCCCACTTGTGCTCGCGCATGAGCGGCGCGACCTCGCGGACCAGCCGCACCACCGACAGCAGCGACACTTCGAACGCGCGGTACCACTGCTCGTCGGTCATCTGGTGCAGCTCGCCCCGTGGCGGGCCGCCGCAGTTCGCCACGAGCACGTCGATTCTTCCGAACGTCTGCTTCGTGCGCGCGACGATCGATTTCACGTCCTCGGCCTTCGTCACGTCGGCCGTCATCGCGAGCACCTCGGCGCCGGTCTTGGCCCGCACCTCCTCGGCGGCGTTCTTGATGTCGCCCTCGGTACGCGCGCACATCGCGACGCGTGCGCCTTCAGCCGCGAAGCCCAGCGAGCACGCCTTGCCCATGCCCTTGCTCGCCGCCGTGACGAGCGCGACCTTGCCTCTCAGCCCCAGATCCATGCTCTGCTCTCCCCGCGCGTCATGAGCGGCGCCCGCACGTCACGGTCGACGGACGCGCGTCATCATCAGCGCACGCGCGTCAACGGTGCTCCGCGTGCCTATCGCTCGCCACCCTCGGTTCAACCCGAGCTGGAGCTATCGATAATTGTCGGCGCAGATGATTCCCGAAGAAGTCGGAGACCCGGCGATGCGCATCGGCGTCGGCCGCGGGATCGTAGGCGACCGTCGCTCCGATCGCACCGGTCGCGTCGTCCTTGACCACGTTCGATAGAAACGTCCGCGCCTGCCCCTCGACGTCGAAGTAATGGAAGGCGCCGGGATAGACCACGATCGAGACATCGGCCCCGCGCCCGCGCATCGACGCCGCCATCTCCGCGCACCGGCCGGCCGACGTCCAGTCGTCGCTGGCGCCAATGAGCACGAGCAGGGGCCGCACGGCGAGTTCGCCGATCAGCGACGGACAGCCGCCGGGATAGAGGCCGACGGCCGCGCGATACCCGGGCTCCGGCATCAGGACCCCACGCTGGCGTGCCCGCTGATGGCTAGGGCCATTGACGAGCGCCATGGCGAAGGCGCCTCCGTTGGACCAGCCGATGACGCCGACGTGATCCCGATCGACGTCACCGCGCGATTGGAGGTAGCGCAACGCGCCCACGCCATCGTCGAAGCGCTCGGTATTCATGACCTCGGGCGAGGCCGGAGAGCAGTCTTCCGTGATCCCTCGCGCGGCCCAGCTGTCCACGACGAGCGCGAGGTAGCCGCGCTCCTTGAACCAGCGACCCCACTGCCGCGTCGACGGCAACACACCCTGACAGCCGTGGAGCAGTACCACGGCGGGAAACGGCCCGGTCCCTTCCGGCCGGTAGACCTGCCCCGGCACCTCTCTCGGCATGGCGGGCGTCGCGTTGGGAAAGCGGACGGTGGACGAGGCGCAGCCAGTGAGGACCAGCCAGACAACCGCGAGCCCGACCACGCGCGGCACGGCTTTCAGCATACATCCGTGACGGGTACAATCCGATCGATGAAGTCACCGGTCCGCGCGATCGTCTATTCCGACTATCTCTGACCGTGGTGCTACCCGGCGGCGGTCCGCCTCCGGCGCCTCGAAGAAGAGTTCGGGGATTCGCTCGTGCTCGAGCACCGCGCGTTTCCCCTGAGGCCGGCGCCCGATCCGACGGCATCGTTCAAGGGCACGTATCGCGAGCAGGCGTGGCTACGCTGCGGTGAGATGGCCAAACCCGACGGGATCGCCTTCAATCCGTGGCCGCACGCCGAGCACTATCCGAACTGGAGCCTGCCCGGGCTCGAGGCCGCCAAGTGCGCGGCGCTCCAGGGCCCCGAGGCGTTCGACCGCCTGCACCTCCGGCTCTACCGCTCCTTCTTCACCGAAAGTCGCAACATCGCCGAACCGGCTGAAGTGGTGAAGATCGCGGGCGAAGCGGGCCTCGATGCCCAGCGCTTCCTCGCTGATTACCGGGACGGCGCCGGACGCGACGGCGTCGTCAAGGACTACACGGAAGCTGTCGAGGAAGGCGTACGCTCGATCCCGACCGTCGTCTTCCCTGATACGGGTCGCGCCCTCGTCGGCCTCGTCGACTTCGAGCAGTACCGCGCGGCAATCGCGGAAGTAGCGCGCTGAGCTCGCGAGACACGCCCGGACTCGTCGCCGGGCACCTCGCCCACGACGGCCGGGCAGTCCGGCTCTATTTCCGCGAGCCCGCCGGCCTGAAGACCGAGACAGCCGCCCTTCAGCCGTTCCTCCTGGCTGCCGATCGATCATTGGTCGCCGATATTTCCGGCTTGACCGATCTCATCGAGCTCGAAGGCCGGGGCGCCCTTCGCTGGCTCGCCCGGTTCGAATCGTGGGGGAGCGTCGTGGGGGCGCGAGACCGTTGCCGAGAGCGGAGTGGTCCCGGGCCGAGCCCACCTGAGCCTGCCTATCTCTTTCTTCCCGACCCGATGCATCAGTACCTCCTGCTGTCCGGACGCACATCGTTCGGCGGGATGAGATTCACGGACCTCCGACGCCTCGCGCTCGACATCGAGGTGGTGACGACCGAGGGCTTCGAGTTCCCCAGCTCGGCTCGCCCCGGCGATCGCATCGTGGCGATCGCTCTCGCCGACTCCACCGGCTTTCGCCAGGTGATCCGCGGCGATCACCTCGACGAGGCGGCCTTGCTCGAGGAGTGCGTACGAATCGTGCGCGAGCTCGATCCCGACGTCATCGAAGGCCACAACATCTTCCGCTTCGACCTCGAGTATCTCGAGGCTCGCGCGCGCCGCCACGGCGTCACGCTCGGGTGGGGCCGCGACGGGAGCGCCCTGGCGGGCCGCCCGGCGCGACTCCAGATCGCCGAGCGGGCGATCGGCTACCGCCGCTACGAGGTCGCCGGCCGCCACATCATCGACACGTGGATCCTGGCCCAGCTCCACGACGTCGGCGTCCGGGACCTGCCCGGCTTCGGGCTCAAGGAGATCGCCCGCCATCTCGGCGTGGCGGCACCCGATCGGACATACGTCGACGCCACCACGATCCCCGAGCTGTTTCGGGACGATCCCGAACGCCTCATGGCCTACGCGCTCGACGACGCCGTGGAGACCCTCGGCGTCGCCGGCCGGCTGGCGCCGCCGGTGTTCGCGCAGGCCCAGCTCGTCCCGTTCGACTATCAAGCAACGGCGCTCCGCGGCGCCGCCGCCAAGATCGACGCCCTGATGCTGCGCGAGAGTCTCCGCCTTCGCCACGCCGTGCCGTTGCCGGGACCGCCCGCTCCCGTCGGCGGCGGCCACGTCGCGCTCTTCCAGCAGGGCGTCGCCCGCCCGACGTTGCACGTGGACGTCACGTCGCTGTATCCGTCGTTGATGCTGGCCCACGGCATCGCGCCCGTGTCCGACGAGGCGGGTATCTTCCTCACGCTCCTCCGCGAGCTCACCGATCGGCGGGTGACGGCCAAGCGGCTGGCGCGCGACGCCTCGACCGCGCTCGAGCGCCAGCATCACGGCGCCCTCGCTCAGTCCTTCAAGATCCTCATCAACGCCTTCTACGGCTACCTCGCGTTCAGCACCGGCCACTGGAACGACTTCGCGGCGGCCGACCGCGTGACGACGCACGGTCGCGAGGTCGTGACGGGAATCATCGACCGACTCACGGCACTCGGCTGCGTGCCCCTGGAGGCCGACACCGACGGCGTGTATTTCGTTCCTCCCCCCGATCACCGGCTCGACAACGACGACACCCTGCTCGAGCAGATCGCGGCGAACCTGCCCGACGGCATCCGCCTCGAGCTCGACGGTCGCTACGTGGCGTTCTTCTCGTACAAGCTGAAGACCTATGCGTTGCTCGATGAGCGTGGCCGCGTGACCTTGAAGGGCTCGGGGTTCCGGTCGCGCGGCCTCGAGCCCTTCCAGCGCCGGCTCATCGAGGAGATCGTCCGGCTCCTGCTCGAGAGCCGCGGCAAGGAAGTTCGAGCGGTGATCGATCGCTGGCTCGAGGACTTCGCACGGCGACGGGTCCCGGCCAGGCTCTTCGTGCGCACGGAAACGCTGGGTGACACGCTGGAGGCGTACCGTGAAAAGATCGTCGCGGGTGTCCGGAGTCCCGCGGCCGCGTACGAGCTCGCGGCGGCCGCTGGCCGGGCCTGGCAACCCGGTGATCAGATCTCGTATTACGTCGCAGGCCGCGGCGTGAACGTTGCGGTCAACGAGCACGCGCGACTGCTCAGCGAATGGAGCGCGGAGCGTCCTGACGAGAACGTCGAGTACTACCAGGCGAAGGTGGCAGAAATCTGGGCGCGCTTCCGGCCGTTCGCAGAGGACGGGGGTCTCCGGCCGCCGTTGGACGACGAGCCCTCGCCGCAGCTCGATCTCTTCTGAGAGAAGAGCCCGAGATTTCCCCGGGCCCTTCCGGCTCGCTCACATCAAGGAGTGTTCAGCGCCGCCAGCTTCCGCCGCCAGAGCCCCCGCCCGGACGCGGGCCGCGTCCACCACGGTCGCCGCCCCCTCCGCCGCCGGGGCTGCGCTGTGGCTGGGGACGGGCCTCGTCGACGACCAGGTTCCGATCGCGGAAGAGCCGACCATTGAGTACCTCGATAGCCTTTGATGCCTCTTCCTTCGTCGCCATTTCCACGAAGCCGAAGCCGCGCGGACGACCGGTGAACTGGTCCGTGATGATGCGCACCGTTTCCACGTTTCCGGCCTGAGCGAACAACTCGCGCAG
>Ga0209161_10005420_pt1 | contig 10083 bp, 7 predicted proteins | sample GraSoiAngelo_155_FD_186169 | JGI IMG/M metagenome (GOLD analysis project Ga0209161, IMG submission 186169) | Grasslands soil microbial communities from the Angelo Coastal Reserve, California, USA - 14_1009_13_30cm (SPAdes) (version 2) | ecosystem: Environmental > Terrestrial > Soil > Grasslands ...
TCAAAATTGCCCTTGACGATGTTCTGGTCCACGATCATTCCGGCCACCGCGGGCTGGGCGATTGCGGAGTCAAACCACCCCGCAGCACCGGTGAGCTTCACCACGACCGTGTAGGGGTCCGGAGCGCTGAGCCCGGCCATCGTCACGGCGGGGTCGTTCTTCTCCAGCAGGGACTCGAGCGCGGCGCCCGCGGATTGATTCGTTGCGACGTGGTCGTAGCCCATGATCGCTGAGAGATTCACCGCATAAGGTCCCTGCATCGCGGCCGCGCGGTTCCAGGAATAGAGGACGTCCTTCGAGGTCACCTTGTCGCCGTTGGAAAAAATGACGTCCTGGCGCAGCTTGAACGTATAGGTCGCGCCGTCCGTCGACACGGTCGGCAGGGCGGATGCGATGTCGGGTGAGATGGTCAGGTTGCTGTCGAACTTGAGCAGGCCGTCGAAGACGTTGTGGGCGATCGCTGCCTCGGCTTCGGTGTCGATCATCGCGGGATCGAGCGTGCTGACATCGTGCTGAATCGGGAAACGCAGCGTCTGGTCGGTGGCCAGGCTGGTCGGCTGCGTGCCGCCGTTCGGACCATTCGAACATGCCGCGAGCAGCACCGTCAAAAGCGCGGTACACAACCGCCTGCGTAGCATCTTCGGGTGATGAGCGTACCCGCCAGGGGCATGCGGCGCCAGGAAGGAGGCGAAAAGGTCACCGGGGCGACCCGTTTCACCGCCGACCTCGAGCTGGCCGGCCTGCTGCACGTGCAGCTGGTCCTGTCCCACGTTCCGAGCGGAAAGATCGGCGCCATCGACACCGGCGCCGCCCGCGCGATGCCGGGAGTCGTCGACGTGGTCACGGGCGCCGACCTGCCGGCGCGGCAGAGCGCAGGCCCCGACCTGCCGCTGGCGGTGACTCGCGTCTTTTATGTCGGGCAGCCCGTCGCGGCGGTGGTGGCTGAAAGCGAGTCCGCGGCTGCGGACGCGGCGGCCCTCATCCAGGTCGACTACGAAGAGTCCACTCCGGTCGTCGACGCCTCCGCGGCAATGCGAGAGCAGTCGCCGCTCGTCCTCGAGCAGGAAGAGGGCGCGAGCGAGGAGGACGCCTCGATTCACGGCGCCTCGGCCGCCGCCGACGATGCGCCCGAGGAACGGCCGCGCAACGTGAGCGGCGTGGCGCATCTCAAGCGTGGCGACGCCGAGGCTGCGCTGAAGAAGTCGGACGCCGTGGTCAAGGCGACGTACCGCATTGCGGGGGCGCACCACTCCTTCCTGGAGCCCCACATCTCCGTCGTCCGTCCCGAGCCCGACGGCGGCCTCACCGTGTGGTCGCCCACGCAGGGACCCTTCATCGTCCGGGACACGGTCGCCGCGCTCGTCGGCCTGCCACCGCACAAGGTGCGCGTCGTCCCCATGCCGGTCGGCGGCGGGTTCGGCGGCAAGATCGAGCTGCACGAGCCGCTGCTCGCCCTCCTCGCCATTCGCCTGCGCCGGCCCGTTCGCCTGGCCCTCCACCGCTCGCAGGAATTCGTGGTCGGCCATCCCGCGCCTGCGGCGCAGTTCGACATCGAGCTCGGAGCGGGCCGGGATGGCACGCTGCTCGCCCTGCGCGCACGGTTTCACTACGACAACGGAGCCGGCGCGGGGTGGCACGCGGGCCTGACGGCCAGCTTCCTGGGCGGGACATACCGGATCCCGAACTTCGACCTGCGCGGGCTGGAGGTCGCGACGAACAAGACCCCGGTCGACGCGTACCGCGCCCCCGGCGCGACGCAGGCCTACTTCGCCCTGGAGTCCGCAATGGACGAGCTGGCCGCAAAGCTCGGCATGGATCCCATCGAGCTGCGCCTTCGCAACGTGTCCCGCGAGGGCGACCTCGCGGCGGACGGCCAGCCGTGGCCGCGCATTGCGTCGATCGAGGTCCTCGAGGAGGCCCGCAGCCATCCCGTCTATACGGCGCCGCTGGCCGAGGGCGAGGCGGTGGGGGTGGCGCTTGGCGCCTGGGGCGGCGCCCGCACGCCGTCGGCCGCGGGATGCCGCGTCGAGGTGGACGGAACGGTGACGGTCACGGTCGGATCGCCGGACATCAGCGGGACGGCCACCGGCCTGGCCATGATCGCCGCCGAGGCGTTCGGCGTCGCGCCGGATCGCGTCCGTGTCGAGGTCGGGGACACGGTCAGCGCGCCCTTCGGTCCCTCGTCGAGTGGCAGCCAGGTCACCTACAGCGTCGGCGGCGCCGTGTACGAGGCGGCGAAGGAGGCCCGGCGCCAGCTGCTCGAGATCGCGACCGAGGAGCTCGAGGCGGCGCCGGAGGACCTCGACATCATCGACGGCAAGGTCGCGGTCAAGGGCGCGCCAGGCCGTTCGGTCGAGATCACCCACCTGATCGGGCTGAGCACCGAATTCATGGGCCATCACAAACCGGTCCAGGCGAGCGGGCGTTCAGCGGTCCAGTCGGCCTCGCCCATGTTCACGGTCCACATCGCACGGGTGCGCATGGACCGCGAGACGGGCGCCTACCAGCTCATCGGCTATGCCGCGATCCAGGACGTCGGCCACGCCATCAACCCGCCCGAGGTGGAAGGCCAGATCCACGGCGGCGCGACCCAATCGCTCGGCCGGGCCCTGGGCGAGCAGCTCGTGTACGACGGCGACGGCCAGCTGCGGACGGGGTCGTTCCTGGACTACGAGCTTCCGGCGGCGGATCAGATCCCGGCGATCGATGTGCGGCTGATCGAGGTGCCCTCGCCGGTTGGCCCGCTGGGCGCGAAAGGCGTGGGCGAACCGCCCGCGATCCCGGGCACGGCCGCCCTGGCCAACGCCGTCTCGCGCGCGGCCGGGGTGCGCGTGCGCGAAGTGCCGATCGATCGCTGGAAGCTCGTCGCCGATGCAAGTCTCGTTCGCCCCTCCCTCCCCATGAATGGGGAGGAAAAGCAAGACGGACAGTAGCCTCCGGGGCTACGTGGCTCGGACGCTGCCGCGCCGCCACGCAATACTGGTCAGCAATCGTGGGCCGCAAGACCCGCGCGGGGACGGCACGTTCAAGCGCGGAGCGGGCGGGGTGGTGACCGCCCTCCTGACCCTGGCCGAGGCGACCGCTGCGGACTGGGTGGCCTGCGCACGCAACGATGTGGAACGCAAGCAGGCCGAAAGCTCAGTCGACGGCCTGCAGGTCCGGCTGGCGCGGGGCAAAGGGCGGCTGCACTATGCGAAGCCCTCTCGCGAGGAGTACGAGATGTACTACTCGGTGATCGCCAACCCGGTGCTGTGGTTCATCCAGCACTACCTCTGGGACCTCGGCAATGAGCCCGTCATCGACGATCGGATCCACCAGGCGTGGACCGACGGCTACGTCCGCGTCAACATGCTGATGGCGGAGAAGGTGATCGAGCTCGCCCACACCGCGGCCGACCCGCCGATGGTGCTCGTCCACGACTACCAGCTGTACCTCGTGCCTCGACTGATCCGCGAGGCCATTCCTAGCGCCCTGATCCAGCACTTCATCCACGTCCCCTGGCCGACGCCGCAGTACTGGAAGGTCTTGCCCAAGCACATGCGCGACCCGATCCTCGAGGGCCTCCTCGGATGCGACGTCGTCGGCTTCCAGTCCAGCCTCGACGTGCGCAACTTCCTTTTGACGTGCGAAGAGAACCTCGGCCTGCAGGTCGACGAGCACGAGCGGGCCGTCGTGGCCGGCGGACGGGTCGTCTACGCGCGGCACTATCCGATCTCGGTCGACGTCAACGCGACGATGCGGCTTGCCTCATCACGCGGAGTCAAGCGCCAGGAGGACGACATCGCGAGCTGGCGGCCTCCCCACCTCATCGCGCGCATCGATCGAACCGATCCCTCGAAGAACATCGTCCGCGGATTCATCGCGTACGAGAAGCTTCTGCGCTACCACCCCGAGCTGCGCGGCCAGGTCCAGTTCTGGGCGTTTCTCCAACCGTCGCGGCAGGACGTTGGCGCGTACGTACGCTACCTGCGCCAGATTCGGCAGGCTGCGGCGCGGATCAACAGCGAGCTCGGCACGACGGAATGGCAGCCGATCCGGCTCGAGGTGGCCGAGAGCGAGCGCAAGGCGATTGCCGCCTTGAGGAACTTCGACGTGCTGCTGGTCAATCCGGTCTATGACGGATTGAACCTCGTTGCGAAAGAAGGCGCGCTCGTCAATCAGACGAACGGGGTAATCGTGCTGTCGGAGAACGCCGGGGCGTACGAGGAGTTGCGAGGCAACGTCCTTGCGGTCAATCCTTTCGACGTCGAGGCGACGGCGGCGGCGCTGCACATGGGGTTGACCATGGCGTTGGAGGACCGGCAAGCGATGAACGACCGCGCCCGAGAGGTCGTGCGCACGAACGACATCGCGCGCTGGATCAGCAACCAGGTGCAGGACCTCCGCGACCTCAGTACGCCTGCTTAGCCCACTCCACTATTTCGCGCAGGACGGCTGTCGCGCCCTCCGGCCCGGCCACGACCAGGTCGCATCTGTCGAAAAGATCCTTCGGAGCTTCCGGCGACCAGACGCCGACGCTCATGTGCGGGATTTCGAGACTGCCTACGTATTCGAACATCGAGCGATCGTTTTCATCGTCGCCGAAGCAGACGACTCCGGCGGGGTCTTCACCCGGCAGCAGGGCTGCGAGCGCGCTGCCCTTCCCCGCCTTCGGCGCGTGCACCTCGATGACCTTGCGGCCGAGATATGCGGCCAGCCGCGCGCCGTCCAGCGCCGGCCGAAGCAGGTCGAGCATCTCTTCTCCGCTCTTGCTCGTGTTCCGGAAGTGAATCGCCGTGCTGGCCGGCTTCACCTCGAGCCACGCGCCGGGGATCCGCTCGAGCAGCCTGGCGGCCTCGGCGTTGAACCGGTCGAGCGCCTCCTTCTGGGCATGGCGCGGGATGGCGAGACCGCTGTCTCCGATCAACCTGACGCCGTCGATCGGCACCAGCGTCTCCAGCTGGGCGGGCGGGCGGCTGCTCAGCACGATCACGTCGGCCAGCAGCGGAACCAGCTCCTGTAGGGCTTCCAGAGCCTCCGGCCGAGCTCGCGTCCTGGCCGGATCCGGCACGATGTCCGCCAGGGTCCCGTCGAAGTCGGTAACCAGGATTAATTCGCCTGGCGGCACCTGTGCGGCAGGCGACCTATCCCAGGCATGGGTTATCTCTTGGGCTTCTTGGATCATCCCTCCAGGTTACAAACGCGGACGGTGGCGCTTGATCACCGATTTGAGCTCGGGACCTGGTTCAAGCGTACCGAACCCATGTCCCCGCTCGCCGGCCACACGGGAAGCGCAGTACAGATCAGCCACCGTTGGGTCGCCGTACCGCAGCAGCAATGACCCCTCCAGCGCGACGGCCATTTGTTCGACCAGGCGGCGGGCGCGACCCTCGAGCTGATCGGAATCGGCCAGCGAGCGCTGGAGCAGGTCGATGGCCCGATCCAGCCGGGCATCCAGGCCTCGCGCCTGCTCGACCTCGGCCAGGTAAGCAGCCAATGTCTCCGGCTCGCGCTGCATGGCGCGCAGCACGTCGAGCGCGTTGACGTTGCCCGAGCCTTCCCAGATCGAGTTGAGCGGGGCCTCGCGATAGAGACGCGGAAGGATTGATTCCTCGACGTAGCCGTTTCCGCCCTGGCACTCCAGCGCCTCCGCGACGACGGCGATGGCCCGCTTGCACGTCCAGTACTTGGCGATGGCGACGCCGATGCGCCTGAAATGAGCCTCGCCTGGATCCGACGCACGGTCGAAGGCGGCCGCGAGCCGCATCATGAGGATCGTCGTCGCCTCGGACTCGATGGCGAGGTCGGCGAGCACGTTGACCATCAGCGGCTGCTCGCTGAGCAGCTTGCCAAACGCGCTGCGGTGCGCGGTGTGATGGGTGGCCTGCGCGACCGCCTGGCGCATGAGTGACGCGGACCCGATCACACAGTCGAGGCGCGTGTGATTGACCATCTCGATGATCGTCCTCACTCCTCTGCCCTCTTCCCCGACCATGACCGCCAACGCGTTGTCGAGCTCGATCTCCGATGACGCGTTGGAGCGGTTGCCCAGCTTGTCCTTCAGGCGCTGGATGTGAAACGCATTGCGCTTTCCATCGGGCAGGACGCGCGGGAGCAGGAAGCACGAAAGTCCGCCCGGCGCCTGCGCCAGGACGAGGAACGCGTCGCACATGGGCGCGGAGCAAAACCATTTCTGACCGGTCAGCAGGTATGCGCCATCGCTGCCTTCCGGCACCGCGCGGGTTGTGTTGGCGCGAACGTCGGAGCCGCCCTGGCGCTCGGTCATCGCCATGCCGAAGAGCACGCCTCGCTTGGTCGCCGGTGACCTGAGCCCAGGGTCGTACTCGAGCGTCGTGGCGAGCGGCTCCCACTGCGCAGCGAGGTTGGGTTGTGTGCGTAGGGTGGGGACGGCCGCGTAGGTCATCGACACGGGGCAGCCGTGACCGCCCTCGACCTGGGACCAGATGTAGAACGCGGCCGCGCGGGCGGCGTGGGCGCCGGCTCGCGGCTCTCGCCACGGCAGCGCGTGCAGGCCGTGGCCGATCGCGACGTTCATGAGCTCGTGCCACGCGGGATGGAACTCGACCTCGTCGATGCGGTCGCCGAAGCGATTGTGCGAGCGCAGCTGCGGCGGGTTGGCGTTGGCCTGGAATCCCCAGTCGATCGCCTGCTGGGTGCCGGCCAGCGATCCGAGGTCGTGCACGAGGTCATGGGCCCACGAAGCGCCCTCGCGTTCGAGCGACTCGCGCAGCGGCGCATCGGATTCGAAGAGGTTGTAGTCGACGAGCGGCGGCGGCTGGTTCATGAGGCTTTGCGGAGCTTACGTCCAAGCACCCGGATGCTGATCAGCAGCGGGATGAGTCCGACGACGGCGCTGACGCCAATGTGGTACCCAGGCTGACCGAGAGCCCACCACCGGCTCAGAAGACTGACTCCCATGACAACGAGATTCCAGACTTGGAAAAGAGCAATCGTTGCAAAGAGCCAGAGGACGGCCGCCGGGCTGTAATCGTGGTGTTTCAAGCGAAGACTCACGGCTGCGGTGCAAGCGCTTGAAGCGAACATGATGCCGATGAAGAAATAGAGGAATCCCGCGTCTTGAGGGAACAGACTCAGGTAGGCGGCCAATGCGACGGCCACCGCCACCAAGCCGAACAGGGTCCACACGAACTGTCCGTCCGCGGGCTTGACGGGCCCTGCGAACATCTCGCGCAGGACTGATCGCTGGTTAGTCGACCTCACCGGCCAGGTTCGCGATCAACTGAAGCTGTTTCTTGCGTTCCTCGTGGTCGGGCATCACCGGCCACACGATCAGCGTGTCGACGCCGGCTTCCTTGAAGGCGCGGATCTTCTCTTTCGCCTTGTCGCGCGGGCCGACGATCGAGACCAGGTCGATGAGCTCGTCGGGCAGGGCGAACATGGCCTCGGTCTTCTTCCCCGCCAGGTACAGCTCCTGCACCTGTTGCGCGGCGCTCTCGAAGCCGTACGTCGAGACGAGGCGGTTGTAGAAGTTCTGCTCCCGCGATCCCATGCCGCCGACGTAGAGGGCGAGGATCGGACGCATAGCGTTGCGCGCGCTCTCGACGTCGTCGCTGATCATCACGTTGACCGAAGGGCAGATCATGAAATCGTCGAGTGACCGGCCAGCGCGGGCGGCACCCTCCTCGAGCGGGCCGCGAAGCGTCTGCGTGTGCTCTGGTGAGAAGAAGACCGGCAGCCAGCCGTCGGCGATCTCGCCCGCCAGCGCGACGTTCTTCGGTCCGAGAACCGCAAGGAGGATTGGGATCCGCTCCTGAATCGGTTTGATGGTCAGCTTGAGCGCCTTCCCAGGACCGTCGGGCAGCGGCAGCTCGAGCGTCTCGCCGTGGAACTCGATCTTCTGGCGGGCCAGCGCCATGCGGACGACCGCCACGTACTCGCGCGTCCGCTGCAGCTGCTTGCCGAATCGAACGCCGTGGAAGCCTTCCGACACCTGGGGGCCGGAGCTGCCGAGGCCGAGCAGCATGCGCCCGCCCGACAGGTTGTCGATAGTGGCCGCGGTCATCGCGGTCATCGCGGCGCTCCGCGCCGGGATCTGGAAGATGCCGGAGCCGAGCTTGATCCGGCTCGTCCCTGCGGCCAGCCAGGCGAGCACAGTCGCCGCGTCCGACCCATAAGCCTCGGCCGTCCAGATCGAGTCATAGCCCAGCGACTCCGCGGTTTGGGCGATGTCGAGCTGGTCCGCGATGGTCAGCCCCAGCCCCCAGTAGCCGACGCTCACGCCGAGCTTCACCAGGTGGAGCTTAGGCGGTCTTGAACAGCGTCTGGTAGATCAGGAAGATGTTCAGGCCGATGATCATCACCGCCACGCCGTAGGCGGCCAGGTTGGTCAGGCGGCTGTTGACCAGGTTGCCCATCAGCTTCTTGTCGCGCGTGAAAAGCACGAGCGGGATCAACGCGAACGGGATGCCGAAAGAGAGAAACACCTGGCTCAGCACCAGCGCGTGCGACGGGTCGAAGCGGGTCGCGATCAGGATCATGGCCGGCACCATCGTGATGGCGCGACGCAAGAACAGCGGAATCCGCCGCCGGATGAAGCCCTGCATGACGACCTGGCCGGAAAGCGTGCCCACCGACGACGAGGAAACTCCAGAGGCCAGCAGGGCGACGCCGAAGATCAGGCCGCTGTGCCCTCCGACGAACTGGTCCAGGCCAGTGAACACCTGGGTCAGGTCCGCGCCGGCACTGACCATGCCGCGGGCGCCGAACACGGCCGCGGCCATCGTCAGCATCGCCAGGTTGATCAGGCCCGCGATGCCCATCGCGATCAGGACGTCGACCATCTCGAAGTGGAAGATCTTTCGCTTCGCTTCAGGATTCGCGCCGACGATCCGCTTCTGGGTCAGGGCCGAGTGCAGGTAGATGACGTGAGGCATCACGGTCGCGCCAAGGATGCCGACCGCGAGCAGGATCGAGGCGGTGCCGTCCAGGTGCGGCACGAAGGTGTTGCCCGCGACCGCGCCCCATGCCGGGTTTGATCTCAGCACCTCCAGGCCGAATGCGATGACGATCACTCCGACGAGCCCGCTGATCGTTGCCTCGAGGCGGCGGAAACCCCACGCCTGGAGACCGAGGATCGTGAAGGCCAGGACCCCCGTCAGCAGGCCGGAGATGAAAAGCGGAATCCCGAAAACCAGGTAGATGCCCAGGGCGGCGCCGACGAACTCGGCGAGGTCGGTGGCCATGGCGATCAGCTCGGCCTGGAGCCACAGGAAGTAGACGACGGGGCGCGGGAACCGATCGCGGCAGACCTCCGGCAGGCTTCGGCCGGTCGCGATACCGAGCTTGGCGCTCATCGACTGGATCAGCATCGCCATGAGGTTGGCCGCGAGGACGACCCACAGGAGCATGTAGCCGTATTGCGAACCGGCGGCCATGTTGGTGGCGAAGTTCCCGGGGTCGACGTAGGCGACCGCCGCGATGAAGGCAGGGCCGAGGAAAGGCAGGACCGCCCGAATGCCGCGGTGCTGTCCGTTCAGCGATTTCTCAGCTGCCCGAAGCACCCGCAGCTCGCCCGGCAGGGCATGCTCGGCGCCGAGCACCATCGGCGCTGCGATGACGGCTTTGACGACTTGCGCCACTAGTTAGCCGCCGCGACGAAGATGGCGCGAGCCAGGCCAAGCGGCACGCTGTCCCGATGGCCTTTGATCCTGACCTCGATCGGGCCCTCGAACTGGCTGGCGCCCACGACCGCGATCCGGGTCCCGGGGAGCAATCCGCGGCGCTCGAGCTCGCGCAGCTTGCCGGGGTCGTCGTCGGAAACGCCCTCGACGGCCACCTTTTCGCCGGCCCGGCACTCGCTGAGCGCCCGGTGGCTGACGGCGCGGACTTTGCCGCCGAGGGTAGGAATCGCGTGACCATGCGGATCGAGCTGGGGGCGGCCCAGGAGCTCGAAGATCCTCTGCTCCATCCGCTCCGAGATCACGTGCTCGAGGCGCTCCGCCTCGTCGTGGACCTCGTCCCAGCTGTAACCCAGGACCCGGACCAGGAACATCTCGAGCAGGCGGTGGTGACGGACCAGCTCCAGCGCGACCTTCCGTCCCTCGGGGGTGAGCTGCTGGCCGC
>Ga0209161_10005421_pt1 | contig 10081 bp, 10 predicted proteins | sample GraSoiAngelo_155_FD_186169 | JGI IMG/M metagenome (GOLD analysis project Ga0209161, IMG submission 186169) | Grasslands soil microbial communities from the Angelo Coastal Reserve, California, USA - 14_1009_13_30cm (SPAdes) (version 2) | ecosystem: Environmental > Terrestrial > Soil > Grasslands...
ACGCTCCACCGGCAGCGGACGCTAGCGGCGACGGAACCCAGCTGATCAGGTAGGGACGAACCGGTCCGTTACTCGCCCAGGTAGCGCTCGAGAATTCTCGCGAACTCGCCGGGAAGAACGACGCCTCCCATCAGCTCGCTCGTCTCGACGAAGTAGGGGCGGCCGAGCGTGGTGCGGTCCGTGAGCCAGAAGGTGAGCCAGTAGCGGGGCTCCCCGAAAGCATGCGCCTGGGGACGGCGCACGGGGCTGTGGACGATCATGTCGACGAGCGTCTCGACGTCACGCGCGGATGCGATCCTCAGGGGCGTGCCCGGCGCCGCCGGCGTCGGCTCACCGCGCTGAACGTCAATGGCGCGTACCTTGCCGGCGATGTCGTAGAGCTTGCCCCCGACCTTCGCGCGGGGGTTCCGCCACGCCTGGTAGAGGAAGATGCGATCCCTCCACACGGCGGCGAGCCGGAATTCCGTCGCGTGGCCGCGGACCGCGTACATGCGGGTACCGGCGGGCATGAAGGCGGCCGCCGCGTCGACTCCGAACGGGCATCCGCGACGGTCCTCGCCGATCGAGCATCCGACGGTGGCAAACTCGACGCCGAGGTCGCCCCGCTCGAGGGGGCGGCCCGGCTCTTCGGCCCAGCGGAGATAGTCGATGCCGTCGAACGAGACGAAGTCGAGGATGCCCTGGGCGTGGGAGCGGGAGTCGGCGAGTGCCATCAGGACGATCGCCATCGCCAGCACACCGCCGCCGCGCCAGATCGCGCGCCTCATCTCAGGCACCGGCACGAATCGCGTACATAAGAGACGGCCTTTCCATGCGCGGAGCATGATAATCGACCCACGTGAAAGCTCTCCAGCGCGGGCTCGCCATGGCGTTCCTGCTGTGCTCGTGCGTGGCGATCTACCTGTCCCTTCGGGATGTTCATCTGCCCGACGCCTCGCTGATCGACGAGACGATCAAGGCGAGCGAGCCCGTCCAGGCGGCGAGCGATCGGCCCGTGTTCACCACGATCATCAAAGGCTATACCTACACGCTCACGCCCCGGGCCGTCTACGATATTTCGGGGCTGGTCGTTTCGCAACACCGGGGCGACGCGCTGGTCAACATCGGCCACAAGGCCGATCCCGGCAACATCAAGGACGTCTGCGTTGTCTGGGGGGAGGCGATCACCAACGGGTCGTATCGGAAGATGAAGTACGTGAGCGGAGAATTCACCTGCTCCTTCAGCTGGTCCGGGGGACTCACCCCACCCTTCAATCTCGAGAAGATCTCCAATAACCATCTCATCCCGGCCGACGCGACCGTGGCCCGACGCATCCGGAACATTCGCATCGGCGACCAGGTGCGGATGCAAGGGCTGCTCGTCGACTACGCGGTGACGGAGAACGGCCGGGCGATCTTCACCCGGCGGACCAGCCTGACGCGCTCGGATACGGGCAACGGCGCCTGCGAGATCCTGTACGTGACAGAGGTGTCCGTGGTGCGAGCGGGCAGCCATTTCGAGGCTGACGCCGCCACGTATGCGTGGTATACGAGCCTCGGGCTGCTCGTTGCGGTCGGCGCGGTCTGGGTCGCTCGACCTCCCGTCCTGTAGAGATCACTCCGACCCCGCGGCCGCGGTGGCCTTGACAATCCTGCGGCCTTGGCGCAGCTTGAGCCCGCCGCTGACACAAGGCGCGCAGAGAGGGAGGACAGGGATGAGGCAGCGTGGGAGACGATCGATCGCGTGGACCGTTGGAGGGGCCGTCGCGGTGGCGCTGCTGCTCGCGAGCGCGGGGGCGTTCACGGCTCGCGCGGCGGACCCGATCAAGATCGGCTTCGGCATGGCGCTGACGGGTGGGCTCTCCGCCAACGGCAAGCCCGCGCTCCTCGCCATGCAGATCTGGAAAGACGACGTGAACAAGAAGGGCGGGCTGCTCGGGCGGCCGGTGGAGCTCGTCTTCTACGACGATCAGACCAACCCCGCCACCGTGCCCGGCATCTACACGAAGATGCTCGACGTCGACAAGGTCGATCTCGTCGTCTCCGGCTACGGCACCAACCTCATCGCTCCCCTCATGCCCATCGCCATGGAGCGCAAGCTGACGGTCATCGGCATTTTCGGGCTCGCCAACAACGAGAAGTACCGCTATCCGAACTATTTCCAGATCTCGCCGACGGGGCCCGACCCCGCCACCAGCACGGCGACCGGGTTCTTCGAGCTGGCGGCCAAGCAGAATCCTCGACCCCAGACGGTGGCGCTGGTCGGCGCGGACGCCGAGTACCCGCAGACAGCGCTGGTGGGCGCCCGTGAGCTGATCAAGCGGCACGGCTTCAAGACGGTCTACGACAAGACCTATCCGCCGAGCACGGTGGACTACACGCCGATCGTCCGGGCCATCAAGGCGGTCAATCCCGACGTCCTCTTCGTGGCGTCGTATCCCCCGGACTCGGTCGGCATGCTGCGGGCGGCCCACGAGGTCTCGCTGCAGCCGAAGCTCTTCGGGGGCGGCATGGTCGGCCTGCAGTTCACCACCGTCATGACGAGCATGGGCCCGATGCTCAACGGGATCGTGAACTACGATTACTGGGTCCCGGAGCCGACGATGATGTTCCCGGGCATCCAGGACTTCTTCAAGCAGTACCAGCCACGCGCCGCCAAGGAGGGTGTCGACACGCTCGGGTACTACCTGCCGCCCTACGCCTATGCGGCGATGCAGGTCCTGGGACAGGCCGTCGAGGCGAGCAAGAGCATCGATCAGCAGAAGATCGCCGACTACATCCGCGCCACGGAGTTCACCACGATCGTCGGGAAGATCAAGTTCGGGAAGAACGGCGAATGGGCCAAGGGGCGCACGCTGATGGTCCAGTACCAGAAAGTACAGGGATCGGACATCGAACAATTCCGCGGGCCGGGCAAGAAGCCCGTCCTCTATCCCGACGAGCTCAAGTCCGGGAACATCATCTACCCGTACTCCGCCGCCCTGAAATAGCGCGCGCGGCTCGTGTTCTCCTGGGAGCTGCTGGCGAACGCCCTCGTCGCCGGACTGCTGCTCGGCGGCTTCTACACCGCCGTCAGTCTGGGCATCTCGCTCATCTTCGGCCTCCTCGACATCGCCAACATCGCGCAGCCCGCGTTCCTGATCCTGGGCTCCTACGCGGCCTACGTGATGAACACGGCGTTCGGGCTGGACCCCATCCTCACCGGGGTGCTCTTCACGCCCCTGTTCTACGGGCTCGGGGTCGTCGTCTATCGCGTCTACTACGGGAGCTTCGAGCGCCGAGGTGAGGAGTCGCTGCGCGGGCTCGTCTTCTTCTTCGGCCTCCTCTTCATCATCGAGGTGAGCCTCAGCCTGAAGTACGGCGTCGATTACCGGCTCGTGCAGGCGGCGTACATCGGCAAGTCGATCGACCTCGGCGGCGTGGGGATCGCCTATCGCCTGCTCGTGCCGTGCCTCGTCGGGCTGGCCATGACCCTGGCCCTCTACCTCTTCCTCGGCCGGACGTTCTACGGGCGGGCCATCATGGCCGTCTCGCAGGATGGCCCGGCCCTGCGCCTCATGGGCGCCGATCCCATCCACATCAAGACCATCGCCTTCGGCATCGGGATCGCCGCGGCCAGCCTGGCCGGCGCGCTGCTCATCACGATCGCGCCGGTGATCCCGTCGACCGATCGTGACTACATCGGGCGAATGTTCGCCATCACCGTCCTGGGCGGCATGGGCAGCATCGGCGGGACGCTCGTCGCCTCCGTCATCCTGGGCGTCATCGAGAGCCTGATGGGCACGTTCTTCGGCCCCTCGTGGTCTCTCGCGGTGTCGTTCGGCATCCTGCTCATCGCCCTCGCGGTGCGGCCGGCGGGGCTCTTCGGGCGCTGATGCGGCGCACGGGCGCGGTCCTGCTGGTGGGCCTGGCCGTGGTGGCGGCGGGGATTGTCGTCGCCTCGCTGCGCGTGAACCCGTACCTCTACTTCGCCGGCTACGTCATCCTCCAGTACGTCGTCATCGCCACCGCGTGGAACATCCTGGGCGGCTACGGGGGCTACGTGAACTTCGGCACCCCGGCCTTCTTCGCGCTCGGGGCGTACACCGCCGTCTTCCTCATCCAGACGATACGCGCGCCGCTGCCCGTGCTCATCCTGGCCGGCGGTCTGGTCTCCGCACTGCTCGGGCTCGGCATCGGCTATCTCACGCTGCGCCTGCGCGGGGTCTTCTTCTCCATCGCCACCTTGGCGCTGTCCATTGTGCTCCAGACGATGATCATGAACTGGGAGTTCGTCGGCGGCTCGCGGGGGCTGAGCGTGCTCCGCCCGAGCGGGCCGCCCTTCGGCAGCTACGTCACCTTCCTGTTCACTGTCATGGTCCTGCTCGCGGTCATCGCGGTGACGGTGGCGCGGTTCATCGAGCGCTCGTGGATCGGCCGCGGACTGGCCGCCCTGCGCGACAACGAGGAGGCCGCGGAGTGCATGGGGGTGCCGACCCTCCGCCTCAAGCTCTTCGCCACCACGGTCAGCGGCCTCCTGCTGGGCGTGGCGGGGGCACCCTTCCCGTACTACGTCACCTTCGTGGAGCCCAACTCCGCCTTCGCCATCGACTACGCGGTCAACGCGCTCGCCATGCCCATGATCGGCGGCACCACGAGCTGGATGGGGCCGGTCATCGGCGCGGTGCTGCTGGGCACCGCCCAGCAGCTCGCGACCGTGACGATCTCCTCCGAGATGAACCTGTTCATCGTGGGGGTCGTGCTCGTGGCCTTCGTGGTCCTGGCCCCCGAAGGCATCCTGGGCCTCGTGCGGCGCCTGCGAGGCCGCTGACGCCATGGCCTCGACGCAGCTCGAGGTGGATGGCCTCACCAAGCGCTTCGGCGGCTTCACCGCGCTCAACCGGGTCACCCTTCACGTCAAGGCCGGCGAGCGGTTCGGGCTGATCGGCCCCAACGGGTCGGGCAAGACCACGCTCATCAACTGCGTGTCGGGCTCGCTTCCCGCGGACGGGGGCCGGATCCTCTTCGAGGGCCGCGAGATCACGGGCCTCCCTGCCCATCGGCGGACCCGGCTCGGGATCGTGCGGAGCTTCCAGATCCCGAAGCCGTTCGTCAGCATGACGGTCCTGGAGAACCTCGACATCCCGCTCGAGTATGCGGCGCACCGCCGATCCGACGAGGCCGACGCCGATGCCATGGAGATCTTGAGCGCCATCGGGCTCGAGTCCAAGGCCCACCTGCGACCCGCCGGGCTCACCCAGATCGAGATGCGGAAGCTCGAGCTGGCCCGGGCCATGGCCGCGCGGCCCAAGCTCCTCATCTCCGACGAGGCCATGGCCGGGCTGTCGAGCGCGGAGGTGGACGACATCCTGGCCATCCTCTTCCGCCTGAACGAGCGCGGCATCACCATCATCATGATCGAGCACATCATGCGGGCGGTGATGCGCTTCTCCGAGCGCATCGTCGTCCTCGACGCCGGGGAGCGCATCGCCGAGGGAACGCCGGAGGAGATCGTGCGGAACCCGGCCGTCGAGAAGGCCTACCTTGGCGAGTAGGATCGTGGTGCGGAACGTGGAGGCGGGCTACGGCGCGGTGCGGGTGCTGCACGGCGTCTCCATCGAGGTTCGGGAAGGGGAGACGGTCGCCCTCCTGGGCGCCAACGGCAACGGCAAGAGCACGCTCCTCAAGTGCATCATGGGGATGGTGGCGCCCGAGTCGGGCGAGATCTTCCTGGAGACCGACGACGGGCAGATCGATCTCACGCAGAAGACCACGGAAGAGATCGTGAGCCTGGGCATCGCCCTCGTGCCGGAGGGACGGCGGCTCTTCCCCAAGCTGACCGTCGAGGAGAATCTGCTCCTCGGCGCCTACCGCCCGGAGGCCCGCGCGGGCATCCCCACCAACCTCGCCTTCTGCTTCGAGACCTTTCCCGTGCTCCACGTCCGGCGGCGCCAGCTCGCGGGGAGCATGAGCGGGGGGGAGCAGCAGATGCTCGCGGTGGCCCGCGCCCTCATGTCGGCACCGCGCATTCTCCTCGTCGACGAGCCCTCGGTGGGATTGGCGCCCATCCTGGTGTCCCGCGTGATCGCCAAGATCAAGGAGCTGAAGGAGCGGTACCAGCTCACCGTCCTCATGGCCGAGCAGAACTTCAACCAGGCGACGAAGATCGCCGACCGCGGGTACATCATCGTCCACGGCAAGATCGAGTTCGAGGGGCGGAGCACGCGCGAGCTTCGCGAGAACGAGCTGGTGAAGAAGTACTATCTCGGCGTGTGATCCGCCAGGAGGCCTCATGCTCACGCAGGCCGTCGTCGACGCCACCGCCCGCGAGTGCCTCGAGATGCATCGGACGCGCGCCCGCTATCGCCCCCTTGCGGCGTCCGTGCGCGCGGCGCCGCTCGACGACGCCTATCGCATCCAGGACGCACTCCATCGGCTCATGGCGGGGGCGGGGCGGGGTGAGATCGCGGGCTGGAAGATCGCCTTGACCTCGAAGGCGATGCAGCAGATGACGGGAGTGGACCAGCCCGCCGCCGGTGCCATCTTCTCGACGGCGGTGCTCGCATCGCCGGCGCGGGTCGACCTCGCCGCCTATCATCACCTCGGCGTCGAGTTCGAGGTGGCCGTGCGCCTCGGCGACGATCTGCCCTCGAGCGGCGGGCCCTGGACGCGCGCGTCGGTGGCCGACCGGGTCGCCGCCTGCCTGCCCGCGTTCGAGCTGGTGGAGGACGGCGCCGCCGATTACAAGACACTCGACGCCTTCACCCTCGTGGCCCAGAACACCTGGAACGGCGGGGTGGTGCTGGGGGCGCCGGTGACGGCGTGGCGCGGGGTCGACCTCGAGCGCGCGGTGACGCGCGCGTGGCTCAACGACGAGCCCGCCGGCCAGGGCAAGACGGGCGACGCCCTCGGTCATCCCTTCGAAGCGGTGGCGTGGCTGGCCAACCTCCTCAACCGCCGCGGCCGCATGCTCGGTCGAGACATGATCGTGATGACGGGAAGCAGCATCACCACCAAGTTCCCCTCGCCGGGCGATCGCGTGCGCTTCGCCATCGACGGGCTCGGGGAGGTGGCCCTCGAGGTGACATCATCGTAGCGGGTCCCTGGGCCGAACTTTTCGGGCAAGACGTGAGCCGTCGGGGCAGCCGAAGTGATATCTTGCAGGGGCTCGCGGTATATCGTGGCAACAGGGAGAAGGTCTGTCCTTCAACATCGCGGGAACTTGGGGGTCGTGCGAGTTCGCGCAGCCTCGTAACCGAGATATACAGAACTATGCCGTCAGATATTGAAGTTCAGCATAATTATAGTTCGACCACAACGAGGACGATCACCGAGGTCGGCTTTACCGCAAAGAGGTGATCGCTGCCGCAAACGCAGCGTTCGGATATCATCCGAGACGGGCGATGGACAAAGACACCTCGATGGAGCGTCGACTTTCGGCGATTGTTGCCGCAGACATCGCTGGCTACAGCCGTCTCATGGGCCAGGACGAGGCCGCGACGGTTCGCGACCTCAAGGGCCACCAGGCCGTGATCCTGCCGTTGGTGGGCCGGCACGGCGGGCGCATCATCGACACCGCGGGCGACGGCATCCTCGCCGAGTTCCCCAGCGTGATCGGCGCGACCGCATGCGCGACCGAGATCCAGCGCGTCATGGCGGCGCGCAACGAGGAGGTGCCCGAGCATCGCCGAATGCTGTTCCGCATTGGTATCAACCTCGGGGACGTGCTTCACGACGAGGTCCGGATCTACGGTGACGGCATCAACGTCGCCGCGCGGCTCGAAGGGCTCGCTGAACCTGGTGGCGTGCTCGTCTCCCAGGCCGTCCACGACCAGGTGCGCGACCGTCTTGACCTGGCCTTCGAGGATCTGGGCGAGCGCGAGTTGAAGAACATCGCCCGCCCCGTGCGCGTCTATCGGCTCCGGGCGCCAGCGGAGTCGAAGGCCCCTTCCCTCCCGGGTGCCGACCTGCCCCTGCCCGACAAGCCCTCCATCGCCGTCCTTCCGTTTACCAACATGAGCGGCGACCCCGAGCAGGGGCACTTCGCCGACGGGATCGCGGAAGATATCCTTACCGGTCTCGCGCGCCTTCGCTGGCTGTTCGTGATTGCGCGCAACTCGAGCTTCACCTACAAGGGCCGACACGTCGATGTCCGCCAGGTCGGGCGCGAGCTGGGAGTGCGCTACGTCCTTGAAGGCAGCGTCCGGAAGGGCGGCAACCGCATCCGGATCACCGGACAGCTGATCGAAGCAGAGACGGGCGCTCACCTCTGGGCGGAGCGCTACGACCGGGCGCTCGACGACGTCTTCGCGATTCAGGACGAGATCACGGACAGCGTGATCGGCTGCATTCAGCCGCAAGTCTATGCGGCCGAGCACGAGCGTCTGAAACGCAAGCACCCGCAGCGCCTGGACGCCTGGGAGAGCCTCGTCCGGGGGACGTTCCTCTACAGCCAGCACTCGGACGCGAGCACCAAGGAAGCGCTCACCATGCTCGACCGCGCCGTCGAGCTGGATCCGAGCTACGCCCAGGCCTATGGCCTGCGTGCCGTCTGCCTGGCCTGGCGCGCGTTTCAGGGCTGGGAGAACCGCGATACCGCGTTCGCGCGAGCGGCGGAAGGGGCGGCCCGCGCGGTCGCGTGCGATCCCGCTGAACCCTGGGCGCATCTTGCGCACGGCTTCATCGGCATCGCGAATCGGCGTGATGCGGAGGCGGTCGGCTCCTTCAGTCGGGCCGTCGATGCGAGCCCTAACTTTGCGTACGCCCACGGCCTGCTCGGCGCTGCCCATGCTCTCGGCGGACGACCTGACCAAGCCATCGAGTGCATCGATCGGGGCGTGCGACTGAGCCCCCGCGACATCTTCGGCGAAGAGTATCAGCTCTACTACGCGTTTGCCCATTTTCAGGCCGGCAGGTATGCCGAGGCGGTTTCTGCCGCTCAGTTGGCCATTCAACAACGTCCCGAGCATCCCGTTCTGTACATCATGGCGGCCGCCTCCCATGGTCTGGCGGGCGAGATCGACAAGGCGACGAGAGCGATCGCGCAGCTGACCGCTCTCGTCCCCGGGGTGTCGGCCGCTGATCTCGAGGAGAACTTCCTCTATTGCCGGCAGGAAGATCGGAGCAGGTTGGCCCGGGGTCTCCGCGCTGGAGGGCTGGCGAGCTAGGCGCGCCCGACGGACATCGCAGCGTGGAACCCAGAGAGTCTCGCCGAGGTGCAGGCCGTCGAACTACAGGATCCACCCGACGGCCTTCGGCCGCGGGTGATCCTGCCCGTTAGCCTGACCTTGCCAGGGAGAGGCGAAATGACCAAGCAATTCGAAGGCAAAGTGGCTTTGGTGACGGGTGCCGCTTCTGGAATAGGCAGGGCAAGCGCACTGGCATTTGCCCGAAAAGGGGCGAAAACTGTCGTTGCCGACGTCCTCGTCGAGGGCGGTGAGGAGACCGTACGGATAATCAAAGAGGCCGGTGGAGATGCTCTTCTTGTGAGGACCGATGTCTCGAAAACAGCCGAGGTTGAAACGCTGATTCAGAAGATCGTCGAGACCTATGGCCGACTGGATTATGCGCATAACAACGCCGGTATTGCGGGGGCGGACGCTCCAACGGCTGACTGCACCGAGGAAAACTGGGATCACACGATCGCCATCAACCTCAAGGGTGTCTGGCTCTGCATGAAGTACGAGATCCCCCAGATGCTCAAGCAAGGTGGCGGTGCTATCGTCAACACGGCATCAACAGCAGGGCTGGTTGGCTTAGAGGGATCGCCTGCCTACTGTGCATCCAAGGGTGGTGTCATACAACTGACGCGCGCGGCGGCGTTGGACTACGCCAAAGCCGGGATTCGCGTGAATGCTGTATGCCCTGGCGTCATTCGCACGCCGATGGTCGAGCGTCTAGTGGGTACGGAAGCGGAGGCGGGCCTCATCGCTATGGAGCCAATCGGCAGGATGGGCAAGCCAGAAGAGGTTGCGGAAGCTGTCGTGTGGTTGTGTTCGGACGCTGCGTCGTTTGTCACTGGCAATGCGATGCCGGTGGACGGTGGCTTGGTCGCACAGTAATTGTGGGATGCGCAAGAAAGGTGAGCTAAGTTCGAAGTCTCACAACGGGTGGACCGATGAGA
>Ga0209161_10005422_pt1 | contig 10081 bp, 7 predicted proteins | sample GraSoiAngelo_155_FD_186169 | JGI IMG/M metagenome (GOLD analysis project Ga0209161, IMG submission 186169) | Grasslands soil microbial communities from the Angelo Coastal Reserve, California, USA - 14_1009_13_30cm (SPAdes) (version 2) | ecosystem: Environmental > Terrestrial > Soil > Grasslands ...
GCACAAGCTCGGGGGCGGTCCGGTGCTGGCGCGCGGCTCGGCCGTGAGCCCCGTCGTCTTCGAGATGCTGGTGGCGTGCGCCGATCAGGAGAAGATTCCCTACAGCATCCAGGCGGCGCCGCACGACACCGGCACGGACGCCGACGCGATCTACAACGCGCTGCGGGGCATTCCGACGGGGCTGGTGAGCGTCCCCAACCGCTACATGCACAGCCCCAACGAGATGGTCGCGCGGGCAGACCTCGAGCGGGCGGCGCGGCTGCTCGCGGCGTTCGCCCGGCGGCTCGACCCCAAAGTCAGCTTCGTTCCCACCTGAGGCGGGGGCCGGGGGGGCTAGCGGCTCCGCTTACGCCCGAGCTCGCTGACCGCGGCCCGCGCGGCCGCCCGCACCTGCTTGTCGCCGTCGTCGGCCAGGCCGTCCAGCGTACCGCGCGCCGCCGGCGTCGCGGCCAGCCGCAACCCCTCCACCGCCGCGAGGCGCAGCGATGCCGACTTGCGCCCGAAGATCCGTCCTGCGGGTTGCGAGCACTTGATCAGGGCCTGCACGGCGTCGGGGCTGGCGATGCGGCCCAACGCGAGAATCAGCTCGCGCAGCACGCCCTCGTCTTTTTCCTCGTCCATCGCGACCACCAGGGGCATGGCGAGCGCCGCCGACTTCTGGCCGCCGATTCCCAATGCCACCTGCATCCGCACCTCGGGCGACGGATCGTGCAGCGCCCGGCGCAGCGGCTCCACCGCGGCCCGCGTCCCGATCTTGGCCAGCGCCAGCGCCACTGCCTTGCGCACCCGCTCGTCCTCGTGCTCCAGGTGCCGCGCCAGAGCGGGGACGGCCGCCTCTATCCCGAGCTCACCGATCAGCTCCGCCACGTTGCGCACCACAAACCACTCGCGATGCTCGAGCGCGTGGACGAGCTGGTCGGTGCCCTCGGTCATATGCCGCAGCGCGTCGAAGGCCGAGCGCCGTTCGTCCATCGTGGGCGCCGCCACCAGCCGATCCATCAGCACCTCCACCGCCCCCGCACCGCCCCGCCGCAGCGCCGCCACGGCGTCGGCCCGATACTTGGGCTCCGGGAGGAGATAAACGAGCGCGTCCAGCGCTGACTTGGTGTAGACCCGGCGCAGCGCGATCGCGTACTGGCGGCGCACACCGCTGGCTTCGGGGACGCTCTCCTCCACCCGCACGATCGCGCTGATCACGCCCAATAACTGATCGGGGCGGCGCTGCTTGAGCGCCAGCTCGACGTGGTGCACCAGCGCCGCCAGCAGGTCTCCCACCGCGGGGCCGCTGGGGTCACGCGTGAGCTGTGCCACCACGTCGGAGGCGCCCGCCGGCAATGGCAACGACCCGGCGGCCGGGCGTGGCACGCTCGGGGGCGGTGCGGCGGGCGGAGCAGGAGCCGGGGGGGCTGGGGGGCGGGGGGGGGAGGGGGGGGGATCCGCGGCGCGCGGCCTCGCCCCCGCGTCGGCCCGTGACACCCGTGGGGCCGAGGGAGCCGAGGGTGCCGGTGGCGTCGCAGGTTGCGGGGATGCGGGGCGGACGGTGCCGGGCAACGCATCCGCCGCCGGAGGCGGTGGCGGGTCGTGCGACACGAGCGGCACGCCTTCGATGGGGACCGACTTGGTGTCACGCCATGGCTCGCCGCGCAGGATCCCATCGGTGCCGGTGGGGCGCGACGCCCTGGGAATGATCGCCTCACGCGACTCGACGTCCTGCGACGACGCCACCGGAGGGGACGAGGGCGGCTCCGGTGTTTCGGGAGACGCGAGGGTCACGCGGATACGGTCCACGCCGGCCGCCGCGAGGCGGCTCGGAATGTCGTCCGTGCCCGGCTGGTCGGCGAGCGCCCTGAAGAGCTGGAACAGCTGCGGCGGGGGCGGTGCGGCGGGCAACGCGATCTCGCCAATGCCGTGGAGGTCGAGCCGCTGCACCAGGCCCGTCAGACCCTCGCCCTCGCATGGGATGCCGTTGATTTCGAGGCGTCCCCCGGCGGCCCGGAGGCTGACGGCGGCGTCTTGCAGCAAGCCGAGCAGTGCGCGGAACTCCGCCTTCTGGTCGTCCCGCGCGCCCGGCTCGCGAAACAGGGTTACGCAGCGTGCAAACCGCGCAGCGAGCGTTTCGTGCGTCGACATCGGGCCGGTCAATCTAGGGGGCGCGTCCACCCCCGGCAACGCGGCCGCCTTCCGGGAGGGCCGTGCCAACGATAGATATAGCCGCATGGTCGCGACCGGCTCGATCGTGCGCGCGCTGCGCGCCGCGCATCTGCACGACGCGCCCCGCGCCCAGCTGCTGCGTCTGGCCTGCGACAGCATCCGCGGCCTGGGCGCGCCCTACACGTCGGTGTACGCCTACATGCTGCACGGCGACGACCTGGTGCTCGAGGCATTCGCGGGCCGCGAGACGGAGCACACGCGCATTCCCGTGGGGCGCGGCGTCTGCGGGACCGCGGTGGCGACCGGCGAGGACCAGAACGTCGCCGATGTGGGTGTGGTGGGCAATTACCTCGCCTGCAACCTCGAAACCAAGTCGGAATTGGTCGTCCTGATCCGCCGGGGTCGCACGATTCTCGGGCAGCTGGACGTCGATTCGGACGTGCCCGCGGGCTTCACGCCGGAGCAGCACCAGGCCGTGAAGGCCGTCGCCGACGCGCTGGCGGTCCTGCTGTGACGGTCATGCCTCGGAACGGGTTTCCGCCGTGCCCTCGGGCAGCCCCAGGAGGCCCAACCGTCCGGCGTCCGCGTCGTGATAGAGCAGCTCCGCGTACCGCCCCCACTCGACGATGGTGCCGAACAGCGACTCCGCCGGAATGAACGGGAAGTAAATGGTGAGATCGGCGAGGACCTCCTCGTCCTCCACCGCCCCTTCGCTCTCCTTCAGCATGGCCACCAGCCGGGCGAACAGCGGCTGCTTGGCCAGCCGCGCGCGGGTCGCGTCCTTGCGGGCGGCGTCGTCCATCGCCATCACTTCGCGCCCCATTTGCGTGAGCTGCACCACCTCGCCCGGTGTGGTGACCCAGCCGAGCTGCTCCGCCCCGCGCACCACGGCGGACATGCGGTCGTAGTCCACCCCCAGGTCTTCGGCGAGCTCGAACACCGGCCCCTTCCCGCCGGGCCGCGTCAACAGGTGGTCCAGGAGACCGGTGACCTCCGAGACGTGGACGCGCGGGAACGGGATGAGACGCTGGGGCGCCGCCGGCGCGGGCTCCGGGAGCAGCGTCGCCGTGAGGATCGCGTGCAGCCGGTCCACCATGTCCTCGAACTCGGGACTCCGCTCCTGCCGCGGGTACGGCAGCGCGTTCTGGAGCTCCTCGCGCACGTGCCCGGGATTGGAGCCGAACACGACGATGCGGCCCGCGAGGAACACAGCTTCCTCGACGCTGTGCGTGACGATCACGAGCGTGTTCACGCCGGTCGCGGGGTCGCGCCACAGGTCGACGACCTGGCTGCGCAGGTTCTCGGCGGTGAGCGGATCGAGCGCGCCGAACGGCTCGTCCATCAGCATGATCTCGGGAGCGACGGCCAGGGCGCGCGCGAATCCGACCCGTTGCTTCATCCCCCCCGAGAGCTCCTTGGGGTACGCCTGCTCGAAACCGTCGAGCCCTACCAGGTTGATGGCGCGAGCCACGGCGTCGCGCCGGGCGGGCCCATCCACGCCCCGCGCTTCCAGCCCCATCGCCACGTTCTCGGCTACGGTGAGCCAGGGGAGGAGCGCGAACGACTGGAACACCATCGCCGCTGCGGCGAGCACCCCCTCCAGCCGCTGCCCGCGGTACAGCACCGCGCCATCCACCGGACGCGCCAGTCCGGCGAACAGCCGCAGCAGCGTGCTCTTGCCGCACCCGGACGGGCCGACCAGCGCCACCACCTCGTGCTCGCACACGCTGAGGGAGACATCGCGCAGCGCCTCGAGCATCTGGCCGTTCGGCAGGCGGAACCGCTGCGTCACGTGCCGCGCCTCGAGCAGCAGCGTTCCCGCGCTCATGCGGTGAGTCCGAAGCGGGCTTGCGCCCACTGCATCAGCGACCGCCACACGAGGCGGTTCCACCCCACCACGATCAGGCTCATGAGCGCGATGCCCCCCGCCAAGAGCGGGAAGTTGGCGTGCGCCGTAGCCTCGCTGATCAGGCTTCCCAGGCCTCTCGTCGTGCGCAGCCTTCCCCCGGCCTCGATGTACTCGGCGACGATCGACCCGTTCCACGCGCCTCCCGCCGCCGTCACCCACCCCGTCACGAGCGCCGGGAACGCCGCCGGCAGGTACAGCGCGCGCCACCGCGCCAGGCGCGGCAGCCGGAACACCGTGGCCGCGTCCTTCAGCTGCTCGGGGATGGCGGCCACGGCGGAGATCACGTTGAAAAGGATGTACCACTGCCCGGCGAGCACCATCAGCGCTACGGCGCCGAGCCCCAGCCCGACCCCGATCCGCTGGAACAGCAGGATCACGAGCGGGAACAGCATGGGAGCGGGGAACGATGCGACCACCTGGATCACCGGCTGCAGCGCGCGGGCGAGCCGCGGCGAGCGGCCGATCCACACACCGGCGGGCAGGGCCCACGCGGTCGACACCACGACGGCGCCCATCACCCGGGCGAAGGTGAGTGCGGCGGACGAGGCGAGCGCGCCCCAGTCCCGCACGCCGAGCTGGGCCAGCAGCAGCCACAGGCTCCTGGCACCGAGCAGCGCGGCCGCGGCCACCGCGGCGACCACCAGCCCGGCGCCGAGGCGCCGCGCCACGGGATGGTCCAGGGCGAAGCGCGGCGCGCGCCAGATCACCGGACCCACGGCGCGGAACGGGCGCTCCAGCGGCCGCGCCGCCCGGCGCGCCCCGAGGTAGGCGCGGCGCTGCAGCAGCGCCGCGCGCCGCGGCAGCCGCGCCCGCCGCAGGAAGTCGAGCACCCACGAGCCCGGCGCGGCACCGCCGCCCGTCGTATCGTCCAACCGGAACTTCTCGACCCACACCACCAGGGGCCGCCACAACAGCTGGTCCACGCACACGATCATCAAGACCATGGCGAGGATCGCCAGCAAGACGGCTGTGGCATGCCCCTGATCGAGCGCGACGCTCATGTAGGAGCCGATGCCCGGCAGGCGGTAGTCGTGGTCCCCCAGGCGGAACGCCTCGTTCACCATCAGGAAGAACCAGCCCCCCGCCATGGACAACATCCCGTTCCACACGAGCCCCTGCGCCGCCGCGGGCACCTCCAGCTGCCAGAACGTGCGCGAGGCCTTCCAGCCCGCGATCTTGCACGCCTCGCGCAGCGGCGCGGGCAGGCCCTTGAGCGAGTTGTAGAAGGACAGCGCCAGGTTCCACGCCTGGGCCGTGAAGATCATCAGGATCGCGGCGAGCTCGAGACCGACGTTGCGCGTGGGGAAGAGCGACATCAAACCGAGCACCAGCCCGGGCAGGAAGCCGAGCACCGGGATGCTCTGGAGAATGTCGAGCAGCGGCAGGAGCAGGCGCTCCCCCGCGCGCGACTTGGCGGCGGCCCACCCGAAGCTCAGGGCGAAGAGAAACGAGATCACCAGCGCCAGCACCCCGCGCGCCAGCGAGTACAGGGTGTAGCGCGGCAGCGCCGTGAAGCGCAGGTCGATCACGACGGCTTGCGCGAACGGCGCCTCGAACTCGCGGGCGAACGCGACCACCATCGCGATCACACCGCCCAGCAGGCAGAGGACCGCGACGTCGGCGAGCCCGAGCCCCCGTAAGCCGGGCGGCGTCAGGGCGGGTGGAAAACGCATCGGCTTCATGGCCACCCGAACGGTGTAGTTTGAGACGCGATGGACCAGACGACGGTCGAACTGAACGGCGTCCGCATCTACACGCGACGCGTCGGAGACGGCCCGCCGGTCGTGGTGCTGCACGGCGGTCCCGGCGCCCACCACGACTACCTGCTTCCCCAGTACGACCGGCTCGCGCTCGGCCGCACTCTCCTCTATTACGACCAGCGCGGTGGTGGCAGGTCACCCGTCCCGCGCGATACCCCCGTCGGATGGCGCGAGCACGTGGCCGACCTCGAGGCGCTGCGCGATCACTGGAGCCTCGAGCGGGTCACGCTGCTCGGCTACTCCTGGGGCGGCCTGCTCGCCGTGCTCTATGCCCTCGAGCATCCCGCCCGGATCGACCGCCTCGCCCTCGTCTCGTCCGCGCCCCTCACCGCCGCCTGGCGCGACGAGTTCGACCGCCGCCTCGCCGCCCGCATGACCCAGCCGTGGATCGCGCGGGCCCGGGCCGAACTCACCGCCACCGGCCTGTCGCGCACCGATCCCGAAAAGTACCGCCGCCTGGCGTTCGCGCTATCGGTCGCAGGGTACTTTCACGACCCCAGCCACGCTCGCGAGATGACCCCGTTTCGCGTCACCGCCCGGACCCAGCAGGCGGTGTGGCAGAGCCTGGGATCCTACGATCTCCGCGCGCGCGTCAGCCAGACCTTTCCGGACGGCACCGCTCCCCGCGCCCTGCTGCTGCATGGCATCTACGACCCCATGCCCCTGCAATCGGCTCGCGAGACCGCGGCGCTCCTCTCCACGGGCGTGATCCAGCTCGCCACAGGGCACGCCCCGCACGTCGAGGCCACGGCGGATTTCGTGCGGGCGCTCGATCCGTTCCTGCCGCAAGCCTGATGCCATGCTTCCGCCATGCGATCGCCGTCGGTACGTTCCGGGCACCATCATGCCCGCCAGGACGAGAGCTCGGCCGCGCCGCGGCGTGGGACGCGAGACCCTCGCCGCGCGACGGCTGCGCGTCCGCAAGATCGTCGCCCGGCTGGAGCAGGCGTACCCCGATGCCAGCTGCGCACTGCGTCACGAAAGTGCGCTCCAACTGCTCGTAGCGACCATCCTGTCGGCCCAATCGACCGACGCCCGGGTCAACATGGTCACCCCCGCCCTGTTCGCGCAGTACCGCTCGGCGCGGGATCTGGCGGGCGCCGACCCGGCGGTGCTGGAGCAAGAGATCCACAGCACCGGGTTCTTCCGCAACAAGACCAGGTCCATCATCGGGATGGCCCAGGCACTGCTCGAGCGGCACGGGGGCGCGGTGCCCGACACCATGGAGGCCCTGGTCCAGCTCCCGGGCGTCGGCCGCAAGACCGCGAACGTGGTGCTCGGGACTTGGTTCGGGAAGAACGAAGGGATCGTGGTGGACACCCACGTGCAGCGCCTGTCCACCCTGCTCGGCCTCACGCGCGAGACGGATCCCGTGAAAATCGAGCGGGACCTGATGGCGCTCGTACCGCGCGAGAAATGGACCTGGTTCTCCCACACCCTGATCCTGCACGGTCGGCGCGTGTGCGTCGCGCGGCGGCCGCGGTGCGAGATCTGTGTCGTCAACCGGTGGTGCCCGAGCTCGCGAGTATGAACCCGGGTGAGGCGTTGCCGGATGAGGCGTGGCCGAGTGAGGCGTTGTCGGGTGAGGCGTTGCCGAAGAGGCGTTGGCGGCAACGCAGTATCCGGCAACGTTGTATCCGGCAACGCCGTATCCGGCAACGCTGCACCCAGCAACGCTGCATCCAGCAATGATTAACCTGCCCCCCATCGACCGGGCCGCCCTCGTGGCCACCCGCCGCGACCTCCACCAGCACCCCGAGCTCGGGTTCGAGGAGCGGCGCACCGGTACGCTGGTCGCGGAGCGGCTCAAGGCCTTGGGCTACAGCGTCAGGACCGGCGTGGGCCGGACGGGCGTGGTCGGGCTGCGCGATGGCGCGACGGGATCGTGCGTGCTGGTTCGAGCCGACATGGACGCCCTGCCTGTCGAGGAAGCGAACGACGTCCCGTACCGCTCGAAGCACCCGGGCAAGATGCACGCCTGCGGCCACGACGGACATGTCGCGATCGGTCTCGAGGTCGCACGCCGGTTGCACGCGGCATACCTGCCGGGGCGGGTGAAGTTCGCCTTCCAGCCCGCCGAGGAGGTCTCCGACGGCGCGGAGGCGATGATTCGGGACGGCGTGCTCGACGCGCCCAAGGTGGACGCGGCCTTCGGCATCCACCTGTGGAACGACCTCCCCGCGGGCACCATCTCGGTGACGCCGGGCCCGGTGATGGCCTCGGTGGACCAGTTCGAGATCACGATCGTCGGGCGCGGCGGCCACGCCGCCGCCCCGCAGCAGGCGATCGACCCGGTGCTGATCGCGGCGCATCTGGTGACCGCGCTGCAGAGCCTCGTGTCGCGGCGCCGCAACCCGTTCGAGGAGGGGGTGGTGTCCGTCACACAGATCAACGCCGGCCACGCCTTCAACGTGATTCCCGAGCGGGCTGAGTTGCGCGGCACGGTGCGCACGTTCGGCGGCAGATTCTACGACGAGGCGCCCCAGCTGGTCGAAGCGACCGCGCACGGCATCGCGGGCGCGTTCGGCGCGAGCGCGCAGGTGCGCTACCGGCGGCTGTCCAAGCCCCTGGTGAACGACGCGCGCATGGCAGCGTTGATGAAAGGCGTAGCACAGGAAATCGTCGCACGAGAGCGTGTGATCGATGGGGTCCGGACCATGGGGGGAGAGGACATGTCGTACTTTCTCGCGAGTGTGCCCGGCGCGTTCGCCTTTGTCGGCTCCGCGCCGCCCGACAAGAAGGGCGCGCCGCATCACAGTCCCGCGTTCGACATTGACGAGGAGAGTCTGGTGGTCGGGGCCGAGCTGGTGACGCGGACCGTGGTGCGATATCTGGAACAAGGCCACTGACCCCGGGCGCAAGCCCGGGGAAACCAGATGTCCGAGTGAACCCCGGGCTCGCGCCCGGGGTTAGTTTTCCCTCGATGTCCAACCTCCTCGCCTCCGAGCCTTCCGCCTACCTGAAGTCCGCCGCCCACCAGCCGGTGCACTGGCAACCCTGGGGCGACGCGGCCTTCGCGCGCGCCCGGGCGGAGGACAAGCCCATCCTGCTCGACATCGGCGCGGTGTGGTGCCACTGGTGCCACGTGATGGACGGCGAGTCGTACGAGGACGCCGGCGTGGCCGACCTCCTTAACGCGGACTTCGTGTGCATCAAGGTGGACCGCGACGAGCGGCCCGACGTGGACGCGCGCTACCAGCGTGCCGTCCAAGCGCTCACCGGACAGGGCGGCTGGCCGCTCACCGCGTTCCTGACACCCGAGGGCGAGGTGTTCTACGGCGGGACGTATTTCCCGCCGGAGGAAAACCACTACGGCCGGCCGGGATTCCCGTCGGTGCTGCGGCAGGTGGCGGGCATCTACCGGCAGCAGCGTGACAAGGTCGCCGAGCACGCGCGGGCGATCCGCAAGCACGTCGCCGAGTCGCTCGACGAGGCCCGGAGTGGCGACGTCAGCGCCGCCACGCTCGAGCGGGCGGCCGCCGAAATGGCGCGGGCGTTCGACGTCCGCTACGGCGGGTTCGGCGCCGCGCCCAAATTCCCCCACCCCGCGGCCGTGCAGTTCCTGCTGGCGCGCTGGCACGACACGCGTGAAGACTGGGTACGCGACGTGGTGGAGAAGACGCTCACGGGAATGGCACGGGGCGGGATCCGCGATCACGTGGGAGGAGGCTTCCATCGCTACGCGGTGGACGAGCGCTGGATCGTGCCGCATTTCGAGAAGATGGCGTACGACAACTCGGAGCTGCTGCACGCCTACCTCGACGGCTACGCCGCACTCGGCACCCCGCTCTTCAAGCGGGTGGCGCAAGGCACCGTGAACTGGGTGCTCGAGGTTCTGTCCGACTCCGAGCACGGCGCGTTCCACACTTCCCAGGATGCGGACGTACGGTTCGGCGACGACGGTGATTACTGGACCTGGACGGTCGAGGAATTGAGCGAGGCGGTGCCGGAGCAGGCGTTGCCGGTTGCCCGACGCGTGTTCGACGTGGAAGAGCAGGGCGAAATGCACCACAACCCGCGCAAGAATGTGCTCTGGTGGAAAAGCGATCCCGCAGGCGACGACGAGTGGCCGCTGCTCCAGCGCGCGCTCGTACAGCTCAAGGCCGCGCGTGACCGCCGCCCGGCTCCCTTCGTCGACACGACCCCCTACGTCAACTGGAACGCGATGATGGCCTCCGCCTTCCTGCACGCTGGCGCCGTGCTCGACCGGCCGGACTGCAACACGCTCGCGCTGCGCGTCCTCGGCCGGATCTGGACCGAG
>Ga0209161_10005431_pt1 | contig 10065 bp, 9 predicted proteins | sample GraSoiAngelo_155_FD_186169 | JGI IMG/M metagenome (GOLD analysis project Ga0209161, IMG submission 186169) | Grasslands soil microbial communities from the Angelo Coastal Reserve, California, USA - 14_1009_13_30cm (SPAdes) (version 2) | ecosystem: Environmental > Terrestrial > Soil > Grasslands ...
ATGGCACAGGGACGATTGCAGCGGTGCAGCAACGTCTGGGTCAACTCGGCTATTACCATGGCGTAGTCGATGGAGTCATGGGGCCGCAAACCCGGGGCGCGATCACCGCTTATGAAAGCAGACACGGTCTGGGAATGGATGGCACAATCAGCGCGCCGCTTTTGAACAGATTGGGATTGACGTAATCTGAGCGATGGGGGTGAGTCCATTGGTTTGGACCGGCGGCTTCGCAGGGAAAAACGGGAGCGAGCCGCCGGTTTCATTTTATTCTTCGCCGCCCGTAAAAATAAAACGAGACTTTGAATCGGGCGGGGTGTCTAATCAGTTAGATTGAAACCTCGATTGACTATGAATAATTCTAAACTTCTGTTTTTCTTGGCTTGCTTTGTTGCAGTGTTGCTGACTGCGCCAGTTCTCACAGCCGCACCACGCGGCGGCGGCGGTGGCGACCATCATTCCATGGGTGCGCGGCCCGGAATGGGCGGTCATCCCGGAATGGGCACGTGGGGCGGCCAGCGCGGGGGCGGCGGTAACTGGCATGGAGGCAACTGGCACGGTGGCAATTGGCATGGCGGCAACTGGGGCCATCATCATCACGGCAACGATGTCATCTTCATCGGCGGCTTTGGCTTCCCGTACTGGTGGGGCTGGGGCTGGGATCCGTGGTGGGGCTGGGGCTATCCGTACGGCTACGGCGCTTATGGTTACGGTTATCCATATGGCTACAGTGGGGCTCCCTACGGCTATGGCTATGGGTATGGTTACGGAGGCAACCAATACAGCGACTCCGGCTACGGCAATGGCAATGGCAATGGTCAATACGGCAATGCCAGCCACTCTAGAGTAGCCGAGCTCCAGCGCAGGCTCGCTCGCGCCGGTTACTACCATGGATCCGTCGATGGCGTTCTCGGACCGCAGACGCGTCAAGCAATTCGTGCCTACGAGCGCGATCACGGATACGCAGAGCGGTAGCGGATCCGGTTTTGCCCGGTCGATTCGTCAAAGCCGGGGGGTAGTTCCATAATTTTCGGTTAATTGGCCGGCGGAATTCGCAGGGGGGAATGGGCGATTCCGCCGGTCGTCTATTTTGCAGCTGCCGCGCTTCGTTATTCGCGCAAGGTTAAAAAACTACGAACGGTGCAGCCCGCTTTCTTTTATTCCTCGCAAAACGCGGTATATGTCTTTGCTAATTCTGCGCCCGTAGCTCAGCCGGATAGAGCAACGGATTTCTAATCCGTAGGTCGGGTGTTCGAGTCACCCCGGGCGCGCTCCTCGAAGGTTGAAGAAGTGACCAGTGATCGGCTCAATTTATCCGCGCGCTCGGTAGCCTAGGGATCGCAGATCACTGGTCACTTCTTCGCGTAGCGCCGCTCGTGATCGAGCAACCATTTTTTCCGCCATAGTCCGCCGCCGTAACCGCAGAGGGTGCCATCGGCACGAATGACGCGGTGGCACGGAATGATGATGCAAATCATGTTCGTGCCGTTCGCGCGGCCAACCGCGCGCCGAGCATTTTCATCTCCGAGGCGTTTTGCCATCCAGGAATACGAGCGGGTTTCGCCGACTGGAATCGATTGCAGGATTTTCCATGCGCGCAATTGAAATGGCGACCCGACGGGCGCAAGCGGGATATCGAACTCCAGACTCTTGCCCGAAAAATAATCAGCCAGCTGTTGGCGCGCTGCGGCAAGATAACGATGCTCACCCGGCACTACATTTGTTCGTAGTTGTTTTCGCAGCACCGATAATTCACGTTCGGTTGCGCGACGGTCGATAAACTCCACCAAACGCAAACCGCGATCGTCGGCAACGGCGATCATTGCCCCGAGCGGTGTGTCAATTCGCTCCGCAAACAGCGGACTACGCGTTCTGGCCGCCGTCGGAGGTTCGCCGAAAATCTTCGTGAACGCTTCGCGAAAACCGCTTTCCGATTCAAACCCGCTGCCGTTTCGCGCTTCTTGCACGCCACCGCCTTTGCACACTTCGCTTAACGCGACCCCCATCCGGCGCGCGCGATGATACGCTTGAAAGGTCATGCCATAGTGGCGTTTGAACTGCCGCCGCGCCGTGGACGGATCGATCGCCAATGTTGTAAGCTCCTTGTCAGTAAGACGTCCGCCCGGTGCGCGCTCCACTTCTGCGCGCAGGCGTTCGATCAGTTCCGGCGCACGTTTGCCCGGCTCCATCGGGTGGCAGCGCAAACAGGGACGATATCCGCTCTCGAGCGCTTCACTCGAGTTGGCAAAAAAATCGACATTCTCTCGCGCCGGCTTTTTCGCCGTGCAGGTGGGCCGGCAAAAAATTCCTGTGGTGCGCACACCAACAAAAAATATGCCTTCAAAACTCGGATCGCGGTTCACAAGCGCGCGATACATAGTTTCGGTCGGTGGAAGGAGTTCGAGTGTTTTCATACGCGTTCGATGGCAAACGTGTAACAACCGTGCGTCACGCTACGAGCATGCACAAATGCAGTCTCCGGATTGTCAAAGAGGTTTTCAATCACGACTTCAGGCGCGGTGCCGTTTGCGACCTTTGCTTCGATGATTCGATGGTCACTGGTGTAAGCACGAAAAACGCGGCCGCTGCGGAACTCAGATGGATATTCGTTCGTCACCTTATAACGCTGGCACGCCTTCGCATGGACAAAAATCGGTCCAGTTTCTGAATATGGATAACCCGGTGGAATCGCAGCATACGGAAACAAGACTACCCGTTCACCGGGTGCCGCCCAATGCAGGCAGTGTCGACAGGGAAAAGCCAGCGGCGAATCCGCAGTCACGAAAACGTGATCTGGTGCGCCGGTCGCAGCCATTCGCCGCGCAGCCTCCGCGACTTCACTTGGAAGAGGAACAATACGAAAATTCAAAGGTTTCATGACCAAAGCTAAACGCACCTCTCCGAGTGTCGCATCGACGAAATTCAGGCAGCGAATTCTGTAGCCGCTTTCCTGCGGAAAGCGCGACGCTACCGTGTTTAACATTTCTGCGGCTCGTCGCCCACAGGGCGACGGCTACAATTACCATCTGTGATAGGCGGGATGGCCTTCTTTCACCGCGACAAAGATTCCTCGACAAATGGCACAGACTTTTCCGCCAGCGCTCAAAGTTCCCTTCACGGTCGCGCGATCATCCGTCAGATCCATAATCCTGGCAGAAAGAAACACCGAATCTTTCGTCGGAGTTGGCCGCAGCAGTTTGATTGAATATTCCGCAGTGACCGTGCACGGCGGGCGATCCTCATTTGCACGTTTCATCAGATGATAAGCTGCGGTCCAGTTGCAGTGGCAATCGAGCAACGTCCCGATGACCCCGCCATTCAAGACTCCATCAAAAGCTTCGTATTTCTTCTCCGGTTTCCATTCGGCGACGACCTCGCCATTCTTCGAGAAACTTCGAATGTGCAACCCGTTCGGATTCGCAGGGCCACAACCCCAGCAAACATTGTTCGGAGCGTATTTTTCCTGAAGTGATTGCGATTTCATTTTTTAGGGCGCTTCTGTGAAACGCCGGGGCCACACGATTCGGCGTCTAACACAGACGCCCTACAGTCACCCGCGGTCTATCTACCTTGGATACGGCCGCAATTCAGGGCCCGTGTAAAGTGAGCGCGGCCGGATTAGCCGGTTGTGATCGTGCTGCTCGGTTACGTGCGCGCACCAGCCGGCGACCCGCGATGCAGCGAAGAGCGGCGTATTCAACTCCGGCGGGAACCCAAGCATCCAAAACACTGGCGCGGCATAAAGATCCACATTGGCGCAAAGATGTTTCTCGCGATCCATCACTTCTTCGAGTTTTTCGCAAATCGGCGCCCAATTTTCCTTGCCCGTGCGTTTCCCGAGCTCGCGCGCGATCTCTCGCATGACCGGCACGCGCGAATCGCCTTTTTTGTAAACGCGATGCCCGAATCCCATGATTTTTTCTTTCGTTTGCAGTTTTTTCATCAGCCACGCTTCCGCCTGATCCGGCGTCCCGATTTCCTCGAGCATTTTCATCGATTCCTCATTGGCACCGCCGTGCAACGGACCTTTAAGCGTCGCGACTGCGGAGGTCACTGCCGCGTAGATCCCCGCCAGCGTCGAAGCCGTCACGCGCGCAGCAAAAGTCGAGGCGTTGAATTCGTGGTCGGCGTAAAGATTAAAAATCGTATCCAGCATTCGGATTTGCCAATCCTGCGGCACTTTGCCATCGAGCTTGTAAAAGAAATTGCCGGCTTGGGTCAAATCCGGCCGTTCCGGGAGCGGTTGTTCGGCGTGCGAAATACGCCAGCCGTCGGTGATTAAAGTGGACACGCGCGCGATCAGCCGAATCGATTTGCGAATGTTTGCATCGTGCGAGCTGTCGCTGAGATCCTTGTCGAACGCGCTCAGCATTGACACCCCAGTACGCAACATATCCATCGGATGAGTCGCCCCCGGCAGCAGCCGGAGCATTTCGGTTACGGGACCCGGCAGGGCGCGTTCTGCGGCAATTTGCTGAGTAAACTCGGCCAATTGTTTCCCATTGGGGAGCTCGCCATTGAGCAGCAGGTAAGCGACCTCTTCAAAACTCGCCTTCTGCGCCATGTCATGAATGTCATACCCCCGATACATCAGCCCGGCGTTGGGATCGACCCAGCAGATCGCCGTCTCTCCCGCGATGACGCCCGCCAGCCCGGGGCTGTATTCTGGTTTCTTTTCGGTAGCCATTGGTTTCTCTTTACTTGCGAATCGCAATCGTTCAACTCACTGGACTTAATGAGTTAACGTTCGTCGTTCGTCGTCCAACTCTTCGCCGCCGGATCGTAGTCGAGCAATTCATAAAGTTCCTCACGCGTTTGCATCTTGTCGATCCAATCGGATTGGGTGCCGGTTTTCTTTAGCATCTCAAAAAACTCTTCAGTCGCCTTCATTGAAACGCGAAACGCGGTCTGCGGGAAAATCACCATCCGGTAGCCGAAGTCAGCAAGCTGTTGAAAGCTCAATAGCGGGCTTTTTCCAAATTCCGTCATGTTCGCCAGCAATGGCGCTTTCACCTCCTTTGCGAAATCACGGAACTCTTCCACGCTTTGCAATGCCTCGGGAAAAATCGCGTCCACGCCCACGTCGAGATATTTGTGCGCGCGTTTGAGCGCACCCTTGAAATCCTCAACCGCGCGTGCGTCCGTCCGCGCGATAATCATGAAATCCTTATCGCGCCGCGCAGCCACCGCGGCTTTGATTCGGCCAACCATTTCATCCACGTCCACGACCGATTTCCTGGCGAGATGTCCGCAGCGCTTGGGGAATTCCTGGTCTTCGATATGACAACCGGCAAGACCGGCGGCTTCAAGTTCATGAATTGCCCGGGCGACGTTTTCTGCGCCGCCAAAACCCGTGTCGGCATCGACGATTGCCGGAATTGTCACCGCATTTGCAATGTACCCGGCGAGTCCGACAACCTCTGTCATCGTGAGCAGCCCGATGTCCGGCACACCAGCTGTGGCGTTCGCCATTCCGGCCCCGCTGATATACACCGCGTCAAACCCGGCGCGCTCTACCTGCCGCGCCATTGCCGCGTTTGGCACGCCGGGCATCAGCACCGCACCTTTCGCGATCAATTCACGCAGTCTCTTGCTCTTGGTCATGCTCGTAATAGATCTACTTCTCCATTAGGCAGGCGTGAATCAGCTCATCCACGCCTTTCGCTTCATCCAGCTTCCACGCCAGGTGGACAATTTTCTTCGCGCGCTGTTCACCTATCTTTGGCCTAACGAGCGCGAAAAACTTTTCTTCCACCTCCGAGTCTTTCAGACAATTCTTAGCGTGCCCCAGCGGATAATCGACGCGTTTGGTCAATCGCCTGCCATCGGCGAGATCAACGTTTACAATGTTCGCGACCGCGTCGGGATACAAGGAGCTCAGTTCGGCGTTGCGTTCGACCTTTACGTTCTCTAAAAATTTCCAAACCTCCGAATCTTTGAAACGCTGCGGCTCGAATTGTTTATCGGTGACTTCACCGTCGATTAACGCAATCGCGGTAATGTAAGGCAAGCTGTGGTCCGCGGTTTCGCGCGTTTTCGGTTTCCATTTTTCGGGCTCGATTCCGATGATGTCCACTGCCGCGTCGTGACTCTCAATGACGACCTGTTTGATTTTCGAGCGATCGCCGATCTCGTGGCGCAAAGCCAGTGCGGCTTCAACGGCGCTCTGGCTATGATATTCAGCCGGCCAGAATTTGATGCTCGTGTGCAAAATCATAGACGCCGGCCCGTTACCGGTTTTTTCAAACGGCACGGCAAACTTTTCGCCCACGTTGCCCAGCGACACGCCGAGTTGTTTTTCGAATCCCATTTGCCCTTCGAAAATCGGCCCTGGTCCGGTCATGCCTGCGCGGGCAAGCAACGCCGAGTAAACACCATGTCGCGCCGTGTTGGCGAAGGCCACGCCTTTCCAGTGCGAGAGCTCGCCCGTGCGCGCCTGACGCATGGCCACGCCCGCCACACCCGCGATGTTCACGGCGTGGCGCGTTTTTACCGGATCAAGTTTCATCAAGTGTGCGGTAGCCAACGCACTCGAAAATGCGCCGTAGGTAACGTGGTCCCAGCCGCGTGCACGAATGCTCGCCGCGTCGCAGAAGCGACATTGCACTTCATACGCGAGCGCGATGGCGGTGATCAACTCGCGTCCATTCGCATTCACGCTTTCCGCCGTCGCCAGCGCAGCGGAAATGTTATCGCTCGGATGCGCGGGTTCCTTCGAAAGGTAGGTATCGTTATAATCGAAATAGCGAATGGCACAGCCATTCGCGAACGCCGCCCAATCCGGCGGCGTCTTATGATTGGTGCCGATAATTGTGGATCCATGTTTCGCCGAAAAATCCAAAGCGACTTTTCGCGCAATCGCGCACGGCTTTTCTTTCCACGCCCCGAGCGCGCAGCCGAGCGAGTCGATCACACGCCGCTTAACTTCGTGCACGACTTCCTTGAAGAGGTCTTCAAACCGGAGCGCACACGCGTAATCAGCGAGTTGATGAGCAAGGGTTTTCTTCATGAAGGCTAAAATTTCAATCTGCCGATGAATTGCCTGCGAGCAAGATACGCCTTGTAGGGCAGGCACTCCGCCTGCCAATCTGGCAACCGATACAGTTGCCCTACAATCCAGAATCGCGCACAATCTCTGTGTGAGCGATTTTCAATTTGGCGGCGATTCGTCCATGTTATTCGTGTAATCGTGATTCAAATTTCCTCGACATGAGCAAAGTTTATCCTAATGCCACCGCCGCGCTTAACGGCCTGCTTCACAACAACATGACGATCGCTGCGGGCGGGTTCGGGCTGTGCGGCATTCCGGAAAATCTGATCGCCGCATTGCACGACAGCGGCGTAAAGGGTCTCACCATCGTTGGCAATAATGCCGGCGTGGATGATTTCGGCATGGGGGTTCTTCTCACTACACGGCAGGTTAAGAAAGTCATGGCCTCGTACGTTGGCGAGAACAAGGAGTTCGAGCGTCAGGTGTTGTCCGGTGAACTGGAATTGGAACTTATCCCACAGGGAACACTAGCGGAGAGATTGCGCGCGGGCGGTGCAGGAATTCCGGGGTTCTACACTCGAACCGGCTTCGGTACCAAACTGACAGAGGGCAAGGAGACGAAAGTCTTCGATGGCAAGGAATACGTGCTCGAACCCGGCATCACGGCCGAGCTTTCGCTCGTGAAGGGGTGGAAGGGCGACAACTCCGGCAACCTGATCTATCGAAAAACCTCACGGAACTTCAATCCAATGATCGCCACTTGCGGCAAAGTCTGCGTCGCTGAGGTGGAGCAACTCGTCGAGATTGGCGAACTCGATCCCGACCACATCCACACGCCTGGGATTTTTGTGAACCGGATCATTCAGGGAAAAAAATACGAAAAGCGGATCGAGTTCCGCACCGTTCAGGGCGCCGATCCAAACAAGAAAACTTCATCGCCCGTTCGGGATTTGATGGCGAAGCGGGCCGCGCAGGAATTGCGCGATGGTTACTACGTCAATCTTGGCATCGGAATTCCGACGCTCGTTGCCAATTACATTCCCGAAGGAATTCACGTCACGCTCCAATCCGAGAACGGGTTGCTCGGCATCGGCCCGTTTCCGACAGAAGATAAGATTGACGCCGACCTGATTAACGCGGGCAAGCAAACGATTACCGAACGGCCTGGGTCAGCTTATTTCTCGAGCGCCGATTCGTTTGGACAGATTCGCGGCGGTCACATCGATCTTGCGATCCTGGGCGCATTCGAAGTGACCGACAGCGGCGACATCGCGAACTGGATGATTCCGGGAAAAATGATCAAAGGTCCGGGCGGCGCGATGGACCTTGTGGCGGGCGTGAAGCGAGTAGTGGCGGTGTTGGAGCACACATCCAAAGACGGCAGCCCGAAGATTTTGAAAAAATGCACACTTCCGATCACCGGTCTCGGAGTCGTGAATCTCATCATCACTGATCTCTGCGTGTTTGAAGTCAAAGAAGGCGGCGGCCTCGTTCTCACGGAGATTCATTCCAACGTGACCCTGGACGACATTCGCGCGAAGACCGGCGCGCCGTTCGAGGTCGCGCTTAAGAAATAACTTCTGCTCGCTCTCGCGGACAGACGAGAACAAGCAACGAAGCGATAATCCAGCATGCGATCATCACCGCGAAGCCGGTGCTGAACGATCCTGTGCGCTGACTCAAGTCGCCGAAAATTTTTGGGCCGACAAATCCGCCGATGCTCGCGGTGCAGTTGATGAAGCCAACTGCCGCCGCAGCTGCTGCGTTCGTGAGGAATGCGGATGGTAACGCCCAAAACGCGGGCAAATAGGCAACGCTGCCGAAACCAATGAGAGTAAACACGACCATGAGCAGCGCGGTCGAATGCGGCAGAAAGAACCAAATCGCGAGACCGAAAGCGGCGGTCAATTGCGGAGCGGCAAAATGCCAGCGCCGCTCGCGTGTGCGATCCGAATTCCATCCGAACACGAGCATGCCGATTAATCCGGCGATAAATGGAATCGCGCCCATCCAACCAACATGAAAATCGCTCCATCCGGTCATGCGTTTGAGGAGCGTCGGCATCCAGAACCAAAAAATGTAACCGCCGCTGTAACAAAAGAACAAACCGAGCGTCAGAATGATCACCGGCGGATGTCGCAGCGCTTGTAAGATCGACATCTCCTCGAGATGCGCCTTTGCGCGACGTTCCTCGGCGAGACGCCAAGCGATCCAATCGCGTTCGTTAGGCGCAAGCCACCGCGCCTCCGTTAGGCGATCGGGCAGTACGAATAGTGTGACGATTCCAAGCAAAACCGCCGGCACACCTTCGAGCAAAAACAACCAACGCCAGCCAGGTGTTCCCAACCAATTGATCCCGAGGATCGCGCCAGCGAGCGGTCCGCCGAGAATATACGCGATCGGAATTGCCGACATAAAACGTGCAATCGCTTTGGCGCGGTCCTGGTAAATGAACCAGTGCGATAAATAAACGATTACGCCGGGAAAAAATCCCGCTTCGGCCGCGCCCAATAAAAATCGCGCGCCGTAAAGCTGATGCGCAGTATGGACAAATGCGGTGAGTGTCGTCAGCCCGCCCCAGGTGATCAGGGTAAACGCGAGTAGCAGCCTCGCGCTCCAGCGTTCCACCAGCAGTGCCCCGGGAATTTGCAGCGCAAAATAACCGATAAAGAAAATTCCGCTCGCCGTGCCAAAGACCGAATCGGTCAGACCGAGATCGCCTTTCATCCCGAGCGTCGCGTAGGCGATGTTGGTGCGATCGAGATAATTGGCGACGTAGAGAAGAAAAAGAAACGGCAGGAGACGCCGCGCGATTCGAGTGCGTGCACTTTCGCCCGCGGCTGCTTGCAAAGAAGCCATCATTGCGCGCAGCATAACGCCGTTCGAAACGCTCACAATTTAGAAAAGGTGTTCGCAGCCCAACTTGCAAAGCGCTCACTCCCAAGGAAGTTTTGTTCGTCGGCGATATACCAAAAACGCGAAACGCAAAAGTGATGCGCCGGATTGTGCGCGCCGCGTATCTCGGCGAAAACCTGGGCGACACTTCCGGCTTGGAAAACCCCGCGTCGCTGGATGAA
>Ga0209161_10005434_pt1 | contig 10063 bp, 9 predicted proteins | sample GraSoiAngelo_155_FD_186169 | JGI IMG/M metagenome (GOLD analysis project Ga0209161, IMG submission 186169) | Grasslands soil microbial communities from the Angelo Coastal Reserve, California, USA - 14_1009_13_30cm (SPAdes) (version 2) | ecosystem: Environmental > Terrestrial > Soil > Grasslands ...
TCACGACCATGCGCTGCATGTTCATGCAGACGCGCATCTGGGTGAAGAAGTCCGCCGTCATCGTTACCTCGACGTCCGTGCTCAGCGACGGCTCCAGCCCCAAGCTCTGCATCTTGATGATGGGCGGGATGCCGTGGCGCATGTTCATCTCGATCGGGAAAGCGATCGAGACCTGTGCGCCGACGTCCTTGACCTTCTGCCAGGCGGCGTCGGCCATCCCGGTCATGTGGATGAACAGGTTGTCCGGTCCGATCCCGATGTGGCCGTTGCCGCCCGTTCCAGCGGCGAGCTTGTCAAAAATCGGCCGGATGCCGAACGGCGAGAGGATATGCGCCGCAATCTGGAGGTCGAGCTGCCGCCCGATCGTCCAGGACTGGTCGGTCGTCGGGTCCCCAAGGTAGACCTCGCCGCCCATGATCATATGGACCAGCTGGTCGCTCGAGGAGAACCACTGGCTCTTGATGCGTGGCGCATCGGTCGGATATTTATTATCGGGATTGGTGCCGAGAATGTTGGCACCCGCGCTCTCGAAAAACCCGAAGGCAGCACGGCGCCCGGTATCGAAGAGAGCCTGGATCGCAGCGTCGGAGTGCGCCGGCGAGTGATGGATCTGCGAGACGTCGTGCACCGTCGTGACACCGTCGTCGAGCTGCGCCAGTCCGCCGAACAGCTCGCTGATGTACACGTCCTCCGGACGGTATACGGGGGCGAACGTGAGCAGAATGTATTCGAAATACGTGGGATTCGCGCTCGGCGAGCCCGAGCCGTCGTTGATCAGGAGGCCGTTGGCGAGAAAGCTGCGCAGCGCGGTCTCGAACTGGTGGTGGTGCGTGTCGATGAAGCCCGGCATGACGATCTTGCCGCGCGCGTCGATCTCGCCGGCGCCGCCCGCGTGCAGGTTCGGCCCGACGGCGAGGATCTTCTTGCCCTCGACCAGCACGTCGGCTTTGACGAAGTCACCTACAGCCGGGTCCATCGACGTGACATGGCCGCCGCGAATCACATAGCGCCTGCCTCTCCGGCCGCTGCCCTCCGGCGCGTCGTCGTCTTGCGCCGCGGCAGGGCGCGGCGTGAACAGATTCAGCGCCCCCGCGCCAAGCGCGGTCGCGGTCGAAGCCTTCAGGAAATCGCGCCGCCCGAGCTGCGATCCGGTATGGTCCTGCGGTTTTCCTTCATCGCACAGCTTGCACATGGTTCTTTCCCTCCTCTAGGGTTGAGCTGGCAGCCCGGCTTTCCAGTAGGCCTTCGCATGCGGCGAGCGCGACCGCGCCGAGCCCCGTGCGGCGTGAACTGAATTCCATGTTTCCTCCCCTTGAAGCCGCTCAGGCTAACCCGGCCGTGCCAAGAAAAGAAGTGGGGGAGTGGGATGCTTTCACGCGCCCATGGCGCGGAACTGCCAGTCGCCGTCGTTCGAGGGCGCGGCCGCGCCGTCGATGAGCACCAGGTTGGGGGTCTCGCCGTCGACCCGATGCCGTTCGCGGTCGAGGAGCGCGCGCCAGGCGCCCTTGCCGTTCTGCACCGAGCGCCAGCGGCCGTCGGCGTGCAGCGCGACGCACGCGCGATCGGGCTCGGCGAGCACCAGCCAGGCGCCCGCCTCCGGGATGGACCTGCGCCATTCATTGAACTTGCTCATGAGTCGCGGCTGGACTGAGATAAGTCGCGCCTTGCCGCCCTTCGGGAAACAATCCCGGATGGAATCGATGAGCGCCTGGTCGACGGCGCTCGCGAGCCGCGGCGCGTCTGCAGCGCTCTCCGAGGCGCGCAGGCCCCAGGCCTTTGCCCGCTCGCCGTGGATTTTCGCGAAGTGATGCCGGATGTAGGCGTCTTCCTCAGCCGCGGTGCTGAGCGAGCTGCTCCACGGCACGATCGCATATCGCACGAAATGATTAGAAAGGACGACCGTGACCTTGCACGGCTGCGTGAATTCCAGCGCCTTCAGCGCCGAGATCGCACCCTGCCAGGGCTCGGCTCCGAATGCCGGATCGCAGGCTACGCTGTCTTTTCCCACGGTCATCTCCGCGGGAGCGAGACCGATCAGCAGCCGGTCAGGAAACAAACGTGACACGGTTGATCTCCTGCAGCGTGGTCTCGCCTTTGCGGACGGCCTCGAACGCCGCGTCGCGCAGGAAGCGCGTGCCTGAGCGGTGCGCCGCCTCCTTCAGCTGGCGCACCGGGGCGCGGGCGGTGATCAATTCGCGCAGCTCGTCGGTGAGGATCATCAGCTCGGCGATCGCCTTGCGGCCCTTGTAGCCCGCGCCGCGGCACTCGCGGCAGCCGCGGCCGACCCGGAATGTCCAGCCCTTGGTGTCGGTCTTGTCCAGGCCGGATTCCGCCAGCTGCTCGGCCGAGGGCTGGTCGGGTTCCGCGCAATGCGGGCAGACCACGCGCACCAGGCGCTGCGCGAGGATGGCGTTCAGCGCGGAGACGAAGCCGTACAGGTCGACGTTCATGTGCACGAAGCGGCCGATGACGTCGAACACGTTGTTGGCGTGGACGGTCGTGAACACCAGGTGGCCGGTGAGCGCGGACTGCACCGCGATGTTGGCGGTCTCCGGGTCGCGGATCTCGCCGACCATGATCTTGTCCGGGTCGTGCCTCAGGATCGAGCGCAGCCCGCGGGCGAAGCCGAGGCCCTTCTTCTCGTTCACCGGGATCTGCAGCACGCCGGGGAGCTGATACTCGACCGGGTCCTCGATGGTGACGATCTTGTCCTGGCCGTTGTTGATCTCGCTGATCGCGGCGTAGAGCGTGGTGGTCTTGCCGCTGCCGGTGGGACCGGTGACGAGCAGCATGCCGTAGGGCTCGTTCGACAGCCGCCGCAGCCTGCGCACGTCCTCGGCGTCGAAGCCGAGCGAGTCGAGCGAGAGCTGCTGGTGCGTGGTCTCGTAGAGCGACTGCTTGTCGAGCACGCGCAGCACCGCGTCCTCGCCGTGGATGCTCGGCATGATGGAGACGCGGAAATCGACCGCGCGGCCGTGCTCGAGCGCCTTGAAGCGGCCGTCCTGCGGCACGCGGCGCTCGGTGATGTCGAGCTCGGCGAGGACCTTGACGCGCGCGATGGCCTGCTCGGCCTGGGCCGTGTCCTGGATCATCTTCACCTGCGAGAGGATGCCGTCGATGCGGAACTTGATCGCGAGGCCGGCCGGCTGGGTCTCCAGGTGCACGTCGCTCGCGCCGATCATCAGCGCGTCGCGCAGCGTCGAGCGCACGAGCCGCACCACCTCGCTCGATTCGTCGCCGATCGACTTGAGCGACAGGTCCTCGATGCGGCCGCTGTCCGCGGGCCCGCGGACGACCTCCTCCTGGACGGCGTCGAGCGCGCGCAGCGACTCCTCGTGCCCGGCGAGGAACGCCACCAGGTCGCCGCGGTGAACCAGGCACCAGCTGAAGGCCGCTTCGATGCGCTCCTCCGCCCACGCCTGCAGCTCGCCGGAAAACGGGTCGTCGAAGGCGAGCAGCAGCCGCCCGTCCGCCGCGCGCAGCAGCGCGCAGCTGTGCTGCGAGCACTCGGCGAAGGGCAGCAGGTCGAAGGCGGGCGCCGCGCGGCGCAGCTCCGCCATGGGCAGGCACTCGAGGTGCAGCGTGGCGGCGAGCCGCGCCGTAAAGCCGTCGGGCTGCAGCGCGAGGCTTTCCTCCAGCACGTCTACGGTCCGGCGGCGCGCCACGCGCGCCGCAGCGCGCGCCTGGGCAATCTCGGCGGCGGCGATCGGCTCGCTCATCGGCCCGGTCACCGCGCTCATCGCAGGTTCCCCGCCAGCTCGAAGATCGGCATGTACATCAGCACCACGATGACGCCGATGGCCAGGCCGATGAGCGCCATCAGGACCGGCTCGAACAGCCGCGTGAACCAGTCGACCCAGCGCGCGAGCTCCTCGTCGTGGAAGGCGGCGATCTGCTCCAGCATCTCGCCCATGTTGCCGCCTTTTTCGCCCACCGCCAGCATGCGCAGCGCCACCGAAGTGGTCAGGCCGTTGGCGTCCATCGACTGCGACACGTTGCGGCCTTCGGAGATCGCCCGACTGGCGGCTGCCAGCCGCGCGCGAAGCATCGGATGCAGGAGCTCCGCGCCCATGTCGAGCGCGGCAACGAGCGGCATGCCGCCGCGCAGCAGCATGCCGATAGTGCGGTAGAAGCGCGCCAGCTGGTAGATCTTCAGGCGCTCGCCGATCGCCGGCACGCGCCACAGCGCATCGCCGATCGCGGTGCGCACCTGCGGCAGCCGCAGCGCATAGACGATTCCGGCGACCAGAAGCGCCAGCACGCCGAGAACCACCGGGCCATGCTTGTCGACCGCGTTTCCCCAGGAAAGGAGCAGGCTAGAGAACAGCGGCAGGTCCGTGCCACGCTCCGCGTAGATGTGCCCGAAGCGCGGCACGACGTACAGCAGCAGGAACAGGCCGACCATGCCGCCGACGGCGATGAGGAGCATCGGATAGATCGAGGCGTTGACCACGCGCTTGCGGATCGACTCGAGCTGGCCGGCGTATGCCACGTAGCGCGCGAGCGCCGGCGCGAGGTCGCTGGTCTTCTCGCTAGCCTTCACCGTGGCGATGTACAGCGGCGAGAAGGCCTGCGGGAACTGCTCGAGCGCCGCCGAGAGCGGCTGGCCTTCCCTCAGCACCGCGACGATCCGCTCTATCACGCTGCGCCATTCGCTGCTGCGTTCCTTCTGCCCGAGCGTTTCGATCGCCTCTACGAGCGGCAATCCCGCGTTGATCAGCACGCGCAGCTCCTGGCTGAAGAGCGCCACCGGGAAGCGCCGGCTGCGAGCGCCCCACGGCGTGCCGAGCGTGTGCTTCGCGCGCACGCTGAGCACGGTGTAGCCGCGGCCTTCGAGCTGGCGGACCGCCGTGGTTTCGTCCGGCGCCTGCGAGTCGATCGACTCGACGCCGCCGCCGGGTCCGATCGCCTTGAGCTGGTAGCGCATCGCTAGTGGTTCGTGAGGTCGGCGTTCTCGCCCGTGCCGCCGGGCGAGCCGTCCTTGCCGTAGGAAAGCAGGTCGAAGTCGCCTTTCTCGCCCGGCGACTTGTAGACATAGGGCTTGCCCCATGGATCGAGCGGCACGTCCCTGCGCAGATAGGGGCCGGCCCATTTCGGCTCGTTCGCCGGGCGCTGCAGGAGCGCGTTCAAGCCGAGCTCGGTGCTCGGGTAATGCCCGGTGTCGAGCCGGTACTGGTCGAGCGCCTTCTCGAGCGCGTCCATCTGCGCTTTAGCGGCAGTCACTTCGGACTTTCCCACCTGCCCGAAATAGCGCGGCGCCACCAGCCCGGCGAGCAGGCCGATGATCACCACCACCACCAGCAGCTCGATCAGTGTGAAGCCGTCTTTGCGACTCACGGATCTTTCTCCTTGGCCGCTATCTTACTTCGACCGGATGGGGAAAAGAGAGCGCTAGTCGCTGATTCATGTGATTTACTTACCCCCGCGGCAGGATAAAACTACCTGCAGTGTTCCGCTTTCTTGACGCCGGCCAACAGGCGGGACAGACTGAACGGACAAGTCGGCTCGCATCTTCCGGGGGGAGGAGAGATGGCGTCGATATCGAAAGTCTGCCTTTGCGACGGCCGGTTCGCGGCTGCTCGCTACAACACTTTGAACGATTTCTTAGGGAGGTAATGCCATGAGCTTACGTTGGCTGGGAGTTTCATTTGCAAGACTGCCGTCTGCGTGCTGGTTCCGCCTCCGGTGAACCTGGCCCCGCTGAACGCCGCCATCAATGCGGAAGCCGTCGCCCGCATGGCAGCCGACCAGGAGCTGCGCGACAGCATCGCCGGCGAAACCGGCCTCAGCGGCCAGTATTCGTTCACCGGCACCACCATGTGCTTGAGCTCGTCGACGGGTTTCCGCACAGATTTTGAGCTCGTACCACTCATCGTCTCGCCGCCGCCACCACCACCTGCCGTCGGCACCATGCTGACGCCAAGCTCGAACAGCATCAGCGGCGTTCGCACGTTCAACGGCGACGGCACCGGAAGCGTCGTGGCGACGGTACACAACATAAATTACCCCACCCAATTCCCGGGCTCAGCGTCATTCAGTAGCGGAGCAGCCACCGTGTCGACATTGCAGTCTGACTTCACGTACGAGGTCAGGCCCGACCGCACGCTGGTCATCGACGATGGCCCGACGAACGGCGTCATCATCAAAGGCGGAAACCGGGTCGGCTGGAGCGTATCAACCCTCGACGTGCCGAAATTTGTCGGTCACATCTCCAAGGATTGGAGGACGATCGACCTGGTTCATGAAACCATGGCTGTCGAGCAGTCCGTCAACACTTCGCCGCCCGGCGTAACTCCGATCCAGCAGTTCATCACTCCCCGCGTCTGCCACCGCGAGCGCACGCTGCGCAAGATCCGCGACTAGACTGAATCGGACGACGTAGAAGAAAGAAGCCCGCCGAAGTGCGGGGTTCTTTTTTTAAGCGGCGGGCTTAGTCGTCGCGATCGTCGTCGTCGTCGCGGTCATGCCTCTCGCCGCGCGGGTTGCGGCAGCGGAAGTTCGCCGCCTCGTCGGTGCTGCCGCTGCCGTTGTACACGGCGTGTTGCGGATACGGGCAGACCGGGCGTGTGCGATCGACCACGCCGCCGGTCTTGTGCGAGGCGAGGATGCTCTTCGGGGGGGTGCCTTGCTCGACCCATCGCTCGAGGTAGGGAAGCGAGTCGAAGGTGTCGGGCCCCTTGCTGCCGCTTGCGCTCGGCACCATGAACAGGCGGAAGAACTCCTGCGTCTTGCCGAACTTGTTGCCGCGATCCTTCTCGCCGCCGTGCATTCGCGATGCGACCTGCTCGTAGTACTCGATGCTGCGGGTTGCCGCGTGAGTCGTGCTGCTCCAGAGGTGGGAGAACAGGAGCTTACCGCCGCGCTTCCTGAAGGCGCTCAGGTCGGGATCGATGGCGTCGATGAGCGCCGAGAAGTGCATGTCGGTATAAGCGAGGTCGCTGTCGAAATTGAACGTCCTGTAATCCCAGCTCGCATCGTTGTAGACCATGAATTTGAAGAACTGGTCCGCGGTGCTGAAGATGTTCGGTCCCGCGGTGTGCCCGCCCCAGCCGCGCTCGCTGCCGCGCACCAGCCCCGGATAGATCTCCTCGCCGGTTCTCGGGTTGCGCGGCCCCTGGTACACCTTCTCGAGTGCCTCGACCTGCGCCGCCGTCAAGCAGGTGCCCGGAGCCTGGCCCGCTGCGCACAAGAGGCTGCTGGGTTGAAAGGGGCAGGCGCGCGGGTCGTCGATCACGCCGTCGACGACGCCGTCGAGCGCGTCGCACGCCGCGACGGCCGCGTTATTGATGAGCGTGAGCGTTGCCCCCGCAAGCGGGGTCCCCCTGCCGAAACTCACCTGCCCGTTCCACACGTACTGCACGCGGTTGTGGATCTGCGCGAAGTTGGCCGAGCCACCGACGTTGATGCCGTCGTAATCCTGAGGATAGCGCTGCGCTGCCATCAACCCTTCTTTGCCGCCGGTCGAGCAGCCGTTGAAGTAGGAGTACTTCGGCGCCTTGCCGTAGAACGCCTCGATGATGGCCTTGCTCTTCACCGTCATCTCGTGAATGCCGCGCGAACCGTAGTCGATGATTTGCTGCAGGTTCTGCATCCACGCGGTCGCATTCCCCTGGTGGCCGGTGTCGGTGCCGCCGACGGCGTAGCCCTTGACGAGCTCGGGCCCCATGTCGGTGTACTCGATGTTGCCGGCGAAGCCGTGGTTGCCGTAGCCCTCGAACTTGCCGTTCCAGCCCTGGAGCGGCATCCACAGCTCGAACTTGATCTGCGGCGCGACCGTGCCCTGCACGCGGCAGAACGCCGGCAGTTGCGGCGAGGAGACATCCGACGAGCAGGTCGGCGAGATGCTGCCGGAGAAGGGGAACGGGCCCGCGGGCATCTCCACGGCCGAGGTGATGAGCGTGTCGGGCAGGCTCAGCTGCACGAGGTCCGCGCAGGGCATCGGACGCGCCGCGCGCTTATCGTCGGCCCGCGCCGGCGCCGGAATGCAAATCGCGATGGCTACCAGGGCCGCACAGACAGAAACGCCGGAATTACGCGACATGACCGTTCTCCCTCGTGACTTTGACTTGTGAATCCAATTAAGCGACGTGTTCCATGAATGCGCTCATACGCCGCTCGTCGAGCACGGTGCGGAACATGAAGCGGCGCGTGTTGACGAAATGCGGCCGCACGCGGCTGCTGCGGAAGCTGTTGCGCACCGTGCGCCACTCTTCGCGCTCCAGCGCCTGCGGCGAGGTCAGGTCGTAGCAGGCGTGGTATTGCGGGCTGCCGTCCAGACTGCGCAGACGCGCGCAATGCACGCTTCCCGGCACGGCGGCGAGCCCGCGCATGTGCTCGGAGTCGTACCAGCGGTTGAACTCAGCTTCCCACGCGGCTTCGATGTCCGTGGCGACGACGTAGTGGTAGGGCGCGTCCTGGCCTGCTGAGGCGCCGCGCCACTCGCCCAGCGGAGCGAGCCGTACCAGCCGTGCCCCAGGTATGCGGTGGCCGTTCAGCGTCTGAAAATTCACCCACGCGTAGATGTAGGCGAGCGCGCCATCCAGGGAGACGCACACTTGCAGCCGCACCGGAATCGGCACGCAGCGCGCGAAGGTGCGCGCCTCGGCAACCAGCCGCTCGTCGCCGCCCGACGGGCGCGAGCGGCGCAGGAGCAGCGCGGCGCGCGCGACCGCCGCGCCGCCGATATGCGGTTTCGACAAGGTCTCCCCCCTCAATTCGGCCCGGCGGCCATTGTTCGCCTTTTTCAGGCGACATGAAATGCCGATATCCCGATACCTGCTAGCTGATTTCGAGATAGGATAAACGCCGGAGGAGGGCCTGGTGGACTTGCGGCAGCTCGACTACTTCGTGCACGTGGCGGACCTCGGGAGCTTCAGCAAGGCAGCGTCGCTGCTTTCCATAGCGCAATCGGCGCTCAGCACCCGCGTGCGCAAGCTGGAGGTCGAGCTGAAGCAGCCGTTGCTGCATCGCAATGGGCGCGGCGTCACACCGACCGACGCGGGCAAGCGCCTGCTCCAGCACGCGCGCGGCATCCTGATGCAGGTGGACCGCACGCGCGAGGAGCTCGCCGAGTTCCGCAGCACCCCGAGCGGCCACATCGTCATCGGGCTGCCGCCCACCATGGCGAGGCTCTTGACGGTGCCTGTGCTGAAGGATTTCCGCGGCCACTTTGCCGAAGCATCCATCGGCATCATGGAAGGCCTGTCGGCTTCCATCGTCGAGTGGCTGACCACCGGGCGCATCGATATCGGCCTGGTGTTCAATCCGGCGCCGTCGCCGGCGGTCGAGATCGTGCCGCTGCACGAGGAGCCGATGTACCTGATCGGCGCCGGGACCGCCGGGCGCGCGCGGCGCCGGGCGGCGGTTCCATTGAGGCAGTTGCCGCGCTATCCGCTCATCGTCCCCAGCCGCCCGAACGCCAACCGCATGCGCATCGAGACCCAGCTCGCCCATTTCGGGCTCAAGCCGACCATCGTGCTCGAAGTGGACGGCGTCGCGACGGTTCTCGATGCGGTGCGCGAAGGCTACGGATACACGGTGCTGCCGCTGACGACCGTGCGTCCGTACAACGCGGAGGACAGCTTCTCGATCCAGCCCATCGTCAAGCCGAAGCTGATGATCCAGCTGGCGCTGATCGTTTCCGCGCAGCGGCCGACGACCACGCTCACCCAGCAGGTGCTGCAGCGCCTCCCACAGACCGTGCTGGCGATCCTGAACCGCGCGGCAGCCGCCGCTACGGGCACAAAAAAACGCCCGGCCCCGTAAGGGTCGGGCGTTCGACCAGTTCAACCGCAGTTAGTCTCTGTCTCTGCGGTCGGCGCGGATCTGGCCGCGGATCTCGCCGCCGGGGGAAAGATTCGAGTGCACGTTCATGTACGCCTTGCCCGCCCGGATCGCGGTAATGACTTCCCCGATATCCCCGCCAAGCTGCTGGGCTGCGACGGTCTGAACGTTCCCCGCCATCCACGTGCCGGCGAAATGCCCATTGGGGGAGGTGCAGGTCGGCGTGCCGGCCGGACCTGGCGTGCCAGTTGTCCCGCAGACCCACAGGACGACGCCGCCG
>Ga0209161_10005435_pt1 | contig 10062 bp, 9 predicted proteins | sample GraSoiAngelo_155_FD_186169 | JGI IMG/M metagenome (GOLD analysis project Ga0209161, IMG submission 186169) | Grasslands soil microbial communities from the Angelo Coastal Reserve, California, USA - 14_1009_13_30cm (SPAdes) (version 2) | ecosystem: Environmental > Terrestrial > Soil > Grasslands ...
GCTATGGTTCGCGCCGCCATGAGGGAGGATGGGAGTGGCGCGCCGCGCCGCCGCTGAGCCGCACGGCGCCGAGGTTGCGGCCGGCGACCTCCGCTGGCTGCTGATCACTGCGCTCGTCCTGGCGGCGACCCTGGCCTTGTTCTTTGCGGCGCTGTTCGTCTACCGGGCGACGGGTCCGCACGCCATCGGCTGGGCCGTCATCAGGCGGCTGCGTCGGGCTTCCCGGTGGCTGCTCCCCCGCTGGTCGCATCGCTGGCGGGGGACGTAGGCGACGCGGATTGATCGACGGCGTTACGCCGCCGTCAGCAGGCACGCATCGAGCACGCTCGCGAGCGCGTCCGGCTCGATGGGCTTCGTCACCACGTAGCGGACGCCATGCTCGGCCGCCTCGTGCGCCACGTCACGCTCGGGGTAGCCGGTGATCGCGACGACACGCAGGGCCTTGCCGAGCTCAGTCGCTCGGCGGATGCGATCGACGCAGTCCCAGCCGTTGCCGTCGGGAAGACAGATGTCGACGAGGGCCAGGTCCGGCGACGTCGTCCGGACCCGTTCGAGGGCACCCTGCACGGAGTCCGCCGTCTGCACGCGCGCGCCGCAGCTCGCGAGCCAGTCCGACACCGCCTCGGCGCAGCTCTCGTTGTCCTCGACGACGAGTACGAGCCGGCCTGACAGGTCGGGACGCCGACGCTCCTCCGTGTCCCGCATGCCCCGTCCTGCTCGCAGACTCGCGCCGCGGCCGCAACCCCCGTTCGCGTGAGAGCGGCGGAGGAAAGGCGGGAGCGCAGAGCGCACAACTGTTCAAAAAAGCGGCGTCGTCCGGGCAGGCGGGGTCTTGTATGCGGCGGTCGGCGGCGGCGGCAGCGTCGCATCGAGCTGGGCGTACAGATCGAGCAGGTGCCGCGTGTTGGCGCCGAGATCACCCTTGCCGACCCGCGACTCCGCGCGGATCAGGAGGACGGCACCGTCGGTGGCGTCGTCGGGCTCGACGCGCACGTGGACGTCGTCCTGGAATCGCCAGAGTGCCGTCGTCACCACGGCGTGCAGCGCGCCGTGCGCCGGGTCCTGCTCGACGACCCGCCAGCTCGGGAGCTTGGCGATCGCCTGCTGGACGCTCCCGAGGAGCTCGGGCGGCCGTATGTGCTCGTAGTGCCGGGGACGCAGCTCGGGGAACGGGGAGCCCTCGACCGTCTGCGCGACGTGCGTGTTCAGGTACGTCCGGATCCGCTGCGCGGCACCCGGCGGCTCCGTCCACAGGAGGCGGTTCTGGATCATCCCCGCCGCGAGCAGCCCCGCGAACACGACGGCCACGAACACGACGAGGCCGATCAGCGTCCGCACGCCGTCACCGCCCGCCGCGCTCGAGGTAGCGCTGCGTGAAGAGATCGGCCTCGAGATTCTGGTCGAACTGCACGTCGGAGGTCTCGATGACCGTCCGCGTCCCGGCGCCGGGCGTCTCCGCGAGGACGTGATAGGCCACGGGGATCTTGCCGACCGGGCGGACGTCGGTCTGCGTGAGCCGCTTCTTCGGCTCCTTGTCGTCCTCGTAGAACTCGAGGCGGCGCGGCACGAGGTCGTCCGCGCCGAGCCACATCACGATCCGCTTGTAACCGATGTCCTCACGCCTCGGCGCGAGTTCGATGACGTGCGACGCCACACCGTCGAGCGTCTCGTCGCCGCGGAGATGCGAGGCGGCGTCGGCCTCGGACCACGACGTCATCTCCTGCACGAGGTCGAGGTCGTGGTACGTCAGGTCCGTCCCGACGAAGCTCTCGTTCCGCGTGCGCGCCGTGATCTGCCGGACGCGCTGCAGCTCGGGCAGGTACAGCCACTGGTCCGCCGCCCGTCCCTTGTGCGTGTAGGCGAGGAACGCCGTTCCCTTCACCTCGGCGGGCGCCAGGAAGAAGAGAATCGTCTTCTGCTCGTCGCCCGGCTCGCGGCGATCGTAGAGCTCGAGCTCCCGGATCCGCTCGCTGCCCCGGCCGCTGATCCGGAGCGTCAGCTTCTCGTGGCGGTCGTTCCAGTGACGGGCGGTGTCGTCGAGCGCCTTTCGCCGGTCGAGGATCTGACGCGCGGTCTCTTCCGCGGGGACGGCGCTACCCACGGCGAGCGTCGCCGCTAGCATGATCGCAAGAGTCCGGGCGGGCATTCGCCGCGCTTCCATAGCAGGGCGTCCGCGGAAAGGAAACGCGCTCAGGCGTGGCGGCGACGCGAAGCGTCGTCGGGCCGCTGCCCGATCTCGACCGACGCGGGCGGCGCTTCGAGCGCGAACCACGCGAGCCCGCGATACATGTACTGCAACCCCGACACGGCGGTGATGCCGCCGGCCAGGTAGAAGACGATGGCGCGGATCGATTCCAGGGCCGGATCCGAACGCTGCAAGGCGACGAGTGCGAGCGCGACGGCCGTCAGCTGCAGGAACGTCGACAGCTTCCCGAAGACGCTCGGCTGCACCTGCATGGTCCGCTGCGTCAGCATGAAGAGCAGGAAGTACCCGAGCACGATGACGACGTCGCGCGAGATGACGACGACGGCAAGCCAGCGCGGCACCGCGTGCATGAACCCGAGCGCGATGAACGCCGAGAGCAGCAGGAGCTTGTCGGCGGCGGGGTCGAGGTAGGCACCCAGCGTGGTCTTCGTGTGCATGAGCCGCGCGATGGCGCCGTCGAGCCCGTCGGTGATCCCCGCCGCGACGAACACCGCGAGCGCCTCGCCGTAGCGGAGGTCCTCGAGCAGGATCAGGAAGAGCGGGATCGCGACGATGCGGAGCAGCGTGAGGAAGTTGGGGAGGTTGAGAACGGTCAGCACGGCCGCGCCGCCGTCTCGGGCAGCCGCTTGCGGAGCTGCCCCGCGACCTTCGGCGGCACGAGCGCTGTGACCGTGACGGCACCGTCGTGGTAGTACTCCTCGATCACCCGTCCGACCCGACGGAGCCACGCCAGCAAGTCGCCCCGTCCCGACGGCAGCGCACAACGCACGCGCTCGAGGCCGGCCGTCAGCCGCGTCTCGATCGCGACGAGGAGCGGCCCCATTCCCTTGCCGGTGCGCGCCGAGATCGTCACGGCGTCGGCGGTGGTGGGCGGCGGCGGCGCGCCGTCGGCGAGCACGTCGGCCTTGTTGAAGACGTGGATGGTGCTGCGGTCGCCGGCGCCGATCTCCTCGAGGACGCTGTCGACGACCTGGACCTGCTCGGGCCATGTGCTCTGCGAGACGTCGACGACGTGCAGCAGGAGGTCCGCCGCCCGCACCTCTTCGAGCGTGCTCTTGAACGCCTCGACGAGCTGGTGGGGCAGCTTGTGAATGAAGCCGACCGTGTCGGCGAGGAGCACGGTGAGCCCTTCGGGAAGGCGGAGCCGCCGCACGGTCGGGTCGAGCGTCGCGAACAGCCGGTCCTCGACGAGCACGCCGGCCTGGGTGAGGCGGTTCATGAGCGTCGACTTGCCGGAGTTCGTGTAACCCACGAGGGCGACGGTCGGAAACGGGACCGTCGCACGCTCGTGCCGGTGCAGGCCTCGGGTCCGTTCGACGTCGCGCAGCCGCCGGTGCAGCTGGCCGATGCGCGTGCGGACCCGCCGCCGGTCGACCTCGAGCTGGGTCTCGCCGGGCCCGCGCGTGCCGACGCCGCCGCCGAGCCGCGAGAGGTGCGTCCACTGGCGGGTGAGACGCGGCAGCAGGTACTGGAGCTGCGCGAGCTCGACCTGCATCTTGCCCTCGAGACTCCGGGCGCGCTGGGCGAAGATGTCGAGGATGAGCGCGCTCCGGTCGATGACCTTCCGGTTGAGCTCGCGCTCGAGGTTGCGCTGCTGGGCGGGCGAGAGCGGCTCGTCGAAGATGACGACGTCCGCGCGCGCATCCTCGGCCCGGCCGCGCACCTCCTCGACCTTGCCGTGGCCGATGAACAACGCCGCGTTGATCCGCCGCACGGTCTGGACCGCCTCGCCGACGACCTCGAGTCCGGCGGTGTCGGCGAGCCGGGCAAGCTCGCGGACGGACTCGCCGACCGGCACGAGCATCCGCGGCAGATCGGCGGCGACGAGGAATCCGCGCTCGCGTCGCGCGGCCGTGGTGTGCGTTCGCTCGCTCACCGGAAGGATGTCACTCCGGTGCCCAGCACCCGCTCGACAGCATTCACCATCTGGTCCGTCGCCGCAACCCGCAACGTGGAGGGCAGTGCGAGGATCGTCTCGTTCTGGTCCTCGTCCTCGCGGCGCTCGAGATGCAGGAAGGCGTCGCAGGATCCCGGATGCGCCGCGAGGATGCCGCGCAGCACCTCGAGACCGTCGCGCCCGAGCATCGACAGCGGCACACGCACGTGCACCTGGCGGATCGCCTGGGCACGTGCCGCGGCCAGCGGCGCGATGTCGTCCACGATCACCTGGCAGCGGTCGTCCGAGACGTCGAGCGCGCCAGCGACGACGATCGGCGCGCCGCTCTGGATGATCGCCTCGTGCCGCCGGTACGCCTCCGGCCAGGCGATGACCTCGACCGCGCCCTCCTTGTCCTCGAGGACGAACGTCGCGTAGCGATCCCCCTTCTTGCTGTTCCGGAGCTTGAGGCTGTGGATGACGCCGCCGAGGCGAACGTGTGGCCGTGGATCCGGCCGGCCGTTGCGCTGCCCGTCGCCCGGCGGCAGCTCGGCCCCGCGTGTGCGCAGCGTGCCCGTCGTGGCATTCGTGAACTTCCGGAGATCCTGTGCGTAGCGGTCGAGCGGGTGGCCGGTGATGAAGAAGCCGATCGCCTCGCGCTCCGCACGGAGCTCCTCCTCGGATGTCCACGCCGGTGCGCCCGGCAGCGCCGGCGGTACGCCGCCACCCGCCGCCTCGCCGAAGAGGCCGATCTGCCGCCCGGCACGCTCCTCGGCCCGCGCCGCCGCCCAGCGAAGCACGTCCTCGAGGCTGCCGAGCAGGCCTGCGCGGTTGCGCTCGAGCGAATCGAAGGCGCCGCACTTGACGAGGCCTTCGACCACGCGTCGGTTCACGAGCTGGCTGCGTACGCGCAGGCAAAAGTCGTGCAGGCTGGTGAAGGATCCGTCGGCGCGGGCCGCGATGATGGTCTCGATGGCCTTCGAGCCGACTCCCTTCACGGCCGCGAGGCCGAAGCGGATCGTCTCGCCCGTGACGGTGAAGTCCTCGCGGCTTTCGTTCACGTCGGGCGGCAGGATCGCGATGCCGCGGTCGCGACACTCGGCGAGGTTCTTGTATGTGCTGTCGGTGTCGCTCGCCTCGAGCGAGAGAAGCCCGGCCATGAACTCGGTCGGGTAGTGCGCCTTCAGGTACGCCGTCTGGTACGTGATGGCGGCGTACGCCGCAGAGTGGCTCTTGTTGAAGCCGTACGCCGCGAAGGTCTCCATCTGATCGAAGATCTCCCCGGCGAGCTTCTCGTCGGTCGTCGCCTGCGCGCGCACGCCGGCGAGGAACCGCCGGCGCTCCACCGCCATCTCCTCTTTCTTCTTCTTGCCCATCGCGCGCCGGAGATTGTCGGCGTCGCCGAGGCTGTAGCCGGCGAGCGCCTGCGCGATCTGCATCACCTGCTCCTGGTAGACGATGACCCCGTAGGTGTCGCGCAGGATCGGCTCGAGCGCGGCGTGCAGATAGCGGATCGGCTCCTTCCCGTGCTTCCGACGGATGAAGGCGTCGACCATCGTCGAGCCGTCGTCGAGCTTGGCGTCGAGCGGCCCGGGCCGGTAGAGCGCCAGAATGGCGACGAGATCGGCGAAGCAGGACGGCCGGAGCTGCGTCAGCAGGCGGCGGATGCCGCCGGATTCCAGCTGGAAGACGCCGATCGTGTCGCCGGCCGCGAGGAGGCCGTAGGTGCGCGCGTCGTCGAGCGGCAGCCGGTCGGCGCGCAGCTCGACGCCTCGGCCCTCGCGGATGCGGCGCACGATGCCGTCGACGAGCGTCAGCGTCTTCAGGCCGAGGAAGTCGAACTTGATGAGGCCGATCGCCTCGACGTCGGTGAAGGTGTACTGCGTGACGACCGCCCCGTCCTTGTCGACCCAGAGCGGCACGTCATCGACCAGGGCACGATTTGAAATGACGATGCCGGCCGCATGCTTCGACGCGTGGCGGAGGAGCCCTTCGAGGCGCAGCGCGAGATCGAACAAGCGTCGCTCGCGCTCCCCCGAATCGCGCAGCTCGCGGAGGCGCGGCTCCATCTCGAGCGCCTGCTCGAGCGGGAAATCCTTGCCCTGCCGCGGCTCCGGATAGAGCTTGGCGATCCGGTCGGTCTCGGCGAACGTGAAGTCGAGCACGCGCCCGACGTCCTTGATCGCCTGCTTCCCCTTGAGCGTCCCGAACGTGATGATCTGCGCGACGCGGTCCGCGCCGTACTTCTCCCGCACGTAGCGTATGACCTCGTCGCGCCGGACGAAGCAGAAGTCGACGTCGATGTCGGGCAGCGAGCGGCGCTCGGGATTCAGGAAGCGCTCGAACAGGAGCCCGTGCTCGATCGGGTCGAGGTCCGTGATGCGGAGCGCCCACGCGACGAGACTGCCCGCCGCCGAGCCGCGTCCCGGCCCCACGGGGATGCCCTGGTTCTTCGCCCAGTTGATGAAGTCGGCGACGATCAGGAAGTAGCCCGCGAAGCCCATCGACGTGATGATCGCGAGCTCGACGCGGGCCCGCTCCTCGTACAGCGGCTCGCGCGCGACATCCCAGCCGAGGGTCCGCGCCTCGTTCAGCCGCTCGTCGAGCCCCGCGCGGACCCCGCGCTCGAGCACCGCCTCGAGCGTCTCGCCCTCGGGCACCCGGTAGACGGGAAACTGGCGCTCCTCGGTCAGCTCGAGGTTGCAGCGGCGCGCAATCTCGAGCGTGTTGGCGACGGCCTCCGGCACGTGGGCGAAGGCCGCGGCCATCTCGGCCGCGTCCTTCACGTAGAGCTGATCGGTCTCGAACTTCCACCGCCGCTCGTCCGAGAACGTCTTTCCCGTCTGGATGCAGAGCAGGACCTCGTGCGCGGCGGCATCCTCGGGCTGGAGGTAATGGCAGTCGTTCGTGCCGACGATCGGCAGGCCGAGCTCGCGGGCGAGCCGCACGAGCTCGGCATTCACCCGCTCTTGCGCGGGCAGGCGGTTGTCCTGGATCTCGATGTAGAAGCGGCCGTCGAAGATGCGGGCGAGCTCCTCGGCGGCGGCGCGCGCCTTCTCCGGCTGGCCCGTTACGAAGCTGTGCGCCACCTCGCCGCGCAGGCACCCGGAGAGCGCGATCAGGCCGCCGCCGAGCTCCCGCAGCAGCTCCTTGTCGACGCGCGGCTTGTAGTGGAACCCTTCCTGGAAGCCCGCGCTCACGAGGCGGCAGAGATGCCGGTAGCCGTCCTGGTTCGTGGCGAGCAGGATCAGGTGGTAGTTGCCGCCCGCCTCGTAGTCGTCGATCCGTCCGGCCTTCTCGAACCGGCTCTGCGGCGCGACATACATCTCGCAGCCGATGATCGGCTGCACGCCGTGGCGCCGCGCCTCCTGCGTGAACTGGACCGCGCCGAACATGTTGCCGTGGTCCGTGATGGCGCACGCCGGCATGCCGGCGGCGTGCACGCGCGGCATGAGCTCCTTGATCTTGTTGGCGCCGTCGAGCAGCGAGAACTGCGTGTGCAGATGCAGGTGGACGAAGGACATCGACCCGAACCCCTCCCCAGCGCACGCCGTCGTCCCGAGCGCGGCGCACCGTAGCGCGGAGGACGGCGGGGGTCAATGGAAGAAGTGGGTTCAGGAACGCGAGCGGTCGCGGCCACGATCCGCGCGCCGCTGCGCTTTCGCGTCCGCCTCCCGCCGCTGTCGCGCCCACTCCGCCGCCGTCGGTGATCGACGCTCCTCTGCCCAGGCGTCACGGTGACGAAGCATGGGGACGTGCGCGTCCCAGCACGGCACCGAGCAAAAGACCAACGGCGCGCGCAAGCGGTTGCAGGTCGACACGTTGCACGCCCAGTACACCGTGACGAACGGCAGCTCCTTCTTGCAGGTGGAGCACCGCTTCCAGAACGACCCCTCAGCACTCATTTGAAACCCCCGCCCCCATGCACATCCGTGACGCGTAGGATGCCTGCGCGGTGGACGTCAAGGGGTAGCCCGCGGTGCACCCGGGCTGGTGCAACCGCACGGCTCAGCGCGCGGACACGGCCGCCGGACGGAGCCCGATGAAACCGTTCGGCTGCTTCTCGAGCTCGTAGGACTCGCGTTGCGACGCCAGCACGCGGCCGTGCCGGTCGAGCTCCGTGCGATTGACTGCGACCCTCGCGAAGCGTCCCTGCAGGCGGATCGTCTCGTTGCCGATCATCACCCGCCCGCCGTCGGCGTGCGCGAGACGCTTGCGGAGTGCGCTCGCCTCGGCGTCGGAGGTGACGACACCGTAGAGGCGAAGGGTCGAGACGTCGCGACGCTCCCAGGCGCCCGCGAGACGGCCGAGCCAGTCGCGCACGTTGACGTCCGTCATGCGCGGCGTCACCTCGACGTGCCACGTGAGACGGGGCGCCTGCAGGCCGCCGCCGTCGGATGCGCGCGCCTCCACCGTGTGGCTCGTGGCGAGGCCGGCGAGCGGCGCGACGAAGCGCCAGCTCGGGCGCTGGCTCACGCGCCGCCCGTCGAGGAACCAGGCGTACGAAACGGTCTCGTTCAGGTCCTGATCCGTGGCACGCACGCTGAAGTCGACGGGGCCGCCCTCCATCACGCTGAGCCCATCGCGTCGCCGTGGCTGGTAGCCGACGATCTGCGGGGCGGTGTTCGGCGGCGGGCGGATCCCGCCGACCGCCGCGGGCGATCCGTCCTGCGGAGCGGCAGATGCGAGGGCGGTCTCGGCCGGCACTTCCGGCTCGCCCGGCGCCGGTGCGGCGGCCTCGGCGACGAGGACCGGGGGCGGCACGCTCTGCTCAGCGGCGGCCGGGACTGCGGCGACCGCGGCCGCCGCGGCCGCCTCGGGCATCGTCGCCCGATGCGGCGCGGCCCTCACCACCGCGCGTACGAGCGGCCAGCCGAGGGCGACCAGGACGGCGGCGATGAGGGCGACCCCGGCGATCGGGGTCCTCCGCGGTGCGACACCGGTCCGCACGAGCACGCGCGGCGCGACGACCGTCGCCGGCGCGGGCCGCTCCGGAGCCGCCTCCTCAGCCTCGGGCGACGGCATCCGCACGACGACGCGCTTCTTCGGCTCCGCGGGGGTGCGGACCGCGGGAGTGGGTGGCGCCGGCGCCGCTGCCTTGGGCACGCGCGTCACCGGCGCCGCCGTCCGGCGCGGCAAGCAAGCCTCGATCTCGCTCCGCACGCGCACCATGCTCGAGCGGGTGGCGGCTTTGCGACGGATCATCCGCGCCACCAGCGCCGAGAGCCCGGGTGGCAGGATGCTCGAGAACTGCGGCAGGAGCGGTCCGGTCTGCTCGAGCAGCAACGCCCGCAGCTCCTGCTCGTCGGCGGACGCGAAGAATGGCCGGCCCTCGAGCATCTCGAAGAGCACGAGCCCAAGGGCGAAGACGTCGGCGCGGGGCTCGAGCTCGTCGCCCTTGAGACGCTCGGGAGCGACGTACGGAAGGACAATCCCGGTGCTGCCGAAGCCCGCGAGCATCGCGCGCGGCCGAGCGGCGTCCTGGATCACGACCGCGGCGGGCGACACGCAGCCGTGGACGACGCCGTGCTCGTGGGCATAGACGAGCGCGTCTGCCAGCTGGCGGACGATCGAGAGCGCCTCGACCGGGGACAGGGCGCGGCGCTCCTCGAGCAGGACGTCGAGCCGCTCCCCCTCGACCGGCTCCTCGACGACGTACTGCCCGCTTCCTCGCCGGGCGAGCCCGAGCACGGGCACGATGTGGTCGTGCTGCAGGCGGCACGCCTGCTCCACGCGTCGCTCGACGTCGGGGCCAACGACGCAGCGATCGGACCCGAGCCTCACGCGGACCAGGGAATCACCGCGGGTATCGCGGACCTCGTGGGCGGCTCCCGCCCCGCCGGGCGCGATCTCGTCGATCAGCTCGTACATCCCTGCCGTCAGTTCCCGCATGCGTGTCTCCCAGTATCGCGAGCCGGAGGTGCTACCACCCCCGAGCCGTGCGAAGCCAGACGTTTATCCCCGAACGTGATGTGAGCCG
>Ga0209161_10005438_pt1 | contig 10058 bp, 10 predicted proteins | sample GraSoiAngelo_155_FD_186169 | JGI IMG/M metagenome (GOLD analysis project Ga0209161, IMG submission 186169) | Grasslands soil microbial communities from the Angelo Coastal Reserve, California, USA - 14_1009_13_30cm (SPAdes) (version 2) | ecosystem: Environmental > Terrestrial > Soil > Grasslands...
CGCGACGCACGGTCGGCTCGCGAGCGCCGCAGGCGTGCCCGTCGACCTCCCCGAGGTGCAGCTCCGGGTCGGCGTGCGGGCGCGCGAGCTCGCCCCGGTCGAGCGGTTCACGCGCGAGATCGCGCCCTTGATCCTCAACGGTCCGCCCAGCGTCACGGGGTTCGCGGGCGGGCGGCCCAAGCCGGAGGAGATCGTCGCCTACTGGCCGGCGCTCATCGACAAGCGGGAGGTCCAGCCGTGCGTGGACGTGGTCGCGGTCTAAGGGAGGCGTCGGACGGTCGGACGGTCGGACCGTCGGACAGGAAGGGCAAGGTCCTGCTGCTCGACCTCGCTCACGCCCGGTCTGGAGACAAGGGTGACACGGCCAATGTCGGGCTCATCGCGCGGAAACCCGAGTACTACGCGCACCTTGTCAAGCACGTGACCGCCGCCCGGGTCGCCCGGCACTTCAAGGGGATGATCACCGGACCGGTCGAGCGCTTCGAGCTGCCGAACTTGCGGGCCCTCAATTTCCTGTTGCACGGCGCGCTCGACGGCGGCGGCACGATCTCGCTCAAGACGGACGCCCAGGGAAAGGTGTTCTCGACCGCCCTGCTCCGCATGATGGTGGAGGTGCCGCGGTGAGCGATCGGGTGCTGAGCGCGCTGCAAGGCGGCGTGTTGACAGGGACCCTCAACCGTCCCGACAAGCGTAACGCCATCGATGCGGCCATGATCGACGCGCTGCTCGCGTTGCTCGAGCGCGCCGACCTGGACGCCGAGGTGCGCGTGGTCGCGCTGCGGGGGGCGGGCGTCGACTTCTGCGCGGGGATGGATCTCCACGAGCTGCTCGCCTCGGCCGACAAGACCGTGACGGAGAACCGGGAGGCGGCGCTGCACTTCGGCGAGATCTTCGTCCGCCTGCGGCAGCTCCCCAAGCCGGTGGTCGCGCTGGTGCGCGGGCGCGCGCTCGCGGGAGGCTGCGGCCTGGCCACGGCGTGCGACCTGGTGCTCGCGGCGGAGTCGGCGCAGTTCGGCTATCCGGAGGTGCAGCGCGGCTTCGTGCCGGCGCTCGTGATGAACCTGCTGAAACGCAGCGTCGGGGACAAGATCGCGTTCGACCTGGCCGCGACCGGTCATGTGTTGACCGCGACCGAGGCGGCCGCCGTGGGGCTCGTCTCCCGCGTTTACGAGGACGCCGACTTCGAGGAGCAGGCCGCCGACCTGCTCCGCACTTTGACGACGATCAGCGCCAGCGCCCTCGCGCTCACCAAACAGCTGTTCTACCGGCTGGAGGGGGTGCCGTTCGCGGAGGGCATCCGCCTCTCCGCCGACGTCAACGCCATCAGCCGAACGACGCCGGATTTCCGCGCCGCCCTGCAGGCGTTCCTCAAGAAGTAGTCGTGGCGCTCCCGTGGTTCCGCGTGAAGGCTTGGCTCGGCGCATCGGGCCTCGTCGTGGGGATCATCGGCATGGCGCTCCAGCGGCGAGTGCTGGTGGTCGTGGCAGTCGGGCTGTTGGCGATGGCGTTCCTGGTGCGCCTCGCTGAAAAGAAGTCGTCGTGACTCGGCCGATCAGGGCGGGCCTTGGTTGGTCGCCACGATGCGCAGCGGCGGCGAGACGGACAGATTGGCCACGCCCATCAGGAAGCCTGTTTGTGTGGCGCCCGGCGCCGCCGTGCACGGCGTCCAACCCACCCCCACCGGTGCCTGATACAGACGCCGGGGCTCGGGCCCGCCCATGAGCTGTAGCAGGGCGCCCGATGCGATGTCCGTGAACTCCAACTCCACACAACCCAGGTAGGCACCACCCGCTCCGTGCGGGTCCGCCAGGAGGTAGTACTTCCCGCCGGCGGTGAACAAGTCGGCGCCGTTGATCTGCGCCCGATCCGACCCCAGAAAGTTGGCCCCGGCCGTGTCGACGAGGGTCGTCACGTAAGTCCACGTCGCCCCGTGATCGGTGGAGCGCAGCAGCCGGATGTCGATGGGGAACTTGGTCCCTGTGAACCACACGCAGCCGACGGCGAGATCGATCGTCGTGCCGCGAGTCTGCGCGCCAGGCTCCGTGAGCAGCACACAGTTGCTGACCCCCGTCAGGGCGGGGTCGTGTGTGATGTTTTGGCCCACGCCGCTGTCCGAAGCCGTCGAGGGCGAGTCCCACCCCAGGAGCCGCGTTTCCGCCGACCACGGGCCGCCGAGCGCCGGGGCGGTGTACAGGGAGATCACGCCGTAGGCGTATTCCAGTGTCCCGCCCGAGGTCACGAAGTAGCTGTGGTTGAACACCTTGTAGCGGCGGCTCGCATCCGGGTCCGTGGAATCCACGACGAGGGTGGGCACCTCGTGCACCCACGTCCCGGTGCAGGTGGCGGCGCCGCACACCGCCATGTCCGTGGTCGTGATGGTGCGAGCCGTAGCGACGTTCACGTCCGCGAGGAAGGCCCAGGTGGCGCCGCCGTCGCTCGACTGCGCTACGCGGGTGTGCACGGAGCTCTGGCTCGGCACGCTCGAATAGACGAGACCACCACTGCCCGCGCCCGCGGCGTACGCCAGTGCAGGGTCGAGCACGCCGAGCGAGCTGCCCGCATCCCCGGTGATGGTCACGGGGGTGAGGGTGAACCCAGGTGGGGGCGGTGGGGGAGTGCCCCCGTTGTCAGAGCAGGCGAGAACCAGTGCGGCGGCGGCAGCAGCCAGGGCACGTGGAAGACGGATCATGGTAGTATTCTACTGTCGTTTCCCGAGCGAGGTTCGCATGGCTTCACTGAACGTCCCCATGTACGACCCCGCGATGGTGCGCCCGATGCGTGAAGAGCTGACGCGCATCGGATTCAGCGAGCTGCGCACCGCCGCCGAGGTGGACGCCGCGCTCGCCGACGAGCGCGCCCCGATGCTCGTCGTGGTCAATTCGGTGTGCGGCTGCGCGGCCCGCAACGCCCGCCCCGCCGCCACGCTAGCGCTCGAGCACCCGGTGCGCCCGAACAAGCTGTACACGGTGTTCGCCGGCCAGGACGCCGAGGCCACCGCCCGCGCCCGCTCCTACTTCACGGGCTACGGTCCGTCCTCACCCTCCATGGCCCTGTTTCGCGACGGCCGACTCGTCTACATGCTGGAGCGGCGCAGCATCGAGGGCCGCAGCCCGCGCGATATCGCCGCCGACCTCGTCGCCGCGTTCGACCGGTTCTGTGCCTGAAGAGCCGACGAAGCGCCTGATCGTCGTCGGGGACCGGGTGCTCGTCGCCCCCGCCGAAGGTGAGGAGCGCACCACCGTGGGACTCTACCTCCCCGCGACGGCGCTCGAGGGCCGCCAGGTGCAGGGCGGCCGCATCATCGCGACCGGCCCCGGAACGCCGATGGGCGAGCCGGCCGCGCTGGATGACGAGCCGTGGAAGATCCGCAGCGCCGAAGTGAAATACCTGCCAGTGCAGGCGCACGTGGGTGATTATGCGTTGTTCTTCCGCAAGGCCGCCGTCGAGATCACGTTCGAGGACAAGAGCTACCTCGTCGTCCCCCAGGCGGCGATCCTGGTGCTGGTCCGCGAAGGGGCGGGCCCGGGATAATCGCGGCGATTTGCCACGCGCGGCGCAAAACGGGTCCCGCTCCGGAGCGCGGGACCCGTTTTCGTATGCGGTCGTGGGATCAATTGCCGGAGGACTCCCGCGGGCGCGGGAGCTGTTGGCTCGTCACTGGGGCTACCCCAGTTTCCGCGTGCCGCAGCTCCGCGTCCTGGGGCCGCTGCTCGCCGGGCGCAACGTGCTGACGGTGCTCCCCACGGGCGCCGGCAAGTCGTTGTGCTATCAGGTCCCCGCGCTCATGGGGAACGCGCTGACCCTGGTCGTGTCGCCGTTGATCTCCCTAATGCAGGATCAGGTCGGCGCGCTGCGGCGGCGTGGCGTTGCGGCGGCGTACCTGAACAGCGCCCTCCCCCGGGAGGCACGACGCGCCGTGCTGGAGGCGACGCTCGCCAGCCAGGTGCGTCTCCTCTACTGTGCTCCGGAGCGCTTGGGCTCGCTTGTCGGTGCCCTGCGGAGCGCCGGAATCCGTCCCGCGTTGCTCGCGGTGGACGAAGCCCACTGCATCACCGAGTGGGGGAACGAATTCCGCCCGATGTATCGCCAGCTGGGCCGGTGGCGATACCTGTTGGGCGACCCGCTCACGCTCGCGCTCACTGGCAGCGCCACGCCGCACACCCGGGCGGACATCCTCCACGTCCTGCGGATTCCGCAGGCGGACGTCGTCGTCACCTCATTCGATCGACCCAATCTGCGCTTCGCCGTCGAGCGCGTGAAGGACAACCGCACGCGGTTCGCGCGGCTGCGGGAGCTGATCCGCGGGGCGGGCGGGGCGGTCGTGATCTACGCGCCGACCCGGCGGCTCGTCGAGCTGGTCACCCGTGCGCTGCTGCGGTGCAGCGTCGGCGCGGCCCCCTACCATGCGGGGCTCACGGCCGGGGTGCGGCGCCGCGTGGCGACGACGGCGTTCGGGATGGGGATCGACAAGCCCGACGTGCGGCGGGTGCTGCACTGGGGCCCCGCGCGGACGCTGGAGGGCTACTACCAGGAGGCCGGGCGGGCGGGACGGGATGGCAGCCCCGCAGGGTGTTGGGTGCTGTGGCGGCCCGAGGACTTCCGCTTCGGGGAGCACGTGGCGGCGATGCGGCGCTACGTGGAAGCGCGCCGGTGTCGGCGCCGTATGCTGCTGGAGTACTTCGGGGAGCGCCTCGACGGGTGCAGCGGGTGCGACGTCTGCGGCTAGAACAGGTTGCCCGCTCGCGCCCGGAAGTCCACGTTGTCGCGCACCCATTTCCACAGATCCGCCTGCTGCGCCAGCGGCAGATTCGGCTTGTACTGCTGGTGCCAGCCGGCCATCACCTGCGCCTCCTGGGTCCAGAACCGCACGCGTTTGTGGTGCACCAGCCGCTTCCAGTTCTCCCCCACCTGGGGGCTGGCGTACAGGATGCGTACCGTCACGCTGCGCGACAGGAACTCGAGCGGCGAGACGTCGATGCGCGTGTAGGGGTTCTGGTTGGCGGCGAGGCGCGTCCCCGGCGGCACGTCCGGCATGCCGTCGCTCAAGACCACCACGTTCAACGGGGCGAGGATCAGTCCCCGCTCGCGCACCAGGCTGCTCACGCGCCCGAAGAACGCGTTGAAGTCTGTATAGAGGTCCGTTTGCGGGAACCAGGAGTGCAGATCAGCGGCGATCTGGTCCGGCGTGCGCCCCTGGAAGTCGTTGATGGGGTGGAACGCCTTGGGCTCGCCGACGCGGGCGCCGCCAATCGAGCTGACGAATAGCGCCGTCGGGACCTTGAGCTCCCCGATCCCGTTCAGGTGGGCATAGATGTACAGCGACGCGAACTGAATGGCGTCGTCGTACAGCCGCGAGTCCCGGAATGAGCCGCTCACATCGATACCGATGATCATGGTTGACGCCGGCGGCTTCTTGGCCTGGTCGCCCCCCCCCCCCCCCCCCCCCCCCCCCCCCCCCCCCCCCCCCGTCGCGGCCACCAGCGCCATGCTGGCGAGAAGTCGCAGGGCGTTCATGGGGCGCCTCCCGGGAGCACGTGCTTCCCGCTGGGCGTCATCTGCGGCGTCGCGGCCTCGACGGCGTCGAGGTTGCGGAACGGCAACGTGAAAATCGGATGGCCGCGGATGACGACGATGGCGAAATTGCCGCCCGCCGCCAGCAGCTGGAGCACCGGGAGGCTGATCAGCCCGAACACCTCCCGCGCTTCCTGTTTGAACCGCGTCGCCTCGCGCTTCAACGCGTCGATCGGCCCCTTCCAGAAGTCGGGCTCGATGGGCGCCACCGCGGAGGCGCCCTGGGCGCCCGCGATGTTCTGACGGGCCAGGATGCCCAGCAGCGCCGGAGTCCCGAAGCGCCCGAACAGGAACCAGGTCATGGCGCGAACGCCTGCCCACCCGAAGGAAGCCAGCGCCAGGGTCCAGAAGAACCCCAGCTGAACACCGGTTTGTGAGGAGATCCAGGGGGTGATCGCATCGATCAGTTCGCGGTACAGAAACACGACTTCGAAGAACATGACGGCCGCTTCGGCGATCACCATGCCGACGATTCGAGATGTCTGCCGCGACTTGATCGCCTCGCCAAGCACCTGGATGGCAGCGAAGCTCCCGGAGATGATGAGGAACAAGAAGGGCCACAGGATCAGGCTCACGACCAGACCTGACACCTCGCCACCTATGATGTCCGCGAACAGTTCGCTGACGGTGGGCCGCAGCGTAAACGTGAAGATCGTTGCTTCGAGTGCGGACCAGAATAGGATAAAAATGAAGGCGAGCCACGGGACACCTGGCTGGAAATACTGTTTGGTGGCCCAATCGAGCAGCGCGAAAGGCCGGGTGAAGATGAACTTGATGAACCGGATGAAGAGTGAGCCGCCCAGCTTGAGCAGCCCCCACAGCCAGCTGAGCACCACGACCACGAACCGGACCAGGCCCGCCCAATAGAACACCATCATCCGCAACGCGTCCCACCACGACATCACCATCGCGATGAGGAAGCCGCCGCGCCCCGATCGGAACGGCAGCGTGTACGCCGAGAGCACCGTGCACCACAGCGCGGCCACGAGCAGCGCCGTGGGGAGCAGGATGAACAGCGCTTTCAAGAGGATTTCCCATCCCGTGTTCCCCGTGACGGCGAAGCCCAGCAGGAACTTCTGCGAATCGAGGATCCACGTGAAGGGGGACGAGAGGAACCGCAGTGCCTCCTGCCACGTGGACGGAATCGCTTGCGGGATAGACGCGAGCATGTGAGTGCCTTTCTTCAGCCGGGATGGAGACGGCCTGTGATATAGGGGACCCCCGCCCGAGGCGGCGTGAGACAGGTCACCGAATCGCTGTAGCTGACACTCTGACAGGGCGTAACTTGCACGGGACGGCACCCGCCGCGCCACTCCCGCCTATATTGCGGCATGCACGACGCGCTGTACTTCTCCGATCACCACCTGCAGGTGCGGGACATGGTGCGCGATTTCGCGCAAACCGTGGTGAAACCCAGCGCGCGGGCCTACGATCTCGACAGCCGCTTCCCCTGGGACAACGTGAAACGCATGGCCGAACTGGGCCTGTTCGGCATCCCGTGGCCCGAGGAGCTCGGGGGCGCGGGGATGGATTACCTCTCCTACATCACGGTGATCCACGAGCTGGCGAAGGTGGACGCGAGCCATGCCATCACGGTCAGCGCGCATACGACCCTCGGCACCTCGCCCATCGTGGACTTCGGGACCGACGACCAGAAGCACCGTTACATCCCCCTGCTCGCGCAGGGCCGGGTGCTGGCCGGCTTTGGGCTCACCGAGCCCGGCGCCGGATCGGACGCGGGCGGCACCAAGACGGCGGCCGTTGACAAGGGCGATCACTACGTCCTCAACGGCTCGAAGATCTTCATTACTCACGCCGGCGTGGGGGAGGTCTTTGTCGTCACGGCGCGGACCGATCCCAAAGCTCAGAAGACCCACGGCATCACCGCCTTCATCGTGACCAAGGACACCACCGATCTCAACGAGGCGGCACGCGTCGGGGTCGGGCACGCGCCCGAGCTCGCAAAGATGGGCGGCATTCACGCGGGAAAAAAAGAAGACAAACTCGGCTGGCGGGCCTCCGACACGCGGGAGCTGATCTTCGCGGACGCGATGGTCCCCAAGGAAAACGTGCTCGGCACCGTGGGGAGCGGATTCCCGCAGATGTTGCACACTTTGGACGGCGGGCGCATCGGCATCGGGGCGCTGGCCCTGGGAATCGCCGAGGGGGCGCTGGAGGAGTGTCTCGCCTACACCAGTCAACGCAAGCAGTTCGGTCGGGTGATCGCCACCTACCAGGGCGTGCACTTCGCCCTCGCCGACATGGCGACGGAGATCGAGGCCGCGAAGCATCTCGTCTACCACGCCGCGTGGCTCAAACAGCACGGTCACCCGTTCAAGCGGGAGGCCGCGATGGCGAAGCTCTACGCCTCCGAGCTGGCGATGCGCGCGACGATCAAAGCCGTGCAGCTGCACGGCGGCTACGGCTACACCACGGAGTACCCGGTCGAGCGCATGATGCGCGACGCCAAGATCTGCGAGATCGGGGAAGGCACGAGCGAGATCCAACGCATCGTGATCGCGCGGCAGCTGCTCGGGGATCTCATAGACTGACGGAGAAGGAAGGAGAAGGGCGGAGAATGCCGTGAGGCGTCCTAACCGCGGGGTGTCGACCGCTTTCCTACAGCGACGTAAAGCTTCCAGGTCATAGCCCGAGCCCTGCCGTGAGCGTTTCGAAGATCGCCATACATCTGGTCTTCCAGAAGGCCTATCTCCCAAGAGAATCGTAGGATGTAACCGACTTCCGAGAGCGAGCCCAAGGCGATATCTAGGAAACGCCGAAACTCCAGAGCCCCACGTTTGGCCGAGCCTTCCACGATGTTAGCGGGTGCGGAGAACGCGGCTCGCCGTGCTTGCGAAGTCAGTCCAAATCGCTCGTCTTTCGGAAATGCTCGCGTGGCCGCATACACCATCTTGGCGAGCACGTGACACTCCCGCCACGCAACGAGGCGTTCGTAGTGATCCACAGCAACAAGATGGCGGCGGATTCCTGATACACAAACCAAACAACCGCACACTGTAGCGGATTCTCGCACGAGGCCCCTTCTCCGTCGTCCTCCGTCCTCCTCCATCCTTCTCCGTCCGGTGTCACAGCTCCGGCGGCTTGTAGGGCGCTGGCTCGAGGGTCTTCTCCTCAGGGTGGGCGAGCTCCTTGTGCAGGTGCTCGAGCAATTCCAGCTGGCGCTGCTGCATGTGCCACAGCTCGTGCCACTGCTTGTAGCGCAGCCCGTCCATCTTGTCGTGCAGGTCGCGGATTTCCACCTCCGCCATCAGGTTGATCTGGTAGTCCTGCGTCGCCTGCAACCGGTCCTTCTCGGCCTGGCGGTTCTGGCTCATCATGATCACCGGCGCCTGCAGCGCGGCCAGCGCCGAGAGCGCGAGGTTCAAGAGGATGAACGGATAGGGATCGAACGGCCGGCGCAGCAGCACCCAGCTGTTGAGCGCCATCCAGATGAGCAGGATCCCCCCGAAGATCCCGATGAATGTCCAGCTGCCGCCGAACTTCGCCACGCGGTCGGCGACGCGCTCGCCCAGCGTCATGGCCGCCTCGTATTCCTGCTGGACCATGCGGCTGACACGCCCGCGCCGCGCGATCTGCGTGACCAGCGATTTCTCCATCTCCGAGATCTTCTCGTACTCCTTCTCGAGATACCCCAGAAACTTCTTCGCCCGGAACTGTTCGTGGCAGTGAGGGCAGATGCCGCGCTTCGCATCCCATTCCGGGCGGTCGCGTTTGATGATGTCGAGAATCTGGTTTTCCAGCTTCTGCGGGGAGATGAGCTTGCGACCGTCGACCGGCGTCCCGCACAGCGAGCAGTTGAACTTGGGCATGAGCGGCCTCTCTGGGGTCGGCACAACAATACGCGTGCGGCCGATCTTCAGAGCAGCGTGCCTCGCAGCATCAGCGCGGCGATCGTGAAGTAAATGACGATGCCGGTGACGTCGACCAGCGTGGCGACGAACGGGGCCGACGCGCTGGCGGGGTCGAAGCCCAGGCGGCGCAGCAGGAACGGCAGCATCGAGCCGGTGAGCGAGCCGAAGGTGACGACGCCGACGAGGGCAGTCCCCACGGTGGCGGCGACGCGGACGTGGTGGACGCCGTAGTCGTACCAGCCGAGCGCCTGCCAGGAGAGAATGCGCACCACGCCGATCAGCCCGAGGATAGCGCCGAGGGCGAGGCCCGACGGCAGCTCGCGCAGCGCCACCCGCCACCAGTCGCGCAGCGTGACCTCGCGCAGGGCCATCGCGCGGATGATGAGGGAGGTGGCCTGAGAGCCGGAGTTGCCCCCCGAGCTGATGATCAGCGGGATGAACAGCGCGAGCACGACCGCCTGCGCGATCTCATGCTCGAAGTGACTCATCGCGCTGGCGGTGAACATCTCCGAGATGAACAGCGCGCACAACCAGCCGGCGCGCTTCCTGATCATCGTGCCGAGGCCGATCTCCGTGTACGGCGCGTCGAGCGCCTCCATACCACCGAACTTCTGG
>Ga0209161_10005440_pt1 | contig 10055 bp, 5 predicted proteins | sample GraSoiAngelo_155_FD_186169 | JGI IMG/M metagenome (GOLD analysis project Ga0209161, IMG submission 186169) | Grasslands soil microbial communities from the Angelo Coastal Reserve, California, USA - 14_1009_13_30cm (SPAdes) (version 2) | ecosystem: Environmental > Terrestrial > Soil > Grasslands ...
CCCGACGGGGATGTCCGTCTTGATCGCGCGCTTGAGGGCGTTCTCCAGGTCGCCCAGCTTGGGCAGCAGCGACGGCACGTCGGTCTGCTGGCGGAGCGACAGCAGGACGCGTTGCTGGCGGGCGCCCCGGTCGAAGTCGTCGGAGGTGTGCCGCGAGCGGGCGTAGATGAGCGCCTGCGCCCCGCTCATGTGCTGGATTCCCGACGGGATGTAGACCCGCAAGTGTGTCCCGTCGTCGCCCGGATAGCGGTCGTCGAGCACCGGCACCTGGACGTTGATGTTGACGCCGCCGATGGCGTCGACCACCTGCCGGAAGCCGTCGAAGTTGACCTCAACGTAGTACTTGATGCCGTCCTTCAGTCCGTACATGTACGCCAGGGTGTCCTTGAGCGCCTGGAACCCGCGCTGGTTGGCGTTGCCGGGGAAGATGTCGGGCCGACCCTGCGCGGTCGTCCAGAGACTGTTGATCTTGCCTTGGTAGCTGGCCCCGAAGACGTTCCGCGCAGGTCCGGGCGGCAGCGGCACGTCGACGGTGTCCCGTGGCAGGCTGAACAGCGCGACCTGTTTCGTGGTCGGATCGATGCTGACGACGATCAGGGTGTCGGTGTTGAACGTTCCCTCACCCGGCCGCTGATCCGCTCCGACGAGGAGGATGTTGAGGCGGTCCTTGCCGTTCCATGGCGGCGCCGTCTGGAGCGGCTGTGCACTGACCGAGGGGTTCGCCGTTCCGGCGATGTTGGTCGGCGTGACGGTGGGCGACTGGTTGCCGGACGAGCCCTGGGCGCTCGAGGCGTCCGAGTCGTCGCATTGCGCCGTCCCGGTCGGGTCGAAGATGCAATTGATGGTGCTCTCGAGGCCGCTCCCCTGATACGCCACGACGCCGTGCCCGCCGGCCAGCACGAGCAGGACGGCGATCAGCCCGGCCAGCGAAACGGGGCTGTTCACAAGGCGCGGACGCCCCAGTCGCGTGCCGCCAGAAGCTTCGACCGCGTTGAGGAAGATGGCCACGCGGTAGGCATCCACGGCCGCAACCGCGCGATACGCCAGGACCAGCACGTTGAGCAGCAGGACCACGGGCAGGTTCGCGGCGATGGTCCCCAGGAAGACGAGCGGGTTGCTCCGGACGAAGACGCCCGCCAACAGCGACAGGACCAGGATCGGCAACGCCGCGAAGCCGAGGGCGCGAGCCGGGACGCCGGCGTAGAGATGGCCAAGCCCGGGGAAAATGAGCGACAGGAATGCAGCGGCGAAAGCCGACCGCGACCGCGGTCGGACCTCCTGGGGAGATTGCATCGCGGGTAGGATACTCGGACTCCCAGAGCGTGAATTCGAGGGCTTCGGACGCCCTCGGGACGCCTATCCGAGGACCGATGTTTCAGCCCGTCGAAGCGAAGCCCGACCTCATCGCCCAGGAGCACGACGTGCTCCGCATGTGGGCAGAGCGCCGCACGTTCGCGCGCCTGCGCGCCCAGAACGCCGAGGGCGAACGCTGGTCGTTCCTCGATGGACCGATCACCGCCAACAATCCGATGGGCGTTCATCACGCCTGGGGCCGAACGTACAAGGACGTCTTCCAGCGCTTCCGGGCCATGCTCGGGCACGCCCAGCGCTGGCAGAACGGCTTCGACTGCCAGGGGTTGTGGGTCGAGGTCAACGTCGAGCGTGACCTGGGCTTCACCAACAAGCACGACATCGAGGAATTCGGCATCGCCGAGTTCGTGAGCCTCTGCAAGCAGCGCGTCCTCACGTTCGCAGCTCGGCAAACCGAGCAGTCGATCCGCCTCGGAATGTGGATGGACTGGAACGACCCCGACGAGCTGCGCCGGCTGCGCGATCTGCTGGCGTCCGATCCCGGTCAGACCGTCACCGTCCAGGGCCCCGACGGCGCGCTCACCGACACGGTCGAAATGATCGTGGGCCGCCTCGGGATGCCCGAGATCGGCGGCTCGTATTTCACCTTCTCCAACGAGAACAACGACCTGATCTGGGGCTTCCTCGCCGAGTGCCACCGCCGGGGCTGGCTGTACAAGGGCCACGATTCAATGCCCTGGTGCCCCCGCTGCGGCACGGGCCTATCCCAGATGGAGATGAACGAGGGCTACGCCGATCGTGAAGACCCCGGCCTCACCCTCCGCTTTCCGCTCCTCGATCGGCCGGGCGAAGCGCTCCTGCTGTGGACGACCACCCCCTGGACCCTGGCGGCCAATGTGGCGGCGGCCGTCGGGCCGAAGCTCCGCTACGTACGGATCCGCCAGGGCGGGGACGAGTTCTGGGTTGGCCGCGGGACCTTGAGGCAGGCCGTCGTTGGCCCGTTCGAGGTTCTCGAGGAGAGGCCCGGCTCGGATCTCGTCGGGTGGCGCTACAGCGGTCCGTTCGACGAGCTCCCAGCGGTCCGCGACGCCTTCGCGAAGGGCACCCGCGACGAGCCCGGACAGCCGTACGAGCACCGGGTCGTGGCGTGGGATGAAGTCGGAGAGGAAGAGGGCACCGGGATCGTCCACATCGCGCCGGGCTGCGGTGCCGAGGACTACCAGCTCGGCAAGGCACTCGGCTTACCGGTGGTGGGACCGATCGACGAGGAGGGCCTGTATTACGACGGCTTCGGCTGGCTGAGCCGGCTCGAGGCACCCAACGTCGCCGAACGAATCGTGGACGACCTGGAGCGACGCGGCCTCTTCTATCACCTGGAGCCGTATACCCACCGCTACCCGCACTGCTGGCGGTGCGGGACTCCGCTGCTCTTCCGTCTGGTCGACGAATGGTTCATCGACATGGGCCCCGTGTACGACCAACCCCGAGAGACGCTGAGCCCAGAACAGTTCGACGCGAGCCTGCGCTACCAGATCATGGAGGTCGTCGGCCGCATTCGCTGGATCCCGGGCTTCGGGTACGAGCGCGAGCTCGACTGGCTCCTGAACATGCGCGACTGGATGATCAGCAAGAAGCGCTACTGGGGGCTGGCGCTGCCGATCTACGAATGCCGCGCGTGCGGGACGGTGGAGGTCATCGGTGGGCGGGCGGAGCTGCAGGAGCGGGCGGTCGAGGGCTGGGATGTCTTCGAGGGCCACACACCGCACCGGCCGTACGTGGACGCAGTGAAGATCGCCTGCAGCGGGTGCGGCGCGCTGGTGGAGCGGATCAAAGACGTCGGGAATCCGTGGCTCGACGCCGGCATCGTGCCGTTTTCGACGCTCCACTACCGCGAGGACCAGGAGTACTGGAAGCGCTGGTTCCCTGCCGATTTCATCACCGAAAGCTTCCCCGGCCAGTTTCGCAACTGGTTCTACTCGATGCTGAGCACGGTGCTGCGCCGGGAGGAGCCGTTCAAGACGATCTTCGGGTACGCCCTGCTATACGGCGAGGACGGACGTCCGATGCACAAGAGCTGGGGCAACGCGATCGAGTTCGACGAGGCCGCCGAGCGCATGGGCGTCGACGTGATGCGCTGGATGTTCGCGAACGCCCGGCCCGAGGAGAACATCCTGTTCGGCTGGCACGCGGCGGACGCGGCGCGCCGCGAGCTGCTGGTGCTGTGGAACGTGTATGCGTTCTTCGTAACGTACGCGCGCGTGACTGGCTGGAGCCCCGGCGACGATCCAACCGCCGCAGCGGACCGAAGCCCACTGGATCGGTGGATCCTGTCCCGCGCCGCGGGCGTCGCTGCGGAGGCCGAGGACCACATGCGCGATTACGACGCGCTCGGTGCCGGTCGGGCGATCAGCCGCTTCATCGACGACCTCTCGACCTGGTATCTGCGTCGATCGCGGCGACGCTTCTCGCGGGGCGAGGCCGGGGCCAGCCGCTCGGCGGCCTTCGCGACGCTTCACGAGGCGCTCATCGCGACGGCCCGCATCACGGCGCCGATCCTGCCGTTCCTGGCTGAGTCGCTCTACCAAAACCTGGTGGTCGGTGGCGACGGCCAAGGCGACGACGGCGGCGACGGCGATGGCGCCGCTCCGGACAGCGTCCACTTGACGCGCTGGCCGACGGCCGAGCTGGCGGCCCAGCGTGACGAGGCGCTGGAGGTCGCGATGGCCACCGCCCGTCGGGCCGTCGAGCTCGCTCGGACCCTGCGGGGCCAGGCCGGCATCAAGATCCGCCAGCCGGTGGCGCGCATGTGGCTCGCCCTGCCCGGCGGCGAGCTGCCCGAGCGCGAGGCGCTCCTCGAGCTGATCGCCGAGGAGGTCAACGTTGCTTCGGTCGAGGTGATCGGCGACGAGTCGGACCTCGTGGAGCGCCGCGTCAAGCCCCTGCTGCCCGTGATCGGCAGGAAGCTGGGCCCGGCTGTCCCGGCGGTCATGACGGCCGCGCGCGAGGGCGCCTTCGAGATCCATCCGGACGGCTCGGTCACGCTCGGCGGGGTCACCCTGGCGCCGGACGAGATCGAGATCCTGGCAACCCCCAGGCCGGGTACCGCGGTCGCCCACGACGAGGGCCTGGTCGTGGTGATCGACACGGCGCTGACGCCCAAGCTTCGAACGGAGGGCGACGTTCGAGAGCTCGAGCGCGCAATCCAGGACCTGCGCAAGGAGGCCGGCCTCGCGGTCAGGGACCAGATCGAAGTCTGGATCTCCGGCCTGTCGTCCGACGTCGCCGCACATCGCGACAGGATCGCGGCCGACACTCTCGCCGCGCGCATCGCGCTCGGGGCCCCGACGGTGGAGCTCCAGTCCGGTCGCGTCGCAGTTTCCTTGCGCCGTCTCGCGTCGGACGGATAGGCTAGGTCGAGCGAACTACCTTCATGGAGGCTCGATCCTGGACGAGGCACATCGTCGTGCGACCGGCGCGGTGAGCGGGCCGCGGACGGCGCCTGCACACCGGGGGGTCGTTCGGGGAGCGCGCTGGCCTCTGTTCGTGGGAATCGCGTCGGTCGTCGTGATCCTGGATCTGGTCACCAAGGCGTGGGTCCTGGCCCACCTCGAGGTTGGGCGTCCGATGCCCATCATTGGCGACCTCCTGCAGCTGTCGCTGTCCCACAACACCGGCGCGCTGTTCGGCCTCTTTCGCGATTCCGCGCCGCTGTTCGCCGTGGTCAGCCTCGCAGTGATCGGGCTGATCGTTGGCTACGAGGCCCGAGCCGGGAGCAACTGGCTCGCGAGCGTGGCGCTCGGCCTGCTGTTCGGCGGAGCGATCGGCAACCTCGCGGACCGTATTCGGCTTGGTTACGTGGTCGATTTCGTCGATGCGGGCATCGGGACGCTGCGCTGGTACGACTTCAACGTGGCGGATGCCTCGATCAGCTGCGCGATTCTCCTGCTGGTCGCTCTCGCGATCTGGCCGCGGCTCGGGGAACCAAAGGCTGCGCTCCCGGCGGGGTCGGTGCCGGAATCGGAAGGAACTCCTGCCGGTGACTGAGGGGCGCGCGGCGGGCGCGGTACACGAGGTGCGTGTGCCGGAGGTCATTGGCCCGCTGCGTGTCGATCGATATGTATCCGACGTCACCGGGCTGTCCAGGAGCTACGTCCAGCGGCTCATCGCGGCCGGTCACCTGACGTCCGAGGGGATCCCGCTCAAGGCGAACTCGGTGGTTGGTCCGGGGACACGGCTCCGACTCGAGGTGCCGCCCGCAGCCCAACCCGAAACGGCCGCCGAAAGCGAGATCGACCTGCGGGTCGTGTACGAAGACCCCGACGTGCTGATCATCGACAAGCCGGCCGGCCTCGTCGTCCACCCGGCGCCGGGGCATTCCGGCGGCACCCTGGTCAACGCGTTACTCGGTCGGGGCGGCGCCGAGGCGTGGGGAGGAATCGCCGGCGTAGCTCGTCCGGGCATCGTCCACCGCCTGGACCGGGACACGAGCGGCTTGCTCATGGTGGCGCGCAACGATGCCGCGCAGGCATCGCTGATGAGCCAGCTCAAGGCCCGACGAGTGAAGAAGACCTACCTCGCGCTGGTCTGGGGCAGCGTGACAGCCTCGGTCGGACGGATCGAGGCGCCGATCGGTCGGGACCCAAGGCACCGCACTCGCATGGCGGTTGTGACCGACGGCCGGGCCGCGGTTACCGGCTATCGGGTCAGGGAGCGCTTCGCCGGCTGGACGCTCCTGGAGCTCGACCTCGTGACGGGACGGACGCACCAGATCCGCGTCCACCTGGAGGCCATCGGCCACCCGGTCGCCGGCGATCCGGTGTATGGCACAGGCAGGTCGCGGCGCGGGCCCGAAGGACTCGGGCGCCTCTTCCTCCATGCCTGGCGCCTCGAGCTGGCGGCGCCCTCGGACGGCCATCTCATCCGCGTCGAAGCGCCACTGCCGGCCGAGCTGGAAGCAGTCCTCGGATCCCTCAGCGAGGACCACGGACAGGCGGCGTCGCAGCCACGCCGAGGAGTTGTCGGGGGCAGACGGCCCGTCGGTCGTCGCACTCCGGCGAGGACTGCCAGATGAGCGACGCGCTCGAGCCGCTACAGGAAGGCTCGACGGGTGAGGGCGAGCCGCGACGCAAGCCATCGCCCGGCCTGGGCAATTCGACCGCCCCGATCTTCGGCGCCCCGGGTGCCCTGCTGGTGATCATTTCGGGCCCATCCGGCGTTGGCAAGGACACGATCATCGACGCCCTGAAGCGGCGCTCCCGAGAGCGCGATTACCGGTTTGTCGTGACGTGTACCACGCGGGCACCGCGGCCCGGCGAAAAGGACGGCGTCAGCTATCACTTCCTGAACAAGCGCCAGTTCATGGCCCTGCGCGATGCGGGCGGGTTGCTCGAGGCCAACGAGGTGCACGGCCACTGGTACGGAACGCCGCGGATCGAGGTCGCCCGGGCCCTCGCCGACGGGCACGATGTCATCCTCAAGATCGACGTCCAGGGTGCGCAGGTCATCAAAGAGCGGATTCCTGATGCGCTCCTGATCTTCGTCGTGCCGCCTTCGCTGGAGACCCTGTTCCGCCGCCTGAAGTCGCGCGCCACGGAAACGGTCGACGAGTTGGAGCTCCGACAACGGAATGCGGCGCTCGAGCTGGCCCGCCAGGAGGACTACGACCACGTGGTCGTCAACGAGACGGGCCAGGTCGAGCAGACGGCCGAGATCATCGACGGCATCATCGACGCCGAGCGCCTGCGCAACGCCGGCCGCCGCATCGCAATCTAGGGTTCGAAGCCCCAACGATGGGCGTTTGAAGCGGGCGCTGGGGGTTTTGTATGCCGCCGCTCCGGCCCGATACCAGATTCCCGAGGACACACTGGGCAGAGACGAGCGAGCTGGCACGGGGAGAGCCCAGAATGAACCCGTGAGCGTCGGCATCCTGCAGTCCGGCCTCGAGCTCCCTGTCGAGGAACGGACTGGGCGGCTGGTGGAAGTCGCCATCGACGCCGCCGGCGGACGCTTGCAGACGTACACCTACGAGGTGCCCCGGGGGCTGGCCGACGTAAGGCCCGGCGAGGCCGTCCTCGTCGAGTTCGGGAAGCGCCAGGCCCTCGGTGTGGTCCTGGGCTGGGCCGAGGCTCGACCGGACACGGTCAAGCCCCTCCTCGAACGCGTTCGCTCCGATGGCCCGTTGCTGCCGCCCTTGACGCTCGAGCTCGCCGGCTGGATCTCCTCCCACTTCCTGGCTCCGCCGTCCGCCGTGGTCCGGTCGATGTTGCCCCCGCGCATGCTCGAGCGCCTGGAGCTGGTCGCCGAACGGATACCCGAGCGGGGGCGCGAGAGCTCCGAAGCGGGCCGTGGTTCGGCGCCGGATGGCCTTGCACCCGAGGACCTCGACCTCCTCGAGCAGCTCGCGGCGAGGCCGCGCTTCGTCCGCGACCTCGCGTCGTCCGAGGGCCGAGCGGGGCTCACCAGGCGCCTCCGCGCGCTTGCCGGTCGCGGCCTGCTCACGCTGGATTGGACGTTGGGAAGGGCCGGTGCCGGCCCGCGCTACGAGCGCTGGCTGACGCTCACCTCCGAAGGCGTGGAAGCCTTGCGGGCACTCGACCGGGGGGAGCGCCAGGCTGGTCGCCCACTCGGCGTCCGACAGGCGGAGCTCCTGGGCACGATCGATGCCGCCGGGGAGCCGGGCCTCCCGGGCTCGGTTCTGGCCGGTTCGTCCCTGGCCGCGGCCGTGGCCGGCCTGGTGAGGCGAGGCTTCATCGCCGGCGACGTGCGCGAGAGAGCCCGCCGGCCCCTTGCGAACCGGCCGCTCGGGGCAAGGGGCTCGCGACCGGCGGGCGCCCAGCTGAGCCCCGCGCAGGCCGCGGCTGTGGATCGAATCCGGGAGGCGCTCGAAGAGCGGGACTCGACGCCCATCCTCCTCGACGGCGTCACCGGCGGGGGAAAGACCGCCATTTACGCCGAGGCGATCGTGGCTGCCCAGTCGGTCGGTCGGCCGGCCCTCGTGCTCGTACCCGAGATCGCCCTCGCCGTGCCTCTCATCGACCGGCTGCGGGCCGACCTCGAGGCATCGATCGCGATCGTTCACTCGGCCCTCGGCGAAGGCGAGCGTGCCGACGAATGGCGTCGTATTCGGGCCGGCGAGGTACAGGTCGTGGTCGGAACGCGCCTGGCGGTGACCGCACCGCTCGCCGACGTGGGCTTGATCGTCGTCGACGAGGAGCACGATGCCGCGTACAAGAGCGACCGGACGCCACGGCTCCAGGCTCGCGACACCGCGATCGAGCTGGCCCGCCTGGCGCAGGGCGTCGTCGTGCTGGGGAGCGCGACGCCGTCAGTGGAATCGTTTGGGCGGGCGCAGGATGGCATCTATCGGTCGGTCGCCCTGGCCGAGCGGCTCACCGGCGCGACGCCCTCGGTCGAAGTCGTCGACCTGCGGGCGGAGCTGGCGGCCGGCAATCGAGGCGTTCTCTCGGATCGCCTTGCGACGGCTGTGCGGGAGCTCGATCGCGACGCCGGCGAGCGCGCGATCCTCGTGATCAACCGCCGCGGCAGCGCGAGCGCCGTGCTGTGCCGGGACTGCGGGGCGGCCCAGTCTTGCCCGGAGTGCTCCCGCCCGCTCGTTTTCCACCAGGTGGGGATGACGCTGCGCTGCCATCAATGCGGGACGGCATCGCCACTCGCGACGCGCTGCCCGGCTTGCCGCTCGCCGCGCATCCGGTACCTGGGCGGCGGCACCCAGCGCGTCGAGGCGGAGCTCCGTTCGCGGTTTCCGGGCTATCGGGTGGGCCGGCTGGACCGCGACATCGTGGAGCGGAAGGGGGCCGCCGAACGCGTGGTCGACGCGTTCCGGGACGGCCGTCTCGACGTGCTCGTCGGGACAAGCCTGGTCACGAAGGGCCTGGACATTCCGGAGGTTACGCTCGTCGGAGTGGTGTCCGCGGACGTGGCGCTCAACCTGCCAGACGAACGTGCCGCCGAGCGGACATATCAGCTGCTCGCGCAGGCAGTGGGTCGGGCGGGGCGCGGCGAACGACCCGGCTACGCGATCATCCAGAGCTACCAGCCAGATCATCCCGCCATCCAGGCCGTCGCGCGTGGGGATGCGCGTACTTTCTACAACGCCGAGTTGGAGCAGCGCCGCCGCTTCGGCTCGCCGCCGTTCGGACAGCTCGTCAAGCTGACCGTGGGCCTGGCAGATCGCGAGGCGGCTGAACGGGCTGGGGCGGAAATGGTAGAGCGCCTGCGCTCCCGGGCCGGCGAGCTCGGCCTGGAGGTCGAAGTGGTCGGCCCGGCGCCGGCCTACATCGCCCGGCGCGCCGATCGCTGGCGGTACAACGTCGTCCTGCGGGGCGAGCGACCCACCCTCCTCCTCGACGGTGGAGTCGAGGCGCCATGGTCAGTCGACGTCGATCCGGAGTCCCTCCTCTGACGATGGTTCGACGACGGTTGTCTGCTGACCGTTGTCCGGAATGGACACCGGTGCTACAACTCGGGAGACGGATATCGCCAGCAGAGGAGGCGGACATGCGCTCCTTCCTGATCGTGGCCAACCAGACCATCGGTGGGGAGCCTCTCAAGGCAGCGATCGACGAGCGCCTCGCGACGGGTCCGGCTCGCTTCTACGTTGTCGTTCCGGCGACCCCGGTCGGCGGCGGGATGACGTGGGACGAGACGGAGACCCAAAAGGCGGCCCGAGAACGGCTGGACGCGGTGGTGGAACGCTTGCGAACTGCCGGCGCAGAGGCAGACGG
>Ga0209161_10005442_pt1 | contig 10053 bp, 8 predicted proteins | sample GraSoiAngelo_155_FD_186169 | JGI IMG/M metagenome (GOLD analysis project Ga0209161, IMG submission 186169) | Grasslands soil microbial communities from the Angelo Coastal Reserve, California, USA - 14_1009_13_30cm (SPAdes) (version 2) | ecosystem: Environmental > Terrestrial > Soil > Grasslands ...
CCGGAGTCGCTCGAGGGCTTCCCGGACGCCGACAGACTCGCCGAATCGATGCGTCGGTCAGGGCTCGTGGGGGTGTCGTACCGGCGCTTGTCGCTGGGGGCCGTCGCCCTCCACGTCGGTACGGTTCCCCAGACCGTGCGCACTGCGTCTCCCGCCGGCTGACTGCTCGGCCCCCGGCGGGTTCCTGGGCTAGTAGGTGTCGATGGTCCGGGCCGTGGCGGCGTGCGTCTCCTGCCGCGACGGAGGCCCTTCGGATTCGAGCGAGTCGACGGCGGCTTCGTCGGGGCCCTCGGTCGGGGCTTCATCGGGCGGCAGGCTGGACAGGTAGAGCTGGTGGAGCTCGAGGACCCGTTCGGCGATCTCCGGCTCCATCCGCATCCCCGACGAGCGCATCGTCTCGGCGATCCAGGTCGCCTCGAAACCGCGCTCGGCCTTGCCGACCTCGTCCTCGCGCCGGCGAACGTCGGCCAGGACGAGCCACACAAGGCCTGCCCCCACCACGACCCCGACGATGAGCAGCCACCAGTTGAATTCGGTGTTCATCGGCGGGGCGGCCGCCGGTGAGGTGGATGGTCGGCGGCCGCCACGATCGCGAGCTCCATGCGGCGGTCAGTATAGGTCGGGCAGCCCGCTCGACCCTGGAGAGGGCCTGCGTTGCGCGGCTGCCGGTCCTGTCGCGCAGGAGCCTCCCGGGCGGCCCTCGGGCTACACTCCCGGGCGATGCTCGACCTCACTCCGAGTCCCATCGCCATCCAGATCGGCCCGCTTGCCGTGCATTGGTACGGAATCGCATATGCCGTCGGCCTTGGGGCCGCGTACTGGCTCCTCCGTCGCGAGGCGCGCTTCCGTGGGCAGGATCCGGAGCTGGTCTTCAACGGCATGCTGGTTGTCGCCATCGCTGCGCTTATCGGTGGGCGGCTCTACCACGTCATCGACCAGTGGCAGCTCTACAAGAGCGATCTGCTTTCCATCGTCCTGCCGCCCTACTCGGGCCTCGGCGTCTATGGGGGCCTGCTGACCGGAACGCTTGCCGGCGTTGCCTATGTCCGCTGGAAGCGGCATTCGTTGGGTGTCTGGGCGGACATCGTTGCGCCGAGCCTGTTCCTGATGCAGGCGATCGGGCGCTGGGGCAATTTCTTCAACCAGGAGCTGTCTTCCATGGGGAATCGCCATTCAGTGCGGCAATCGCACGCAGGGCTATCCGTGCCCCGCCGACCTGGCCTCGACGGCGACCGACGGGCAGCACTTCCAGCCGCTGTTCCTGTACGAGTCGCTGTCCGGCTTCCTGGGAATGCTGGTCCTGCTGTATCTGAGCCGGCGCTTCCGCGACCGACTCCGCCCGGGCGATCTGCTGCTCGTGTTCTTCGTTTGGTACGGGACCGTCCGGTTCGTGCTGGAGAGCCTGAAGAGCAATAACTGGCTGTTCTTCGGCATCCCGACCGCGCAGGTCGCCGCGGGGCTATCGGTGCTCCTCGCGCTGGCCATCCTTTTGGTTCGGCACTCGCGACCGCCCCGAGCGACGCCCGAACCGGAGCAAACTCCGCCACCCGACGCACGGGCAACGCCGGCCCCCGAAAACGGGTGACCACCGAAGGAGCCTCCTCCCCGCAAGGCAGACGCAGGCTCCCGCCGGGACGTATCAACCCCGAGGCCATGGCCGCGGCCCGAGGTGGTGCACGCGAGGGCCTCGCCTGGCTGGGCCGTCCGCCGGAGGCGAAGGCGTCCTGGCTTTATCGGGCAACTCGGCTGCTCGCTCGCATCGTCCTGTTCGGGGTCTTCCGCTTCCGGGTCGAGACCTCGGGCCGGGAGCTCCTTCCGGACGGTGGCTATATCGTGATCGCCGCAGCGCACCGGGGCTGGATGGATCCGTTCCTGGTGATGCATGCATTGCCGCTCGAGCCGCGCTGCTGGTTCCTGGGCAGCGGCCCCTCGACGTTCACCTCGCGAACCCGCGAGGTGCTCATCCGCCGGCTTGGCGGTTTGCTGCCGGTCTGGCGCGGTGGCCTTGGCATCGAGCCGCATGTCGCCTCGGCGCGCGCCGTGCTTGCCAATCGGGCCGTCTTCGTGCAGATGCCCGAAGGCACGGTCAGCGGTGCTCCCGGCCGTCTCGGCCCCTTCCGCCATGGGGCCGCGCTGATCGCCATCCGGACAGGGGCGACGATCGTGCCGCTGGCGATGGCCGGCAGCGAGGAGCTCTACCTCGGCAAGCGCATGGTGACTCGCATCCTGCCGCCGGCGACCGCGGCGGATCTGCTGGGAGCATCCTGGGACGCTGTCCTCCCGCCTGAAGGCTCACACGAGGAGCTGCAACTCGCCCGCCGGCTGACGGCTCGGCTGGCCGATGTTCTCGGCCCGGCGGTGGAGGAGATCTACCCGCCGACCGTCGATCCGGCCAGGCATTCCCGCCGCCTGCGGCGACTTACCTGGCTGCTGTTACGGCCAGGCCGGCTCGACCGCGATGAGGGGCAGGGCGTCGGCAGGATCTAACTGGCTTGAGGGCGGCGGTGCCCACCTCCGTGCAATCCAAACGGGAGCGCTACTCGATCTTGAGATCCTTGGGGATTTGCTCGCCGGGCGGATATTTCGGATCCAACGCGTCCAGCGACGCGGCCGCGATATCGCCGACGGCCAGGTTCCGGAACCAGTTGTGATTGGCCGGGATGACGAACCAGGGCGCCTGCTCGGTCGAGCATCGCATGAGGGCCTCGTTGAAGGCCGCCATGTAGTCCGCCCATAGCTTGCGCTCCGCGAGGTCGCCCATCTTGAACTTCCAGCGCTTGGTGGGGTTGGACACCCGTGCCTGGAGTCGCCGCTTCTGCTCGTCGCGATCGATGTGCAGGAAGAACTTGAGGATCGTGGTGCCTTCCTCGACGAGCATCTGCTCGAACGCGTTGATCTGGTCATAGCGACGTGACCAGACTTCCTGGGGCACCAGGGAGTGGACTCGCTCGACCAGCACCGCCTCGTAGTGGGATCGATTGAAGACGGAGATCTCGCCATTGCCCGGCACGACCTGGTGGACCCGCCAGAGGTAGTCGTGCGCGAGCTCGACCGGGTTCGGGACACCGAACCCAACGACGCGGCAACCCAGCGGGTTGAAAGCCCTCATGACATGCGTGATCGTGCCGTCCTTGCCGGACGCGTCGATGCCTTGCGGGACGATCAGCACACGATGCCGATGCTCCGCCCACAGCCGTTCCTGAAGGCTCGTAAGGCGCTCGACATCCGCGGCGACCTTGACTTCGGCGGTGACCTTCACATGGCCAAACGTCTCGTTCGGATCCACGAGGTTCACGGTTGACCCGGGCTTGACGAGAAGTCTGTCGCGGAGGCCGCCACGTCCGCGCGTTTTCCCTGCCATCCGTCCCTCAGGTGGTGGTTGTCGGACACATTGTCCCGGATGGGGAGCACTGACGGGGCGGTCTCCGCGTGCGGGCCCGGGCGCTATCCTCGCCGGGATGCAGTTCGCCGAGTCCATTCTCGAGCTGGTTGGCCGGACGCCCCTGGTTCGCCTGAGCCGGATCACTCGCGACCTCGGCGCGACCGATGAGCAGCCGCTGCTCCTGGCGAAGCTCGAGATGCTCAATCCCGGGGGCTCTGTGAAGGACCGCATCGGGCTGCCCATGATCGAGGCGGCGGAACGCAATGGCCTCCTCCAGCCGGGCGGCACCATCATCGAGCCGACGAGCGGCAACACTGGCCACGGCCTGGCGATTGCCGCCGCGCTGAAGGGCTATCGCTGCATCTTCGTCATGGCCGACAAGCAGTCGGCCGAGAAGCAGGCACTCCTGCGGGCCTACGGCGCGGAGGTGGTGCTGTGCCCGACGAACGTGCCGCCCGAGTCGCCCGAGAGCTATTACAGCGTGGCCACGCGATTGGCGCGCGACATCCCCGGCGCATACAAGCCGGACCAGTACTGGAACCCGGAGAATCCGCGCGCCCACGAGAACACGACAGGCCCCGAGATCTGGGAGCAGACGGACGGGCGGGTCACCCACTTCGTGTGCAGCGTGGGTACCGGCGGAACGATCTCGGGGGCGGTCCGATTCCTGCGTCGCGAGAACCCCGAGGTGGTCGTGGTCGGGGCAGATCCCGAGGGCAGCGTCCTGTCGGGGGACCTGGCCCATCCCTACCTGACCGAGGGCGTTGGCGAAGACTTCCTGCCCGGGACATTCGATCCCACGTCCGTCGATCGCTGGATCCGGGTCGGCGATCGCGAAGCGTTCGCGATGGCTCGTCGACTGACCCGCGAAGAAGGCATCCTCGCCGGAGAATCGTGCGGGACGGCGCTGGTGGCTGCGCTCGAGGTTGGCCGCGAGCTGACCGCGGCGCGGACCGGGCGAGCCGCAACGCTCGTCGTGCTCCTGCCGGACGGCGGCCGCAACTACCTGAGCAAGCTCTACAACGACGAGTGGATGCGCGTCAACGGGCTCCTGCCAACCACGGGGGCCGTCGTCCGGATAGCCGAGTTGCTGGCCGACCGCCACCACGGCGACGAGCTGCCGGACCTCGTGGTCGCCCGAACGACCGAACGTGTTGGCGAGGCCATCAACACGCTCCAGGAATACGGAATCAGCCAGATGCCAGTGTCGGAGGACCCGGGAGGCGTTGCCGTGGCGGGCCTGGTCGGGTCAATCTCGGAGAAGGGATTGCTCGATCGAGCCTTCCGCGATCCCTCGGTCGTCGGCCGCACCGTCGGCGAGGTCATGGACGGCCCACTGCCGCTGGTCGACGCGTCGGCCACGCTCGACGAGGCCTTCGCCCTGCTGTCCGGTCCCGCTTCTGCTGTGATCGCCGTCAGGGGGGAACGACCCGCCGGGGTGATCACCAAGCTCGACCTGCTCGAGTATCTCGCCCACCATCCGCGATCGGGCGGGGCGTAGCGGCCATGCTTCGACTCCGTAACGGTGGAGTGCTCACGACCGACGCGCGGACGCGGCCATGAGCCAGGCGCAACCTGAAGGCCCCGGCAGGAGCTTCGCCAAGCGCTACGAGGTCGATGAGGGCTGGCAGCTCGATACCCTCGCCGTCCACGCCGGCCAGGAGCCCGACGAGCTGACCGGCGCGGTGGCGCCGCCGATCTACCAGACGTCGACGTACGCGCAGGACGGGGTGGGTGACCCGCGCGGCGGCTTCGAATATGCGCGCACCCAGAACCCGACGCGCGCCCGACTAGAGCGGGCGGTCGCGACGCTGGAGGGCGCCGAGCACGGCATCGCCTTCGCCTCCGGGTCGGCGGCGACGGTCACGATCGCCGAGCTGGCCGCCCCGGATGAAGAGATTCTGGTCGGAGACGACGTCTACGGCGGGACATTCCGCTACTTCGACAAGGTCCTCCGGCCGCGCGGCGTGCGCATCCGCTTCGTGGACATGACCTCTCGCGACGCGCTGACCGAGGCCCTTTCGGAGCGCACGCGACTCGTCTGGTTCGAAACGCCCACCAACCCCTGGCTGAAACTCGTCGACATCGCCCGCGTTGCGGAGGCCGCTCGGGAGTCGTCGGGCGCCCGAGGTGAGCATCCGATCGTTGTCGTCGACAACACCTTCGCCTCGCCGGCCATCCAGCGGCCGATCGAGCTCGGCGCCGACATCGCCTTCCATTCCGCGACCAAATACCTGGCCGGCCATTCCGACACGGTCAATGGAGTGGTGGCCACGGGCCGTGCCGAGCTCGCCGAACGACTCCGTTTCCTGCAGAACGCGATGGGCGCCGTACCCGGCCCGTTCGACTGCTTCCTCGTCCTGCGCGGCCTCCGGACGCTCGCGCTCCGGGCCGAGCGGCACGCACAGAACGCGATGGCCGTCGCGAGCATGCTGGCGGAGCGTGACGACGTCGAGCTGGTCCGCTATCCCGGCTTGACGGAGGGCCGCCATGCCCATCCGCAAGCCGAACTGGCACGGAACCAGATGCGCGTTGCCGGCGGAATGGTCTCCTTCATACCGGCGGCGGGCGGGCATCACGGGCGGGATGCCGCAGAGAGGGCCATTGCCCTGTGCGAGGCAACTCGCGTGTTCGCGCTGGCCGAGTCCCTGGGCGGCGTCGAGTCGCTCATCGAGGTTCCGGCCGTGATGACCCATGCGTCGGTGGCAGGCTCTCCGCTTCAGGTGCCCGACGCCCTGGTGCGCCTGTCATGCGGCATCGAAGCGGCGGACGACCTGATCGCCGATCTGCGGCAGGCGCTCGATCAAGCGTGAATCCGCGCTCCACGCGCGCGCAAACCGCCTCCTGACCGAGGCAGACGTCGGAAGTCAGACCCTCCGGACGGTGATCGTCGTCCCGTTGCTGCTGCCGTCGGGGTCGCGGTTCGCCGACGCCTGGTAGGTATACCCCGCCTTCGACACGTTGGTGACCGTGAAGACAACGCTGGCGAGGGATTTCTTGAGTCCGGTCCTGGATACGGTGCACACGCCGCTCGAGCTCGTCGTGCAGGTGGACGTGCCCGTCGCACCGGCGCTCCACGTTCCGGTCACAGTCGCGCCTCCGACGACCACCCGGTTGCCGTCTTCGACCACGATCGTGACCGTGGCGTTCCAGGCCTTCGTCTGAGTCAGCGAAGATCCATCGAGATCGCCGATATGAACGGTTGGCGTCGTCACGGCGTTGACGGCGATCGACACGGTCGCGGTGGTCGAGCCACCCGACCCGTCGGCCACCCGATAGGTGAACTGGTCGTTGCCGACGAAGCCGCCGTTTGACGTGTAGGTGACGGTGGCGTGGTCCGCATTGGGGGAGCCCGGCGAGCAGGCCTGGCCCGCGATCGAACCAAGTGATCCATTGAGCGGCGAATCCGTGATGCTGAACGTCAACTCACAGGTCTCGACGTCGGTGCCGTCGAGCGTGATCGTGACGGGCGTCCCCGTCGTCGTGATGGCGCTCTTCGCCGCCGCGGTCGGCACGTCGTTGACGGACGTCACGGTGATCGATACGGCGCCGGTGGACGTGGCGGTCCCGTCGGACACCGTGTAACTGAACGAATCGGAGCCGTTGTAGTTGGCGGCCGGCACGTAGCGCGCCTTGCCGGCCACGACCGAGGTCGCGCCGTGGGTAGCCGCGCCGACGCCGGTTAGCGAGAGCGAATTGCCGTCGACGTCCGTGTCATTGGCCAGCACGTCCACGTCGACTGACCCGTCCTCCGCCACGGTCGCGGAGTCCGCGTTCGCGACCGGGGCGTCGTTCACCGGAGTGACGGTGATGGAAACCGTGCCCTGCGCCGTGCCGCCATTGCCGTCGGATACGGTATACGTGAACGAATCGGAGCCGTTGTAGTTGGCGGCCGGCACGTAGCGCGCCTTGCCGGCCACGACCGAGGTCGCGCCGTGGGAAGCCGCGCCGACGCCGGTTAGCGAGAGCGTGTTGCCGTCGACGTCCGTGTCATTGGCCAGCACGTCCACGTCGACTGACCCGTCCTCCGCCACGGTAGCGGAGTCCGCGTTCGCAACTGGCGGATGGTTGATCGCCGTCACGCTGATCGATACGCTCCCCTGGGCCGTCGTGGTCCCGTCGGACACGGTGTAGGTGAACGAGTCGGGGCCGGTGTAGCTCCCCGACGGGACGTAATGGACGGTCCCGTCGAGGTTGGCCGAGGCGGTCCCGTGCGCGGCCGCGCCGACCCCCGCGAGCGACAGCGAATCGCCGTCGACGTCGGTATCGTTCGCCAGGACCGGGACGTCCACCGAGCTGCCTTCGGCCACGCTCGCCGAGTCCGGGTTCGCGATCGGGGCGTCGTTCACCGGAGTGACGGTGATGGAAACCGTGCCCTGGGCCGTGCCGCCGTTGCCGTCGGATACGGTGTACGTGAAGGAGTCGGCGCCGTTGTAGTTGGCGGCCGGCGTGTAGCGGACCGAGCCGTTGGGCTGGAGGCTGGCGGTGCCGTGCGACGGGCTGCCAACGGCGGAGACGCTAAGGGTCTGGCCCGCGTCGGGATCGGAGTCGTTAGCCAGGACGGCCACGTCGACGAATCCATCCTCGGCCACGCTGGCAGTGTCGGCTGTGGCCAGCGGCGGATGATTGACCACGCCGCCCGGCGGGTTCGTGATGAGCGCGGTCTGCACGTTGACGAGCCCGCAGCCGTACCAGTTCGGATAGCGCGAATCGGTCCTCGCCGGGTAGCTCGCCGTGTCGGCCGTCGCGCAGAGATGAGCGCGGATCTCGTCGAACGTCGTGCCGTTGCCATTCGTGTCGGTCATTCCGTAGCCGACCAGCAGCGCCACGGCGCCGGCCAGGTGCGGCGACGCCATCGAGGTGCCGCTCAACCAGTTGTAGCCATTTGGCGAGCAGAACATGCAGGTGCCAACGGGCACCGTAGAGACGATGTTGTCGCCGGGCGCACCGAAATCCACCTCCGGTCCGGTGCACGAGTATCCGGTCAGCTGGTCGTTGCTGCCCGTGTAGGTGGTGGCAAGGACCTCCGGGTACGCGGCCGGATATGCCACCGGACAGCCATAGAACAGCTCGATCCAGCTGAGGGGATTCACATTGCCGGAAGCGGCGACCATGAGCAGGCCGGTGAGATATGCGTTGTGGACCGCCTGCTGAAGCGCCGCGTTCTGGTCGTGCGTGCCCAGGCTCATGTTGACGACCTGCATGCCGTTGTCGACCGACCACTGGAGCGCCGCGATCAGGTTGCTTTCGTCGCCGTTCCCGCTGGCGTCCAGGATCTTCAGCCCGTACACCCAGGCGTCGGGGGCCACGCCTGCCACGAGGTAGCCGTTGTGCTCGGCGGCCAGGATGCCCGACACGTGCGTCCCATGGCCGTTGTCGTCCATCGGATCCGTGTCGTTATTCACGAAGTCGTAGCCGCCCTTGTAGTGGCCGAGCAGCTCCGGGTCGACGACCGGCGGCTCGGCGGAGGGCGGCTGGTCGTGGATGTAGTCAATGCCCGTATCGATGATGGCGACCTTGACGCCGGCGCCGGTGATGCCCGCCTGGAAGGTGGCCTGGCCACCGATCCGGTTGACGCCCCAGGCGTTGTCGTACTCGAGGTCGCTCGCCGTGAGCGTCAGGTCGGTGTCAACCTCCGCAACCAGCGGGTTGTGCCGCAGTCCGGCGATCGCATTGGCCGGGACGGATGCGGAGATGCCCTTGATCAGGTGGAAGGTGCGCTTCACCTTACCGCCGGCCTTCTCGACCGCGGCCCTGGCTGCCGCGCCGGGGCGATCCCTGAACAGCACGATCACCTTGGTCGGCCTGGTGCTCGCGTCCGAGCCGGAGAGGGCCGCCTGGCCTCCTCCCGCCTGGCTGCCAAGCACGTCGGCGGGCAGGAGCGTCAGGATCAGTGCGGCCGCGGCGGTTCCGGCCGCCAGGCTGCGCGCCACGCTTGACGGGCCACTCCAGCGCACGAAGCGCCCCATGTCGTGCCTCCCGAATCCCTCGCCCGGCTCGGACCCAACCCTCGGATTCGTGACGGTACGCCGGCAGGGGGCCCTCAGTCCATAGGGAAAATGCCCTGTTGGACGAGGCGCCTTCGGGATGGTGACCGGGAGCACCGCCTTTCGGTACGATCAGGTAGTTTCGACCGGACAGAGTGCGCCCTAGCCTGCCGCGCATGTCGGCCCCAGGTCTGTCCAGCCGCCTGAGCCTGATCCTCGACCGGGCGCCCGAGGACGTCTTCGAGCCCGACTCGGTGTCCGACGCTCCGATGGTGCCCTTCGAGGCATACGCCGAGGACTCGCGAGTCTTCGGCTGGGTCCGCTTGAACGCCGACCGTCTCACCGACCTCCTCAACGCCTACGACGAGCTCCACCTCGCGAACGTCGAGATCGAGAGCCTGACCGGCGGCACGACGGAGATCGCGACGGAGATCCTCGTCCTCCGCGACCAGCTGATCGCCGTCCACGCCGGACATCCACGGGGCGACGAGAACCAGCGACGAAGAACGCGCAAGCACCCCGTCGCCGTCCAGGCTCGCCACTATCTGATCGGCGGCTACGTTCACGCGGCGCCTGGCGTCGATCCCATAGCGAGCCTGCGCGAGCGACCGCCGATGATCCCGCTGACCGAAGCCTGGATCGAGTACTGGTCGGGCGGCCAGCGCAAGCGCCAGTGGGTCGGGA
>Ga0209161_10005446_pt1 | contig 10050 bp, 10 predicted proteins | sample GraSoiAngelo_155_FD_186169 | JGI IMG/M metagenome (GOLD analysis project Ga0209161, IMG submission 186169) | Grasslands soil microbial communities from the Angelo Coastal Reserve, California, USA - 14_1009_13_30cm (SPAdes) (version 2) | ecosystem: Environmental > Terrestrial > Soil > Grasslands...
CGCGTCCGCGTGAGACCGGACGTCGCCGCCGCTCGAGTGTCCCCCGACCTTGTGAGCTGGCGCTCTCGCCTCGGACGAGCCATCCTGTTCCCCTCGCGATGGCGAAGCTCACCGATCGCAACCCCGACTCGGCCCCGGGCAACTGGTACGTCCACCGCCAGTGCATCGATTGCGGCGCGTCGCGCACGGTGGCCCCCGGCCTGGTCGTCCGCCTCAACACCACGCTGGCGGACAGGCAGGTGATCTTCTCGCTCGATCCCAGCGTGGCCAATCTGACGGGCTTCCGCGAGTTCCCCGCCCGGTGGGCGATCGAGAAGAGGAGCAGGCCCGAGTGCACGAGAAGGACCCGCACGGGAGCCTCCCGGCGGCTTGGTCGCGCAGTGAGCTTTCGGGTGGCCCGCTCTACTTCGGCGCCGCCGACCGCCGGACCGTGGACCCGAGGGCGAGCTGCCCGGCGGTGTTCCGCCTCCAGGCATTGCGAGCTGCGGAGCGCAAGGAGTAGCATCTCGGCGATGGGACAGCCCGCCCCCAGAGAGACGGGCGGCGACCACCGCGTGACCGTCGAGCGCTACTTCGGCCTCGTCGACGAGGGCGTGCTCGACGCCGACGACCGGGTGGAGCTGCTCGACGGGGTGATCGTCGCGATGGCGCCGCAGAGACCGGGGCATGCGGGGACGATCGATCGGGTTGCTCGAGCGCTGCGGCGGGCCGTCGGCGAGCGGGCGCGCATCCGCGAAGACAAGCCGCTCGTTCTCGCTCCCTTCTCCGTGCCCGAGCCCGACGTTGCCGTCGTGGCCCTCGATCCGCACGACTACTTGAGAGCACATCCGACCACGGCGCTCCTCGTGGTCGAGGTCTCGGACTCCTCGCTGCCCCAGGACCGGCTGACGAAGGCGCACATCTATGCCGGCGCGGGCATCCCCGAGTACTGGATCGTCGACCTGGTCCACGGGCGGATCGAGGTCTTTCGCGACCCGCAGCCCGGGGCGCGTCGGTACGCGTCGAAGACCGTCGTCGCGACCGGCGCTCGCCTCGAGCTCGTCGCGCTGCCCGGCGCCGTCGTCTCCACCGACGATCTCCTGCCCCCGCCGGCGGACTCGTAGCCCCGCCACGCCCTTGTCGCCCGCCGCCCCTTCGGTGTAGCGGAGAGCGCGCCATGGCCTACCGCATCGGCGTCGACGTGGGCGGCACGTTCACCGACCTGGTCCTCGTCGGGCCGAACGGCAGGCTCGTCCTCGACAAGCACCCGACCACGCCGCGCGACCAGTCGGTGGGCGTGCTCGGCGGCATCGCTCTGCTCGCCGCGCGCGAGGGGCTCGCGCGCGAGGCCCTGCTCGCCGCGACCGACCTCGTCGTGCACGGCACCACCACCGCCGACAACACCATGATCGAGATGTCCGGGGCCACCACCGGCCTGGTCACCAGCGAGGGGCATCGCGACGAGATCGAGATCCGCCGGGGCTACAAGGAGGACATCTGGGACCCGGCGCTGCCGCCCCCGCCGCCCATCTGCCCGCGCCGCCGCCGCTACGGCGTCCCCGAGCGGCTCGACTTCGAGGGCAACGTGATCGTGCCGCTCGACGAGGAGGCCGTGCGCCGCGCCTGCCGGCGCATGCAGCGCCAGGGCGTCGACTCGCTCGCGGTCGTCCTCCTCTTCTCCTTCGTGAACCCGGCCCACGAGCGGCGCGTGCGCGCGATCGCGGCCGAGGAGCTCCCCGGCGTGATGGTCTCGCTCTCGCACGAGGTGATGCCGTCGGCGCCCGAGTTCGAGCGCACCAGCACGACGCTCGTGAACGCCTACGTGGGGCCGAAGATCGGCCGCTACCTGAGCCAGCTCGACGAGCGGCTGCGCGCCGCGGGCTTCGCGGGCGAGCTCCTCATCATGCAGTCGAACGGCGGCGTCATGCCGGGCGGCTACGTCGCCGAGAAGGCGGTCGCCGTCATGGGCTCGGGGCCGGCAGGTGGGGTGAACGGTGCGACGGCGGTCGCGGGGCAGGCCGGCATCCGGGACTTCATCTCGGTCGACATGGGCGGCACGAGCTACGACGTGTGCCTGGTGCGCGGCGGCGCGCCCGACGTGAAGGCGGGCTGGAACTGGCACCACCGCTACCTGATCGGCCTCCCGATGGTGGACGTGCAGTCGGTCGGCGCGGGCGGCGGCTCGATCGCGCGCGTCGAGTCGGGCGCGCTCCGCGTCGGGCCGGAGAGCGCGGGGGCCGAGCCCGGGCCGGTGTGCTACGGGCGGGGCGGCGTCGAGCCGACGGTCACGGACGCGAACCTGGTCCTCGGCTACCTGAACCCGGGCTCGTTCTGCGGCGGCACCATGCGGCTCGACGTCGAGGGCGCGCTCGCCGCCATCCGCGAGCGGGTGGCGAAGCCGCTCGGCGTCTCCGTGGTCGAGGCCGCGGAGGGCATCTTCCGGCTGGTCAACGCCAACATGGCGCACGCGGTCCGCAAGGTCTCGGCGGGCCGCGGCGTCGACCCGCGCCCGCTCACGCTGGTCGTCTTCGGCGGCAACGGGCCGGTGCACGCGGGCATGCAGGCCGCGGAGCTCGGCATCCGGCGCATCTTCGTGCCCAAGCTGGCGCCCGCGTTCTCGGCCCTCGGGCTCCTCCTGACCGACCACGTGGTCGACCAGATGCGCTCCTACATCAGCCCGGTCGGCCGGGTGGACCTGGCGCGCGTGAACCGGCTCTTCGCCGAGATGGAGGCGGCGGCGCGCGCTGCGCTCGGGGCGCGGAACGGACGGCGCGCCCGGCGGCTGCGCTTCGAGCGCATGGCCGCGCTCTGCTACCCGGGCCAGACCTTCGACATGCCGGTGCCGCTCCCCGGGCGCCCGGGGCCGGTCACCGCCCGCGTGCTCGCCGATACGGTCGAGCGCTTCCACCGCCTGCACGAGGAGCTGCACACCTACGCCTGCCGCGACGAGGAGCCGATCCTGCGCGGGCTCCGCGTGAAGGCGGTCGCGGAGGAGGAGAAGCCCGCCCTGCCGCGCCTCCCGCGCAAGGCCCCCGGCAGCCCGCGCCTCGGCGCGCGCAAGGCCTTCTTCCGCGGTCGCTTCGTCGCCACCCCGGTCTACGACGGCGCGCGGCTCGGCCCGGGTCAGGCGATCCTCGGTCCCGCCATCGTCGAGGAGCCGTTCACCACCATCGTCGTCTACCCGGGGCAGCGCGCGACGGTGGACGCCTTCGGCAACTACACGATCACGCGCGGGCGCGAGTAGGCGGCTTGGCGACCACCACCGACCTCACCTTCCCGTCGGCGAGCGGGCGCCCGATGCGCGCGGCGCTGGCGCTGCCGCCGGGCGGGGCGCGGCGCCCGGCGGTGATCGTCATCCACGAGATCTTCGGGCTGAACGACGACATCCGGCGCATGACGGGCCGCTTCGCGGACCTGGGCTACGTGGCGCTGGCGCCGGATCTCTACGACGCGGGCAGCCCGCGCGTGCTCTGCATCGCACGCACCATGCTGGCGCTACGCCGCAAGGACGGGCCCGCGTTCGCCGACCTCGAGGCTGCGCGCGCGTGGCTCGCGGCCCGGCCCGAGGTCGATCCGTCGCGCACCGGCGTCGCCGGGTTCTGCATGGGGGGCGGCTTCGCGCTCCTCTACGCCGTGCGCGCGCCGCTGGGGGCCGCGGCCGTCTTCTACGGCGACGTCCCGAAGGCCGCCGAGGAGCTCGGCGGCGTCTGCCCGGTGGTCGCCGGCTTCGGCGGGCGCGATCGCTTCTTCGCGCCGCAGGGCCGCCGGCTCGAGCAGCACCTGAAGCAGCTCGGCGTGCCGCACGATGTCCGCATCTACCCGGCGGCCGGGCACAGCTACATGAGCCGACACACGGGGCTGCTCGCCACGCTCGCGGCCCACGGGCCGATGGCGGTCGGCTTCGACGCGGAGGCGGAGGCCGACAGCTGGGCGCGGATGGAGGCCTTCTTCCGCGCTCACCTCGGGTGAGCTCTACGGCGCGCTCGGGCAGCGCGGGTCGTGCTGCAGCGTCCGGATCGTCTCCTCGGAGAGGCCGAGCGCCGCGACCGCGTGGCCCTCGCACACGAGGTCGTAGCCGCGCGCCGCAGCGTGGCAGCCATGGCAGGAGCCGGCGAAGTTCGCCACCTCGGCGCCGCCGCGCGCGAGGACCGGGTGCCTGCCGGTGTGACCGAGAGGCGGAAGAACTCCCAGCCGTCGCCCTCGGGGTTGAAGCGGCCGCCGCGCTTCACCATCGCCTCGAAGGGGAAGAGCTGGAGGATGGTGCCGGGCGGGTAGCGCCTAGCCGGGAGGTCGCGCTCGGCGATGCGCAGCGCCTTGCGCAGCTTCCGGTGCCTGCGGTGGAAGACGAAGAAGAAGTGCTTCCCCGCCACCGCCCGCCCGTCGAGCAGACAGCGGAAGTCCTTCTCCTGAGCGACGAACTCGGCTGCGGCGACGCCCGACAAGGCGAGCGCGATCGAGAGCGCGAGCGCGATCCGGCGCACACCGCTCAGCCGGCCAGGTCGCGCAGCACCTCGCCCACGTGCTCGCGCGCCGACACCTGCGGGTAGTAGCGGAGCACGCGCCCCTCCTCGTCGATCAGGCACGAGACGCGCTTCGCAAACTGCGCGGAGGCGTCGTCGGCCGCGCCGTACGCGAGCGCGAGGCTCCGGTCCGGGTCCGAGAGGAGCGGGAAGGGGAAGGAGAACTTCCGTGCGAAGGCGGCGTTGTCGGCCGGGGTGTCGAAGCTCGCGCCGAGGATGGTCACGCCCAGCGCTTCGAAGTCACGGATTCGGTCACGGAATCCGCTTCCCTCGATCGTTCAGCCGGGGGTGTCGGCCTTGGGGAAGAACCAGAGCAGCACCTTCTTGCCGCGCAGGTCCCGCAGGCGGATCGTGCGCCCGTCGTGCGCCGTGGCCGTGAAGTCGGGGGCCGGATCGCCGGGCTCGAGCATGGGGCCAGCTCAGCACAGCAGGGGCGCCGGCGTCAATCACCGGCCCTGCTACTTCCCATCGAGCAGATTGAGCGCCGCGAAGAGCGTCGTGGTGCCATGGCGGTGGTCGTCGTGCGTTTGCCGGGCGGGGATGCCCGGGCGCAGCGGGAGCAAGGGTCTACTGCAGTCGCACCGTCGCCTGCCGATTGAGGTTGGTGGTCTTGGGAATCCCCGGATAGGGGAACAGCGTTGTGAAGGTCTTCTGGGCGGTGACGCGGACATAGACCTGCGGCACGCCCTCGGGGTTGCAGACACCGGTGATGCAGTCCACCGAGCTTCCATCCGCGCACAGGCAGTACCGCTCCGGGGTCACGGTGACACCCGTCAGGTCTCCCGCGGCGGCCAGGGCCGCCTGGGTCATGCCGTCGAAATCACCGGATGTGTTGTTGTTCTGGGCCCCATACTGTGTCCCTGCGCGCGCGGCGTGCGTGATCGCCATGGCACTGTAGAAGACGCGACCAAAATCGAGGCAGCCTATGAACAGCAGGAACGACAGCGGAGAGATCAGTGCGAACTCCACGAGCGCCTGACCCCGAGGCCGTGTGCCGTGTCGATCAGCGTTAGTCATGCGTCCGTTCCCCGATCTCATTCGCGGAGGCGCGAGTTACTGCACCGAGAACGTACAGGTAGCCAACGTGGTAGTCCTCCTATCATACGCATTGACGACGGAGACGGTCTTCGTCCCGAGATCGGAGGGGTAGAATACGTTGCTGAGGATCGGCGAGAGGCTGAACGTGCCGTTAGCAGCAACCGTCCCCCCCGCGTACAGCGACCCGTTGATTATCCACGTCGCTATCTTGTCCTTGATGTAGACGTTGACGACCATCCCCGGCGGGAAACCCGAGCCCGAGACGGTGTACGTGGCGGCGTTCGTGACCGGGCTCGGGGCGGCCGCGCATTTGGGCGCCGTTGTAGTAGTCCTCCCTCCCGCCAGGGCCGGGCTGGCGGCCAGTGCTGAAATCGCCAGCGCGCCAACCGCGAGCAGCTGGACCTTCCTGTACATACGAGTCGACATGGGCATTCCTCCCTTTCTCTTGTCCACGGTCATTCTGCTAGAGTGATCTTCTTGATGGGGTTGCCATCTTGAAGGCTGCTGAAATTAGCACTGAGAGTCGTGTTACCGCCGACGGTGATGGTCCGTGCGACGAAGATGGTGTAGTTGGCGGAGACCTGACCGCCTCCGGAGAAGGTGAGATCCGTGGTCGGGAAGTAGAACGTTCCGGTGAAGTTGAGGTTGCTGCTACCCGCAATGACGTTTGTGCTCTTGCCCGACTTCGGGGTGATCGTCCTGTCCTGGAAGAAGAGGATTCCCCCCGTCGGTCCGCTCGTGGGGGCGTTGAGGAAGCCGAGGGTGCCACCGGTGAGATTCACGGGCCCGTAGGAGTAATTGCCCCGCGCGGTGTTGTAGAAGGTCACGCCCGTGCCCTGGATCGTGCTGTTTCCGCTCACCGACAGCCCGCCTCCGTTGAGGATGTAGACGCCCGGCTGGAACGTCACCGACGCGCCGCTGCCGATACTTATGCCGTTGCAGTAGACGCCGGGGTTGAGAGTCACCACCCCGCCGCTGACATTCACGGGGTTGGGCGCTCCAAAGTCGCAGCCCGAGAACTGCGGATCTGCTAGCTGGGCGAGCGGGTCCGGCTGCGGAGGAACACCGGTCCGGCACCCCGATGGGTCCGAGCTGCTGCAGGAACCGCTGTAGGTCCCGGTGACGGCGACCGATGTGCCGAACACCGCCCCGGACCCGGCGTTCAACGCGCTGGCGGCGCTCGAGTTCACGACGATGCCGCACGCGGCGCTCAGGCTGGAGCCGCTTCCGTTGGTGGCGAGACCCGTTCCAGTCTGGCTCAGGGCGTAGATGCAGTTCGGCGAATCTTGCACGCCGGCAACCGCCCGCGCGCTCACCTTCGCGCTCGGGAGACCGAGGATGCCCATGAACAGCGTGGGGCGGGTCTGGCTGATGATCGCCTCGACGTACGAAGGGTTGCCGTCGTAGTAGCCGCTGTGGGGTTGGGCATAGACGTCGACGCTCGTACTCGCGTCGGTGGTGAACCCGTTGGCGGTGGCGGCGTCCTTTCCCGCCTTGCCGACAGGGCTCCCACCTCTCCTCAGCTGCTCGGCTCCGGCGAGGGCCGCGGCGTCGGCGGCCGTCTGCATCCGGCGCCTGCAGTCGAAGAAGTAGCCCGTGTCGGCGGCCAGGCCGACCAGGGCGCAGAGGCCGATCAGGGACAACGCCGACATTGCCAGGACCTGGCCTCGCGCGCCGGCCCGCCCGTCGATGCGCAGGTGGGAGGCCGACGCTGCGCAGCGGCGCTGCCGGCCCGTCACGCTGCGACCCCTTCCGCGAGCGGGTCTCGCTCGGTAGGTTCCGTCGGTCATCATGCGGGTGGCTCGCTGCAACGCCCGTGCCCGCGGGACGGCTCGAGACGCCGACAGCAGCGACTTGCGAGAATCCGGTGTGAAATCGGGGCCGCGCGGGGCGTGGCCGTCTTCACGCCGTCGGCGAGGTCCGATCCGATGGGTGTGCCGAACTCGGCACGATCGTGTCACGTGCGGCGGATGGTCGCACGCTCGCGGCACTCCGGGGGATGCGGCCGCCCGGGACGCGGTGTTCATCGGGCGGGCGCCGGTGCCGGCGGAGTCCTTCGACCCGCAGAGCCTATGCGAGACGCGGAGTGACGCGGATCGCCTGACCATCCGCCGTCGGCGTGGACACTCACCCCCGGAGCGGATTTGGACTTACCCGCTAGCTCCGGTCTCGGCCGGTTCCAGGCCCTACTGCCCTGCGACGAAGCCGCACGTCGTCCCGGGGAGCACCGTCCGCCGCTGCAGACATCCCCCCGGTACAGCTATTCCCGTCCGAGCAGGGGGCGGCGTTGTTGGTGTGGGCGCAGCCCGTCGCCGAGTTGCAGGTGTCGTCCGTACACACGTTCCCGTCGTCGCAGTTGGGTGACGCGCCGCCCACGCACCTCCCCCCGCCGCACCTGTCGTTGGTCGTGCAGGCGTTCCCGTCGCTGCACAGGGCCGTGTTGTTCGTGTCGAAACAGCCCGTTGCCGGGTTGCAGGTGTCGTCGGTGCAGACGTTGCCGTCGTCGCAGCTCAGCGCCGGTCCGCCGACACAGCCCCCGTTGCTGCAGGTATCGTTGGTGGTGCAGGCGTTCCCATCGTTGCAGGGCGCCGTGTTGGCGTTGTGGACGCAGCCGGTGCTCGGGCTGCAAGTATCGTCCGTGCAGACGTTGCCATCGTCGCAGTTGGGCGCGAGGCCGCCGACGCACACTCCGCCGCCGCACCGATCGTGAGGGTGCAGGCGTTCCCGTCGTCGCACGAGGCGGTGTTGTTCGTGTGGACACACCCCGTGGTGGGGTTGCAGCTGTCGTCGGTGCAGGGGTTGCCGTCGTTGCAGTTTCGCGGCGTGCCGGGCTGACACGTCCCGCCACTGCACACTTCCCCCGCCGTACAGGCATTGCCGTCGGAGCATGGCGCCGTGTTGTTCGTGTGGACACAGCCACCCGTGGCGTCGCACGTGTCCGTCGTGCACACGTTGCCGTCATCGCAGGCGATGGTCGCGAACAGGCAGCCGCGCGTCGGATCGCAGGTGTCCGCGGTGCAGGCGTTCCCGTCGTTGCAGGTGAGGAAGGTGCCCAGGGTGAAGTCGAACAGGGTGGCGGTGAGACTCTGCGAGGAGCGGGTGTCGAAGATCACCTTGTTGAAGCAGCCGAAGGCGAGGCCCATGCGGGTGAGATCGAGGCCACCCTCGAAGAACTCGGACGTATTGAGGATGTTGTCCCCATCCTTGTCCTGAGTCGGCCAGGGGGGTGTCAGCAGCGCGCTGTTGACGATCGCACATAACGGATCCCCTGCCAGGGAGCGGGCGCAATCCGCCCCCGTGATGATCGGGGTGGGGTTGAGGTGCCCCGCCGCATTTCCGCCCGTCCATTCATAGACGTTCACTGTGCTCACCGCGCCCCCGGTCGTGAAGGCGGCGACGACGAGGAGGTCGCCGTCGAAGTGATTGCCCGTGAAGTTCGAGGTGCTGGGACCGCTCGCGGGCGCGAGACAGCTGACGGTGGGGTCCTGCAGGAACCATATCGTCCCAGCAGCCGAACTCGGATCCGTCCGACTGCATAATCACGCCCCCGAATTGCAGCTTGGACACAGACTGCGACGACCGCAAATCCGTGTACCGTGGACAAGTGCGTGAGCGGTATGGGCGGTGTGAAGTTCTGCGAGAACCTCCCCGGGAACGCGGGAACGGTATGCCGTCCCTCGGCGGGCCCCTGTGACGTCCCCGAGACGTGTAGCGGCACCAGCCGCGAGTGTCCGGCCGACGCCTTGGCCGCCGCCGGCACGGTGTGCCGGGCGTCTGCCGGCATCTGCGATCCGCCGGAGACCTGCTCGGGGACGGGCGCGAGCTGCCCGGCCGACGCGAAGAGCCCGGCGGGGACCGTGTGCCGGCCCGCGGCCGGCGTGTGCGACGTCGCCGAGACCTGCGACGGGACCAGCAACACGTGCCCGAGCGACAGCTTCCTCCCCGCGAGCACCGTGTGCCGTCCGTTGGCCGGTCCGTGCGACGTGCCGGAGTACTGCACGGGGACCAGTGCGGACTGTCCGCCCGATGACTCCGGCTCCGGCTGCGTCCCCTGCGCGACGGCCGCCGACTGCAACGACAACAACGTCTGCACCTACGACTCCTGCGACGTTGGCGTCTGCTCGAACACCTGGATCGAAGGCTGCACGCCCTGCACGACGGCCGCCGACTGTAACGACAACAATGCCTGCACCACCGAGTCGTGCATCGGCGGCGTCTGCCGCAACACCCGCATCTCCGGCTGCTGCACGACGCTCACCGACTGCGACGACCACAACGCCTGCACGACCGACACCTGCGATGCCGCCGTCTGCCACCACGCCGCCATCAGCGGCTGCCGCCCCTGCACCACGGTAGCCAACTGCAACGACTTCAACGCCTGTACGACGGACGCCTGCATCGGCGGCGTGTGTGTCTACACCAATAGGTGCCTCGCGCCGGAGGCGGCGCCCACCGAGATCTGCGGCAACTGCATCGACGACAACGGCAACGGCCTCACCGACTTCGAGGACCC
>Ga0209161_10005447_pt1 | contig 10050 bp, 6 predicted proteins | sample GraSoiAngelo_155_FD_186169 | JGI IMG/M metagenome (GOLD analysis project Ga0209161, IMG submission 186169) | Grasslands soil microbial communities from the Angelo Coastal Reserve, California, USA - 14_1009_13_30cm (SPAdes) (version 2) | ecosystem: Environmental > Terrestrial > Soil > Grasslands ...
TTACCGCTCGCGCTGGTCGCCACACTCCTTCTCTACCGCGCGCTGCTACGACGGCCCCTTTCCGCCGGCCGGCCGGCCGCGATCGGCGGTGCGCTGGCGGGCTACGGCGCGATCCTCATGTACATCGCCCTGATCGTCCCGCGACCGTCGAGTGCCACTCGAACGGCGGCGGCACCTCGAGTGGTCGTTGGGGCGGAGGCGTGCAGCAGATCGCCGCCACCGGTTCGATCAGCCCGGATGGGATCATCACCGGCAGTATCGAAACGCCAACATCGATCGCCACATACCGCTGCGAGCAGGGACGGATCGTCGAATTCCAGCGGACGCCGAGGTAACTCTGCTCGCCGGCGCCTCCATTGGACCCCGCTCTCATGGCTTCCCGATCGCTCGGTGCGCCCTTCTCGGTAAGCTCGCGGCGTCGGAACGGCGCGTCAGCCTTGATCGCCCGATCGCAAACCGAAGGAGCCGATGGCAACGTGAGCGACAAGGAGAAGCAGCGCCTGACAAATCTGCGGCTCTAGGACCGTTGATCGCTCGGCCGATACCGCCCTGAACGGCCAACCAAGCAGGTGTGGGTTTAGGGTCCGAACATCGCGGGTCGCGCGGAGGGACGCACCGCGATGGGCATGTCGCGGGAGGATCGCGATCTCGCCGGTATATACGACGCGATGGCTTGTGGGGTCGTCGTGCGCGACGCCTCGGGTGCGGTCGTATTCGCAAATGAAGCCGCAAAGAAGATCTTCGGCCGCCCTCCGGAGGAGCTCGCGGAATCTCAGTCCGGTGAGGATCGCCGGATTCGCGAGGACGGAACCCCGATGCCCGACGACGAAGTTCCGAACATCGCGGCCCAGCAGCGCGGCGAGCCGATTCGCAACGTGATGATGGGCATGGTCCGCGCCGACGGATATGTTCGCTGGCTTCTCGTCGACGCGGTCCCGGTCAAAGACGCGTTCGGTCGGGTCCGCGAGGTCGTGTCCAGCTTTACGGATGTCACCGACCGCAAACGAGCCGAACAGAATCTGGAACGAACGGCGCTCTACGACCCATTGTGCGATCTGCCGAATCGGATCCTGCTTCTCGACCGACTCGATCAAGCCATCCGCACGGGGCACCGATTCACGACACCCGTCGCCCTCCTGGTCATGGATCTCGACGGCTTCAAGATCGTCAACGACCAATTCGGACATACCCTCGGCGACCAGCTGCTCCTTGACGTCGCCACGCGCCTTCGATCCGACCTTCGCGATCAAGACACTCTCGCCCGGCTAGGAGGAGACGAGTTCGCGATCCTCCTGCCCGGCGCGGATGAGCAGGGCGCGCGGCGAGTCGCGGACAAGGTCACGAGCGCGCTTCGCCGCCCGTTCCAGATCCAAGGCAAGTCTCACGAGATCGGTGTCTCGATCGGGATCGCGATCAGCCCGACGCACGGCGACGACGTCGACGCCGTGCTTCGCTGCGCCGATGTCGCGATGTACCAGGCCAAGCGGAGCGCGAGCGGCATCGCCGTGTACTCCGGTGTCATCGAGCGCGAGGGAATGGATCAGCTCGCGCTGATTGCGGATCTGCGCCGCAGCCTGGACCGGCAGGAGCTCGAGATCGCCTACCAGCCCATCGTGAGTCTCCGGACGGGGAGCGCGATCGGGGTCGAGGCACTCGCGCGGTGGCGCCATCCCGAGCGGGGTCTGATCGAGCCCGCTCGCTTCGTGCCGCTCGCGGAGCGCTCAGGGCTTGTGCGACCGCTCTTCGCGAACGTCCTGAGCAAGACCGTCGCGCAGTCCGCCCGATGGCGTGCCAACCGTCTCTTCTTGCAGGTGGCCGTAAACCTGTCGATAGGCAACCTCCTGGACCCGGAGCTTCCGGCGACGGTCGGCGAGGCTCTGAAGAACGTGGACGCGGGGCCCGAATCGCTCGCCCTCGAGATCACCGAGAGCATGTTGATGGCCGATCCCGAACGCGCGATGACCAACCTCGGCAGCCTCCGTCGCCTCGGCGTGCAGCTTGCGATCGACGACTTCGGCGTCGGCTATTCTTCGCTCGCGTATCTTCAGAAGTTACCCGCCTACGGCGTGAAGATCGACCGGACCTTCGTCGCGCAAATGACGCGCGATCACGGAAGCCTCGAGATCGTGAAGCTGATCATCCAACTCGGCCACTCGTTAGGCCTGACAGTGACCGCAGAAGGCGTCGAAGACCGCGCGACATGGGAAGCGCTCTCCGCCGTTCACTGTGATGCGGCGCAGGGGTTCTTTGTCGCGCGACCGATGGTCGCCGACGCGATCGTGGCATGGATGGGGCGCGGTAATGCGACGAATACGGACGCGTAGGCGCTCGCCCGCCAGGCCTTCACACATCCCAGTACGAATCTCCTAGTCCTTCCCAGCAGCGCTCACCTCGGCGGTCCGTTGGCCCTATGAGACCCCGGCGCCGCAGGGCGACGGATATGGGAGGACGTCATGCCGAGCGCAGGCAGTGCCTTTCGTCGTGGCACGACCGCGACCCACGGCGATACGGAAGTCCCTACCCGCAATACGAGACGACGATTTGACAATGCGGAAAAGATCGCCGTCACGTTCGCGACAGTCCTCTGCGCACTCGCTTTCGGAATGTTGGTCGTTCTCCTTTATCAAGCCTCGGATGATTCACTCTCAACCGCCGACGCGAGAGGCCCCGCGCGGATCGCGCTCTCCACCTCGTCGGGGCTCGCCGGGTCGGTGGTCACCGTCAATGGATTGAACTTTCCGCGTTATGCGAGCGTCTCGCTCTATTGGGATGGTGGCGCGACCGTCGCACCCGCAATGCAGGCAACTCGCAGGGGCTCGTTCAGTGTCGATCTGACAGTTCCGGCGAAGGCTGCACCGGGCCGGCACTCGATCTCAGCGTCCACCGGCGATCCCACAGCGATTACCTCGACGACCGTGACCGCACCCTTCGACGTCGTGACCGCCGCCGTCACGCCTTCCCCCACAGCGAGCGCACCGACATCACCGAGCTTCGCGCTCAGCGCCGCGACGTCGCCGACATCGCTCGTCGCCGGTTCGTCCATGATGGTTAGCGTCACTGCGAAGAGCGCGACAGCAGGCTCGTTCCTCGTCGACGGCCAGATCTTCAGCCCGCAGGGAGCGCAGGTCTCCGAGACGTGGTGGGCGAATCAAACCTTCGCCGCGGGCCAGTCGAGAACGTTCGCCTTTACGTGGACCGTCCCCGCTTCGGCGCCCGCCGGCACCTGGACGGTGAAAGTGGGCGTCTTCACGAATGACTGGGCGACGCTTTACTCGTGGAACAACGGCGCGACGACCTTCGCCGTGGCGGCCGCCGCTCCAGTGGCGACGCCCGTCGCGACCCCATCGCCTACCGCGTCGCCGGTCGCAGCAACTCCGACGCCGATCCCAAGCACGCCCACGCCGGCCCCGAGCACACCAACCCCGATTCCGCCGACGCCTACGCCGGTTCCGCCGACGCCGACGCCGGTCCCGCCAACCCCGACGCCTACGCCCGCGCCAACACCGACGCCCACACCGACGTCAACCCCTCCGCCGCCACCTTCGGGTGCGCTCTCGCCACTGCACGTCGCCGGAAATCAGCTGGTCAACGCCTCCGGTCAGTCGGTTCAGCTCCTCGGCGTGAACCGCTCGGGGACTGAGTACTCGTGCATTCAGGGCTGGGGCATCTTCGACGGACCGAACGACGCTGCCTCGGTCCGTGCGATCGCTTCGTGGCGAACCAACGCCGTCCGCGTGCCGCTCAATGAGGACTGCTGGCTCGCGATAAACGGCGCACCGGGCGCGTACTCGGGAGCCACGTACCGTCAGGCCATCCAGAGCTACGTCAGTCTCCTCAACCAGAACGGTCTCTACGCGATCCTCGAGCTGCACTGGAGCGGACCGGGCACGACGAAGGCGACGGGCCAGCAGCCGATGCCCGACCGCGACCACTCGGTCACGTTCTGGAGCCAGGTCGCCGCGGCGTTCAAGGGCAACAACGCGGTCCTGCTCGAGCCGTACAACGAGCCGTATCCCGACAGCAACAGCGACACCGTCGCCGCGTGGACATGCTGGCGCGACGGCGGGACCTGCGGCGGGCAGTCGTTCCAGGCCGCGGGCATGCAGGAGCTGGTCGATGCGATCCGCGCGACCGGTGCCACGAACGTCATCGTGCTCGGCGGCGTCGAGTACTCGAACGCGCTCTCGCAGTGGCTCGCGTACAAGCCGTCAGATCCGCTCAACAACCTCGCCGCGGCGTGGCACGTGTACAACTTCAATATCTGCGCCGCCGCGACCTGCTGGAACAGCACCGCGGGCGCGGTCGCGGCACAGGTGCCCGTGGTGGCGACAGAGATCGGCACCGACAACTGCAGCGCCACCTTCATGACCTCGCTCATGAGCTGGCTCGATGCGCACAACATGGGATACCTCGGGTGGACCTGGGACGACTGGGGCACCACCTGCGGCGCCATCGCTCTGATCGTCGACTACAGCGGGACACCGACGACCTACGGGCAGATCTACAAGACGCACCTCGCCGCACGCTAAGTCATGAAAGCCGCGAGCGAGCCCGCCCCGGAATAACGGGTGGGCGCGCTCGCGGAACACCCGTCATCTGGGCGCTGAGACGGCGGCCTTTGCACGACACATCCGCTCCGGGCATCGCACGCGCACGTCCCAGCTGTGGGGCGAAAGAAGCCGCATCCCAGACGGCCCGTGACGGGCGGCGCCACATCTGACCGACGACGATCGCCTCGTCACCGGGCGTCCGGTTCGTGGTGTCAGCGTTGGCGCTTCGCTGCTCCAGCCGCAGCCCCGATCAACGCGTCGGAACTGTTCCCGTCGGTAGGGAAGCGCGCCGCGCCGAACTCGGCACCGACCGAGACATCACTGGGGACGAGATCACGAACGTTGTCGCGAAACGTTGCCACGATCTGCCGCCCGACGATCTCCGCCCCAGCCACGTCGGCGTCGGCGAGGATCGCCACGAACTCGGTGTCGGCGGTGCGCGCTGCGATGTCCGATTGCCGGATCCGCGCCTCGAGCGAGTCACCGAAGACCTGGAGGAGCGTGTCGCCGACCGACCGGCCGAAGTGCTCGCGGGCCACGCTGATCCCAGTCACATCGATCAGGAGCAACGCGAATTGACCGCCCCGGCGCGATTCACGGGCGATCTCTATGCCGATCGCGAAGTCGAAGCCGCGACGGTCGAGAAGCCCCGTAAGCGGGTCTCGAAGTGCAAGACGCCGGAGCCGCGAACGCGCCGCCGCGGCGTCCTGCTCGCTTCGACTGGCGCGGTCGCGCAACTCACCTGTGACGAGTGCGACCGCGAGCGCAACGACGACCGGTACGACGGCCGCCGCACCGAGTCTGGAACCGAGCGTCAGGACGAGGCCGACGGTCACGAGGCCGACCGTCGCGAGCGCGGACCATCGCCCACCGAACGCAGCGCCAACGACGACGGCGCCGACCAGCAGTACGACCACGATCACCTCGTCGGTTTCGCGCAAGAGAACGATTCGGGCGAAGATCGTCGCGAACGCGATGACCGGTCCCGTGAGCTCCCCAGCCAGCTGGCGCGCGAGCGGTTGAAGGCCTTCCGCGGGCTCCGCGCTCGCGGCGGTCGGCCTCAATTCCTTCTCAACGCCGATTGGCTAGCGTGCGGCCAGCACGCGGTGGGGAAGGGAAGCCATGCCTCGAGCCTTCGAACACGAGGTCCTGCGGGTTGCCGTCATCGGAGCAGGCTACTGGGGGCCGAACCTGGTTAGAACGCTCTCCGAGACACCTGGGGCCGAGGTCATCGCAGTCGCCGATCTTGACCCGACGCGGCTTCAACGAATCGCGGAGCGTTATCCGGCGGTCAGGGTCACGACAGATCACCGCGCAATACTCGCCGATCGCTCGATCGAGGCGGTATGCATCGCGACCCCGATCAGCACGCACCGTCGCCTGGCCGAAGAGGCATTCGCCGACGGAAAGCACGTCTTTATTGAACAGCCGCTCGCCGGATCGGTCGAAGACGCCGAGGCGATCCTTCGCGCGAGCGAGCTCGCCGCGCGAGCCCTGATGGTCGGGCACACATTTGTCTACAACCCGGCCGTCGAGACCGTGCGCAATCTGCTTCGACGGGATGTGCTTGGGACCGTTCGCTACATCGACAGCCAGCGAGTGGATCTCGGGATTCACCAGTTCGACTTCAATGTCCTTTGGGACCTCGGACCTCACGACGTATCGATTGCCCTGTACTGGCTCGACGAAGAGCCGGACTGGGTGCAGTGCGTCGGCGGAACGTATCTCCTCCCCAACATTGAAGACGTCGTCTTCTTGTCGATGGGCTTTCCATCCGGCGCCCTCGCTCACGCACATCTCTCGTGGCTGGCGCCGAGCAAGCTGCGGCGCACAGCGGTCGTCGGGTCGCGCAAGATGGCCGTCTACGACGAGACCCTCCTCCCTGAGCGCGTAAAGGTCTACGACCAAGGCGTCGAGTCCATGTCGGCCGAAGACCTGCGCCGGAGTTACCGTGCCGGAGACATCCACAGTCCGCGGATTCCCGACACGGAGCCGCTCGCGATCGAGATGCGCACGTTCATCGGTACGATCCGCGGCGAGGCGGTGTCGCTCAGCGATGGGCAGGCCGGGCTCCGTGTCGTAAAGGTCCTCGAGGCAGCGATGCGTTCGCTTCGTTCCGGGGGTCTTCCGGTGGCTTATGCGCGACGACCAAGGCGCGAGGAGCGACTTCTCGATCTAGTCTCCGGTTAGCCAGTTCTGGTGCAGCTGTGACCTCTAGTTCGCCTAAATTGCGCGTAGATCGCCGATCAGATCGTGCGCGGACACGGAATCGAGACGACTTATCTGCACTAGAGAACGATCCGTCGCCTGCGGCGGGGCCAATAGTCCGTTCGTACTAGGACACGTTGGGAGCATCGGAGGGTAGTCATCCACGGGGCTCATGACGTTACATGCCCCGTGTGTCTGCTTGGCGCGTTGTCCGCCTCGTGTCGCTGGTCGTCATCGTCGGCATGCTGGCCGGGACGCGTCCCGCACTCAGCGCGACGGGGACGATCAGCGTCGACGCCTCAACGGCGGTCGGCACGTCGCTCACCCGGCTCAGCACCCAGGTCGTGTACCCCGGGATCATCGAGGACGCGGGAGCGCAGGGCGCGCTCAACAGCTACGCCCCGCCGCTCATGCGTATCCATGCCGGGACCGATGGCTGCTGCTGGGCGGGCGGACCGGGCCCCGCGCTTCCCGAGGGCGTGACCCAGGGCAGCTGGGACTTCGCGCCGCTCACCCAGATGATCGGCAACATCCACGCGTACGGCGGGAGTCCCGTCCTCAACATCCGCTACGCCCCCAACTGGATGTGGACCTGCAGCGCCTTCAGCGGCGCCGCCGGCAGCGTGCGCGATCAGACCTTCAACCAGTTCGGTGACTACGTCGCGCGCCTGGTCTCCTATTACAACCTCGGCCACATGACCACGGAGGCCGGGACGACCATCACCAACCCCGCCGGGACCGCCAATCGCATCGGGTACTGGGAGCTCTGGAACGAACCTGATCTCTCCAACGAGGATCCCTGTCACCCCGCGGACTGGGGCCCGGCGCTCAGCGGCGCGCAGTACCTCACGATGTGGAACGCGACCGTCCCGAAGATGCTCGCGGTCGATCCCTCGGTCAAGGTCGTCGGCCCGACGCTCGCGACCGAGCTCGCCGCGACGAGCTACGTGCCGCAGCTCATGGCCGGTGCCGCGCACCCGCCGGACGTGGTGAGCTATCACGCGTACGGCGGCTGGGACAACAGCCAGAGCGACTCGTTCCTCTTCGACGGCGACGGCAGCTGTCCCGAGTGCGGCATCCGCGGCATGGTCGGCGAGCTCGCCGAGATCAAGGCGATGGCTCAGGGCCGGCCGATCTGGGTGACCGAGATGAACGTCAACGCGGCGTACGGCGACGATGGCGCCCACCGGCCGTGGACGGCGTACGGCGCGGCCTGGGGCGCGAGCGCGTTCCGTATGTTCGTCCTCGGCGGCGCGAGCCTCATCCACCAGTACCAGTTCGTCGAGAGCATGCAGTTCGGGCTCGTGAACCCCAACACCGGCGCGCCGCTGCTGCCGTATTGGCGCGACTACTACCTCTCGCGGATGTTTCCCGCCGGCAGCACGATCCTCTCCGCGTCGAGCACGCTTTCTGGGATCGAGGTCCTCGCCGCGCGCGCGCCGGGGAGCACCAATGTCCGCGTCCTCGTCGTCAACCGTCAGGTCCCGAACACGACGGTCGTCGGTGCCGCCGGTCTTAGCGGCACCGCGCAGGTGAGCGTCGCCGGCCTTGGCACGGTCAGCTCGGTGACGATGCGCATGCTCGACAACAGCACGCCTCTTGCGAGCGGCCCAGCGCTCGTCGCGCTTCCGGCTGGCAACACCGCCACCGTCAACTTCCCCGGATACGGCGCCGCGATCCTCGAGTTCTCGACAAGCGGCGGACCGACCCCGACACCCACGCCCGCACCCACTCCGACGCCGACTCCATCGAACACCCCGCTTCCAACGCCGACCGGGTCTCCGCCGGTCCTCCCACCCGGTCCCGGTCCGACGCCGCCACCCACGACACCCCCGGTCATTCCACCACCCACGACCGCGATCTTCGGATCCCAATGGGTCGACCAATCCGCGTACCCGGTCCTCGCCCCCGGCGCGATCGGACGAGTGACGCTTCGATTCAGGAACACGGGGACGACGCCGTGGATCCGCGGGGTCGCGGGAATGCAAGCGAATCTCGGCATTCCTGGAGACGACACCAGCTTCGACGCGCTTGGAATGAATGCCGGCTGGCTCTCCGCGAATCGTCTCGCGACCACCGACGAGCCGGTCGTCGCGCCGGGTTCGATCGGGACGTTCAACTTCGCCGTGCGAGCTCCGCTCACAGCGTCGCGCTATTCAGTCCCGCTACGCCCAGTGATCGACGGCACCACCTGGCTTACCGACCAAGGCGTATACATACAGGTTACATCCGACTACGGCTATCACAGCGCGTGGGTGACCCAGTCGGCGTACCCCGATCTCCAGCCCGGTGCGGCGAGCGGGGTCCTGAGCGTGACGTTCCGCAATGTAGGCACGCGTCCATGGGTGCGCGGGACCGGCGCGCAACTGAACCTCGGCATTAACGGCGACGACAGGCAGTGGGCATCGCTCGCGATCGACTGGCCAAGTGAGGATCGCGTCGCGATCCAGACCGAGACCGTAGTCCCGTCCGGATCTACGGCGACCTTCGCCTTCCGCGTCCGCGCGCCGCTAACACCCGGCGTCTATTACCTCAACCTACGACCGGTCATCGACGGCGTGACCTGGCTCGAGGACGAAGGCGTCTGGCTTCAGCTAACGGTGGAGTAAGCGGCGGCGTGCGGCCAACCCGAGTTTCGTGAGCACGAGGAGCACCACGACAGATCCGCCGATCAAAGCCCACCGCTCCGGCGCGGTCGTGCCGATCGTTGCGAGGGCTCCCATGACCGTGCGAGCTTTCTCGGGACCGATGAGAGCGCTCAGTGACGATCCCGCATAAGGGTCGCGTCGGGTGACCACATCGGCCATCTCGCCCAGGGCGCGTGTGACGAGCTCGCCGGTACCGGGCGAGCTCACGGTCACTCCGACTCGAGTCCCGGCCGTCGAGATGATCCCGGGTGCGGCGAGCGCCACGGCGCTCGGCTGCTGCGCCGCAGCGCTTGAGGTCGGCGAACCGGAACTCGCTGGCGCGCCGCTCGCCGCGGTCGCCGGAACGAAGACCGGCGACGCCGCGCTCGAGGGTGCGGATGTCGCGGGGGCAGCGGTGGGCTGAGACGTGGTTACCGGAGGATTTGCCGGGGTGGGACCCGGAGCGCCGGTCACCATCGGAGTCGGCGCCGGCACACCCGTAACGAGCGGGGTCGGTGCCGGCGTCTCAACTGGCGTGGCGGTCGGCGTCGACGACGGCATTGACGTCGGAGCGGGCGTGGACGTGGGCTCCGCCGTGCTGCTCGGTGTGGCCGTCGGTGTCGGTGCTGGCGTCGGTGTGGTTGTCGGTGCTGGAGTCGGCGTTG
>Ga0209161_10005459_pt1 | contig 10045 bp, 10 predicted proteins | sample GraSoiAngelo_155_FD_186169 | JGI IMG/M metagenome (GOLD analysis project Ga0209161, IMG submission 186169) | Grasslands soil microbial communities from the Angelo Coastal Reserve, California, USA - 14_1009_13_30cm (SPAdes) (version 2) | ecosystem: Environmental > Terrestrial > Soil > Grasslands...
CACAGCCGCGATTTCTCTTTCGCGGCCGATGAACGTCGTGAGTTGTACCGGGCAGCCCGCACGCGGCGCCGGGGCCGTCGTCATGGGAGAATCCTAACTGAAGATCCGCTCGAGCGCCGCCCGGAGGACAGCCGGGTCGGGTGCCGGGGAATCGGGTATGATGACTCCCCTCACGCGGTCGGGTGCTTCCTGGGCGAACTGAGAGGCCGCAGCCCTCGAGGCGGGCGTGGCTACGATCGCCGCCTCCGCGATGCCCAGGCCTTCGCACACACCGCCCAGCCACCGAGCCGCGCCACCGTCCGGGAAGCCGAGCGGCAGCTCGGGAACGATGACCCGAAACGAGTCGCCCAGCGCGAGGGCGATGGCCTCGGATGCGCCGAGCAGCACGACGGTGCGCCCTGATCCCCAACGCCGGTAGACGGTTGCGAGACCATCGGCCATCACCATGGCAGTCGAGATGCGGTCAGGCATGAGCGAATGTTCGGGAATGACTATTACCGGACACTTACACCGGGGTGCGTTTCGACCGTTAAGTCGCTGGTAATACGCGACCCACAGCTTCCCCTCCGTCCTTCACAGAGAAGTTCCATGTCAACAAGGTCCTGGCTCTTGTTTTTCGTCGTGGCGGTCAGTGCCTGCTCCGACGGCACGTTGCCGTCGGCCCCGCCTCCGCCGCCGCCACCGATCAGCGTTGCGGTCGCGTACTGTATCCAGCCCGCGTGGGTGGCGTTCCAGGACGGCGAGGGGGCGTGGACGCAGGCGCAGCCGACTCCGAGCGGATCCAACACGACGTTCCGCTACGAGTTCTCGGCTGGCCGCGGCGCGATCGCCACGCTGTCCCGGGTTGGCGGCAACATGACCGTGTTCTCGGTGCTGTACGGCACCCCGGCGGAGCTCGTGACGGCAGGCGACACGAATTCACGTGACTGCGGTCCAGCGCCGGCCAAAACGTTGCTCGGCACGGTTGCCCGGCTCGATACGAATGAAACCGCGTTCGTCGCTGCGTCCTTCAATTCGCGCGTGCGCGTCGGAGTAGACAGGTCCTTCGAGCTCAAGGGCCTGGCTAGCGGTCCGCGTGATCTGCTTGCCACGCGCACCACACGGACCGACGGGAGCGATGCCATTACCCGCTTCATCCTGCGGCGAGACATCGACGTGCCCGACAGCACCACGCTTCCCGTGCTCGACTTCGCGTCAGCCGAAGCGTTCGCGCCGGCCGTCGCGACTGTCTCCCTCAATGGCCTGGGCGCGGAGGCCGCGGCGTCTGGCACCCGGCTCCTGACAAACCACGACGAGATCGCAGTGAGCCTGTTGATCGGTCTGACCACCGACGTGACACGCCCCTACGTAGCGCTGCCGGAGAGCCAGCTGCTCGCAAGCGATCTCCAGATTCTCTCCGCCAGCGTGAGCGCCGCGACTACCGGGAGCGCTCGCAGCGCGACGCTCTATTTCCGCACGCCCACCGACCGCACCCTCACGCTCGGCGCACCGCTCATACCGCCCGTGTTCAGCACCGTCGCGAGCGCGCCGGCGCTGCGGCTGCGAGCACACTTCGTCCCACAGAGCGAATACGATCGATCCGCGGTCGTCGTGTATCAGCAGGGCACCACAACATTTGTGGTCATCTCGATGACTGCCGCCTACGCCGCCCTCACAGAGACCGGGTACGACCTCGTCGTTCCTGATCTCTCCGGTGCCGTCGGCTTCGACCCGGCGTGGTCGCTCCACCCGGGCGCGACGCTGTGGAGTGCAGGGCGGATTGGGGGGACGCTTGGGTTGGGCCGGGATGCGGTGCCGAGCGATGGCGCGGTCCAACGGACGGTGTCCGCGGCCGGTGCGTTATGAGAATCTCAATCCTGGTTCTGCTGGCGGTGGTCGGCGCTACGCCCGGCCTGGCGCAAACCCCCATCGTCGATGAGAGCGAGCCCAACGACAACGTCCGCACGGCCGACAGCGTGGCGCTCGGCGACCAGGCCAGGGGCGTCGTAAATCCCGCGGGCGACGTGGACACGTGGTTCGTGGATCTGCCCGCCGGACAGTTTCTCAGCGTCGACGTGGATGCCGCTCAAGTCGGATCGCCCCTCGACGCGACGCTCGAGCTCATCGCGCCCGACGGTACGACGTCGCTCGCGTTCAACGACGATTTCGACGGGTTCGACAGCCGCATCTCCTACCGCGTCCCCCAGAGCGGCCGCTACTACGTGGCGATTCGAGCGTTCGGGGCCACGGGAGGCCCGGGACTCACGTACGTCATCAACTTCGACAAGGTCACCTGCCCTGTGGTGGGGACGGAGCAGGAGCCCAACGACACCCCGGGCACGGCTGCACCAGTCGCGATCGGCGACTCCGGCTCCGGCGAGATCTGCCCGCATGACGATAACCCGGCGGGGGACGTGGACTATTGGGCCATTACGGCCCGGGCAGGAACGACCATCGAGCTCGACGTCGACGCCGCCGCGCTCGGACTATTCGTCGACCCGGTCATCGCCCTCTATGCGAGCGACGGCACGACACAGCTCGCGTTCAACGACGACGAGGACGGAGCCGACAGTCGCCTCCAGTACTCGATCGTCACGACGGGGACGTACTACGCGACCGTCGCCGATGCTGCCGGCAGTGGCAACCCGTTCCCTTACACGCTCCACGTTCGCTCGATCACTCCGGGTCCGGGCGACCCGATCACGGTGCGCGCCCAGGGCCTCGGCCGGCCCTGGGGTCTCGCCGTCGGGAACACGGGGGACCTGTTCGTCAGCGACTTGACGGGAAATCGCGTCGTGCGCGTCTCCGGCCAGGGCGTGGTGACGACCTTCGCCACAGGGATCCCGACGCCGCAAGGCCTCGCCTTCGACGCATTCGGCAATCTGCTGGTGGCATCTACGGACGGCGCCGTGTACCGCGTCACGCCGCAAGGCCAGGTGACGCGCTTCATCACCGCGGGAATCCCGTTGTGGATCGCCGTGGCCCCGGACGGCCGCATCTGGCTCACCGACCTGTCCGATCGGTCGCTCCGGCGCTACAGCTCCACGGGCCAGTTCGAGGCACGGTTCGACGCCATCAGCGTCGGCGGTTCGGGACCCGGGCCGTTGGCCATCGCTCCGTCGGGCGAGCCGCACTTCTCGCAGGGCACCGAGATCTGGAAGCTCGCGAACGGCGAGCTGCGGCGCGTGCTACGCGGCGCATTCATAATCTGGGCGTTCGCGTTCGACGTGGCCGGCAACATCTACGCTCCGGCGCCCGCCGCCGGGCGCATCCAGCTGTTCGATGCGACGGGGGCGATCGTGGCCGATACCTTCGCGATTGGGCCGGACGCCCCGCAGGCGGTGGCGTTCGGGCGCGATGCGACAGGCGCCACCGTGGCGCGGCTGTTCGCCACCGATCCGCGGGTCGGCCGGGTGTTCGAAGTAAACCCGGCCGGCGTGGCACACCCCGGGCAACCGGTGGGATACGTGGCACCGCGGTTCCCGCTCGACGTCGCGGCCGCGAGCCTGCTAGGCGGAGGCGGCTTGAGCGCGGCCGACTTGCAATACCTCGACGCGCTCGGCAACCACAACGGTCGCTATGACGTCGGCGACCTCCAGGCGTACCTGAGAACCGTGGGCGGCCTGCCGGGCGCCAGGAGCAATCGATGAGCCGCTCCCGCTGGATCTTGGCGATGGTAGCCGCCCTTGTGGCTGGCACGGCCTGCTCGGACAACCCGACCAGCGGCAGCGCGCGGGCCGGCACTCTGACGCTGCGCCTGACCACGCCTCACGCCGACGACGGTGCCATGACGTTCCAGGTGAGCGGCCCACCGATCGACAGCGCCACGGTCGCCAACGCGTCGATCCGCCTGTTCACCCGGCGCGAGAGCGGCTCGACGGTTATCGGAGCCGTGGTCGGTGCGCTGGACAACGGAGCGGTGGCCACGCTGCACGTGCCCGACGTTGGCGCCGCCGCGCGATATACGACCACTGTGCTCGAGGTAGCGGATCGTCAGGACGCACTCCGCGCATCCCTCGCGGGCTACGCGCTGACGGTGGCCCCCTGACCCGCACATGCTCGCGCCATTGAAGCAGCCAGCTACGCACAGCGTCCTGTTGCGGTCCATCATCTCCGGTGGACGCGTCACGCGACGCGACAGCGTACCCGCCATGCTCACGAGTCAGGCGCTCGATTGGCCCGGCGTCCTCCTGGAAGCCGGGAAGAACGATGTCGCGGCCGTCGACGACGTCGTAGGGGATCGGCACTACCTGTCGCTCAACGTCGACACGAAGCCGCTGACGCTCGAGGTGAAGGGATCGACCGGCTTTAGGGCCTTCACGATCCCCCCGCTGAGCGTGTGGGTGAGTCCGGGCCACGACCCGCTCACAATGCGTCTCGACAGCGCCCTCCAGTATCTCCGTGTGGCGATCGACACGCAGCACCTCGGTCGACTGATGGGAGCGTCGCCCGATGACGACCAGCCGCTGCGCCTGCGACGCACGTATGGCGTCGCGACCCCGCAGATGGCCCGCCTGATGCTGACGCTCAAGGACGAGGCGGACAGCCGCAATCCCGGCGGCCTGGCCGTCGTGGAGGCCGTGACGACCGCGCTCGGTCACCTGCTGGTCAGACACGCGGGCGTGGAGCGGGCGCGGCCGTTGCGCGTGCGGGGAGGACTCTCGGGCGTGGCCAGGCGCCGGGTGCTGGAGATGATCGACGCCCGCTTGGATGCGCGGTTGACGGTCGAGATGCTGGCCCGCGAGGTCGGCCTGTCGCCGGCGCACTTTGCGCGCGCGTTCAAGGAGACGATGGGCCGGGCGCCCCATCAATACCTGCTGTGGCTGCGGCTCGAGCGCGCACGGCGGCTGCTCGAGCTGTGCGGTGCCGACCTTTCGGACATCGCCCAGCGCACGGGCTTCGCCGACCAGCCTCACTTCACCCGCTTCTTCAAGCGGGCCTACCGCATCACCCCGGGCGCCCTGGTGCGTCAGTGGCAGTGCTAACCCCGCTCGAGTCTACGGCGACGGAGCGCCCGAGCCTGGCGGGAGACCGGGTCGGCGAGGTGCTCGCCGGGCGGTACCGGGTGCTGCGCCGGCTCGGCGCCGGTGGCATGGGGACCGTCTACCTCGCTGAGCACGTCCACCTCGGCCGCCTCACCGCCGTCAAGGTGCTCTGCCCTCCACTGTGTGCCGACGATCCCGACGCCGAGCAGCGGTTTCGCCAGGAGGCACTGCTCGTGGCGAAGGTGCGCCACCCGAGCGTGGCCCAGGTCTACGACTTCGACCGCCTGCCCGACGGCCGGTACCTCCTCGCGATGGAATACGTACCGGGTGACACGGTGGCACAGCAGCTGGAGCGCGACGGACCCTTCCGGGTCCCGGAGGCCATCCGGGTGCTGCGCACCGTGTCGGACGCGTTGAACCATGTGCACTGGATCGGCATTCTCCACGGCGACTTGAAACCACAGAACATCATGCTGGGACCAGGGGGCGAGGTGAAGCTGCTCGACTTCGGAGTAGCGCACGAGATGGCTCAGCTCGCGGCACCCGACGCGTTCCAGCCGGGCACCCTTGCATACATGAGCCCAGAGCAGCTGCTGGGCGACGCGCGGGGTCCCGCGAGCGACATCTATGCTTTGGGCGTCGTGTTTTACGAGATGCTCACGGGCCGACTCCCCCACGCGGGGACCACCGTCGCCGAGCTACGGATCCAGCGTCTGCTGCGTCCACCCGTCCCGGTGAACTGGCTCCGCCCGGCCGTGTCTCGCGCATTGGCGGAGGTGGTGGCGCGGGCGCTTCATCCCGACCCAGCGGAACGGTGGCCGTCGGCGCTGGCCTTCGCGCAGGCGGCGGCACAGGCCGTCACGAGCGGTGATCGAATGGCACCTCAAAGCATTGTCTAGATGGAGGGTATCGGTGTGCGGGTACTGACACGCATTGCGCACGCTGCGGTTCCGGCGGCAGGCCTCCTGGCCCTGCTCGTGCTACAGTTACATCACGCACGCTTGGCCGGCGCGACCTCGGTGCGCGCCCGCGCCCTCGTGTTCTCGCAGCAGGCCCGGCGCCTCCTGGTCCTTCAGTATCAGTCGTATCCGACGGAGTTCCTGGGCTGCATGATCGGCGCGGTTCGCGGCAATGCGGTGATCGTCCAACGCATTGCTCCAGCTGACGTAGATGCTCCCCAGTCGACTCCGACGTCGGTCCTGCCACGGCAGACATGTGAGGACGCCGGCTGGGCGAACACCGTGGGGATGATCCACAGTCATCCCGGCGGTCAGCGCTGCTTCTATTACTTCCCTGGCACCCAGGTAGCGACGTCAGATGGGCGCTCTTTCGCGCTGCAGCCCTATCCGGTCGACGCAATCATGTGCGGTGACCGGATCGTGTGGATCGGTCGCGACCTGGTCGAACGGCAGCAGCCCCTCGGGGCCGGCGGCGGTGCGGCGCGATGACCCTCGTCAGCGGGCCCGAGCAGTGGTATCTGCTGCAGCTTCGAGTCTTAGGTGCGTGGTGGTGCCTCGGCTCCAGCGCGCTCAAGCCCTCTTTGCTGCTGCGGTACTCGCTAGTACGGGCGGCGCGTATCAAGCCGGTCGAAGTCTTGACGGCGGACTAGCGGTCGGGGGGCAAGGGTAATTGACGTGGTTGTCACACCGGTCGTAGGTTGACCCGATCGAACGCTCCAGAGGTGTGACATGAGCCACGCGATCGTCAACCGGCGGGAGTTCCTCAAGACCGGCGCCGCCACCGGAGCCACCCTGGTGATCGGGCTGTATCTGCCGGCGTTCCATCCCCGCGGCTCGCACGCGCCGGTAGCGCGCGAGCTGTTCAAGCCCAACGCGTGGATCGAAATCCGGCCCGACGGCGCGGTCACCATCTGGACCGGCCGCTCCGAGATGGGTCAGGGCGTGCGCACCGCGATGCCGATGATCGTGGCCGAGGAGCTGGAGGCCGACTGGACGCGGGTGCGCGTGGCGCAGGCGGACGCCGACCCGGCGTACGGCGACCAGTTCACCGTCGGCAGCCGGAGCGTGCGCTCCGGCTTCGAGCCGCTGCGCAAGGCCGGCGCCGCCGCCCGCGAGATGCTGATCGGCGCGGCGGCGCTCACCTGGAACGTGCCGCGCGACGCGTGCCGGGCCCGGAACGGCACGGTGGAGCACGTGCCGACCGGCCGCCGGCTCGGCTACGGCGACCTGGCGGCGCGCGCGGCCACGCTCCCCGTGCCGTCGGACCCGCCCCTCAAGCCGACCTCCGAGTTCCGCATTCTGGGAAAGCGGATGCCGCGGCTGGACACCCCTGACAAGGTCAGCGGCGCGGCGGTGTTCGGGCTCGACGTGCGGGTCCCGGGCATGGTGTACGCCGCCGTGGCGCGCTGCCCCGTGTTCGGCGGGCGCGTGCAGTCGTTCGACCCCGCCGCTGCCCTCGCCGTGCCGGGGGTGCAACGCGTGGTCCAGATCTCGAGCGGCGTCGCGGTGGTGGCCGACCGCACCTGGGCCGCGTTCCAAGGAAAGAAAGCCCTGAAGATCGAATGGGACGAGGGTGCGACGGCGCGCTGGAGCAGCGACGGGATCTGGAGCGCGTTCACCGCTGCGGCCGCCCGCTCTGGGGAAGTGGTGCGCGCCATGGGCGACGTGGACGCGAATCTCAAGGCCGCCGCGCGAACGGTCGAGGCGGTGTACGAAGCGCCTTATCTCGCCCATGCCTGCATGGAGCCGATGAACTGCACCGCCCACGTGCCGAGTCGGGGCGGCCGGTGCGAGATCTGGGCGCCCACGCAATCCCCGCAGGGCGTGCAAGCAGCGGCGGCGCGGGTGACGGGCCTCCCGGTCGAGGCGATCACGGTGCACGTGACCTACCTGGGCGGCGGCTTCGGGCGGCGCGGCGGACCAGTGGACTACGCGACCGAGGCGGTGGAGCTGGCGCAGAAGATCGCCGGGCCCGTCCAGGTCGTGTGGACGCGGGAGGACGACATCCAGAACGCCCTGTACCGTCCCGCCACCTACAACGTGCTGCGCGGCGGGCTCGACGCGCGCGGCGCGCCGTTGGCGTGGAGCCACCGGCTGGTGGGGCCCGCGGGCGGGTCGTTCATGATCACGCGCGGCGCGGACGAGCTGATCTATCCCGTACCTCATTTCCGCCTCGAGCGGGTGATCGAGGACCCCGGCGTTCCGGTCGCGCCCTGGCGCGGCGTGGGGCCGTCGCAGAACGGCTGGGTGGTCGAAAGCTTCGTGGACGAGCTGGCGCACGCGGCGGGAAAGGATCCGTACGCGTACCGGCGCGAGCTGGTCGCGGGCCAGCCGCGGCTGCTGGGCGTGCTCGATCTGGCAGCGCAGCGCGCGGGCTGGGGATCTGTGCCGGCCGCCGGCCGATCACGGGGGATCGCGCTGTGGCAGTTCGGCGAGACGTTCCTGGCCCAGGTGGCCGAGGTGTCCGTCGGGTCTGACGGCGGGGTGCGGGTGCACCGCGTGGTGTGCGCAGCCGACTGCGGCATCCTCGTCAACCCGGACACGGTCGAGGCGCAGCTGCAGGGAGCGATCGTGTTCGGCCTGACCGCGGCGCTGTACGGGGAGATCACCATCGAGCGCGGGCGGGTGGCGCAGAGCAACTTCAGCGACTACCGGATGCTCGCGCTCGCGGAGATGCCGGAGATCGAGGTGCACTTGGTGCCGAGCGAGGCGCCGCCGAGTGGAGTGGGCGAGGCGGGGCTGCCGCCCATCGCGCCGGCGGTGTGCAACGCCGTCTTCGCCGGCACGGGGAAACGCATTCGCCGGTTACCGATCGGGCGGGTGGGGTAGTTGTCCGGGATCCCCGGGCTTGCCACCTCGGACACGCGCAGCCGCTTCGCCCCGGCGGTGCACCTGGAGCTTCTCCAGGATGTTGTGGACGTGGTTCTTGACGGTGGCCACCTCGATCCGCAGCCGCTTCGCGATCTCCTTGTTCGAGAGCCCCTCGTCGATGAGCCCCATGATCTCGCGCTCGCGGCTCGTGAGATGCGCCTGGACTCGATCGGAGCGGCCATCGGTCGCTAGGGCGGCGATCCGGCGAAGTAGGGCGCCCGCTACGCGGGGCGAGCACACTGCCTCTCCCCGCACCGCGCACTCGATGACCGCGACCAGATCCTCAAGCGAGGCTTCGCGCGGCACGTAGGCGATCGCCCCGGCCTCTGCAGATGCCAGCACGTCGCCATGGTCCTCCCCCTCCCTGACGCTCAGGCTCACGACCTTGGCCCCCGGGGCGGCCACGGCGACCCGCCGGATGGCCGCCGGGCTATCGGGCATGGCCATGTCGATCAGGATGAGATCGGGAGCGAGCTGGGAGAGCGGAGCGAGTGAGCCGTCGCTGGTCGCGGCGGTCGCCACAACGCTGATGTTGGGTTGCCGTTCCAAGATCCGAGCCAGGCCCTCGCGGTAGAGCCTGATGTCGGCTACGATGGCCACCCTGATCACTGTGCCTTGACCCACCCACCCGCTAGGCTCACCGCGCGCCCTATGGAGGTTCTTCAACGCGAGACCCAAAGATGAGTGATGTAGGTTACCACGTCTAGGGTTGCGATGTCGCCACAAGCCGAGCGACACGATCTAGATCATCCCTCTGTATCCACGCTTGGACCAGCGGGCCCCGCCTGTCTAGGCCGCCTCCTGGGCCGGAATTGATGCAGACGGTTCATTTCGTCGCCGCGCCGTCGCGACGACATTGACCGTCGACCAAACAAGGTAGCCCGTGCCTCGCCGGACCCGGATTCTGCTGGTGGAGATGCCGCGGATGCTGTGCGACATCCTCGCGGATGTACTCTCGGCCGAGCCCGACATGGAAGTCGTCGGCGTGCTGTCGAGTCGAGGCAAGTTGCGGGCCACTGTTGCGGAGACCCGGGCGGACGTCGTCGTCCTCGCGCTCGGGGATTCTCGCCTTCCGAAAGACTGCGAGCGACTGCTGCGCGCACATCCGCGGTTACGCGTCCTCGGGGTGACGTCCGAGGGGCGGCGTGGTTTCCTGTTTGGGCTGCGCCCGCTGAAAGCGTCGCTCGGTGAGCTCTCGCCGCAGCGATTGGTCAACGCCATCAGGACGACGGATCGCATGGAGGAGAACGT
>Ga0209161_10005461_pt1 | contig 10043 bp, 9 predicted proteins | sample GraSoiAngelo_155_FD_186169 | JGI IMG/M metagenome (GOLD analysis project Ga0209161, IMG submission 186169) | Grasslands soil microbial communities from the Angelo Coastal Reserve, California, USA - 14_1009_13_30cm (SPAdes) (version 2) | ecosystem: Environmental > Terrestrial > Soil > Grasslands ...
TCTCTGAAGAGCAGCGTGCCGTGGAGGTAGCGGTAGCGCCGATGGGTGCAGTCCTGGGCCTGAGGCGCGCACTCCCGGATCACTTCGCTCTGTCCGCGATAAGCCTGATCGCCCCCCACGCGCGTTTCCTCGCCGTGCAATAGATCGGGCAGCACCGCCGAATCGGCTACGTTGGCCGCCGTCGCCACCGCCGTGTGGATGATCTTCGTCTTGCTATCTACCCCCACGTGAGTGCAATCGATCAAGGATTCCGGGGCCAAGTGCGTGAAGAGTTCCAGATTCTCAACTTTGTTCGCGACGGGTTGCTCACTGGGCCAGGTGGGGCAGCGTTTGGGAGCTTGGGCTTCTCGATCAACTGTCCGATTGCCCAGCGGCTCGACTGACTGCACACCACTTAAGCTTTGAAAATGCCCGCCGACACCATGGCGGGCATTTTATCACCATACTTTAGCGGGGTTCTCAACCCGGATTGTCAAAGCGATGGCACACCGGTGCCACCCGAACAACAGTTTGTCGAATGTCATGGGTGAGCACGACGATGAAATATCAGCGCCAGGACATCGACGAGGTGGCGGCGGTGACCAGCCACCAAGTCCAGTAAAAAGGACACAATCGCGTTTTTGGCCCAGTAGGGGTGCTGCTAAGTGATTGAAAACGACACAGCGTTACGTGCATTTCTCGAAACAGCATTTGGCGGAAGCCCAAAAGTGCATGGAAGAGTTCCGCGCGGCGCTCTAGAGGTCGCGGACGCAGAGAAGCGAACGATCACGATCGCGCGAGGACTGAAAACGGTGTACTGAAAGAATTGAAAGGTAGGAAACCAACCGGGGTTCTGAGCGTAATCGCCTGTTTGCGTCAACTTGCAGCTTTTCCGCAATGTAGAATTGGCGCTAATGAAATTCTTGCTTTTCTCACTCCTGCTAACTTGTGCGTCCGCGGTAGCACAGCTCCAAGAGTACAAAGCGACCGACATACCCCGAGCGGGTGAGAATATCGCGCAGCCTTGCGACTACCAAGCCTTGTTCCCAGCAGGCGACAGACCGGTAAGGGCGGCTTGGGTCACTTACGACAGAGGACCTGATATTACGCACTTCTATACCGACCCTGAAGTTCTTGCTTTTGCGAAGCGGAACGACCTTGCAATGGTGTTGGCTATTTAATGCCCGGCGAAGTATTCCTCGGAGAAGGGCGAGATGGATATGTATCCCGAACATGGATTGGGTCGATCTCTCTTGACTGCCCTAAACACCATCGGAAGGGAAAGCGGTCATCCAGAACTGGGTAACGCAAAGCTGATCGTTCTGGGGTTTTCGGGAACCGGTGCCTACTTTGGTCACTTTGTGGCCTATTCTCCCGACCGTGTCTTAGCTGCAATTCTGGCGAATCCCGGAGCGAACGACCCGGACAACGTGGATAAGATAAGACTTGATCAGAACGGCGTCGCCGTGCCCGAACTCATCATTGTGGGCGGAGTGGACACCATATCAGGCACGGCGAAACCATTACAATTTCTACAACCGCTATCGCCCAAAGGGAGCCTCTTGGGTTTATCTCGTTCAGAACAAAATTTCCCACTGTTGTATCAACGAGACGTCCGGCGGACAGCCAGCGAGACGCCGGCACTACACTCGGGACGCCGGCGCTACAAACTGGGGCGTCAAAAATTGCGCAAAATAAAATGCGGCCCGGGCCAGCCACCCGGGCCGCATCGCTCGTGGAATGTTCCGCGCGTATTCATCGCTTGAGGCGATGAGATGTGTGCTTCTGAAACCACATTCTGGGGAATGCCGTTTCTGGGCACACTCTGCACGTTGCTGGTTGCAAATCATTCATCCTGAGATGGTGACTTGCAACTCGCGACCCGCAGTGATTGATTCGAGCCAGCGGCTCGGTCCTGCCATTTCAGGCGGACCATCTGAGGAGGCCGCAACGCCCGGGCACCGGAACGCGCAAAGCGCGTTTTTGGAAACCCTCCTGGCGGTTCACCCTCGAGAACCGTCAGGTACCGCCAGCTCTGCCGCAATCCCGGCAGCGCTTCAGAACATCTCACGCATGCACTGATGACACTGTGAAGCAGTCTCGTTTGCCACGCAATGGAAAATTAGGGCCTCCTTGTGCAGAAGCTGTGGAGGACAGAAATTCTTTGTGGAAAGAGAAGGAAAACTAGATGGAATGAGTGGCAGCGACACCGGAATTAGGTGTTCTCCATTAAGGCCACGAGGAGGCGCACGCGTCTGAATTGCTTTGGGTTCCCTTGAGCCGCTTAAATTGTTTGCGCGGGGAATTCCAATTCCAGGCCGAGCGGATCGGTGAAACGGTTCGTCAGGTTCGCTAGTCCGGTCAAAAGGTGCAGATCTACGATCTGTTCATCGGGGAAATGCTTTTTCAACTCCAGGAAATCCTGATCTGTCACATCGTGCGGGCTGCGAGTGAGTTTTTCCGCGTACGTCAAGGCAGCCCGCTCTTTTTCGCTGAAGCGTGCGTAATTGCCCTGCTTCAGGTCGCTCCAGTCGTCTGGGGTCAGGCCAGCGCGCTTGGACGAAGCTACATGATGCTGGGTGCAATACCGGCAGCCATTAATGAACGATACGCGAATGTAGATGAGTTCATAGAGCTTCCGGTCCAGCGAGCGCCCGACGCTGGCATAGAAGCTGAGAAAATTCTTGAGCATCTCCGGACGGTGCGCCAGCGCTTTCTGCGCGTTGCCGGGCTTGCCGCGGAGCGTGCCATCGTAAATCTGTTTGACTTCCGGATTGGCGTGTTCAGGTTCAATCAATGCGATGCGTGCCATGAGCCCTCGCTGAGATGGATCACCGTATAATACCCGCTAATCCTTTTGATTTTTCTCCACCCCGCTGCAGGAGGCAAGCGTGCTTTCAATTCGCCCGGCAACCGCCGAAGATACGGGCCTGCTCGCAACGATGATCCGGGAGTTGGCTGAGTTCGAGCGTGAACTGGATTCGGTTTCAATCACTGAGGCAGATTTAGTCCGGGATGGATTCGGCGTTGATCCAAAGTTTCGAGCGGTCATAGCAGAATGGGACCGGCAGGCGGCTGGGTACGCTTTTTTCTTTGGCTTCTATAGCACCTGGCAAGGGCCACAATTGTTCCTGGAGGACCTTTTTGTCCGCCCTCAATTCCGCGGCAAAGGACTCGGCAAAGCCTTGCTGAGATATGTCGCGAATATCGCCAAACGCGAGAACTGCCGGGCCATGCGCTGGGAAGTGCTGAGCTGGAACCACTCGGCCATCGAGCTCTATAAATCGCTTGGGGCGACGTTTCTCGATGATTGGCGGTTGGTTTTGCTGCCAAGCGAGGGAGTGCAGCGTCTGGCGGAGAAGGCTGCATGAATTTGAAGATTCGGGTTATCGGTGCGGGTCTGGCCGGATCCGAGGCGGCGTGGCAAATTGCGCGCCGCGGCCTTGCGGTCGAGTTATTTGAAATGCGGCCAGTGCGTTCGACGCCAGCGCATCAGACCGGCGACTTCGCCGAATTGGTCTGCTCAAATTCCCTGAAATCCGACACGGAAAACACCGCGCCATGGCTGCTCAAGGAAGAAATGCGGCGAGCAGGATCGCTGCTGATGAAGATTGCTCACGAATGCGCGGTTCCCGCTGGCCATGCACTGGCCGTGGATCGTACAACGTTTGCCGCACGAGTTACTGAAGCGATCTCGAGCGATCCGCTGATCACGGTTCGGCGCGAAGAGGTCACCAGAATCTATGAAAACCAGGCCACCATCATCGCCACCGGCCCACTGACTTCAGATGCTTTGTCGCAAGAGATTGCCCGCCTGAGCGGCTCATCCCATCTGTACTTCTACGATTCGATCAGTCCGATTGTCGAAGCCGAATCGATTGACATGACAAAGGTGTACTTCGCCGCGCGCTATGACAAAGGCTCTGCCGATTACATCAACTGCCCAATGTCGAAGGAAGAATATGACCTCTTTTACGACGCGCTGCTTTCAGCTCAATCGGTCGAAGAGCGCGACTGGGAGAAGCTGAATTATTTCGAGGGCTGCTTGCCGATTGAAGAGATCGCTCGCCGTGGGCGGGATACGCTGCGCTTCGGCCCGATGAAGCCAGTCGGATTGAAAGACCCTCGTACCGGGCTGATGCCACATGCGGTGGTCCAGTTGCGCCAGGAAAATCTGCGTGCGGACTCTTACAATCTGGTCGGATTTCAGAATCACTTGAAGTTCGGCGAGCAGGCGCGTGTTTTGCGGCTGATTCCCGGGTTGGAAGATGCCCGATTCATCCGTCACGGTCAGATTCATCGCAACACCTACATCAACGCTCCCACGCTTTTGCGCGAGACGCTCCAGATGAAGGAACACCCTCACGTGCTGTTTGCAGGACAAATATGCGGAGTAGAGGGCTATGTCGAGTCAATCGCGACAGGACTGATGGCGGGAATCCATGCCTCAGCACTGGCGTCTGAGGCAGAACCGCTGCCGCTGCCGCGGGCAACGGCATTCGGATCGCTGGTTCACTACGTCAGCCACGCTGATGCGAGAAATTTTCAGCCGGCGAACATCACGTTTGATTTGCTGCCGGCGCTTCCAGAGAAAATTCGCGATAGACAGCAGCGCCATCGCAGGCAATGTGAGTTGGCTCTTGAGGAATTTGATCGGTGGTTGGAACGCGTGGCATCGACGGCGCCAACTGGGGAAGGGATCCAGTCGAGAAACGTTCTGGGAGGGGCGCTACTTCCAGTCGCGCGGTAACTGCCGGAGCCACAATGTCAGTGTCTAAAGTGCCTTACGCCCGTAAAAATCATCGCTAGCCCAAATCGATCCGCAGCTTCGATTATTTCCTGATCCCGCACCGATCCGCCCGGCTGAATGATGGCCGTGGCTCCAGCTTTCGCGATCTCTTCGACTCCATCGGGGAATGGGAAGAACGCGTCGGAAGCTGCGACCGTTCCTTTCAGCGGCAGCACGGCCTTCTGCGCGCCGATTTTGCAGGAATCCACGCGGCTCATCTGGCCCGCGCCCACGCCGACGGTTTGGCCATCACGCGCGTAGAGAATCGCATTGGACTTCACATGCTTGCATACTTTCCAGGCAAAGAGCAGTGCGCGCTTTTCTTCAGCGGTGGGCTGACGCTTGGTCACAACCTTCAAATCGTTCTCAGACAACGGGCGAACGTCCGCATCCTGCACCAGAATTCCGCCAGAAACATTTTTCAGAACCCATTTTTGCGGAGCGTGTGAAATTTCGATCAGTCGAAGATTTTTCTTGGCCGCGAACGTGGCCCGAGCAGACTCGTCGAACGAGGGCGCAGCAATCACTTCGAGGAAGAGCTTGGCCATTTCTTCGGCAGCATCGGCATCAATCGGGCGATTCACGCCGATCACACCCCCAAACGCAGACACGGGGTCGCATTCAAGAGCCTTCTTGTACGCCTCCGCTAGAGTCTTGCCAGTCGCGGTGCCGCAAGGGTTGGTATGCTTGATAATCGCGCAGACCGGCTCATCAAATTCCTGAGCCAGATCCCACGCTGCCTGCAGGTCGACAATGTTGTTATAGGAAAGTTCTTTACCCTGCCACTGGCGTGCATTGGCAACACCCGCGCCCGATCCATCCGAATACATGGCAGCTTTCTGGTGCGGGTTCTCGCCATAGCGCAGGTCCATGACTTTGTTGAAGGAAAGCCGCAGCGTTTTGGGGAATCCTTCTTGGGCAGCGTGCAACTCAAATCGTCCGTTCGCGCTCACACGCTCAAGCGTGGAAGCGATAGCGGAATCGTACGCCGCCGTGGTGGCAAAAGCCTTCTGGGCAAGACGCCATTTTGTGGTCGAGGAAAGCGCCCCGCCGGATTTGGCCATCTCTTCAGCGATTCGCCCGTAGTCTTCCGGAGAAGTTACCACAGCGACATCCTGAAAATTCTTAGCCGCCGAGCGGATCATGGACGGTCCGCCAATATCGATATTTTCAATCAGTTCCTCAAAATGCACGCCCGGCTTGGCTGCGGTTTTTTCAAATGCATAAAGATTCACCACCACCATGTCGATCGGCTGGATCCCGTGCTCGGCGACTGCGGTGCGGTGCGAAGGATTTTCACGGCGATGCAGAATCCCCCCGTGGACTTTGGGATGCAGCGTTTTCACCCTCCCATCCAGCATCTCTGGAAATCCAGTTAGCTCGGAAATGTCTTTGACAGAGATTCCCGAGTCCCGCAGCATCTTGGCTGTGCCGCCAGTCGAAATTAATTCCACGCCCATGCCGGCGAGCTTTTGGGCGAAATCAACCAGACCGGTTTTATCGGTGACGCTAAGGATGGCGCGACGAATGGGGGCTCGGGCGTCTGACGACATTGATGGCCTCGAATGCGGGAATGACAGGGGAAAATTTTACCAGTAGAAGCGGCCGCCGTGTGGGCCGGAGAATTGAGGAGCGGCGATGTGGGAGATATTAGTGGTTTTAGGGAACAGGCACGAACGCCAGGTTGCTAAGTCTTTGCCTTGGCCTTCAGCTTTACATGCCCGCCATGCATTTCGACGCTGTATTCAACCGCTTGGCAGCCATACTGCTTGCGAATCTGGGCGGTTTTCTTCTGCACAAACGACGTGAAGCTATCGAGAGTTCCCGAGACGCTCTCGCCAGCCTTCTTCTTTGCTTCCATCAGTGCCCGATAAAGCTTGAGTACCTGTTCGTGCTCGGCGCTCACGTCTGAGCACTGCACCGTAAACGGTCTCTCTTCAATGGCCGGTGCGGCGGCGGCGGCGGTTCCACCCGCCTGCCCGACTCCGTAAACTTTGTGCTCGGGTTCATGTTCCTCCTCGCGCACGCCCTGGATCGAGAGCAGCGCATCCTGCGGTCGCCGGTAGCCCTCTTCACGAATTCGGCTCTTCTTGCGCCACAGATCGCTATAAATAGCGTAGCGCTGCGCCATTTCGTTGTAGCGAAAACGCTGGGTGAAACTCATGCGGCTGCCATCACTGAATTTGCGGAGCAAACTGAGAACCTTCCACTCGATGTCCGAGGGCGGCTTCTTGCTTGGATTGCTAAAGTAAATCTCGTACTCGATCTTCAATCGTCGCAGGTTCGAGTCGAGAAGGTTTAGTTCTTCGTCGATGGTCACCTAGACTTCTCCAGCCGTTAGTTTAGGGATTTGGGGCGAGGGCGACGAGGTGTCCGTTGGCCACAGGATGGATGGAACGAAAGTACCCAAAACAGCCGTCAGCAATCAGCCTTCAGCCGTCAGTTTTCAGTCGCCCGCGAAACTCGGCAGGATGCAAGGGAAACGTGGCCTTCGGCAGAGTTTGGGACCAAACGTCAAAAACTCAGAGCTGAAAGCTGAGGGCTGAGAGTCTACCTTCCCGCATTCGCGGCCATCTTCTTCACCATGGCCAACACCAGCTTGCGGTCGCTATCGTTCAGGCTGACGGCGTAGCGGCGGATTTGGCTGAGGAAGCGGACTTCATCATCCGAAAGTTGCGGCAAGCCTTTGGAGCCATTGGTGTGCCCGGAGTCGGAGAAGAACTGCGACAGGGGAAGCTCCATCGCCCCTGCGATTTTAGCTAGGGTATCGAGAGACGGAATAGTGTGACCGTTCTCTACTCGCGAAAGGTAGCAGCGCAGCAGGCCAGTGCGCTTTTCGATATCACCCTGCGACATGCCTTTTTGCAGTCTGTAGCTTCGGATGGTCTCGCCGATATTCATAGATAATGCAGCCAACGGACGCTCCTGAGGATGGCTGCATAGTAACCAGAGTAGTACCGTCTGGCAAGTAGAATTTCACTGCACAAAAATTGGGCAGTAGCGCCCCCAGTTAATCGCCGCCCGGCAATCGAGAATCGCTGTCCGCCGGGCATGATCGCTTCTGTTATCTCTGCTGGTGCCCCGCTCTCCCGAATTGTTTGGCCTCCGCCGCCCTTCGAGCATAATCATCGCAGTTCATCCCATACACGGCTGGAAGGACCGTGCCGGTTCAGCGTGCCTTCATTCTGGTGTCGATCGCGCCGCCCTGGCTATTACGGCAGCTATTCATGGCAGGACAAATCATCCCGCGATCATTGTTGTCGCTTCCGACGAAGCTTTGGTCGAAAAAGTTGAGTCCACGCCCGGCACCGTCGGTCTGGTGGACGTTTATTCGATTACTGGAGGAGTAAATGTGCTGCGCGCTTCCGGCAAGCTGCCGCTTGAGCCCGGCTATCCGCTGCACGGGAATTGATCATCCGTTTTGTGCCCGCGTTCATCTGTCATCCAGGCAAGCCGCAAGGAAGGGACAAGCGTGAGCGGCACTGGGCCCAACCCTACGCCACAATCTGGAACTTCGCGCCGTTTCCCACGTTATCCATTGGACGTCCGGCTCTCGGTAAATGTCTTCCGGCCTTCCGCCAATCTTTCGCTGTGGGGACGTTCAAGCGAGATTGGAGAAGACGGCATCGGTGCAACTCTCACCGGCGAATTGCAAATTGGCGAAGTCGTCTCCATGGAACTTTCATTGCCTATGGCGGCCTATCCCATTAAGTTACGTGCTCTGGTGCGTTATCGTGATGGCCTGCGCCACGGTTTCGAATTTCTCGCCATCGGTGCGGAACAGCGCAAAGCCATCCGCCGGGTTTGTGAAATGCTCGCCGCCGGAACCTGAACTTTGTCCTCTCACTCTCCTGCAATTACCTTTGTAACTTTCGAGTCATAAGCAGCCGTTCTACCATCCCGAAGTCGAGCTCTGGGACCGAATCGGGAGGATTAATGGGTGAGAAAATCACCCGGCCGGCGAACTCCGCCGAAGTGTCGCGGGCCAAGCATCTTAAGGAAGCGCTGCATCGCGGCGTTCCTACACTTTCCCGGACGGGCGAACAGCCAGCAGCCCCTACGCCGGTCCCCGGTCCTGCCCTGGACGATCCCGCAATCCAAAGAGCCTATCTCGAAGAGTTGGTCGAGTGCGCGCCCGAGGCCATCAGCATTCTCGACGATCAGTATCGTATTGTGCGCATTAATGGCGAGTTCACCCGTATGTTTGGCTTCTCTCCCGAAGAAGCGATCGGCCGACGCATTGATTCACTGATCGTGCCGCCGGACCGCAGCTCGGAGACGCATTGGATTGGCGATGCCCTAAGACAAGGACAAAAGGTAAGTCTCGAGACCAAACGGCAGCGCAAAGGTGGCACTCTGGTTGATGTATTTGTCTCAGGTGCGCCAGTGATTGTCGCAGGTCAGCAAGTCGCCGCCTATGTTTTATACCGCGACATCACAGATCAAAAGCGGGCGGAGTCGCTCAGTTCGGCGCTCTATCGCATCGCCGAAAAAACCACTTCAGCCGAAGACCTGAACCAATTCTATGGCTCGATTCACGCTACCGTCTCTGAGTTGATGTATGCGCGAAATTTCTACATCGCGTTGTACGATCCGGTGACTCAACTCCTTAGCTTTCCCTACTTCGTCGACGAAGCAGATCCGCGGCCAGAGCCCAAAAAGCTCGGCCGCGGTCTCACTGAATACGTCCTCCGCACCGGCGAACCTTTGCTTTGTACTCCGGAGGTGTTTGACTCGCTGGTCAAGCAAGGTGAGGTCGAATTGATTGGTGCGCCCTCTCTGGATTGGATGGGCGTGCCCCTCAAAGCTGCCAACAGGGTCTTCGGAGTTCTGGTTGTTCAGAGCTACACCGCGAATGTCCGCTATGGTGAGAAGGATCGCGACATACTGACGTTCGTCTCTCAGCAGCTCGCCAGCGCGGTCGAGCACAAGCGGCACGAGGAAGCGCTGCGCCGTTCAGAAGCGCGCTACCGCTCTCTGGTGCAGTCCGCTGTGTACGGAATCTACCGTTCCAGTATGGAAGGCAGATTCCTCGACGTGAATCCCGCGCTCATTGCCATGCTGGGCTACAGCTCAATCGAAGAAGTCCTGTCGCTGGACACCAAGGTTGATGTATTTGCCGATCCGGAGGAACACGCGCGCCTAATCAATGAATTTCGCCGTGGCGCACGGCTGGAGAACGTCGAGGTCCGCTGGAAGCGCAAGAACGGCAATGCCATCACGGTCCGGCTGAGTGGTCGAGCCGTCACCAGCCCCGAAGTTGCTGAGCAGGTTC
>Ga0209161_10005468_pt1 | contig 10038 bp, 7 predicted proteins | sample GraSoiAngelo_155_FD_186169 | JGI IMG/M metagenome (GOLD analysis project Ga0209161, IMG submission 186169) | Grasslands soil microbial communities from the Angelo Coastal Reserve, California, USA - 14_1009_13_30cm (SPAdes) (version 2) | ecosystem: Environmental > Terrestrial > Soil > Grasslands ...
AACATAATAATGCACAATACATGACTACACTGGTACGTTAAAACTCGCGCAAATCGATGCAATCAAAAGAACTCACATGCGACCAGAGGGGAACTTCGGTTTAGCGAGCGACAGGAATTGCGGGGCCCTCCACCACCGAGCATGTCCCTCGCGATGAAGTGCCGCCGAGTCAAGTCTTGTTTCGTAGATGTTCGACGCCCTCGAAAGCAGACATTTTTTTCACAACCTAAACTCCCATCCCATCAATGCCTGCCACCGAAATAAACGACTTACACAGCGCGGATGTGTGCTTTTCCACTGTGTTCCCGCAGGTACGTTTTGCTCATCCGCGACCAAGATCGACCCGTTAGCTGACGTCTGCCATCTGCTTCCATTACAATCGTTGATTAAACTGCTGGCTCCCATGGCACTGTAGGAGTAGGCGATCGTGCTGCACCCAGCACCAGCCCGCGAAGCTGAATGCTGAGTGCTTTCCGAATAGACTCTTTTGACTCACACCTCGAAAAATTCGCCGACGTTTCAAGAGCTCATCTTGCGGCTGCAGGCGTTTTGGGCCGAGCGTGGATGCGTACTGCAGCAGCCATATGACGTCGAAGCGGGCGCGGGAACGATGGCCCCGGAAACGTTTCTGCGCGTGTTGGGTCCGCAGCCATACAAAGTCGCATATGTGCAGCCGTCACGGCGTCCGGCGGATGGACGTTACGGAGAAAATCCCAACCGGCTGTTCAAGCATATGCAGTTGCAGGTAATCCTGAAGCCGCCGCCGGAGAATGTCCAGGAGTTGTACCTGGAGTCGCTGAGCGCGATTGGGATTGACCTCCGCCAACATGACATCAAGTTTGAGGAAGATAACTGGGAGTCGCCTACCCTGGGCGCGTGGGGCATCGGTTGGCAAGTCATGCTCGACGGGCTTGAGATCACGCAGTTTACTTATTTCCAGCAGTGCGGCGGCGTGGATCTGAATCCGATTTCAGCAGAGCTCACTTATGGCCTCGAACGAATCGCGGCGTTTCTGCAAGATGTCGACTCAATTTTCGAGATCGTGTGGGCGCGCGATCCGGAGAAGAGCGGCGAAGTGAAGTATGGCGATGTGCGCCTGGCGGATGAATTGCAGTTCTCTGTCTACAACTTTGAGGCGGCCGACGTCGAGAAGACGTGGCGGCATTTTGAGCTCTATGAAGCGGAGTGCCGGTCGCTGCTGGAGCGATATGCGGCGCTGAAGAAGGACAGAGCTTCAGGCCACGGAATCGCTCGCGAGAAGGCGCGATTTCCTTTGCTAGGCGCTTATGATCTGTGCCTCAAGTGCTCACACTTGTTCAATATCCTCGACGCGCGGGGCGCGATCTCGGTGACGGAGCGTGTCAGTGTGATCGCACGCGTCCGAGCGCTGGCGGTGGGGATCGCCAAAGCCTGGGTGGATCAGCAGAAGAGCGAGTCCTCTCCGGTCTCGGATAAGTCTGACGAGGATGAACCTGCGAGAGAAAAGAAGCCGAAGGCGAAGAAAGAGAAACTGTCTACTGTCAGATTGTAGACTTTATGAACCACTGAGGCACGAAGCATATGCCAGATTTTCTACTTGAGATCGGTTGCGAAGAGATTCCCGCGCGGATGATCGATGCCGCTTCCCAGGAACTACGCGAGCGCGTCGCCGCGTTGCTGAATCGGGAACGCCTTTCTTCGAGTGGAAACCTCTCGTCGTTTGATACTCCGCGGCGGTTGGCGGTGCTGGCGCCTGGCATTGCCGCCGCGCAGGACGATGTAACCGAGCAGGTCACAGGTCCTTCGGCGACCGTGGCTTACAAGGATGGGCAGCCGACGCCCGCGGCACATGCCTTCGCCAAGAAGGCAGGAGTGGACGTTTCCCAGTTAGCAACAATCAGCACCACCAGAGGCGAGTACCTGGCTGCGAAGATAACGAAGAAAGGGCGGAGCGCCGCCGAGATTCTGGCCGAGGAACTGCCGAAGGAAATTGCTTCGCTCTACTGGCCCAAGAGTATGTACTGGCGCCAGCCGAGTGAGCGATTCATACGTCCGGTGCGTTGGCTGGTGGCGATGCTTGATGAGGATGTGATACGCCTGGAATTTGGCGGCATTCGGGCAGAGAAGACATCGCGCGGGCACAGAAGTCTTTCGAACGGGGCCGTGACGATTGCCCGCGCGGGAACCGGGTACGTGGACGCTTTGCGGCATGCCAAAGTCCTCGGCCGCGACGAACGCGATCAGCAAATCCGCAAGGCGCTGGATGCAGCAACGCGCACCATACGGGGAGCGCGCTGGCGCGAAGACAAAGCGCTACTCGATAAGGTGGTCAACCTGACCGAGTTTCCTTCTGTCGTTCTGGGCAACTTCGATCCCGACTATCTTGTCCTGCCGGAAGAAGTGCTGGTTACGGTGATGCGCGACCACCAAAGCTATTTCGCAGTTGAACAAGCGAGCGGAAAACTCCTGCCGCATTTTCTCACGGCGCTGAATACTGACGATGATCCGCAGGGGTTGATCCGGCATGGCAACGAGCGTGTGTTGCGGGCCCGGTTCAACGATGCTCGTTTCTTCTGGCAAACCGATCAAAAGATTTCATTGCTGGAGCGGCTTGAACTATTGCGGCACGTTACCTTCCAGAAAGATCTTGGCAGCTATTACGAAAAGACGCAGCGAGTGCAACGGCTGTGCAGTTGGCTGAGCGAGCTCCTGAAGCAGAGCGGCATGGCTGTGCGCCCAGGCGTGATCCACAAAGCCGCGTGCCTGGCGAAGGCTGATCTTACAACGGAACTGGTGAAAGAGTTCACGGAACTGCAGGGCATTGTCGGCGGGCTTTACGCCCGCGTCCAGGAGCTTGATCCCAGCCTGCCGAAAGCGACGCGACTCGCCATTGCGGACGCAATCTACGACCATTACAAACCCGAGTCTACGGACGACGAGGTCCCGCGTTCGGTCGAGGGAGCGGTACTTTCCATCGCGGACAAAGCGGATACGATTGCGGGGATGTTTGCCCTCGGGTTGGTTCCGAGCGGATCAAAAGATCCGTTTGCACTGCGGCGGCAGGCGAACGGGATTGTGAAGGTGATCGCAGAGAAAAGGCTGCCGTTCCGGCTTACGAAATTGATGCAGGACACACGGGCAGGCTATCAAGGGTCAGAAGCCGAAAAGAAGTTTATTGCTCCCCGCTCATTTGAAGATTCCATCCGAACATTTTTCTACGAGCGGCTGGAATTTTATCTGCGCGATGTGCGTGGTTACGCTCTTGACGTGGTGAGGGCCGTTTTAGCTGCCGATGCAGACGACGCTGTGGACGCGATCGGGCGCGCGGCTGCTGTCAAAGAAGTAATGATGCCGGAATTCCAGGTGATTGGCGCGGCCTGCAAACGTATCCGAAACATTCTGAAGCAGGCTCGAGAGAACGGCTTCGAACCAGCGGGTAAATTCGAGTACTTGCCAGGAGCTGCAGAGGAAGAGAAGACTCTGATGGCGTACTTGGAACGGACCAGCCCTCGGGTCGAGGTGCACCGAAACCAGAAACAATATCTCGACGCGCTCCTTTTGTTGTCGACGGCCAGAGAACTGATAGACAATTTCTTCGATAAAGTGATGGTGATGGTCGACGATGAGCAAGTGCGAGCAAATCGACTTGCGTTGCTGCAAACCCTGCTCAAAGAATTTTCTACAATTGCAGATTTCTCAGAGATCGTGATTGAAGGAAAGAATCCATCAAAGACTGATTCATAGGTACGTCGGCTATCCCAGAAACAAAGATTCACGAAGCCAACGCCTCACGACCAAAAACGTGCATTCTTCATTAGAGTTAGAGAGAGATTCAGAGAGGGAAGTGCTCCTCCTGTTCTCAACTTCAGGAATGTGTGGGGTGGTGTGATCACTGCACTTTTTGCAGGCGGGCGATCAGTTTTTGGGCGAGATTGTCTTCCGATTCAGACCAGAGCACCCGGCCGCTGGTTCGGGTATTTTTTTCCGCGTGAGTCGTAAACTCGACCAGTTTCTGAACGTTGGCACGAACCTTGGCTTCGTTTTCCCCTGTGAGGGCCAACTCTTCGTGGAGGAAGGGCGCGTCCAGGCCAAAGTCCACTTCGATATGTCCGCTTTGTTCGCTGGTGCGTTCGTCAAATTCCTCGCCGTGAACTACGAACTTCACCAATGTGGGCACGAGCGTCCACTGCCGGCCACTCTCGTCGGGCGTCCAAAGGTCCCAGTAAGCCTCAAAAACATAAGCGAAATCATCATGGATATGGTCGGCGGCGATCACCAATGCTTCTTCCGGGCTGATGGCGGGGGTAAAGCGCTGTTCCAGCAGCGTCGCTTCATTCCACGATACCGGATGCAGGGCCAGATAATTGATCCCCGGCCGCTGCGGCGAAAAAGGAAACTGCTTGAGCACGGCGAGAATGTGCGGCAGCATCTCCGGGCCGGAGAAGCTGGGGAACCACAAACTTAGATAAAGCGGATCAGACACAGTGCCTCGGGCAAATTCTGCCTCTCGAGTAATTCTAAATTGTCTTCAGCCTGAAAATGAGTTGCGCAGGTACAATCGTTGCAGGAACATCACCATAGGTCATCGTAAGGAGGTCATTCGAAGGCCCTGCAAAGCTCGGAACTGCCGTAGTTTTTTTGACAGACTCGAGAAGCGCTTGTTACGATAATTCCTTACCCTAAGATCCCGCCTTAAATCGTCCCCGTCGTCTAGCCTGGCCTAGGACATCGCCCTTTCACGGCGGTAACACGGGTTCAAATCCCGTCGGGGACGCCAAATCTTTTCAGTGAGTTACCGGGATTTCCCCAGAAACTCGCCTCTCCCGACACCGTGATGATCTATGCCAAGCTCTATCCTGGTCAGCTCATCGAGGAGTATCGCAAGACCGTGCGCAGTCTCTATAACGCCTATTACGGCGAGGACGGTCTGAAAAACCCGATTGCGGTGGAATGGGCAGCCTTCGCGGCGAGCTGCAACCTGCGCGATATGGGCACGCACCTATGCGCCTTGCCCACTGGAGAGCATTGTCCGAGGGGATTGATCTGCCTTGGCTGTGCGCATGCGCAGCCGAAGAAAAGTGCGGTGCCGATCTTTCGGCGCATGCTCGCCAGCCACGAGCGCAGCCTGCTGGCTGCGCGAGGTTACAGCGAACCTGCCGGACAGATCGCGGCCCGCGAGATGGAAATTGTCAGGATTAAGGGAGCATTGCAGCGAGCGGAGGAATTGAGCGATGACGTGGCCGCTGCTATCGAACGGGCTCTCTGAAGTCGGATAACTGTCGACTGTGAGCGTCAGAGGACCTACACGGTTGACGAACGTCGCGATGGTTCGTGCGGAGCTCGTCAATCACAGCCGCGACCCGGTCGATGAGTGCTAACGCGATATAACGTCGACAATGCTTGAAACGCTGCAATATTCTGTTACGGATCGAGGACACCCATGTCTCGGCTTTCGAAACATGGGCCGTCCCCCCTCGCCAGTCATTGAATAATTGTTGTGTCGTTGTGAAGTAGTAGGTCCCGTCCCAGTGATAATTTGTTGCGTCCGTACCCGGCGAGCCATTAATACGGGCATGGAACCCGATGAAAGTCCCGGTCCCCTCCGAAAACGTGCACAGTGCGATCCTGGTCACCAAGTCGAGCGTGCAACGACCGACGGCCCTGTTGGCATCCCCGGCGTCGAGAACGACGTTGCTGTCCTGTAACCCCGTTGAAGGAATCGGAGACTGGAAGTAAAAGACTTTGGATCCGACCACAATTTCCTCAAGGTTCGAGGACGTGATGGTGCAGAAGGAACCGGGCTCGCCGGTTTTCGCCGAGCAATCCTTTATCACATGGAGCTTCCCGCGTCGTAAAGAGGACGCCGAGACCGGAGTGGCTCCCAGAGTGAGGGCCACAAAGCCCGCAACCAGCACGAGGGCGAAAAGTGTTTGAATACGGATTGTTTTCATAATTCTCCTTTTTAGTGGACGTTTGTAATAGCTTGCTTTGAGGGGATCGCAGCCACACGCTCTGCGGTGTTCGTATCCCTACTTCAAGCGACGTTGGCCTGCAATGGCATGCAGGTGACCTGGGGGTGACATCTTGGTCCCATGGCTAACTCGTGCTGAAACAGCTGTTTACTGGTCCGCGACTGTGGAAGATGGCGCGGGCAACGAGAGGATGCTAGACTTTCGCAATCGAATTGGGTCGCGGTTAGATGTCCCTACCCTCTGAGTCTCAGAACAAAGTTCGCTTCGGCGCCTTCGAAATAGATTTACGTACAGCCGAGCTGCGGACGAACGGGCAAGAGCTCACCCTCCAGGGTCAGCCTTTTCAAATCCTGATGGTATTGCTAGAGCGTCCTGGCGAGCTAGTCGCGCGCGAAGAGTTGAAGAAAAGACTTTGGACCCCCGACACGTTTGTCGATTTCGAGCACAGTCTCAACAAGGCAGTGAACCGGCTTCGGGAGGCTCTGGGCGACAGTGCCGAACATCCGAAGTTTGTCGAGACCCTTCCCCGGAGGGGCTATCGGTGGATTGGACCCGGCATACGAAACGGAAATGATAATTTCGCTGGTGAGATTCGCATGGTTGTTCCTGGAGCCGAGCACTCATCCGAGATGCGGACCCCGTCCGTCGAATCAAGAGCAGGGCGCACCCGAAGATTCTGGCTCACCATTCCCGCGGGGTGCCTGATCATCGCTCTTGCGGCAGGATTCTTCTTCCTTCATTCGCGCCACTCGCCCCCACTCACCGAAAAAGACTCCATCGTCCTGGCAGATTTCACTAACACGACAGGGGATCCGGTGTTCGACGACACGCTGAAGCAAGGTCTCTCCGCAGAACTCTCCCAGTCCCCTTTCCTCAACCTCCTGCCGGATCAGATGGTGCGCGAGACCCTGAAGCTGATGGGACGCGCTCCGGGGGACTGGCTCTCTCCGGAGGTGGCGAGAGAGATTTGCGTGCGCAGCAGCGGCAAGGCCATGCTGGCAGGCTCCATCTCCAGCCTCGGCAGCCAGTACGTGATTGGATTGAAAGCGGTAAGCTGCGATTCCGGCGAGGTATTCGCGCAGGAGCAGGTCCAGGCTGCAGCCAAGGAAGAAGTGCTGAAGGCGCTGAGCCGGGAAACCACCAAAATGCGTCAAGAGTTGGGCGAGTCGCTGAGTTCGATCCGGAGATTCGACGTTCCCCTCTACCAGGTTACGACGCCTTCGCTGGGGGCCTTGAAGGCCTATTCCACGGCAGATATCGCGCGGGCTCAAAGAGGCGATCGTGCAGCTATTCCTTTCCTCAGGAGCGCGATAGAACTCGACCCCAATTTCGCCATGGCGCATGCCTTTCTAGCGACCTTGTATGTAAATCTCCAGGAAACTAGCTTGTCGGCAGAGAGCATGAAGAGGGCCTATGACTTGCGCGATCGGGTGAGCGAGAAGGAGAAATTCTATATCGAGTCTCATTACTATCACTTCGTCACCGGAGACTTGGAGAAGGCCAATCAGGTCTACGAACAGTTTGCACAAACCTATCCGCGGAGCGGAGGAAACCTGGTCAATTTGGCGGTTAGTTACGGATCGATGGGCCAATATGATAAGGCCGTTGCCACAACGCTTGAAGCCCTGCGCCTAGACCCGGAGAACTACGTCGCTTACGCGAATCTTGTGGCCATTTATACGAACCTGAATCGTCTCGATGACGCCAGGGCCACATTTCAGAAAATGCTGGAGAGCAAGCGCGATTACCCGGATGCACATGTTTATCTGCATGGCGTTGCGGCGGCCCAGAGTGATGCGGCGGAGATGCTCAAGCAGGTGGCCTGGGCAAAAGGCAAAGTCGGAATCGAAGATATTCTTCTTGCTCGGCAGGCCGACACCGAAGCATTCTACGGGCGTCTTGGCGAGGCGCGGGAATTCTCCCGCCGCGCGATCGAGTCGGCGCAGCGCGCCGGAAAAAAAGAAGCGGCCGTGATGTGGCAAATGAGTGAGTCCTTGCGCGAATCGGAGTTCGGCAATGGGCAGGTGGCCCGGCACGGCGCAGCAGCAGCCCTGGCCGCGGCCTCAACCCGGGACTTGCAAACTATGGCAGCTCTAATATTGGCGCAATCTGGGGATGCCGGGCATGCGCAGAAGATGAGCGACGATTTGGCTCGACGCTATCCGCTCGACACCCTTATCGACGGGTATTGGCTCCCCACCATTCGCGCCGCCATTGAACTTGATCACAACAATCCTGCCGAAGCCATCCACCTTCTCCAAGGAGCGGCCTCGTACGAACTCGGAGCCGTCCTGTTCACGGCCGATTGGGCTGCACCCCTCCATCCCGCCTATGTAAGAGGCGAAGCCTATTTGCGGCTGCATCGAGGCAAGGAAGCAGCGGCGGAATATCAGAAATTTATCGATCACTGGGGCGCGGTGAGAAACTTCCCGCTGGGTGCGCTGGCGCGGCTTGGCCTTGCGCGCGCATACGCGATGCAAGGAGATTCCGCGAAGGCCCACACTGCGTACCAGGGGTTCCTCACCCTCTGGAAAGACGCCGATCCTGACATCCCCATCCTGAAGCAAGCCAAGGCGGAGTATGCGAAGCTGCAGTAGTGGCGTGAGCTATCCCCGGCTCAACCGGCGCCCGATTCGCTGGCGGAGTAGAAATTTCTAACTGATGTAATCAGACGGAAGGCCTTTGCGGTGAAACCCTCGGATTGGTGGACAAAAGATGCCGACAGCTGGACCCCCCGCATCAGGGAGCGTTGCACAGCGCAGAGGAGTTGAGCGATGATGTGCTTGCTGCTATCGAGGGGACTTTCTAAAGTGGCACTCGCGGATTACATCGAGCGCGCAAAGGCTCGGCCGCAAATCACGAGATAATCTATCGAACACGTACACGGCACGGAAGCCGACGAGTTGCTGCTCTGGTTTGCATTCGTCCGCTGCGTTATCGGTATTGATATCGGTCGCGATTTCGTTCTGGCGCGACCTACGGTAACCGACCATCGGGGCAAGAATGAGAATGCCTTTCTCACCGCGCTTGACGAAGCGGCCAAGCGAGTTCCAAGTGCGAATTCCGGCAACGTTGGTGGCATCCGGCTTCTGTCTGGCAATCAGCATGACATTGCCGAAGGAGTAGGTATGGAATCGGGCCATCGCGCCGAGATACTGCGTGAGCACTTCGCTGTGCCCGGATTCAAGCGACTGCACGAGATAATCCACTGCGTCTTTGGTTTTGTTCTTGAGTTCTTCTAATTTCATTGTTTTTTCCCTTCGCGCCGTTTCCGGCTTGTTTTTTTCTTCACTTGAGCGGCAGCGGGAAAAAACAAGCCGGGAACGGAGCAAAGGGCAGAACGGAGGCCGGAGGAGGGTGGTAGGGGGCGAGTGGCGGCGCGGTGCGTGACAAACACGCTGTATCGTTTGGCGCGGCACCGGCGCATGAGCCCGAGCGACCGCCCGAGCCGCGCGGCCAAGCGGCGTCCACCCGGGGGAGGGCGGAGTGGAGAAAAAGCGTAGCTACCTTGTTGCCGGGAAGGCAGGAATTTTGGCGGAGGTGATGAGATTCCAGGTCAAGGCTTCGGTTTCAATGAACGCTTGAGAAACTGGAATATCTTGTAGCCATTACTGAAAACCTCCGTCTCAAATCGCCATTTTTCCTTTCCTTGGTTTTGAATGGCAAGGTCTTTCTCGACGATAGTCCCAATCGACCAGAATTCGTTGGGACCAAAAATTTCCGCAGCTTTGCAACTCTCGTCGCTCATCTGAATGCCAGAGAAATAAAGCTTTCGAAAGGGTGGAGATGTAACGGTGTACTGGATGCGGTACTCGTCATCTTCAACAAAGCTCTCTTCGTTGCGCCGCATCTTGTCGTAAACAATGAGAGCACATGGGAGGACATGTGACTCGGCGTATCTTCGAAATGCGGCTTCATACGAGGCACCGTATTGGGGTGCCATGTCGATGACAGGTTTCAGTGATGTATCAAGGCTGAGACACTGCTCATTAAACAGCTTTCCTTGGAATAGGAGGTCGGCTGCGAACTGATTGGCTTCGCGCTCCAGACGGACCTTCGTCCATAAACTCAAAGTCTGATCCGTGTC
>Ga0209161_10005481_pt1 | contig 10028 bp, 11 predicted proteins | sample GraSoiAngelo_155_FD_186169 | JGI IMG/M metagenome (GOLD analysis project Ga0209161, IMG submission 186169) | Grasslands soil microbial communities from the Angelo Coastal Reserve, California, USA - 14_1009_13_30cm (SPAdes) (version 2) | ecosystem: Environmental > Terrestrial > Soil > Grasslands...
GAACTGCAGCGCGGCGGTGAAGGCCGAGGCGGACTACTGCTGCACCTCCGGGAACGCCGTGGCGGTCGTCCAGGCGCTGCCCCCCGACGTCCCCGTACTGTTCGTGCCCGACTTCTTCCTCGGCAGCCACGTGCGGCGCATCACGGGGCGCGCGCTCGACGTGTGGATGGGGGAGTGTCACGTGCACGCGGCGCTCGGGCCCGCGGACGTGGCGGCCAAGCGCCGCGAGCATCCGGACGCGGAGTTCCTGGTCCATCCCGAGTGCGGCTGCGTCACGAGCGCGATGTACTATGCGGCGGCGGACGGTGATGTGGCCGCCGGCCGCACGCGCATCGTGTCGACCGAGCAGATGATGCAGCGGGCGCGCACCTCGCCGGCCCGACGCTTCGTGGTGGCGACGGAGACGGGGGTGCTGTACCGGCTGCGCCGCGAGAATCCTGCCAAGGAGTTCCACGCGCTCGCGGATTCGGCGGAGTGCCGCTTCATGAAGCTGATCACACTCGAGAAGCTGCGCGATTCGTTGCGCGACCTGAAGCACGAGGTCACCGTTCCCGCGGGAGTAGCCGGGCGCGCGCGGCGTGCGATCGATCGGATGCTGGCGATTGGCTGAGCCGCTCGGCTCGGAAGAGGTGCGGCGCGCCCTGGAGGAGGACCGCGCTGCCGACGACGTGACCACCCGGCTGCTCGGCGCGGCGACGCGGCGCACCGCGTGCGCGCATTTCGTGGCCGAAGGCCCGTTCGTCGTCGCGGGACTCCCGATCGTCGCGCGGGTGTATGCGGAGCTCGACCCCGAGGCGCGCGTCGAGGCGCTGTGCGGCGAAGGGGAGTGGGTAGGGCCCGACGCTGTCCTCGCGCGTGTGCGAGCGACCGCCGGGACGCTGCTCTCGGGCGAGCGGGTCGCTCTCAACTTTTTGCAGCGCCTCTCGGGCGTTGCGACGCTGACCCGCCGGGCGGTGGAGGCGGTGGCGGGGACCGGAGCCCGGATCACCCACACGCGCAAGACCACCCCGGGGCTGCGCGCGCTCGAGAGCTACGCCGTCACCGTCGGGGGCGGCGTCGAAAATCGCCGGTCGCTCGCCGAAGCGGTCCTCTGGAAGGACAATCACTGGGCACTGCTCGGACCGGGCGGTCTTGCCGCGGCGCTCGCCGGCGCGCCGCCCGGCGCGGCGGTCGTCGTCGAGGTGGAGGACGATGCGCAGCTCGAACAGGCGCTCGCGGCCGGAGTGCGCCACATCCTCGCCGACAACCAGGCACCCGAGCGCGTGGCGGCGTGGGTGCGGCGGGCGGGCCCGGGCGTCACCGTGCAGGCGTCGGGCGGCATCATGCCCGAGAGCGCGCGCGCCTACGCGGAAGCGGGGGCCGGACTGATCTCCATCGGCACCCTGACCCACTCGGCGCCGGCCGCGCCGATCCGGTGCGACATCCTCGCGGGCTCCCCGGCGAGGCGCTGACCTCAGGTCGGGCCCTACTCCCGCACCCGCACCGCGTCGGCCACGACCACCGTGCCGCTGGCGTCGCGGCGCAGCAGCGCCACCCGATTCCACCCCGCCGGGAACGTCCACGTCCCGAGCGCGTGCCAGCTCCCTCCGCCGGTCCGCTGATCCACGGGCACGGTCGCGAGCGTGACGCCTGCGGACGTGATCACTGCGTACTCCGCCCGCGGTGACCGGTTCGTCCCGCTGGTCCAGCGCGCGTCGAGTGTCCGGGAGCCCGCCGCCGTTACCAGGAACGAGAACACCGCGGCGTCCGTCGCGGCCGGCTGCGTCGGCGCCCAGCGATACCCGCCGCCGTAGTAATCGGGCGTCGTATCCGCGGCGGTCCACGTGGCCGGGACGGACGCCGTGGCCACGGATGCATCGTTGAATTGCGCCGAGTCGTCCACCACGACCTCACCGCACCGGGCCTGCACGCGGTGCAGGTACGCGATCCATGGCCAGTGGGGTCCCGGGTCGGTGCGGTCCGCGGGTTGCAGCTGCCCGTGGCCGACGATGTGCTGCCAGTCCCGCGGGATCCCGCGGTCGCGCGTCACGTCGCAGACGAGCGCCGCCGAGGCCTCGAGCTGGGAGGCCGGGAAGGACGTCTGCGACGCGAAGCCGGCGTGCTCGATCCCCACGGTGAAATCGTTGCTCTGCACGCCGTTCAGCCCGCAGTCGTGCCGGCGGTTGAGCGCGCAGTCGTACAGCGCCGCGATGTGCCACGCCCGGTCGGGCTCGCGCACCAGCTGCGAGATTTCGCCACCCTCTTCGTCGACGACATAGTGCGCGCTCGCCTGTGACACGGGATTGACGAGCCAGCTCCAGCAGCTCGCGTAGCTGCTCTCGCAGGTGTGGATGATCACCATGTGGAGCGTGCCCGTCTGGTCGGCCGGTCGCTGGTTGAAGTTGGGTGACGCCCGCCACACGGCGGCCGCATAGTCCGGTGCGCCGCCGGGATTGGGCGGCGGGCATGCGGCCGCCGCGGCGGCCGGCCCCACGCGACCTTGGGCCCGCGTGATGGCGCGCGTGTAGGCCACGCGCCCCGCGGGAAGATCGATCCCGCTGAACCGTACCGCGGCCGCATCCCAATCTCCACCGGCCTCCGCCGCGTACGCGCGGAGCAACGCTGCCGCGGCCCGGATGTTCGCCACGGGGTCGCGGCGCGCCGCGTCGGGCGTCACACTCGCGAGCGCCGCGCCCCGCTCCAGTGCGGCACCGCGCAACGCCATCACGCCGAACACGGGCGCCCGGCCCGGGAACTCCTCCGCTCCTTGGACCATCTGCCAGCGCGTCTCCACCCAGCCGATCGCCTTGAGCAACGCCGGCGGCACGTCAAACTCGGCGCCGGCGGCGGCGAACGCGGAGTCGAACGGCGACGGCCGCGCAACCGGCGCTGCCTGCTGGGCCGCGATCCCGGCCACGCGCGGCGAGGGGCAAGGCTCGACGGGCGCTCCGTGGCAGGCGGCGACGAGAGCGATGAGCGCCGTCGCTTCAGCGGCACTGCCGAGCCGCGGCTTGAGCCGCGCCGTCATGGGCGGTGCCGTATGTCCACGACCAACCGCGCCGGCCCCGTCGTCTCCGACACCCGGTAGGGCGCGGCGGCCGCGACGCCCAATACCCACTCCACCTGTCCCTCGAAGTCGCACACGAGCTTCATGTCCTTGACTGCGGGAAGCCTGGTTGCGCGCTCCCGCTCCGGGGGGCTCGGATTGCCCCGCTCGTCGTGCGCCCGGGCGGGCTCGAAGCGCACCACCAGGCGGGCGGCGCCCGCTACCGACACCGCATCTCCGGATCCGCAGCGGCGGACCGCCGCGGTCACGTATTCCACGTGGTAGCCTGGCACGCTGTCGCCCGCAAACTCGAACACGACGCGATCATAGCCGGGGCCCGAGCCGGTCTCGACCGCGCGGAGCAGCGCCGGCGGTACGCCCGGCCGGATCGGTCGTGCTCGGTGAACCGACGCGGTCGTGCCGGCGAACGCGGTGTCCTGCGGTGCGGCTGCAGCCGAAAGGGCAGCGCCGCTCGGGTCAGCCTGCCGCAGCTTGTCGCGGCGACAGGCGATGAGGGCGCTCACGAGCAGGAGTCCCACGATGCGCGTGGTCATGACGGCTTAATACACCGCCACGGGAGGTCGCGGTCGAGGTCCCGGAACACCCGGCACCGGCCATGGGGGTATATAGCGGTGCGCCCGGACTACCAGTCAGGAGGCTGAATGAGCCGCCGCATTGGGGTGGTCTGGCCCAAGGCCCAGGCTGCCACGGGCGTCCCGCCGGTCGGCGTCGACACCTATTTCGACAAAGTCTTCAAGTACATCCCCGCGGACATCGTGGGGGCCTGGGTCGCGGTCACCGGCCTGATCTCGAGTGCACGCGGCATCCCCCGGCAAACGATCCTCTGGGTCGCTTTCGGCATCGGCCTGATTCTCACGGCCTGGTGGACGTGGAAGCAAGCAGCGGTGCCGGGGCGGCGGCCGCCCGCGACCCAGGCGATCATCTCGACCGGCGCGTTCGCCGTGTGGGTGTTCGCGCTGGGCGGGCCGTTCCAATTCGTTCCGGGGCGCGAGGTGTACGGGTCCCTGCTCCTCATCCTGTACACGCTCGTCGTCGCCCTGATCGATCCCAGAGAGGGATGAGAGGCGCCTATGTCGCGTTGCATCGTGTTGATCCGCAGCCACGAGCCCCTGCACGAAGGATGGCGTAAGCGCTCGTTCAGCCCGGCCGGGCCGCTCCTCGATAGCAGGGTCAAGGTCCCGGGCCTGACGTTCGACGAGACTTACCACCCGGTCCAGGTGTTGCGCCGCATCGGCGGCGGGGACGACCCACCCTCGGCGAGCGGCTTCAACTACGCTGCCGTCGGCCCGGCGGCCACCTACGCCGTGCGCGTGGAAGTGGACGACGAGGCGGCAATCGAACGGCTGCGGCACGACCGCCATCCCGAGATTGTCGGTGTGTTCGCCGACCCTGCGGTGTCCCCGTTCCCCTCCGCGTACTGCGGTGACGCCGCGATCGGTGCCACCAAGGACGTGGCTCGAGGGCTCGGCGTCCCGGCGCTCTCCCGGGCGGGGCTGACGGGCAGCGGCGTCCACGTCGCCGTCGTCGACACGGGGATCGACGGCTCGCGCATTCCGGTCGCCGGCGGCTGGGCGCCGACCCCCGGCTACGTGCCGGGCTCGAGCGCGCCGAACCACGGCACCATGGTGGCGTACGACGTCCGGATCGCTGCCCCCGACGCGCAGATCTTCGACTACGCCCTCCTCACGTCCCAGGCGGGGACCTGGGCGGCGTTTCTCTCGGACGCCATTGCTGCGTTCGCGGACCTGGTGGAGCGGGTGAACGCCGCGCCGGGGCGATGGGTCGTGAACAACAGCTGGGGGCTGTTCGACCGCGCGAGCGACGCACCGATCGGCTCGCCGGAGAACTACAGCGCGAATCCCGACCATCCGTTCAACCAGATCACGGGCGCCCTCGTCGCGGCGGGCGCGGACGTGTTCTTCGCGGCGGGGAACTGTGGCGCCGACTGTCCCGATGGGAGGTGCGGGGCCGGCGATACGGGCCCGGGGGCCTCGATCCACGGGGCGAACTCCCATCCCGATGTCGTGACCGTCGCCGCCGTCACCGTCAAGGACCTGCGCCTGGGCTACTCGTCGCAGGGACCCGGCGCGCTGTACTCGCGCAAACCCGACCTCGCAGGGTTCAGCCATTTCAAGGGGTCTGGTATCTTCCCCACCGACGGCGGCACATCGGCCGCGAGTCCGGTTGCCGCCGGCGTGGCGGCCGCACTCCGCCAGCGCTTTGACACCGGCCGATTGGCGCCGGCGCAGCTCAAGGGCCTGTTACAGCGGACCGCGCGGGACCTGGGGGGCGACGGCTGGGACTACGACTTGGGCTACGGCGTGATCGATGCGGCGGCGGCGCTCAAGGCGTTGGGGGTGAAGCCGCGGGCGCGGAAGCGGGCGAAGAAGGTCTAGGAAGCGGGCTCCTGGATCGCGTCGGCGAAGAAGCGCACGCCGGGAATCTGCTCGGCGCGCGCGCGTGCGTCGGGCGAGGCTGAGCCGCGCACCACGTAGCGACCGAGTTGGGTATTGATCGGGACCGGGCCGTAGTCGGGGTCCACCGTGACCCCCACGCCGTCGAGCAGCGTGCGGATCGTTGTCATGTCGACCCGTTCGCCGGGTCGGTCCACCTGGATGATGTAGCGGGTCGCCGGTGACATCTCGCCGACGAGAGAGTAACCGCTTCACCAAGAAAGGGCTAGCCCGGGGCCGCCCTCACTCCATAGACGGGATGAAGCTCCCACAGCGCTCGCGACGAAGAGTTGCAGCGGCCGTGTTGGCTCGCCTGACGCTGCTGATGGAAACCGTCGAAGAAGGCGGCGCCGGTGATCTGGACCTGTACCGGCGGAACGAGATCGCCGCGGGGACTCAGCTGCGTGGTGTCCACGAGGGCAGCGAGCGCGGCGCGGGCCTGGCTGTAGACCACGCCGTAGCGCTCCGCCGGAATCTCGGCGATGATGCAGGAGTTGACGGGCGTGGCAGGGGCATCGGTGAGCTCGATGTGCCAATCGCCGTCGGCCTCGTGCAGCCTGATGCGCCGGACCCAGCTGACGAGCACGAATACGCTGTCCTCACGCCCGACGCGGAGGGCGCACCCGTCCTTGCTCGTGAAGCTCAAGGGCGCCCAACCAGTCAGGATCTCGAGGATATCCACGGGTGTGGGCGAGCGCGTTTGCAGCGTGGTGTCGACCTTCTCACTCCAGCGATAGTGTGGCTCGGCGCACGCCTGCCCCCTCCCCGCCGCCGGCACGAGGAGCAGCCAACTCACCGCGACGATGACCAGACGCGCCATGCAACACTCGAAGAGAGGGCTCCATGAATCAAGCGGTACTGACATTCTTCGAGCAACACTACGCACCTGGGAGAGTCGGCCTGATCGGGCAGGATGACTTGAAGGGCACGCTCATCCGAGGGGCAGAGGCCGGCCTCACCCCGGACCACCGGCCGTCGAAATGGTCGCACACGTTTCTGATGGGCGAGCGCCGCCGCGACGGCAACGTCTACATCTTCGAAAGCGACCTCCGAGTCAGCGTCAAAGACTGGGAGGTTCAAAACGGCGTGATGGAGAGCCGCATCGTGAAATGGTGCCTCGACGACGTGTCGCATGGCTGCGTGTTGGGGATGGATCTCACGGCCGACCTTGCACAGCGTCTCGTGACCAAGGGCCTCGAGTACGCCTACGACGAGGACCATCTTCGGTATCCAGTGGGGGAGTTGTTCGGCACCTTGTGGGCCATCATCACGCACAGAATGGCCAGGAGGAACATATTCGACGACAAGCATGCCGTTCAATGCGCGACCTTTGTACGGATGTGCTATCAGGCCATCGGCCGCGACCCGGTGACCGGCCCGGTCGCTATCTCGAACACGTCGCCGGAGAGCTACTACCAGAGCCACGCATTCACGTTTCGCAGGGAGTGGCACGTGTAGGCGGACATCAGGGAGGCTCGAAAGACTGCGGAGGGCGGCTACGAGCTCGGCCCGTATCCGCCCTCCGCCCCAGAGACCCTGCGTCGATTCTGCTCTACGCGGCGTCGAGCGCGCCTTCGATCGCGTCCTCGATGACCGCGAGATCGGCGAGCAGGCGCGCGCGGCTGGTCGCCGTCAGGCCCTGCGCCTGGCGCACGCGCTCGAGACAGGCGTCGAGCAAGGCGAGAGCGCCGCAGAGATACCCGGTCGCCTGGTCGGCCACCGCCCAGATCCGCTCGAGCCCGCCGAGCGACAGACCGGCCAGCTCGAGAATCAACCGTTCCGGGCTGCGGCGCTCGATACCGGTAGGTGGCGGCGCGGGTACGTCGCTCCTGACCCGGGCCACGTGTAAGCGGCTTGGGTCAAAGCGGCATACCACCCAGAGACTCTTGTCGCCCACCGCCCCAACCCACGTTCGCAGGACCGCGGCCACGTCCAATTCGATCGCGTCCAACGGCGGATTCGGGCGGCTTGCAACCTCTGCCACCGCGAGATCCCTCGCCACGCGCCACAAGGTGACCACTCGCCCCCGTAGGGCAGCGCTCGTCTGGCGCAGGATGGCTTGGCGTCGCTCAGTCAATCTGTGAGGTGCGGAGTCGCGCATAATGGAGGCGCCTCCGTTAGGGTGTGCTGTGAAGACGCCTCACCCCTGTGGAGAGGTAACGCGGCACGTCTCAAATCAACGACTTAGCCTGCAGCTGAGCTACGGCGAGCGGGCCCGGCGCTTGCGGTTCGCTTGGCTTGACGCCGCCGACACGGCGGACTATTAAGGAGGCCGATGACGGCCGAAGACGTCGCCGCGCAGCTCGCGCGCGAGCGCGCATTGAAGCAGGCCGACAAGATGGAGACGATCGGCCGGCTGACGGGCGCCATTGCGCAACAGTTCAACGAGCTCCTCACCGCAATCCTGGCGCGCATCGCCGCGCTGGCCCAATCGCTGCCTCCGAACCGCGACATCGACGAGCTGAAGCTCACGGCCCAGCGCGGCGCCGAGCTGGCGCAGCGGCTTCTGGGCTTCAGCCGCCACCGCGTGCTCGACCTGCAGCCGTTGATCCTCACCGAGTTCCTGCGCGACGCGCTCGACACGCTGCGCCGCCAGCTTCCGGCCAATATCGAGGTGCAGTTCGAGGCGGACGAGGAAGGCGGCGTGGTCGAAGCCGATCCCGCGGCGGTGAAGCAGATCCTGCTGCACCTCGTGACCAACGCCCGGGACGCCATGCCGAAGGGCGGCACGCTGCACGTCGAAGTCCGGCGCGCCCGCCTCGGCGCGGCGGATCGTCCGCTCCACGCCTGGGTCGAGCCGGGATCCTACGTCAGCGTCGCGCTGAGCGACACCGGTGTCGGGATGGACGCGCAGACGGTGGCTCGGGTATTCGAGCCGTTCTTCACCACCAAGCCGGTGGGAGTCGGCACCGGCCTCGGTATGTCGATGGCCTACGGCCTCGTGAAGCAGCACCGCGGATACCTCCACATCTACAGCGAGGTCGCGCAGGGGACTACCGCCAAGGTGTACCTCCCCGCCGTCCGCGATCAGGGGATGTCGGAGCTCGAAGCCGCTGCTGACGAAGGCCTGCCCGGCGGGACGGAAACGATCCTGCTGGTGGAGGACGATCAAACGATGCGCGTGGCGGCGCAGCAGCTCCTCTCAAAGGTCGGCTACAGGGTCGTCACCGCCGTCGACGGCCAGCAGGGGCTCGACGCCTACCACGCCCACCGAGCGGGTCTGCACCTCGTGATCACCGACGTCGTGATGCCGAAGCTCAGCGGGTTCGAGCTGTACGAGGTCATCCGGGGTGAGTCGCGCGGGTTGAGCGTGTTGTTCATGAGCGGGTTTCCCGCGCCGAACTTCCGGAAGACCGTCGGCCAGGATCCCGCCGTCGCGTTCGTCACGAAGCCCTGGACGGCGAGCGAGCTGCTCGCGCAGATCCGCGTGCTGCTCGAGGCCGGTGGAGGGCGCGCGTAGCTACTTCTGGTCGGGAGGACCCTCGCGGTGCTGCGGCTGTTGCGTGGCGATGTACGTGACGGCATCCCACGCGTTGTGAATGCCGATAAACAGCAGCAGCAGCGCCGTCGCGCCAATCACCAACAGGCACCGCGGAGGATCACGGCGGAGCAGGAGCGCCGCCACGAGCAGCGTCACATACGCGATGAGCGGGAAGGTGCAGTGCCACAGCCAGTCTTCCAGCACCGGCACGTAGCGCTTCTGCCGGAGCGCCCGCCTGATGACGACCGCCGTGTACACGATTCCCGCCGCACCCACGGCGCCGAGCGCGAGTCCGGCGTTCGAGACCGCCCGCCACGGCACGCTCAGGATCGCCGACATGAGCAACACGGCGCAGAAGTGGACGACGGTGGGCGTGCCAAAGGCGCCCACCTCCGGGCCGATCGAGCGCGCCTCGGCGCCGAGCACGACCACCACGAATTGCAGACCCGTCAGCGCCGCGGCCGAGGAGCCGATGATTACATAGAAAGTCTCCCAGGCGACGAACGGCGACAGCTCGTTTGCTGCCACGATGGATCTCCCCTCGAGGGTAAGCACTACTGCGGCGGTAACATGCAGACCGCTCGGCCCGGTGGCGAGGGCGCCCCTGTGCGTTAGCCATTAGATTTCGTCATGGCCATATTCCGCAGCCTGGTGCCCATCCTCGCTTTTGTCGGCGCCGCTCACGCACAGATCCCGGCGTTCGCGGCCGCGTCCCGGCTCCCGCCGGCCAAGGGTGAGCAGATCGCCGTCTTCGCGGGAGGATGCTTCTGGGGCGTGGACGCCGTGTTCAAGCACGTGAAGGGCGTCTCGAGCGTGGTCTCCGGCTACTCGGGCGGCGGTGCGGCCACGGCGCGATACGGGGTGGTAAGCACCGGCACGACCGGGCATGCCGAGTCGGTGAAGATCACCTATGATCCGTCGCAGATTTCATATAGCGAGCTCCTGCGGATCTTCTTTTCGGTGGCGCACGATCCGACCCAATTGAACCGCCAGGGTCCGGACGTGGGGAGCCAGTACCGTTCGGCGATCTTCTACGCGACCGGAGCCG
>Ga0209161_10005482_pt1 | contig 10026 bp, 11 predicted proteins | sample GraSoiAngelo_155_FD_186169 | JGI IMG/M metagenome (GOLD analysis project Ga0209161, IMG submission 186169) | Grasslands soil microbial communities from the Angelo Coastal Reserve, California, USA - 14_1009_13_30cm (SPAdes) (version 2) | ecosystem: Environmental > Terrestrial > Soil > Grasslands...
GCGAAGCCACGGCGCAGCGGCTCGCGATGGCTGGCTACAAGGTGTCCGGCACCAGCAGACGGGGAGCCCAAGCGGGCCAGCGATCGTTCGAGATGCTGCCCCTCGACGTGACCAGCGACGAATCAGTCGACGCCGCCGTTAGGGAAGTGATGCGGTTGGCTGGCCCCATCGACGTGCTCGTGAACAACGCCGGCTTCGGTGTCGCGCCCGCCGGAGCGGAGGAGAGCTCGATCGAGCAGGCCCGCTCGATCTTCGATACGAACTTCTTCGGGATCGTCCGGATGACGCGCGCCGTCGTGCCCCACATGCGACACCAAGGGGGTGGTCGCATCATCAACATCGGCTCCGTGCTGGGTTTCCTGCCGATGCCGTACGGGGCGCTCTATGCCGCCACCAAGCACGCGATCGAAGGTTATTCGGAGTCACTTGACCATGAGCTGCGCACGAGGGGCATCCGGGTCTCGGTCATCGAGCCCGCATACACGAAGACGCAGTTCGACGCGAACTTTGTGGAACCCGACTCGAAGCTCGATGAGTATCGCGAAGCTCGTGCGGCCTTGGGCAAGAGGGTGAAGGAGGTGATGGCAGTTGCCGATGAGCCGGGCGTCGTGGCCGACGTTGTGCTGGAAGCGGCCAGCGCGGCTCGCCCGAAACTCCGATACACAGCCGGCGGGCTCGCGAACCGCCTGCGATTGCTTCGCAGATTTGCGCCCGCTGGCTTGGTGGACGCCGGGATTCGAAAGGACCTGCGGCTCGACGCGTCGACGGCGTCCCTGCCTCGCCCCCCGGTCTTGGCCAAGTAGTCGATCCAGGAGAATCCAATGACATTCAAGGCACTGCTTGCAGCAAAGACAGGTGAAGCGATTTCGACCCGCGTGGTCGAAATGAATGAGCAAGATCTCATGTCTGGAGACGTGACCATCGCGGTTGATTATTCGACTGTGAATTACAAGGACGCGATGGCCATTACTGGGCGCGTGGACATCATTCGTCAATTCCCCTTGATCCCGGGCATTGATTTCGCCGGCACCGTTGAGGCGTCCTCGTATCCCGGCATCGCTGTCGGGGACCGCGTTGTCGCCAACAGCTGGGGGCTGAGCCAGACCCATCACGGCGGATACGCGCAGAAGGCGCGGGTGAAAGGCGAGTGGCTGGTCAAGATTCCGGCGCCCTTTTCAACAAAGGACGCGATGGCCATCGGCACGGCTGGGTACACGGCGATGCTGTCGGTGCTGGCGCTCGAACATGGCGGCCTCACACCGCAGCGTGGTGACATCCTGGTCACGGGCGCCAATGGTGGCGTGGGCTCCATCGCGGTCGCGATCCTGTCGGATCTCGGCTATCGCGTCGTCGCGTCGACAGGACGTCTCGAGGAAGGCGATTATCTGCGCAGCCTCGGCGCGGCGGAGATCATCGACCGCCGGACGCTTTCGGAGCCGGGAGCGCCGATCGCGAGTGAAAGATGGGCTGGCGCAGTGGACTCCGTTGGCAGTCATACGCTGGCGAACGTGTTGGCGCGGACACAGTATCGCGGCGTGGTCACGGCCTGCGGCCTGGCTCAGGGCTTGGATCTTCCTGGATCGGTCCTGCCCTTCATCCTGCGCAACGTCACTCTCGCCGGTATCGACTCGGTGAACGCCCCGCAGGCGGTCCGTATCGAGGCCTGGTCGCGTCTGGCGCGTGATCTGGACCTGAGCAAGCTCGCCCGCACGACACAGGTGGTCCGCCTCGCAGAGGTGCCCGCTGTGGTAGGCCGCATGTTCGAAGGGAAAGTCCGGGGCCGCACAGTCGTCGACGTCAACGCGTAGCCCCGTTGCGATCGTTCCACTCAACGACACCAAACGGGGACGTAACTGTAGATCCCCAATGGAGATCCCAGAGGCCGCCGGGTGCGTCGGCCTTAGCACCGGTGGGACTCTCGTTGAAGCGCAACTTGCTTGGAGGAAAATCATGAGCCAATCCAGCCTCGTTGTTCCCAGCCGGCGTCTGTTTCTCCGCAACAGCGGCACCGCGGTTGGATCCCATCCACACCAACCGGCTCGCCCAAGACCGTCCCGTGATGCTCGTGGACTATAGGGGCGTAGGCCGCTCGAGTGGCGAGACACCGGACTCGATGCAGGGCATGGGGCGCGACATCATCGATTTCATCCGTGCTCTTGGTGCCAAGCAAGCGGATATTTTCGGGTTCTCGATCGGAGGAATGGTTGCTCAGCAGATCGCCCTGGATGCTCCCGAGCTTGTCAGGCGACTCATTCTCGTAGGCACCGGTCCGTCGGGTGGCGAAGGCATGGCAGTCGTTCTCGCCGCAGGTCCAGGAGATCATGAGTCGACCGAACAGCACGCCGGCCGAACGGGGGCTGGCGCTGTTCTTCTCACCCACCGCCACGAGCCAGGCCGCGGGCAAAGCATGGCTTGCTCGCATCGCCGCACGACAGGTGGATCGGGAACCTCCCGCATCGCCGCAGGTCGCCGCTGCCCAGTTGGCCGCGCTGGCGAAGTGGGGTCAAGTGACTGGCGAGCGCTACGGCTCTCTGAAGAACATCCCGCACCGGACCCTCGTGGTGAACGGTCATGACGACATCATGGTCCCTACCGTGAATTCGTTCATTCTTCAGCAGAAGCTTCCCAACGCCCGGCTCATGCTCTTCCCGGATTCCGGGCATGGCGCGCATTTCCAGTTTCCAGAGGAATTTGCTGAAACGGCCGCCCGCTTCCTCGCACGGCCCAATCCGATGGCGGCCCATCGCAACCTCAATCAATGACGAAGGAGAGACCATGAGTAACGCGACAAATGTCGAGACCAAGCACTTGAAGGTGGGTGACGTGAGCTACGCGTACCGCGAGCTACGACCAACCAATTTGGCGGATCCCACGCCAGTGGTGTTTCTGCACCGCTTCCGTGGCACGTTGGACGATTGGGATCCTGCATTTGTCGACGAACTCGCCAAGACGCGCCACGTCATCCTGTTCAGCGACGCCGCCGTCGGCTCCTCTACCGGCACGCCGGCCAAGGACGTCGACGAGAAGGCGCGCAATGCCGCATCCTTCGCTCGCAAAGTAGGCTACGAGCAGATAGATGTTCTGGGGTTCTCGATGGGCGGCTTCGTCTGCCAAGCCATTGCAATCCAGGAGCCCAAACTCGTCCGCAAAGTGATTGTGATCGGCAGTGGACCCGCGGGCAATGCTGAGACGGCGCCTCCGACCGACATCGTGTTTGGCATTGCCTTGCGGGAAATGTACGCCTTCGAAGACATTCGCTACCTGTTCTTTGCTGAGGGACGCGAACAGGAAACGCAGGCCTATATAGACCGCATGGCCGTCCGCAAGGATCGCGAACCGGTCGTTGGGGCGCAGGTCATCGGCACGATGGTGGAGTCGGTCTCTGCGTTCATGGGGGGCAAGACCGACCACTATTCGCGCCTGCGGCAGCTGAAGCAGCCGGTTCTCATCATTTCGGGCGACAGGGACCCCTTCTTTCCGCTGAAGAACACCTGGTTGCTCTATCGAGAGCTCGCGGATGCGCAGGTAGCCGTGTATCCGCTCGCCGGCCACGCGCCTCACCAACAGCACCCCATCGAGGTCGCGGCGCAGGTCGAATACTTTCTGGCGACGTCTTGAGAGTCACGCCGGTCGGCTGGCTGAATCAACGATTTGGCGGCGCGTTTCGAAAGGAAAGGAGGTTGCCGTGAACATAATGAGCCCAGTCGCGGTCAAGCCGCTGGACGAGGCGACCTGGGCTGGGGCAGTCGACCGGACGTCTCGAGGAAGGCGACTATCTGCGCAGCCTCGGTGCGTCGGAGATCATCGAGCGCCGGATCTTAAGCGCAAATTGTTTGTAGAGGGAAACAATTTATGAACAAGACCGGACCCGAATCTGGCGTGAACGCTACATACAGGTACGCACAGACCAATACCGTCGATGTCGGCGGAGCGAAATTCGCGTACCGGCAGCTCGGTCAAGATACCGGCGTGCCAGTGATCTTCCTCAACCACCTGGGCGCGGTATTGGACAACTGGGACCCTAGGATCATCGATGGCATTGCTGCGAAACGTCGGGTGATCACCTTCGACAACCGAGGTATTGGCGCGTCAGCAGGCTTGACACCGGACTCGGTAGCCGCAATGGCGCGGGACGCTGTCGCCTTTATCCGAGCGCTGGGCTTTGAACAAGTCGATCTCCTTGGATTCTCCCTCGGGGGCTTCATCGCCCAGGTGATTGCGCAAGAAGAGCCGCAGCTCGTCCGAAAGATCGTCCTCTCGGGCACGGGTCCGGCTGGAGGTGTAGGTATCGATAAAGTTACCCCTGTGACCATCCGGGCGATGATAAAAGGTGCGCTAACCTTTAAAGATCCGAGACACTATCTCTTCTTTACTCAAACACCAAACGGCCAGAGAGCAGCCCGACAATTCTTGAAACGATTAAAGGAACGTACGGACAATCGCGATAAAGCGATCTCCATCAGAGCTTTCCGTACTCAGCTCAAGGCTATCCATGCCTGGGGGCGTCAGGAACCTTCCGACTTGTCGGGCGTTCCACAGCCGGTCCTCGTAGCAAACGGTGAGGACGATGTAATGGTGCCCAGCAGTAATTCTGTCGATTTGGCCCGCCGTCTGCCGAATGCAGAAGTCATCCTCTACACTGACGCCGGACACGGGGGCATATTCCAGTATCACGAAGCGTTTGTTAAAAAGGTTCGGGAATTCCTCGAGCCATAAGGCACTTGGGCCAGTTACCATCTATCTCATTTAAAGCGGTGTTCTAAGAGTAAGCTACAAAAAGCGTTATGAGGGCATTCATACTCGATCGTTATAGAAGCACCGATGCTCTACGGGCTGGCGACATGCCGGAACCGGAGGTGCGCGAGGATGACGTATTGGTCCAGGTCCACGCCGCTGGCGTAAACGTCCTGGATTCCAAAATCAGAAACGGCGAGTTCAAATCTATTTTGCCGTATCGCTTACCGCTTATTCTTGGCAATGATGTGGCCGGAGTCGTAGTTCGCGTCGGATCGCGAGTGCGGCGATTCAAGCCGGGCGACGAGGTCTATGCGCGGCCAGATAAAGATCGAATCGGTACTTTCGCGGAATTCATTTCTATGAATGAAGATGCCGTGGCGATCAAGCCCAAAGGACTCACCATGGAGGAAGCGGCTTCCATTCCTCTGGTGGGCTTGACCGCCTGGCAAGTGTTGATCGAAAGAGCGAACTTGAAGAAGGGACAAAAAGTCCTCATCCACGCAGGCTCCGGCGGAGTCGGAACATTTGCAATCCAGCTGGCGAAGCACGTTGGGGCGGTCGTAGCGACGACAACGAGTACGGCGAATCTCGATTGGGTAAAAGCCCTCGGTGCGGATATCGTCATCGATTACAGCAAGAACGATTTCGCAACAATCCTGCGGGACTACGATGTGGTTGTGAATAGTCTTGGGGGAGAGGTGCTCGAAAAATCACTCCAAGGGCTGAAGCCTGGTGGAAAGCTCATCTCGATCTCCGGTCCACCTGATCCCGGTTTTGCGAAAGACATTGGAGCGTCCTGGATCTTGAGACAGGTCATACGCCTGTTGAGTTATCGAATCAGGAAGAAAGCAAAACGTCATCGCGTGAGCTATTCATTTCTTTTCATGAAAGCAAACGGAGACCAGTTACGCGAGATCACTTCTCTCATAGAATCCGGGGTCATACGCCCAGTTGTGGATCGAGTCTTTCCATTCGAATCGACCAACGAGGCTCTGGCCTATGTCGAGAAAGGACGTGCAAAAGGCAAGGTCGTCGTCAAGGTGAGATAGAAAAGTCGGCTTGCCTCAATCGAAGCCGAGGCCTCGCTGTGAGGATGTGTCCGTTTTGGGTTGATCTGAGCCGTTCGTGCCGTTCTCGTTACTTAGACGTCGCTGCCGATGAGACACCGGTTGGGCCTAACACTTTCCTTGCGCAATCTTCCTCACGCCAGCCGACACGAGCGCGGCTCTATGCCGCGCTCGCGTCGGAGGGTGCGGATTACCCTTGTTCACGCGCCGGGCGCGCTCGCACCGGCAGCCGGGAATTGGACGGCAGCACGGAGTGAATCCGCGCCTCCGTCCCTGGCGGTCGGAGGTCATTCCACGGCGCCGGGCGGCTGTCGCTGAAGGACTCCCCGCGGCGGGCATCGGTCCTCCTCTCGAGGACTGTCGCCCATTTGCGTGTCTCATTGGAAGGGTTCACTTCAGAAGTTCACGCTTCGAGGGGGATCATGCGCTCGCGGACGGCCTCGGCGGCGTACCGCAGGGCCTCGCGGATATCTTCGGCCTCGAGCGTCGGGTGTTCCCTTAGGATCTCATCGACGCTCATGCCGTCGGCGACCATGCCGACGACGGTGGCGACCGGCATCCGGAGACCGCGGATGCAGGGGACGCCGCCCATTTGTCGAGGATTGACGGTGATCCGCGTGAATCGCATCAGTCTCACCTCTCTTGCATCGAGGATCGCGCCAGTCAGTACCTGACGCCGTCGCCGAGGCCGCTTCAGGCTGGCTGCCGCGGCGTGACTCCACGATAGCACTTTGCTGCGCCACGCAGCGCGGTCTGCTCGCGTCGGGTCGAGCCTCGCGCATCATCGCCCTTCTTCCTGTCCCATCCGGCTGACCGGGACCGGGTTTAGGACCACGTCCCGACGGCCGCCCTGGTTGACTCTCGGTCAGCCTTTACCCTGACGCTCGGGCGCTCCGATGATCCTTGGGTTCGGCTTTTGGACGTTCCTTCGTGCCATGGTCCTCGGCTCGACCGCCGCCGCTCTTGAGAATACGGCGCTGCGGCATCAAACTTCGCGACGCGCCCGCCCGGGGGCGGCCGGGCGGATCATGAGGGGCCGGAACGCGCACACATCGGCCCCCCGGCCGCTGTGCGCTTGGTGCGCAATGATGGTGGCGTTTTTGAGCCAGTTTGGACCTGTTTGGGCCTGTTTGGACCACTTGCGCGCTCTAAGTATCGAATACTTAGAGCAGGGCGACTTGGCTTTTAATCAGGGGGTCCCGGGTTCGATCCCCGGACGGCTCACCAAGTCTTTCGGCTACTTCCGCCACCGGCTCGTCGCGCAGCCCGGCACAATGGTGGCGTATAGGTGGCGTGCGGTGGCGACACGGCCACTCTCGGTCTGCCATGGCCTCGAGGGTCTCCCGCTCACGGGCGCGGCGGCGCCTGGCGGACCCGCTCATCGAGTCCATCCATGATGCGGCGCTTCTGACCCGGGCGGTAATGGGAGTAGTAATCGCCCGTGATCTTGACGGAGGCGTGGCCGGCTTGTTCGGAGCCGTAGAGCAAGTCGCCTGACGAGGCGACGATGTCCGAGCAGAAGATTTGGCGGAGGTGCTGGACGGTGACCCGGCGCGTGAAGGCCCGCGAGCCGCACCACGCGATGAAACCCCCGCCGCTCAAAGCTCGACTTCAAGCGGATCGGCTCGCCCAGCCGGGTCAGGAACACGAACTCCGAGAGGGGGTGCCCCGCCGCGAGCGCGTCACCCCGCATCCGCGCCCGGTGCGCCCGGAATTCCTCACACACCTCGCGCGACAGGTCGACCACGTGGATCTTGTTCTTCTTCGTCCGATCGATGAGCCGCCCCTCGCGAAACTGCCGCTGGACCGTCACGGTCCGGTTGTCCAGATCGAAGTCGGTCCACTGGACCCCAAAGCACTCGCTCAGCCGGAGAGCCCGGCGCGTAAGGGCGACGAGAAACAGAAAGTGGTAGCGAGGCGAATGGAGTCGTGCCGCTCCAAGGAGGGCGGCCTGCTCTGCCGACATGAGCGGCTGGACACGCTTCTTCTTGTCCAGCGTTTCACGGAGCAACCTGCCCAAGCGAAGCGCCGGGTTCGTCAGGGTGGCCATCTGGCGCTCCGTGATCAACCACTCGTAGGTCTGACGGATCGGGGCCAAGAGGTTCCGACAGGTGGTTCCGACAGGTGGCCTTGCCGCGCTTGCGACCATCGCCTATGCCCGTCAGAAGACGCTGGAACAGTCTCACCAAGTCGTCGCGGTGGACGGACCCGACCGGCTTCGGACCGAGGGTGGGGTACACGTGCCGGGCTAACAGGCGCTGGTAGTTCTGATGCGTGGCCTCGTCCAGGGTGCCAAACGTCGTGCGCTCGCGGAGATGGTCGTCGATCGCGTGTTCGAGGTGCGCGCGTTCGTGGACGCCCACCGCGAGTTCCACGCGTGGCGGCGGCAGGCAAGTGGAAGCGCAGGCCGCACCCCGCCGTGGTCCGAAGACGGGACCGGGATGGAGTCGCGGAATGGGTAGGAACGGGACCGGAGTCGTCCTACTGGATAAAGGACAGTTCAGGATGTCGCGGAATCCCGCAATTTCGCGAGGCAATGTCCGTAACTCGCGCGACTCAGGGTGTTCAACGTTTCGCCAGCAGCGCTGGCCCCTCTTCATGGCTCTGACCAGTGTGGTCCGCATCGCCGTCGGGCTCCGCCTCGGCGTCGGCGTAACGGGGTCACGGAGGACGGCCTCGAACTGGCCTTCGCCCTCAATCACGCGGCCTATTTCGTGCGGGCGTTCGGCCTACGCGAACGACTGATCGCCTCGGCGCCAGCGCGAATGGTCCACACCGCCTCGGATGCCCATGGGGCGCCCGGCTCGACTTCGACGACCTACAATCGGCCAACCGCTACAGCGGATTCAAGATCTACGGCCGCTCCAAGCACGCAAGCGACGAGCAGTCCCCGAGCCGGCGCGCCGGTCATCGTCCGGGAGATCTCATGCCGGTGCGCTTCCTCGCGTGAGCTGAAGAGGGCGCCGGCGTTGTTGATGAGCACGTCGATTCGCGGTTCTGTCGCGGCGATCTCGGCCGCAACCCGTTTCACCTCCGCAAGGCGGGAGAGATCAGCCTAGTGGGTGCGGTGTGCGATGTCGGGAGCGCTGTCGTGCAGCCGCGCCAGGGCCGCCTCGCCGCGCTTGTTGTCGCGCGTCACCAGCATCAGTCGCGCTCCCATGCCGCCCAACCGTTCCGCCGCGACGATCTGCGAGATCCCGGAGGTGGCGCCGATGACGACGACTTTCCGTGCATGGCCCCTCTGCCTGCCAGCCGGTTCAAGCGGCCAGCGTAGCAGGCGGAGAAGGCGTGTCACGCGCGCCTGATGGGGGGCGCGAGGCCTCGCTGACCGGGGCGTTCAGTGCTCCGTGTAGAACAGGAGCACGAGTGCCATCACGACCAGGAAGGTCGGCCAGAGCAGGTGCAGCTTCGATCCAGGCTCGGCGCGGCGCGACCGCAGGAGACCGACTCCAGCCGCAAGCCCGGTTAGCCCCATCATCACGTGCTGGGCGTAGATCCAGTCGAGGTGGAGCGTGCCCTGATGGAAGTGCAGGAACAGGCCGACGCCGCCCGCGAGCGCGAGCAGGGACAGGAGCCGCAGGCTCGGGCGACGCGTGAGGAGGCCGTACCCGTACAGCCCTTCGGCCAGACCGATTACGATGGGGATCACGGTCAGCACCTTGTGCTGTAGGACCTCGGTATCGCGCAGGCTCTCAACGAGCCCGAGCGGTCCCCACGGCCACGCCTCGGGATCGCTGCGGATGAACAGGTAGACGCCGAAGGCAATCCACAACGCGGCGGCGACGCCGGGCCACACGAGGCTCCGCGGTCGGCGCAGAGCCTGCCAGAACGCCACCGCCGCGATCACCAGCAGGAACACGCCAGATGAGCGATGGTTGAACTCGGAGTACGCGATCTCGGTCCCGCTCCTGGCCTGAGCGTGAGCGTGCGCCTCCGCATGGACGCCGCCGAAGGGATTCAGGTACGGGTTCTCCTCCGCATAGATGTCGACCGGGTTCGGATACCATGCCCATACGTGCATGAACCAGAGGTGCGGATGGAAGAGCACGAACTCCGCACCAGTCTCGGGATGGACCTTGGGGCAGCCAGCGGCGGTCGGGCTGGGGAGATCGCGATAGTCCCGGTAGTGACAGCTCGATTCGTGCTCGAACCACCGAGCGCCCGGAAACGGGACTATCGCGATCTCCCCAGCCCGACCGCCGCTGGCTGCCCCAAGGTCCAT
>Ga0209161_10005496_pt1 | contig 10008 bp, 10 predicted proteins | sample GraSoiAngelo_155_FD_186169 | JGI IMG/M metagenome (GOLD analysis project Ga0209161, IMG submission 186169) | Grasslands soil microbial communities from the Angelo Coastal Reserve, California, USA - 14_1009_13_30cm (SPAdes) (version 2) | ecosystem: Environmental > Terrestrial > Soil > Grasslands...
GGCTACAATCTCAGCAGCGACAACGGCGCCGATTACCTGACATGCGCTCCTGGCGGACAGCGCAGCCATCGACGCGGGTAACCCGAACTACAATCCCAACAATTTTCAGCCGCCATTGATTTACGATCAACGCGGCTTCGGTTTTGATCGGGTGAAGAAGGGACGAAGGGACATTGGCGCATTTGAGGTGCAAGAGGCCCCTACAACACCCACACGACCAACGCCGCCGCCAACACCAACGCCATCGCCAACACCAACCCCGTCGCCAACACCAACGCCATCACCAACACCACCGCCATCGCCGACACCAACGCCAACCCCGACTGCAGACCCCCGAGAGATGGCGATTGCGAAGATTCGGCGGGAGATTGGTTTCACACGGACAGCGCTCCATGAACTGAAGGGCACGAAGTCCGTGCCACCGTCAGTTTCCGCGTGGCTGAAGCTTCGGCTCCGCGTACTCAAGGCACGGCTGGCGTATCCGCTAGACGAAGCGCTCGCGCGAATTGATCGCCGACTGCTCAGGAACGGGCTGATGAGCGAGGCTTCGAGGCGGGATCTGTTGACACACCTGAACGCTCGGCTGGACGCGCTGCGCAGGGGCGGTTGATAGCAGCGCCAGTTGCGATTTAGGGCTTGTTGGAGCACGTCCCAGAACACTGCAAACATTGCACAGGCTTGATTCCAAATTCGTTTCAGAAAACTGAATTGTCACAAGATTGTAACTTGCCATTCAGATCGACATTGAAATTGAATGGCGTCACGTGAACTTCACTGCGCGGCGACGGCGTGGAGTTTTGCCAGCGTTTTCGGGCCGCTCTACATCGCGCGCATGCGAGAGACCACGGGAAATTATTCAGGCGCACTCCACGTCATCAGCATCGCGATGTTCGTTTCCTTACTGCTGCCGATTATCATCAGACCTCCGCGACGTGAACGATCGATGTGATGCTCTCTACGCGTTTGTTTTTTCTGGTTTAGCTAACTACATCATGACATTTTTAAGCGACTGAAATTCGCTCCAGCCGCGAAGAAATGGATGGAGATTATGTTTGCGCTGCTTTCGAAATGGCCACTCGTTAGGCAAATTCGCGAGCGCAAGGATGGTACCGGCCTCGAGTCCATGTCAGACAAGACGCGTGCGATGCACGCGAGGATCGATGACGCAAAGGTCGCGCGCTCGATCTGCCCATATTGCGGTGTCGGTTGCGGCCAGCTCGTTTATCACAAAGACGGCAAATTGATTTCGATCGAAGGCGATCCGGAAAGTCCGATCAGTCAGGGGAATCTTTGTCCAAAGGGTGCGGCGTCGTATCAATTGCTCACCCATTCGCAGCGTGAAACGAAAATAAAATATCGCGCACCGCGCGCGAAACAGTGGACAGAAATTTCGATGGATCGTGCGATGGACATGGTGGCGGACCGCCTCTGGGAATCGCGTAAGCGCACCTTTGTCAGACAGGAGAATGGCGCAACAATTAATCATACGACTGCGATCTGCCATCTCGGCGGCGCCACGCTCGATAACGAAGAAAATTATCTCATCAAAAAACTCTTCACGGCCGGCCTGGGCATGGTTTGTGTGTCCAACCAGGCCCGGATATGACATAGCAGCACGGTGCCCGGTCTGGGCACCTCTTTTGGCCGGGGCGGAGCTACGACGGCGCAACAGGATCTGGCCAACGCGGACTGCATCTTAATTGAAGGCTCGTCGATGGCCGAAGCGCATCCGGTCGGTTTCCGCTGGGTAATGAAGGCCAAAGAGCGCGGCGCGACCATAATCCATGTCGATCCACGGTTTTCGCGAACGAGCGCGTTGGCCAATATCTGGGTGCCAATCCGCGCAGGCAGCGACATCACGTTTCTTGGCGGAATTATCCATCACATCATTGAAAACGAACTCTTCTTCCGGGACTACGTCGTTCATTACACGAATGCATCCTGCATTTTGCGCGATGAATATGGCGATCCTGAAGATAACGCAGGCGGCTATTTCTCCGGCTGGAACGAAAACCGGCGGACGTATGAGATGGAAAGCTGGAAATACAAGGGCGAAGGACTGAGCTATCCCGAACGGGATCTCACTCTCCAAAATCCCCAATGTGTTTTCCAAAAACTCAAACGACATTTCGCGCGCTACACACCGGAGATGGTCGAAAAGGTTTGCGGCATCCCGCCGGCGCTTTTCCACAAGGTCGCTGACGCACTCGTTAGGGCATCTGGTCCGGACAAAACAGCGGCGATCTGTTATGCCGTCGGCTGGACGCAGCATTCCAAAGGCGTTCAGATCATTCGCACCGCGTCGATCTTACAGCTTTTGCTCGGAAATATTGGTCGGCCCGGTGGCGGCATTCTCGCTCTTCGCGGGCACGCTTCGATCCAGGGCTCGACCGATATCCCCACGCTCTATGACATTTTACCCGGTTATCTGGCGATGCCGCGCGCCGGAGATGAGGAGACCCTGCAAAAATATCTCGCTGGGCATACACCAAAGACCGGGCTCTGGTCGAACACGCCAGCGTATTTCATCAGCTTGTTAAAGGCTTACTACGGCAAACACGCGACCGCAGAAAACGATTTCGGTTATAACTGGCTACCGAAACTTACCGCCGACCATTCCTTCTTCGAGTACCTCTACGAAATGGCCGACGGCAAAATGGAAGGGATGTTCCTGATCGGACAGAACTCGGCTGTTGGCGCGCCGAACACACGCATGCAACGAAGGTCGTTGGCGAAGCTGAAATGGTTTGTTATCCGCGACATGGTCGAAACCGAGCCGGCCAGATTTTGGCGCGACTCGGCTGAAATCGAGCGCGGCGAATTGAAAACCGACGAGATTGAGACCGAAATCTTTTTCTTTCCCGCGGCCGGACATGCGGAAAAAGAAGGCGCGTTCACAAACACGCAGCGTCTTTTGCAATGGCGCGAGAAAGCGGTCGAACCCCCGGGCGATTCTCGGTCCGACGCATGGTTCATTCATCAACTGGCTTTGAGATTGATCGCCAAAGCCAGAACGTCTGATGATCCGATAGACGAACCGCTGCGCGCGCTCAATTGGTGGTATCCGGAAGACGAACTGGGCGAGCCAAAAATGGAAGCAGTGCTCGCTGAGATCAACGGCTGGAAAACCGAACCGCAATCAAACATAGAGGGCGTTCTTTTTGGGAGAGATCGAGAAGGTCAACCGCATCATGGTCCACAAGTTGCGGATTATAACGAATTGAAAGCTGATGGCTCGACCGCGTCCGGCGCATGGATTTATTCGGGCGTTTTCAATCGAGATGGCGTGAACAAAGCGAACGCGCGACAGCCGAAGGATTATCTCGGCCACGGTTGGGGCTTCAGTTGGCCAAGCGATCGCCGCATCATTTATAATCGGGCCAGCGCGAAGCCGAATGGTGAACCGTGGAGCGAACGCAAAAAGCTTGTCTGGTGGGAATCGGAAAAGTGGACCGGCATTGATGTTCCGGATTTCAAGACAAGCAAACCTCCCGATTATCGACCACGAGGGGATGAAAATGGTCTTGATGGTCAACGCGGCGACGCGCCCTTCATCCTGCACGAAGACGGCCTGGGATGGATGTATGTTCCGAAAGGTTTGCAAGATGGCCCGTTCCCGACGCATTACGAGCCGCTGGAATCGCCAGTACGAAATTCGCTCTATTCACGCGACACGAACCCGGCGGTGAACTGGTTCACACGAAATGAAAACCGTTTCGCACCGCCTGGCGACCCACGCTTTCCGTACGTTCTCACCACATATCGGCTGACCGAACATCATACCGGCGGCGGGATGTCGCGTTTCCTGAGCCATCTTTCCGAATTGCAGCCGGAGATGTTCGTCGAAATGTCGCCGGAGTTGGCGGCGAAGCTGAAGATCGACAATAGCGATTATGTTTGCATCGTGAGCTTCCGCGGCGCGATTGAGGCGCGCGCACTCGTTAGCCGCCGCATTCGACCGATGAATTTGAACGGGAAAACCGTGCATCAGGTCGCAGTTCCATTTCATTTCGGAGCAGCCGGTCCGTTACGCGGTAACGCTGCCAATAATCTGGTTGCCATTTCGGGCGAGCCAAATGTCACGATCATGGAAAGCAAGGCACTTGTCTGCAACATCATCCCGGGCCGCTTGCCGCGTGGCCCGGCTTTTCTTGATTGGCTTGAGCGAAACGCGCCGCAGGCCGGTCAGCCACCAAATTTGCATCCCGAACAGCCGCCCGTGGGCGCGCCGAGCGGCGGAAAATTCTCGCGTAGTCACGGCAAGGAGGCAAAAACGGGATGACGACAACCGAAATGGTAGGGACGGACCGCCGGGCCGTTCGCAATTTTCATCCTGTGATCACGGCGCGCCCGGCTGTCGCGCCCTACCAGCAGAAATGATCGGCGAAGGAACTCAGAGTACAAATCAGCGCCGGCATTCGTACGTGCACGATAATGTTGAAGTCGGCTTTTTCACTGATCCGACTGTATGCATCGGCTGCAAAGCCTGCGAGGTAGCGTGCAAGGAATGGAATGACGTGCCTGACGACGGTTTCACCTGGTTGGGAAATTCTTACGATAACACCGGTCACCTCGGTGCATCGACGTGGCGTCACGTCTTGTTTCTTGAACAAGATCAACAAAAAGGAGAGCAAATCGTCGGTTCGTTAGGCGGTGAGGCGGATCCATTTCGCTGGGTTTTCCTTTCCGATGTTTGCAAGCACTGCGAGGAAGCCGGTTGTCTCGAAGCATGCCCGACCGGTTCAATCGTGCGGACTGAAGTCGGTTCTGTGCTGGTCCAGGACGATGTTTGCAACGGCTGCGGATACTGTGTTGTCTCCTGCCCCTTCGGCGTGATTAATCGCCGCCCGGAACCGCTGCCCAATGCCGGTGGCGCGTTCAAGTGCACGTTTTGCTATGATCGGCAGAAAAGCGGGTTGGTTCCTGCGTGCGCCAAGGTTTGCCCGACCGAGTCGATCGTGTTTGGACGACTCGACGATTTGCGCGCCCGCGCCTCGGAACGGGTGGAAGAGCTCAAACAAAATGGATACGCCGACGCGCAACTGTACGATCCGCTGGAGACGTCAGTTCGCGGAATTCACGCATTCTTTCTGATTCTCGGCGAACCGGAGGCGTACGGGCTTCCACCAAAACCACAGGTGCCGACAATTCATTTGAAATCCGCATGGACCTCGGCGATCGCGACCGCGATCGGTGCGCTCATCGCGGTGTCATGCGCATTCGCTTTTCTATCTTGAGAACGCGAACAATGCTGAAATATGCCTGACGAACATCGATTGGACGAACTGCGTGAGCAGGCGCGGAACAAAGGAGTGGTCGCCGGCCGTGGCGTGGATATCGCTGGCGGACCGATCCCACGCAAGCTCGCCACGGCAAGTCCCTCTGGTGGAAGACCTGGTTATTACGGCGAACCAGTCGTTAGACCACCCGTGTGGACTTGGGAAATTCCAGTTTACTTCTTCGTCGGCGGACTAGCCGGGATGGCGGCGGTCATCGCGTTAATCGGACTAATTTTTCATCAAGGCGATCTGACGCGCACAGCAACGTGGATCGCGGCGATCGGCGCGATCCTCTCTCCAATCCTACTCATCATGGATCTCGGACGCCCCCGGCTTTTTCTCAATATGCTGCGCGTTTTCAAGCATCAATCGCCGATGTCTGTCGGCGCATGGATTCTATTTGTTTTTGGCGGCTGCGCCGTTCCCGCGTTAATCGCCCTCGAGCTTCATGTGCACCAAATCTTCACTGGCGGTTTCGACCAGTTCCTCCAAATCGCCGCGTCTCTACTGATTCTGGGTTCGGCATTTTGGGGAATGTTCGTCGCGACTTACACGGGCGTCTTGTTAGGCGCGACCGCGATTCCCGCGTGGTTTTTACATCGTACCCTTTTGCCGATCCATTTCGGGGTTGCGGGTTTGGGATCGGCAGCAGCGTTGCTTGAACTGCTTGGCCATCGAATCGCACCGCTTGGTGCGCTTGGATTCCTTGCCGCCGGCACAGAAACGGCACTTTGGATTTGGCTTGAGATCGATAAGCATGGCAAAGCCGATCGCGCCCTGCGCGAATCAGGCTCTGGCTTGCAAATCCGGTGCGGCGAGATTTTGAGCGGACCGCTAGCGCTGATCTTACGCGTGGCGAATTTGGTTCCCCTCGCCGGAATTTCATTTTTGCTTGGCGCATTGGTTAGCCGGTTCGCCTGGATTGCGGCAGGAAAGGTGTCCGCGCGTGATCCTGAAGCAGTGTTCGCATCCCAGCGCTAGTAGCACAGGCTTCCAGCCTGTGGGGCAAGCAGGCATCTTGCCTGCTCGTGAATTCGCCACGACAGGCGAGACGCCCGTCGGCCCCACTGCCAGGATGGCCGTGCTACACTTCCAGGATCACGCGCTCGATGTGCGAATAAATATTGAGCGAAGGCGGCCGCAGAAAGCCGATCAGCGTTTGATTGCTTTCCCTCGCAAATTCGGCAGCGAGTGTCGAAGGCGCTGAGACGGCAGCTACGATCGGGATACCAGCGGCAAGCGCTTTCTGCACAATTTCAAACGAAGCGCGGCTGCTCACCAGAAGAACATGTCGATTCAATGGCAATAATCCATCGAGGAAGGCGCGCCCGATCACTTTGTCCACGGCATTGTGGCGTCCGATATCTTCGCGAACGCTCTTCAATTCCCCATTCGAATCAAAAATTCCCGCCGCATGAATTCCGCCAGTGCGCGCGAAATCGCCCTGCGCTTTTTGCAATTTTTTCGGGAGCGAGAGCAGTGTTTCAATATCGATTCGAAGGTTGGTTGATTCGATCGCAGGAAAACTTTGCCGAATCGCATCGATGCTCGTTTTGCCACAAAGTCCGCAGCTGCTGGAAATCGTCCCGAAACGTTGGGCGGAGTCCAGTTTCAATTGCACACCGCTCGTCAGATCGACGATCACTCTATTATCACCGTCTCGCGAAATTCGCGCGATCGCGCTTCGATCATGCACGATCGCTTCGGAAACGAGGAAACCTGCAGCGAGCTCTTCGTCGTGTCCCGGTGTGCGCATCGTCGTAGCCAGACTTTTGCCGCCAATTCGAATTTCCAGCGGCTCTTCGATCGTGAGATCGTCCCGCAAATATTCGAGCGAGCCATCCTGTCTTCGCCGGATGATTCTTCCCGGACCGATGCTGGGCACTTCTTTCATCAGTGAGGATTTGAGATATTGTTGCAGCCGGTGGAAATCTGTCACTTGTACATTTCGCCAGGACACAATTTCGTTGGCCATCACGGTCGGGAGCCGGATAACCATCCCATGATCGAAGTGCCCGTGATCGAATGTGTCGCAGGCCGCGGGATTCGCGCAGATCGTTACTTTGATTTTAAAGACGATTACAAAGGTCAGATCACATTTTTTTCGCTCGAAGTTTTCGAAGAGCTCTGCGCTGCGCTGAACGCACACGATGCTTCGCCCGCTGCGGCGCGCCGCAACGTAATCACGCGTGGCTTTGATCTGAACGAATTCATCGGCAAGGAATTTGAGATTCAATGCGTTCGTTTTTATGGAACGGAGGAGTCCGCGCCTTGTTACTGGATGGATGGCGCGTTCGCGCCGGGCGCGAAAGATTTCTTGAAAGGACGCGGCGGTTTGCGCGCCAAAATTCTCAGCGACGGCGAGGTGCGCTCGACTGCGCTCGTTCCTTCCGCAGCGGGATGAACATCAGCGCGGTATTGCTCGCCGGTGGCGAATCACGCCGGATGGGCAAGGACAAAGCGACGCTTCTGTTTCACGGAAAACCGCTCTGGCAGATTCAACTCGAGCTGTTGCGAAAATTGGCGCGGATAGAAATCTTTGTTTCCGCACGCACCGATCCCCTCTGGCGCCCTGCTGACCTGCAGTTTGTCGCAGACGATCCTCCATCACGCGGCCCGCTCAGCGGGCTTGGGGCAGTCTTGGCGCGGATGCACACCAAACACCTGCTGGCACTTGCTATCGACATGCCATTCATGACCGAAAAATATCTGAGGTTTCTTTGTGGTCAGATTGAGCCAGGCCGCGGCGTTCTTCCCAAAATCGATAATCGCGCGGAGCCGCTGGCGGCGATATACCCGCAGGAGGCGGCTGCCGAGATTGGCGCCGCGCTGTCGGGCGCCGATTTTTCGCTGCAAACTTTAACAAACTGCCTGGTCGCTGTCGGAAAACTTCTGGTTATGCCAGTCGCAGAGCAGGAAAGAAAATTGTTCCAGAATTTAAACGAGCTTACCGACCTGGCGGCGCTGTAGCCACGGCCCTGTGGGCCGTCTGTTCGCGCAAATCTCCAAATTTGCATGACCGGCCACAGGCCGGTGGCTACAGGATCTCGCGAACGGCAAAAGATGCTCTTGCAAGTCAGTTGCGGTTGTTGGATAGGTTCCGCTGCGTTTTGAGATCGTGATGAGATTGTCAATCTTGCGGGCCGCAGCCTTGTTTTTTTCGCTTCCGGCATGCGCATTCGCCGGCAGCAACGTCGTGAATCTTTCGCATTACGACATGATGCGGCCGGATTTTGCCGCGATGAAACGTGAAGGCATCATCGGCGTGATCCATGAAGCGAGCTATCCGCGGCTTGAGCGCGATGCGAAATATTTGGATCGGCAAATGGGGGCGCTGCAAGCCGGACTACTCTGGGGCGCGTATCACTATGGCGACGCCACTGATCCTGTCCGCCAGGCTGATCATTTTCTAAACGTTGTAGCCAGTGCTTGGGCACAAGCGGGATCGACGGCGCGAAGTCCAGGGGTCTTGCTGGTGCTCGATTTCGAAAAGAATGGTCACTATCCCGGAGGCACGATGCGCGTCGATCAGGCAGTTGCATTCGTTGAGCGAATTCGCGAGCGCACAGGCACATATCCGGGCATTTATTCCGGCGAATACCGTTTGGCGCAGGTGCTGAATAGCCCCAAGGTGACAAATGCGCAGCGAAAGACGCTAACAAATTGCTGGTTATGGGTTGCAAATTATCACAAGGAGCCGCGCGCGACCGCACCCTGGGGATACTGGGCTCTCTGGCAATATTGCGGTGATGGCAGAGGCGCCCAACCGCGCTCCGCTTACCCGATAAGCGTTGCGAATATCAGAAAGGCCGAACGCAACATTTTTCGCGGGAATCAGTCGGACCTGCAAGAGTTCTGGCAACGACGCGCCTGGCAGCCTTCGGGAGGAAGAGCTCGCCGCGAAACTGAGCGGACTGTTGCGGCGGACTAAGGCGCCAACTTTAACGAGCGGTATTTTCCGACGTTCTCTTCTGCGGCTGCGATGCCGACAGTCCTTCTTTTCGAATGCCCCGCTGCGTTGTGAGATAAACCGCGAAGCTGCCGAGCCAATGTCCGCCTTCGTAATGCGCACCAGTGACCGCTGCGAGCCCCGCGCGCTGATGCTCGTCTGCCGCAGCCTGCAGCGCCGCTCTCCGCTGATCATCGCGTGGCAGCGCCGACAGAATTCCTTCCAGCATCCAGGCGCGGCTCAGATTTAACCCGTCCAGATGCGCGAGCTTGGGATCGCTCGGATCTGGCGACACCACCGGTTTCAGCCAGTCGCCGTTTCCTGTCGTCGGGACGTGCGGCATGAAATCATCAAGCCATTTTGCGAATTCCGTTTGCGGCAAAACGCGGCGCATCACGTCCGCTTCACCGAGACACGGCGACAGAAAATCCTCCCCTGAAGGTTCGTAACTGAGCGGACAATCTCTATCAGCGAGGAAGAACTTTCTCGCTGAATCTTCAACGAGCCTGGCAAAAGAATCATTTTTGGTCGAGCGCGAGTAATCCAGCATGAGGCCAAGCCCGAACGCTGTTTGATCATGTTCGCCGATGCGTACCGGATGCGAAAGCTTCGGCAGCCATGTTTTCAATCGCTCGATTGCTGCCTCTTCGAGCGGACGAAGGTTCGCTGACATCTCTCGCGACTGGTCATCGTCCCACTCGCGCAACTCGGCGCATAATTGCAGCAGCCACGCCAATCCATACGGCCGCTCAAAACTGGCGCGGCCTTCTCCACGAAGAT
>Ga0209161_10005503_pt1 | contig 9998 bp, 9 predicted proteins | sample GraSoiAngelo_155_FD_186169 | JGI IMG/M metagenome (GOLD analysis project Ga0209161, IMG submission 186169) | Grasslands soil microbial communities from the Angelo Coastal Reserve, California, USA - 14_1009_13_30cm (SPAdes) (version 2) | ecosystem: Environmental > Terrestrial > Soil > Grasslands ...
CACGCCGCGCAACGCGTTTGTCTCGACGAGCTACCAGATGCTCGCCGCCGGGATCGTGCTGCTCGTGGTTGCATTCGGTCGAGGCGAGCTCGCGCACGTCGATCCCGCGACCTTCTCGATGCGATCGGTGATCGCGTTCGGCTACCTCATCGTGTTCGGCTCGCTGGTCGCGTACAGCGCGTACACCTGGCTCCTGCAGAACGCGTCGGTGTCTCTCGTTTCCACGTACGCGTTCGTCAATCCCGTCGTGGCGGTCGTGCTGGGCGCTGTGATCCTCGCCGAGCCGATCACACCGACGATCCTGATCGGCGCCGCGGTCATCGTCGTCGCGGTGGCGTTCATCGTCTTCCGGCAGAACGCCGCGCGACGTACCGATCGAGTCGCGCCAGCCGCGGAGGCCGCGGACTAACAAAAGAGACGGCTTCGCGGCTCTAGCGAAACTCTCGTGCGTTATACCCAGCGAATGCGCGCTCTCCGTTACGCGATCACCGGGCTGGTCGTCCTGGCGACGGTTTCGGTTCGCGCGGACGCCTGGCCATGGCCAGCCGTCGGCGGGCAGGCCCGGCACAGTTCCGGCGTCGTTCTTCTCGGTCCGATCGACTACGACGCCATCCGTAACGCCCAATCGTTCGAGGGCCCGCTCAGAAGAGCCTGGAGCGACTCGTTCACGCTGGCACAGCTGGAGCCCGACCTATTTGGCTATCCGTGGGCGGACCGGACGGCCGGCGAGCTCGTCGTGTCCGTCGCGGAGGCAAGGGGCGTGGAGATCGTCGAGCCTATGGGTGCGGTCGGGGCTACAGGTTCCGTCGCCGAAGCCCGGCGGGCCATTCACGATCGATCTGCCGCGGCCGGAGGTCACCGTTCGGATCCACTTTGTCCAGCACTCGATCCGGGGACTGCAGTGGGTCATGGACGGCGTGACCGACATGGCGCGCGCCGGCGTCCCGGGCGCCGATCGCATCTACAGCGCGGGTCCGGATTACGAGCACGACCGCGTGATCATCGTGACGGACCGCCTAAATGATCAGCTGCTCGAAGCGATCGCCGCACGCTTCGGTATCTACGTGATCGCCGTCCGTGTGGATCCTGGAGCGACGCCGATGCACCAGCTCTAAGTCGCCAGCCGCCGGAGCTCGACCTCGTTCAGCAGGCGATCGCTCGTCTTCGCGGCGTCGAAGATGCGATCGATCCGCTCGCGCGTCGCCTCGATCCCGTGTGACTCGAGCCAATAGATCACGTTCGACTCGCCGCTCATCGGGCCGACCTCGATCCGCTGCTCGCGCCCGAGCACCGATGCCGGCACCGCGCTGTAGACGCGATCGGCGAGCGCGCGGTCGTTCTTGCGCAGAGCCTTGATCACGGCGGCCGCGTGCACGCCCGTCCCGGTGCGGAACGCATCCGATCCCAGCGCGGGGTAATTGGGCGGGATCGGGATACCGCAATGCTCCGAGACGAGCGCCGTGTATTCGACGAGCGGTCTGAGGTCACGGTCGATGAGCCCCCAAAGCTCGAGGTTGATGAGCAGTTGATCCATCGAGGTGTTGCCGACGCGCTCGCCGATGCCGAGCGCGCAGCCGTGTACCCGGTCGGCAAGCGCGGTCGCGGTGAGCGCGTTGATCGTGCCGAGTCCGCGGTCGTTGTGTCCGTGGAAGTCCACCTTCACATCCCGGCCGCGTACGACCTCGTCCCGGATGAAGGCCAGCAGGTTGCGTACGCCCTCCGGCGTCGCATGGCCGCAGGTATCGGAGACGCAGATGCGCTTCGCGCCGGCCGCGATGGCAGTTTCGTAGAGCCTCGCGAGCGTCTCGGGGTCGGCCCGCGTGGTGTCCTCGGTGACGAACATCACCGGGAGGCCCGCCTTCACCAGGGTTCCCACGCTTGTCTCGACGCTCTCCAGCATCGCGTCGAGCTTCCAATCCTCGGCAAAGCGGCGGATTGGCGACGAGCCGATGAACGTGCAGGCTTCGATCGCCACGCCGGCCTCAGTCGCGGCCTCGATCGCGCCGCGCACGTCATCGGGATGGGTGCGGATGGCACAGTTCGGACGGAGATGCTTCAGCTTCGTCGTTTCCTTCGCGAGCGCGACGATCGCGGCGCGCGCCTGGGGTGAAGCGCCCGGAAGCCCGATGTCCGCGCTGTCGATCTGGAGCTCGTCCATGAGGTGGAGCAGGCGTTTCTTGACCTCGAGCGGTGGGTTGCGCACCGAGGGCCCCTGCAGCCCGTCGCGGAGGGTCTCGTCGTCCAGCTCGACGGCGCGGTAATCCGCGCGCGCCGCGCGGCCATCGCGATTCCAGTCGTAGATCAGCTTGTCGAGCTCGGTCGCCACGCGACGTATGGTGCCTCAGTGACCTCCGCGAAGAGATCCGGTCAGCGAATGACGGGTGCCGTGCGCGCGCCGGTGTAGCCGAGGAAAGCGATGTCCTCGAGCGCGAAGCCGGCGTGGCGCGACATGGTGAATGAATAGGTCGTGGCGACTCCGGCGAACGTGCCTTTTTGCAGACGGTCGCGCATCCGCACGGGATCGAACCCGCCTTCGGCCGCCGTCGCGAGCAACGAGAGGGCGTCATACGCCGTCGCGGCGAGGGATGTCGGCGGGCCCGCGCGATCGGTATACGAGCGCGCGAACACGGCGCGAGCCGGGTTCGCGCTCGCCGTCGCCGCGATCCAGCGCGAGCCGGGCCAGGTCGCCTGGGCCGCGGCCTCGCGCAGGTCGGCGAGGTCGCCTAGGTCGGAAAGATAGGAAAGGTAGAGCGAGGAACCCATGGTGGTCTGACGCGCCGCGTCGGTGTAGGTCTTCGGCGCACCCGCGAAGAAGACGATCGGCGTGACGAGCGGGATCGCGCGCAGGCGCGCGCCGACGTCCGATCCGGTCACTTTGATGATGTTCGCTGTCACGCCTCGGCGCGCGAGTTCCGCGACGAGCGCGGCGCGTTCGGGGATGGCCGTCACCGATTCGTCGCTGACGACCACCGTCGAGCTCAGGACGACCCGTCCTGCGGCGTGGTCGAGGGTTGCGCGCGCGAGCTGCGCCGGCGTCGGCGCGAGCGCGAACGCCCAACCTCCGGCTGTGGCGGGCTCCGCGATCGGGAGGGTGAAGAGGACCGGCACCTGCGCGAGCTGAACCGCGGCGGCGAATGCCTCGTCGTAATCGACAGGAACGCCGATGACGATGGCATCGGCGCGGTCCTCGACCGCCGCACGCCGAAGCTCGAGCACGGTCTTCGACGGGCTGCCGGCCACATCGACGATCCTGAGACGCACACGTGGAGATCCGATGGTGTGCTGGTCGGCCCAGAGCTGCAGCGCATCGCGCTGCGGTGCGCCGCTCGGCGCGCGCGATCCCGAAAGGTCGAGGAGCGCGCTCACGTTGAGCGAGCCGGGATCGCGCGTCGGCGCGGGGGTGGGAGTCGAGGCAAGGTTCGCCGGCGTGCATGCGGAGATCGCCATCACGACCGCGAATAGGAGCGTCCGCCGGTGCATGGCTGCGGGGCTACGCGCGCGTTCCGTCCGGCAGCGGGTGGTCCGCCGAGTACACGTGTGTCGCCGCATCTTCGGGACGCGGGTCGGGCTCGCTCTCGGCCTGGGCGATAGCGCGTTCGATCTCGTCGGCTAAGGCGACGCGGATCTCTTCGAGCTCCTGTTCGGCCACGTCGGCCGACAGTAAGTACTCACGTGCGCGCTTGACCGGATCCCGCGCCCGCCACTCGTCGACCTCTTGCTTGGTCCGATACCGGCTGTCGTCGTCATCCGAGGTGTGCGGCTGATAGCGATAGCACTTGAGCTCGACGAGGCTGGGGCCGGCACCGGCGCGCGCGTGGTCCGCCGCGAGCTTCGTCTTCTCGTAGCTGTCAAGCACGTCCATGCCGTCCGCCACGTGACCGGGCATGGCGTAGGCCGCGGCCTTGTCGGCGATGTCCTTCACCGCGGTCTGCTTTTCATAGCGAGTCGAGATCGCGAGGAGGTTGTTCTCGATCACGAAGACCACTGGAAGCCTATGAACCGCGGCGAAGTTCGCGGCCTCGTGGAAGTCGCCGGGGCTCGTCGACCCATCGCCGCCGAAGACGAACACGATGTTGTCCGTCTCTTTCCGCAGCTTGAGCGCGAGAGCGAGACCCACCGCATGCGGGAACTCCGTCCCGACGAGGACGGAACGCGAGAGGACGCGGTTCTCGGGCGAGCTGAACATGTTGAGCATCGCCCGGCCGGCCGAGTTGGTGTCGGTCGCCTTCGCGAGCACGCTCCGGAACTCACCAAGCACGCTGAACCCGAGAACGAATGCCACGCCCATGTCGCGGTAATACGGGACGGTCCAGTCCTTCCCGCGGCGGATGCACCAGGCCGCGCCGACCTGTGCGGCCTCGTGCCCATCGGTCCCCGCGCCGAACGGCGTGCGGCCCATGCGGTTGAGTTGGAGGATCCGCTCGGAGACCAGCCGCGTCATCAGCATGTAGCGGTACATGCCTTTCACATCGTCGAGCGAGAGCCCGAGAGGCTCGTGACGCGTCGCGCTCCCCTTGCGCGTGGTGACCGCCATCAGGAGCTCATGCTACTTCCGCAGAAGCAGACCGCAGAGGCGTTAGCCGCGAGGACTACCGGTGTCGCGCCAGAAGAAGACCGCGAGGATCATGAGCCACGCGCCGAGGATCATGCGCAGCGGAAGATCCGGCGGCGCCATGGGGATCCCCGTGAACGCATACACGCCGACGAGCACGAAGCACACGACGGCGAGCGCCATCGTCGTCCATCCGAAGGTCCGCGGAAGCACGCCCGTCTCGGCCCACATCTTCCCGATGGTCCACCACCACACGCCTCGTACGAAGAGCGCCGCGGGTATCAGCGCACCGCTCGCGGCGGCTCCCAGACCGAGCGTGACGACGCTCGCGCCGGCGATCGTCCCAAGGACGGCGCCCGAGCGGCGCACCGGTTCGTGCCGCACGTGCAGCGACGCGATCACCGGAAGCAGCAGTCCGTACCCCAGCGCGCCGAGAGCGAAGTACCAGGAGGGATAGAAGCCGGGCGCAAACTCCGGGGCGGCGAGATGCGCGAGCCCCGCGACGAGCGACCAGACCGCGGCCTTTCGCAGGGCCTGCGGCTCGTGCGGGTCCTGATCAATCTCTGGCCTTCGGTCAGAAGACGCGCTCACGGCTGAACGTCTTGCTCGTCGCCGCTGAGCAGCTCCTCGCTCGGCCTGACTATGACTTGCGCTTCCCCTGCTCGTCGTATTCGTAGAAACCCTTGCCGCTCTTCGTTCCTAGTTGGCCAGCGAGGAACATGCGGCGCAGAAGTGGCGGGGCTGCCATGCCCGGGTCCTTGAACTCCTCGAAGAACACGTTCGCCACGTGGTAGTTGATGTCCACGCCGGTGTAGTCGATGAGCTCGAACGGACCCATCGGGTAGCCGAGACCGAGCTTCACCGCCTGATCGATGTCCTCCTTGGTCGCGATGCCGAGCTCGAGCATGCGGATCGCGCCGAGAAGGTAGGGGACCATCAGCCGGTTCACGATGAACCCGGTGCTGTCCTTGCACACCACGCCCGTCTTGCCCAGACGCGTGACGAAATCGCGTAACGTCGTGATGGTCTCGTCGCTGGTCGTCAGCGACTTCACGATCTCGACGAGCTTCATGATCACCGGGGGGTTGAAAAAGTGGAGGCCAGCAAAACGGTCGGGCCGCTTCGTGGCGGCGGCCATCTCGACGATCGTCAGGCTCGAGGTGTTCGAGGCGAAGATCGTCGCCTGCGGGCAGACCGTGTCGAGCTCGCCGAAGACCTCTTTCTTCGGGCCCATCTCCTCGACCACCGCCTCGATGACGAGATCGCGGTCCTTGAAGTCGGCAAGCGCGGTCGTGCCGCGGATCCTGCCGCGTGCGGCCTTCGCATCCGCCTCGGAGACCCGCTGGCTCTTGACCAGCCGCGCGAGCGACCCCTCGACGCGCTGAAAACCCTTGTCCAGGAACGACTGTTCGACCTCGCGAACGAGCGTGTCCAACCCCGCCTGCGCGCAGACCTGCGCGATGCCGGAGCCCATCTGACCGAAGCCGACGACGCCGACACGCTGAATTGTCATGAGCAACCCTCCCCTGGGAAAAGCGCGCACAGCATATGGCGGCAGGCCGACCTAACATTTCGAACGTGCCTTCCCTCACGTCATCGGGCCGTGCCGTGCTGCGCGGACCGGGCGCGACCGAGGTCGCGCTCGTGGTCAACGGCGAGGCCGTGACCGTCCAGGTCGCGCCGCGTCGAACGCTCCTCGACACGCTCCGCGAGACGCTCGCGCTCACCGGCACGAAGAAGGTCTGTGACGAGGGGACGTGCGGCGCATGCACCGTGCTGGTGGACGGTCGCCCGATCTATTCCTGCATGACGCTGGCGATCACGTGCGAGGGAAAGCGCGTCGAGACGATCGAGGGTCTTACCAAGGATGGCGAGCTTCATCCGGTACAGCGCGCGTTCATCGATGCCGATGCGTTCCAGTGCGGCTTCTGCACGCCGGGCCAGATCATGTCGGTCGTCGCCTTGTTGCGCGAGACGCCCGCGCCCACGGAGGATGACGTGCGGCGCGCGGTGGCCGGGAACCTCTGTCGCTGCGGCGCATATCCGAACATCGTCTCCGCGGGCGTGAACGCCGGGAAGCGGAAGCGCTGATGCCGCGGGTCGTCAAGAGCCGCGAGGAGTTCGAGGGCGAGATCTACGAATCGCTCGTCCTCGTCGAGGGCAAGGACCTCCCGGTCCCGCCGACGGGGACGGAATTCGTCGAGATCGCGCACTCGCGCCGGCGCATTGACGGGGCGCAGCGTGTCACGGGCCGTGCCCGATATACACAGGACATCTACCTCCCCGGCATGCTCCATGTGCGGGTGTTGCGCAGCCCCTATCCGCGGGCCCGTGTGCGGCGGATCGACACCAAGAAAGCGGAAGCGCTTCCCGGCGTGCGCGGCGTTCTTCATCGCTTCAACGCGCCGAAGGCCGCCTTCCGCGGCGAGGAGACGATCTTCCGCGAGGAGGTTCGTTTCGTCGGGGACGAGGTCGCGGCGATCGCGGCTGACGACGAGCAGACGGCGGTCGACGCGCTCCGCCTCATTGAGGTCGACTACGAGCTCCTGCCGCACGTCGTCGATCTCGAGGAGGCCATCGGGGACATGGCGCCGCGCCTCGAGACGGATGGCAACGTCGCCGAAGCGGCAACGCATAAGCGCGGCGACGCCAAGCGTGGGCTTAGGGAGGCGGACTTCGTCGTTGACGCGACATACCGCACTTCGACACAGCTGCACAACTCCCTCGAGACGCACGGCGCGGTCGCGACGTGGGACGGAGAGCAGCTCACGGTGTACGAGTCCACGCAACACGTCTTCGGTGTGCGGCAGGGACTCCGCGCCGCGCTGAAGCTGCCCTTCTCCAAGATCCGGGTGCTCTGCGACTACATGGGTGGCGGCTTCGGCTCGAAGGGCGGTGTTGGCAAGTACTCGATCATCGCGTCGCTCTTCACGATGCAACTCGGGCGCCCGGCCCGATGCGTCCTCACTCGCGACGAAGAAAATCTCGCGGCGGGAAACCGCTCGGCCACGCTGCAGCAGCTCCGCGTCGGCGGGAAGGGCGGGCGCATCACGGCGCTCGAACACACCTCGTGGGCCAACGTGGGTCAGGGCAAGTGGGTCGCGAACCCGACCGGTCCGACCAACACGCTTTACGACATCGCGAACCTGTCGTCGAAGTCGTACAAGGTCGTCACCAATGCCGGCTCGCTCTCCGCGTTCCGCGCGCCGGGCTATGTCGAGGGGACGTTCGCGCTGGAGTCGGCGATCGACGAGCTCGCCGACAAGATGGGCGTCGATCCGCTGGTGCTTCGGCGGAAGCATGCCGCGTCGCCGAAGGACCCGATGGTCGGAAAGCGCTATTCCGATAAGCACCTCATCGAGTGCTATCGCATCGGCGCGGCGGAAATAGGCTGGCAACGCCGTCGTTCGGGGGGCATCCGCGGTTCGGCCCCACACCGTCGTCGCGGGATCGGGATGGCCACCCAGATCTGGGGCGGAGGCGGCGGCCCGCCCGCGTACGCGACGGTGCACTTGAATCCCGATGGGACGGTCGTGCTCACGACGGGGACGCAGGACATCGGCACGGGTACACGCACCGTCCTCGCGCAGATCTGCGCGGATGAGCTCGGCGTGGAGCTCGACGACGTGCAGGTCCGGCTCGGTGACACCGACAACCCCTACGGCCCGATCTCCGCGGGATCGCTCACGCTCGCCTCGGTCGGGCCCGCGGTGCGCATCGCGGCAAGTGACGCGCGCGAGCAGCTTCTTGGCGCCGCCGCCGGGGTTCTCGAAACGCCGAAGGCCGAACTGCGCCTGGAGGCTGGCGTCGTGGTGACCAAGGGCGCGCGAACTCCGCTCTCGGAGATCCTCACGAAGGTCGACAACAACACCGTGATCGGAAAGGGAGGCCGCCATCCGAATGACCCCGACCTTTCTCTCCGAACGTTTGGAGCCCATTTCGCTGAGGTCGAGGTCGACATGCGGACCGGCGAGATCACGGTCGAGCACGTCGTCGCGGTCCACGACATCGGCCGCATCGTCAATCCGACGACCGCGCGGTCGCAGGTCGAGGGCGGTGTGCTCCAGGCGCTCGGCTTCGCGCTCAGCGAAGAGCGCTTCGTCGACCGAGCGACGGGCCGGGTCATGAACGGCAACCTCGAAAACTACAAGGTGCCGACGGTCAAGGACGTGCCCGCGAAGATCACCGTGAAGTTCGTCGACCGCCCGGATCGCCGCGCGAACAATCTCGGCATCAAGGGCCTCGGCGAGCCGCCGATCATCCCGACCGCCGCCGCGATCGCGAACGCGGTCGCGAACGCGACCGGCGCGCGCGTTCGGCATGCGCCGCTCACCCGGGGGCGCGTGCTCGAGGCGCTGGCGATCGCGGGAGCGAAGTCTTGAGTTGAACGCTTTTTCCTACGCCCGCCCGCGCGCGCTCGCCGACGCGTTACGGCTCCTGCGGAGCGGTGCCGCGGCGCTCGCCGGTGGGACGGACCTGGTCGGCCTCATGAAGGACGGTCTCACGCGGCCGTCGACGCTTGTCGACCTCACCGGTATCGACGGGCTGCGCGGCTGGTCGCACCCGAAGGGGCGCGGTCTGCGCATCGGCGCGCTCACGCCGCTCGTCGAGCTCGAGACGGATCAGACGCTCGCCAAGACGATGCCGATCCTCGGCGAGGCGCTCCGCGACGCCGCAACCGTGCAGCTCCGCACGATGGGCACGGTCGGCGGAAACCTGTTGCAGCGCAATCGGTGCTGGTACTTCCGCGACGAAGGCACGCCGTGCTGGCTCAAGGGTGGGACCCGCTGCTTCGCCGTCGATGGCGAGAACCGCTATCACGCGATCATCGGCGCCCAAGAGTGCGTGATGGTCTCGCCGTCGGACCTTGTGCCTGCGCTCATCGCGTATGACGCTGAGATCGCCCTCACCAGCTCGCGCGGTCAGCGGAACATGAAACTGATCGATCTCTTCGTGGCACCGCGCGGGCGCGAACGGCGCGAACACTCGCTTCGGCCAGGGGAGCTGATCACTGAAGTCCGCGTGCCCGAGGCAGCCCTCGCGCGGCGCGGCACCTATTTGAAAACGATGGACCGGAAGGCCTGGAGCTTCGCGCTCGTCTCCATCGCCGCAGCGGCGAAAATGGAGCGGGGCGTGGCGCGCGACGTGCGTCTCGTCATGGGCGGCGTCGCGCCGGTGCCGTGGCGCGTGCTCGCCGCGGAGAAGGGGCTCGAGGGAAGCGCGCTCGATGACGCGGCCTGCGCCGACGCCGCCGACCGCCTTCTCTCCGGCGCGACGCCGCTGCGCGACAACGGCTACAAGGTGACGCTCGCTCGGGAGCTGGTACGGCGCGCGCTCCGTTCGCTGGTCGCGTAGCTCTCAGAGTCCTCGCGGGCTCTAGCGCACCACCGCAAAGAGTCGCCACTCGCCCGGCACACCTTTGAGCTGGGCGAAACCGCGTTCCCGA
>Ga0209161_10005505_pt1 | contig 9998 bp, 9 predicted proteins | sample GraSoiAngelo_155_FD_186169 | JGI IMG/M metagenome (GOLD analysis project Ga0209161, IMG submission 186169) | Grasslands soil microbial communities from the Angelo Coastal Reserve, California, USA - 14_1009_13_30cm (SPAdes) (version 2) | ecosystem: Environmental > Terrestrial > Soil > Grasslands ...
ATCGCGCGAGTGACGTAGAGGCCCGCAAAAACAGATACTTGCGTCGGCACCCGCCGCCGGGCGGGGAGGGGGGAGGGCGAATCAGGCAGGCGCGCCCCCGGGGGGCGCAGGCGGGGCATGTCCCGTCCCCCCGCCGAGGCGCATGCTCCGGCGTTTTCGCGCGGGTCTGCCACGGCACGCACGAATGCATGGGGCCCGTACCACGGGCCCCCCGGGCGAAGCGGGGTTGGCAGGGGGTTCGCCGGCCCCCGGCCGCCAGGCGGCCGGGGGCCCGCGCGACCCACGGCTCCGAGGCTGGAGCCGCCTACGCACCCGCGGCCGCGGCGTGTTGCTCCGGCTCGACCGTGGTAAACACCAGACCCGAGGGCCCGGCGTCGACGCGTACCCGGGCGCCGTCGCGGATCTCGCCGGCGACGATCTGCTGCGCGAGACGCGTCTCCACCTCCTGCTGGATGGCGCGGCGAAGCGGGCGGGCCCCGTAGACCGGGTCATAGCCGCGCTCGGCCAGGTGCTGCTTGGCGCGGTCGGTGAAGTCGAGCGTCAGGTGGCGGTCGGCCAGGCGGGCTTCGAGCCGCGCGAGCTGGAGGTCGACGATCTTGCGCACGTCGGCGCGCGACAGCGCGTGGAAGACGACGATGTCGTCGATGCGGTTGAGGAACTCGGGCCGGAAGTGCTCGCGCAGCGCGTCCAGCACCCGCTCGCGCATGGTCTCGTGTGCGCCGGCATAGCCGGTGATCACCTGGCTCCCGATGTTGGAGGTCATGATGACGACCGTGTTCTTGAAGTCGACGGTCCGCCCCTGGCCGTCGGTCAAGCGGCCATCGTCGAGGATCTGGAGGAGCACGTTGAAGACGTCCTGGTGCGCCTTCTCGATCTCGTCGAAGAGGATCACGCTGTAGGGCTTCCGCCGCACGGCCTCGGTCAGCTGTCCGCCCTCCTCGTACCCGACGTAGCCGGGCGGGGCGCCGATCAGGCGCGCGACGGTGTGCTTCTCCATGTACTCGGACATGTCGAGGCGGACGAGCGCCTGCTCGCTGTCGAACAGGAACTCGGCGAGCGCGCGCGCGAGCTCGGTCTTCCCGACGCCCGTGGGGCCGAGGAAGATGAACGAGCCGATCGGCCGGTTCGGGTCCTTGATGCCGGCACGTGCCCGGAGCACGGCGCTGGCAACCGCCTCGACCGCCTCATCCTGACCGACGACGCGGCGGTGGAGGTGCTCGGCCAGGTGGAGGAGCTTCTCGCGCTCGCCCTCGACCAGCTTGGCCACCGGGATCCCCGTCCAGCGCGAGACCACCTCCGCGATGTCCTCCTCGTCGACCTCCTCCTTGAGGAGGCGCTTGCCGCCGCCGTCGTGCTGGCGCCGGAGGGCCGCCTCCTTCTCGGCGAGCTCGCGCTCGAGCTGGACGAGCTTCCCGTACTTCAGCTCCGCCGCCTTGTTCAGGTCGTACTGGCGCTCGGCCTGCTCGATGGCCCGCCTGGTCTCCTCGATCTCGTGCTGGAGGGCACGCAGGCGGACGATGCCCGCCTTCTCCGTCTCCCACTGTGCGCGCAGCCCCTCGGCCGAGCGCCGCAGCTCCTGGAGCTCCTCCTCGAGCCGGGCGAGCCGCTCGCGCGACGCGAGGTCGGTCTCCTTCTTGAGCGCCTCCCGCTCGATCTCGAGCTGCATGATCTTGCGGTCGACCTCGTCGAGCTCCTCGGGCTTGGAGTCGATCTCCGTCCGCAGCCGCGCGGCGGCCTCGTCGATCAGGTCGATCGCCTTGTCGGGGAGGAAGCGGTCGGAGATGTAGCGGTTCGACAGCACGGCCGCGGCCACCAGTGCCCCGTCTTTGATGCGCACGCCGTGGTGGACCTCGTAGCGCTCCCGCAAGCCGCGCAGGATCGAGATCGTGTCCTCGACCGAGGGCTGGTCGACGAGCACGGGCTGGAAGCGACGCTCGAGGGCGGCGTCCTTCTCGATGTGCTTGCGGTACTCGTCGAGCGTGGTGGCGCCGATGCAGTGCAGCTCGCCGCGCGCGAGCATGGGCTTCAGGAGGTTCGAGGCGTCCATCGCCCCCTCGGCCGCGCCCGCGCCCACCACCGTGTGCAGCTCGTCGATGAACAGGATGATGTCGCCGCCGGAGGACTGCACCTCCTTCAGCACCGCCTTCAGGCGCTCCTCGAACTCGCCCCGGAACTTGGCGCCGGCGACGAGCGCGCCCATGTCGAGCGCGATGATGCGCTTGTTCTTGAGGCTCTCGGGGACATCGCCCGAGACGATGCGGCGGGCGAGCCCTTCGACGATCGCGGTCTTGCCGACGCCGGGCTCGCCGATGAGCACGGGGTTGTTCTTGGTGCGCCGCGAGAGCACCTGGATGACGCGCCGGATCTCGTCGTCACGGCCGATCACGGGGTCGAGCTTCCCCTGCGCGGCGAGCCGGGTGAGGTCGCGGCCGTACTTCTCGAGCGCCTGGTAGGTGGCTTCGGGGTCCGGCGACGTGACCCGCTGGCTCCCCCGCACCTGCCGGAGCGCCGCCATCAGGCGCTCGCGGGTGAGCCCGACGGCACGGAGTGGGCTCGCCGGATCGTCGACCACGGCGAGCAGGATGTGCTCGACGCTCACGTACTCGTCCTTGAGCGCCTTCATCTCGTCCTCGGCCCTGGCGAGGACCTGGCTCAGGCGCTGCGTGATGAAGGTCTGGGCGGGCCCGGCCGCCGGACCGCGCACCTGCGGGCGGCGCGCGAGCTCCCGCTCGAGCGCCTCCCGCACGGCGCGGGGGGCCACCCCCGCGGCTTCGAGGAGGGACGACGCGAGGGCGGCCCCGTCCTCGAGGAGGGCGAGCAGCAGGTGCTCGACGTCGATGCCCTGGTGGCTACGGCGCGCGGCGATGCCGCCGGCCTGCTGGAGCGCTTCCTGGACCTTCAGGGTCATCCGGTTGACGTCCACCATCGGGCAGGAAGGTGCGCACGTCGCGCCGTCCGGTCAAGGCGCGGGCGGGTCGGGAGGCGGGGGACGTCAGCGGCTAGTCGGCCGACTGGGCGGTCGCAGGGCCCGTGAGCAGCCGCGGGGCCGCGCCCCGCACGAAGTCCGCGAGGCGCCAGAACAGCAGCACCGCCTCGTCCCAGAGCGTGCGGCTCATCTCCCGGACCGTCGCCGTGACGCTCGGCCGGCTCTCCTTGAGCTTGAGCGACCGGTTGCAGCCGCCCATCTGCAGCGCCAGGTGCGCCGCCACCGTGTCGGACTCGCGCACGGAGAGCTTGTAGTAGGTTCCCGAAGGGCGCCGCTCGGTGCGGATCTCATGGACGATGCCGGCGAGCTTCACCGCTCGCGCCGCCGGAGGGCGGCGCCGGCACGGTCGCTGACGAACACCACAGCCTGGGGCTCCCCTTCCACCGCGTTCCACATGACTCCCTCCCAGATTCGATGTTCGCGTTCGTGCCTCTCTATCTCACTTCCCGCCAGGTCTGCAACAGGAGCAGGGCACAGGAGCGGGGGCAAGACGTGATCCTCGATGCCGCCGGCGACGTCTAAGCTGACGCGACATGAAGAGCCGCAGGATCGCAGGCACCCTCCTCGAGCTCGTGCAGGGGGACATCACGAAGCAGGACACCGACGCGATCGTGAACGCCGCCAACACGACGCTGCTCGGGGGCGGCGGCGTCGACGGCGCGATCCATCGCGCGGGCGGCCCTTCGATCCTCGAGGAGTGCCGGCGCCTCGGAGGGTGTGCGACGGGCGACGCGAAGATCACCGGGGCCGGCCGGCTGCCCGCCCGCCACGTGATCCATGCCGTCGGACCGGTCTACCGCGACGGCCGGCACGGGGAGCCGGACCTGCTGGCGAGCGCCTACCGGCGCAGCCTCGAGGTGGTGCTGGCGTATGGGCTCACGTCGGTCGCGTTCCCCTCGATCTCCACCGGCGCCTATCGCTTCCCGATCGCCGAGGCGGCGGCGATCGCCCTCGGTACGGTGGCGCACGTGGTCGGCGACCGTCCCGGATGGCTGGACCTCGTCCGCTTCGTGCTCTTCTCGGCGCCGGATCTCGCGGTCTACGAGCAGGCGCTCGCGGCGCTGCCCGCCTGAGGCCTCAGGGCTGCTTGCCTCTCCTGCCCTCCCGTGGCACTGCTCGAGGCAGCCGCGCGCGTCGCGGCGAGGAGGAATCCGATGCGGAGGTTGACGACGGTGACACTGGGGATCGTGCTCGCCACGATCCTGCAGACGCGGCCTGCCGGGGCCGCGCACACCCAGGCGGGCGAGGCCGGGCTCGCGCTCGGGGCGGCCGCCGCGAACCTCATCTATCTGCCCGTGAAGACCGTCGTGGCGGTAGGCGGGCTCGGGCTCGGCGCGCTTACCGGACTGCTGACGGGCGGCGACGTGCGGGCGGCCTACGCGCTCTGGGTTCCCACCACGGGCGGCACGTTCCTGCTGACGCCGGCCCACTTCGACGGCACGCGGTCGATCGAATTCTTCGGCAGCGACTACGCCGACCAGCCATCGACGAACGTGCGTGACACCTCGATCGCGTACCGCGCGCGCTACATGTACTGAAGGCCGGCCAGTGCCGTGGCCCACGGCAGGACCGAGAAGGCGGTGTAGAGGACGGCGCTCAAGGCGAGCGCCGGGATGGCGAGCGGGCTCGTCCGGAGCCGCCAGACCACGGCGAGCGCCGCGATCGCCTCGAGCTTGAAGAGGCAGAGAGCAGGGCCGGCGCCGAACTGGGCAAACGCCCACCCGAGCAGCGGGTTCCCTTCGGCGAACCCGGCGCGCAGGCCGGCGAAGGTCGCCGCGCCGTCGATCACCTGAAGCGCGACGTTTGCCAGCACGAGCGCGAGCACGGCGCGCTCACCGCGCGGTACCATGGCGGGCCCCCTCCTGTCCCGCGAGCCCCTTGCACGAGTTGCGCCGGACGGTGGCACATGTGTCGCGCAGCCCCGGACGCGCCGTCTAGCGAGGTTGCCGTGCGGCTCACCGCATCATCTGCGCGGGCGGACATCACGCGCGTCGCGCGGTTCGCGGTCGCACGGGTTCGCCTGGCAGGGTGTTGGGTGACGTGATACACCCGAGCCCTCGACATTCGGAGAGGTGACCGAGTGGTCGAAGGTGCACGCCTGCTAAGCGTGTGTAGGGGTAGTACCCCTACCGAGGGTTCGAATCCCTCCCTCTCCGCTCCTCGTCGAGTCCCCGCGGAAGATCGTCCCGGGCTGCCCGGGTGACGGCCGCTCGAGGGGCGGTCTGGCAAGCGGCTTGCAGAGAGACAACAGTTAGTTTTGCATGCAAGCCGAGCGTACGGCTGGGGCGGATCCCAGCAGCCGTGCGGGATCGTGCAGCCATGCGGCGCATGCGGCCGACCCGCGCACGCGGTGTCTCGCAGGCGCTCAGGCATTCTCTTTGCTGAGTTGCCGCCGCGAATTCTCCGACTACCTGGGCTGCCCGCGGCTCGGGCCGGCAAACGCCTGCTCCGACCCGCGGCGCTCGGATGTCGGCCGCGACGCTGGAGGCAGGGATGCCGTTCTCTCTGACGACAGGCGGGGGCGTGCCGAGCCTCCTCGATCGCCTACTCGGGAGCGAGCCGACGCTCCGTCGCTGGCGGCGGTGGGTCGGCGGGCTGGTGGCCGCCATGGTGGGCGTGCTGGCCGTGGTGGACGGCCGTCTCTGGCCCGGGATCTCGCTCGCCTTCGGCTACTCCGTGCCGATCGCGCTCGGTGCCTACACCTTCGGCATCCGCCTCGGCGTCGAGCTGTCCGTCGTCTGCGTGATCCTGCGCCGCATCTGTGCGGGGCGCGCCTATGGGCCGTGGTGGCTCTATGCCGGCAGCGCACTCATGCTGGCCGAGTACCTCATGCTGGCGGTCGGCACCGGCATGCTCGGCCGGGCGGTCAGGCGGCTCGAGCGCCATGCGCGGGTGTTACGCCGGATGAGCGAGCTGGCGCGCGGGCTCACGGGGCTCGAGAGCGATGCGGCGCTCCGGCGCGCGGTCGAGGCGAGCGTCCGTCTCACCGGGGCCGACGGCGGGTTCGTCGCGATGTCCGCCGACGGGGACTGGCGGACCGACCGCGTCTTCACCGACGGCCGGTGGGAGGCGCAGAGCCTCGTGTGGTGGCCCCGTGCGCTCGGGCCCTGGGAGCCCGGACGCTGGCGCAGCGGGACGAGCCCGTGGAGCCAGGTGGCCCTCCAGCAGCTCGGAGCGCGCGTTCAGATGGCCGCGCCGGTCACCGCCGGTGGGCGCCGCGCTCGGCGCGGCGAAGCTGTTCGCCGCCGCGCGGGACGCGACGCGTGAGAAGGCTCGCGTCCTTGCCCACGTCGCGCACGACCTCGCCGCGCCGCTCCACGTGATCATCGGTACGACCGACCTCCTCGCGCCGCACGTCGAGCAGACGCTCGTCGAGCGGCTCAGGCGGCAGACGCACCTGCTCATGCAGATGACGAGCGACCTGATCGAATTCTCTCGCCTGGACGCTCCCGAGGTCTGGGTCCGGAACGAGCCCGTTCACATCCCCGAGCTCTACCAGTGGGTGCAGGAGCTGGCCGCACCCTTCGTCGGGACCAAAGACGTGCGGGTCGAGGTGGCAGTCGAGCCCGGTGCGGAGTGGGTCCGCAGCGACCCGGAGAAGCTCCGCCAGATCGTCACGAACCTCGCGACCAATGCCGTGAAGTACACTCCGCGTGGCCGCGTCGAGCTGCGCGCGGCCCGCGAGAACGGGCGCGTCATGCTCGCCGTGCGTGACACGGGAATCGGGATCCCCGCCCACGAGCAGGCGCGCATCTTCGAGCCCTTCTACCGCGCCGGCAACGGGACCAACCGCGAGTCCGGGGTGGGGCTCGGTCTCGCCGTCGCGCGGGACCTCGCCCGGATGCTCGGTACCCGCATCGTCGTCGACAGCACCGAGCGCGCGGGCTCGACGTTCTCCCTGGAGCTGCCGGCGCCGGAAGGGGAAGACCGCGGCGGGCCGGATGCCTGACGGCGTGGCGCCGCGCCACCGGGTGCTCGTCGTCGACGACGATCTCGATACGCGGACGATGACCGCCGACGCGCTCGGCGACCGCTACCACGTCGCGACGGCCGCCACGGTTGCCGAGGCCCTCGCCTGCGCCGCGGCCGAGCGCCCGGCCGCGATCGTGGTGGACCTGATGCTCGCGGGCGAAAGCGGCTGGGACCTGATCCGCTCGTTGCGCGAAGACGCTGCGCTCCGCGCCGTGCCGGTCGTCGTCCTCAGTGCCACCCCGGCGACCGAGCCGCCGACGGGCATCGGTCCGTGGGCGGCGTACCTGACCAAACCCTGCCCGATGGGGCGTTTGCGCGAGGTGCTGGCGGCACTCCTTGCGTGATCCGTGCAGGCGTGCGCAGCCCCGCACCCCGGTGGCGGCGAAACGCATCCCGCTCCGAGCGCGTAACGCCAGGGGCGCTCCGGTGTACGAGCCGGGCAAGGAGGTTTCCCGGAGATGAGGAAGCGCATTGCAATGTCCCTGCTCTCGGCGGCGCTGCTGGCCGCACCGGCCCTCGCGGCGGAGTCCACCGCGCCCACCGCTACCCCGAAGGCGGAGGCCCCAAAGGGCAAGCCTGCGGGACAGAAGGTGGCTGCGGCGAAGAAGCGGACGGCTCACCACCGGTACCGCGGGCACACCGCAGCGCCAGGGTCCGCAGCCAAGCCGGCCACCCCCAGTAAGTAGCGGCGAGATCGGGTCGCGGAGGGGTCCCCCCCTCCGCGGCTCACCTCATGCCCTGGGCCGTCCTGACGCGCTCCGCGGCTCGTCCGACGTAGAGACGGAAGCGCCCCGGCGGGCCTTCGACCAGGTACGGCTGCGGATACATCGGGCCGTTCACCCGGCCGATCCAGCGCCTGAGGAGCGTGACCTCGCGGGGACTGGCGGTATCGAGCTCGAGGCATTCCTCCCCGAACCGCACCCGCACACCGCGCCCGGCGGCCGGTTCCCGCGGTGCACCCACTACAGCTCTCGAGCGTGCCATGCGGCGTCTCATAGCAGATAACGTGCCGTCCAGAGACCGCCAGAACCGTTGCTCTTCGGAAAAAGCCGGGCCTGCAGTGTTGCCTGGCGTGGCGGGCGGGCACGGATCCGGTTGACGGTCGTACCGCAAGGGAGCAAGAACGTCCGGAGAGGAGCGGCGGATGGGTCCGGCGGGGTCGCATCCTAGCTTTCCAGGTGCGCTGCGGCGCGTGGGGCGGGGGTTCTGCGCGCGCGGCTGATCCTCGGCGAGTACCGCCAGCTCGAGGAGGCGCTGTGGCGCGAGATCGAGCGGGCGCAGGGGGGCCGCGTCCTTGCGCAGGCCACCGTGATCGCTCCCTCCGGGCGGCTCGTCCGCCACCTCAAGCAGGCCGCCGCACATCGCTTCCCCGAAGGGTTGTTCGGGGTCCGCTTCGCCCATGTCTTCCAGTTTGCGCTCGATCTGGCGGGGGATGCCGGGGGGCGCTTCGTGCCGGACGTCCTTTTTTACGAGCGTCTCCTTCTCCGCTGGCTCGAATCGCCGGGTGAACGTCCGTTCGCAGGGGAAGACGTACGAACGTACGACCTGGCGGGCGCCCTGCACGCGGCGATCCGGGACATGAAGGACGCCGCGGTCCCGTGCGACCCCGAGCTGCTCGTCGACGCGCTTCGCATGGCGACGGGCGATCCCGCGTCGCGCCTGAGCGCGCTCGACCTGCGCAAGTTCGGCGCCCTCCTCGCCGCCTATCGACACTACGCGGAGGAGCGCGCTCAGGCGCGACGCGGGATCGTCGCGGACCGCTCGGACATCTTCCGGGCCGCCGCCGACCGCGCGCGACACGTGGTCGGCCCGCTCCTCGTCTACGGCTTCTACGACATGACGCAGGTGCAGGCCGACCTCGTCACCGAGCTCGCGCGAGCAGTCCCCGTCACGCTCCTCGTGCCTCGGGGTGCCGACCCCGAGACGTGGCGGTTCGGCGACTGGCTCTACACCGCAGTCCCGGCGGACGCTGCCGAGCCGCTTCCCGCGCCCGCACCACCGCCGACACCCGAGGTGCACACGGCGGTCGGCGAACGCGACGAGGTGTGGCTGTGCGCCAAGCACATCCGGCGGCTCCTCGACGAGGGCTGCCGGCCCGAGGAGATCGCCGTCGTGGCGCGCACGCTGGACCCCTACCTGGCCCCGCTCGCGGCGCTCTTCGGCGAGCACCGCATTCCCTGCGACGCGCCGCCCGGCCGCGCGCTCCTCGATCATCCGCTCGCGCAGGCGATCCTCGGGCTCTTTCGCGCGGCGCTCGACGACCTTCCCCGCACTGCGGCGCTCGACGTCGTCGGCCATCCGCTCTTTCGCGGGCCTGCCGACCGCCGTCACTGGGACCTCCTGGCGCGCTCGCTCCGCATCGGACGAGGCGACGACTGGTCGCGCCTCGATGCCTACACCCACCGCGGGTGGCGGATCGCGGTCGGCCGCGAGACCGCTGACGACCGCCGCTCGATCGCCGTTCCGCCCGCGGCCGTCCGTGCGCTGCGCGCGGCGATCCGCCGCGTCCGGCACGCGCTCCCCGCCGCCGATGCCGGCTGGGGCCGCCACGCCACGGCGCACCTCGATGCGCTCCGCCGCTGCTTCCGTCTCGAGGCGCTGCTCGACGAGGAGGTGCAGGTCGCCGAGGCGATCCGGGACGTGCTCGCGACCCTCGCACGCCTCGACGCGCTCGGCGAGACGATCCCGCGTGCAGCGTTCGTCGAGGCCTTCGAGCGGGAGTGCCGGCGCCGGCGGCTCGGCGCGCCGGCGCCGCGCGGTGTGGCCATCGTCGACGCGATGGCCGCGCGCGGCCTGCCGTTCCGCCACGTCTTCCTGCTCGGTCTGAACGCCCGCGTCTTTCCCCGCTTCATCGTCGAGGAGCCGTTCATCAGCGACGCGGTCCGGCGCGAGGTGTTCCGCGTCCTCGGCCACCACCTGCCGGTGCGGCTCGACGCCTACGACGAGGAGCGCCTCCTCTTCCACCTGATGCGCAGCGCGCCCGCCGAGGGGCTCGTCTGCCTCTACCAGCGCGCCGACGCCGACGGGCGCCTGCGCGACC
>Ga0209161_10005510_pt1 | contig 9996 bp, 6 predicted proteins | sample GraSoiAngelo_155_FD_186169 | JGI IMG/M metagenome (GOLD analysis project Ga0209161, IMG submission 186169) | Grasslands soil microbial communities from the Angelo Coastal Reserve, California, USA - 14_1009_13_30cm (SPAdes) (version 2) | ecosystem: Environmental > Terrestrial > Soil > Grasslands ...
GAGGGCTCAGCGACTCGCTCGGGCGGCGGACGGTCGTCCTCCCGGCGCTCGGCCTCCTGGTCGCCTCGATCGCGTTGCTTGCCGCCGTCCGCTCGGCGCTGGCGCTGGCCACGGCGGGGCTCCTCTTCGGCACCGCGCAGGGCTTCGTCTACCCGACGCTGAACGCCTTCACCATCGACCTGGCCGAGCCCGGGCAGCTCGGCCGCACCCAGACGCTCTACAACGGGGCCTTCAACCTGGGCACGACGACCGGCTCGATGGCGCTCGGCCTGGTGGCGCAGGCGCTCGGCCATCGCGTCACGTTCCTGGTCGCGGCCGCGATGGCGGCGACCGCGCTCGTGGTCTTCGCCGTGGGCGCACGCCGGGTCAGTCCCGAGCGCGCGATGTCCGTACCCAGCGCGTGATCTCCGCCACGATGCGCCCGGACTGCTCCTCCGGCGGCAGTGGTCGCTGCGCCGGCGCGGCGGCCACGATTGGCGCAGGGCGGGGCGGCTGCGCTAGACTCCCGCCGCTCGAGTGCCGGCCATGGCGGAGACGACTGCCACCACCGCGCGCCTCGCCGGGGGCGCACCCAGCCCACGCGCCGGCCGCGCCGCGGTGCGGCGGGGCGCCTACTACCTGCTCCTGACCGGCGCGGTCGGGGCGGCGTACCTCGTCGCGGCGGTGCTCTTCAACGTCGTCTTCCAGGCCCGGGTGGTGACCGACTCGCGCGCCTTCCCCGTCATCTTCACGCTCGCCGTCCTCGTCCTCTTCAACCCGATCCGCACGCGGCTTCAGGCCCTGGTCGACCGGGTCTTCTTCCGCACCCGCTACGACGGCGCGCAGGTCCTGGCCGCGGTTGGCGCCGAGCTCGCGGGGACGCTCGAACGGGAGCGGATCGTGGCCCTCGTGTGCGACGCCGTCGACGCGGCGATCCCCAACACCGGGACTCGCCTCCTCCTGGGTGCGCCGGGTGAGCCGGGCGGCCTGAGCGGCATCCCGGGCCCCCTCCTCCCGCAGCTCGAGAGAGGGCAGGTCGTGTCCACTCTCGACTCCGGCGTGCAGGGCGGCCGCGGCGCCCGCGGCGCCGAGCTCGCCGTGCCGCTCGAGGTACGCGGCCAGCTGGCGGGGGTGCTGGCGGTCGGCGCCAAGCGCTCGGGGCTCCTCTACACCGCAGGCGACGTCGAGTTCCTGCGCGCCCTCGCCCACGAGGCCGCGAACGCGCTCGAGAACGCGCGCTCGTACGAGGCGCTGGTGACGCTGAACGCGCGCCTCGAGGAGCGGGTGCGCGAGCGGACCGCGCAGCTCGAGGGCACCAACCGCGAGCTGGCCCAAGCCTACGGCGAGCTCAAGAACGCCGAGGTCCAGCTCGTGCAGTCGGAGAAGATGGCCTCGCTCGGCCGCCTGGTCGCGGGCGTGGCGCACGAGATCAATAACCCGGTGGCGTTCATCTCCAGCAGCGTGGCGCCGCTGCGCCGGCGGCTCGAGACGGCGGCGGCCGATGCGCCGCCCGAGGTCGCGAAGCTGCTCGCCGACGCGCGCGAGATCGTCGCCGTGATGGCGCGCGGCGCGGAGCGCACGGCGGCCATCGTGACAGACCTGCGCAGCTTCTCGCGTCTGGGCGAGGCGACGCGCAAGCGCGTCGACCTGCACGTCGGGCTCGAGGTGAGCCTCCGCCTGCTCGAGCCGCGCTGGCGCGACCGGATCGAGATCCACCGCGACTACGGCACGCTGCCGTCGGTCGAGTGCGACCCCGGGCAGGTGAACCAGGTGTTCATGAACCTGCTCGCCAACGCGTGCGACGCGATCCCCGAGCGCGGCAACGTGTGGATCACGACGCGCGCCGCGGGCGAGCAGGTGCGCGTCACCATTCGCGACGACGGGGTCGGCATGACGCCGGAGATGGCGGGCCGCATCTTCGACCCGTTCTTCACCACCAAGGACGTGGGCGGCGGGACGGGGCTCGGGCTCGCCATCAGCCACGGTGTGGTCGCGGCCCACGGCGGGCGGATCGAGGTGGAGAGCGCGCCGGGCAAGGGGGCCACCTTCCGCGTCTCCCTCCCGCTCGCGGCGCCCGCCGCCTCCCTTGACAGGGCGGCGAGCGGCGCCGGATAGGGGAGCCGGTGGAGGTGGATTACCGCCAGTTCCTGGTGTTGGTGGTGGACGACGAGCCGGACATCCTGCGCGCGTTCGCCTTCAACTACGGCGACGACTTCCAGGTGCTGACCGCCGAGAGCGGCGCGCGCGGACTCGCGCTCCTCGAGACGCACGAGCCGGCCGTCATCGTCGCCGACCAGCGCATGCCGGCGATGAGCGGGACCGACTTCCTCGAGCGCTCGATGGTGCTGCGCCCCGACGCCGTGCGCATCATCCTGACCGGCTACACCGACATCGACGCCATCGTCCAGGCGATCAACAGGAGCCGCATCTACCGCTACGTCACCAAGCCCTGGGAGAGCGAGGAGCTGCGGCTCACGCTCCGCCGCGCGGTCGAGGCCTTCCACCTCGTGCGCGAGAACGGGCGGCTGGTGGAGGAGCTCCGGCGCGCCAACGAGCGGCTCGCGGCCGAGAACGCCTACCTGCGCGAGAGCGAGCGGCCGCAGGAGATCGTGGGCGACAGCGCGGCGATGCACGGCGTGCTCGAGCTCGTCGCCCGGGTCGCCGGCTCGCGCTCGACGGTCCTGATCGAGGGCGAGACCGGCACGGGCAAGGAGCTGGTGGCGCGCGCCATCCACGCCGGCGGGCCGCGGCGCGACCACCTCTTCGTCGCCGTCAACTGCGCCGCGCTCTCGGAGGGGCTGCTCGAGAGCGAGCTCTTCGGCCATCGCCGCGGCGCCTTCACGGGCGCCACCGAGGACCGCAAGGGGCTCTTCGAGGTGGCGAGCGGCGGCACGCTCTTTCTCGACGAGATCTCGGAGACCAGCGCGGGGCTCCAGGCGAAGCTCCTGCGCGTGCTGCAGGAGGGGGAGATTCGCCCGGTGGGCGAGAACCGCGCCCGCATGGTCGATACGCGCGTCATCGTGGCGACCAACCGGAATCTCGAGGACGAGCTGAAGGCCGGCCGCTTCCGCGACGACCTCTACTATCGCCTGCGCGTCTTCCCGATCCGCCTCCCGCCGCTGCGCGAGCGGCGCGAGGACATCCCCGCGCTCGCGCGCCACCTGCTCGGCCGCCTCGCGCGCCAGGTGAAGAAGCCGGTCGCCGAGCCGACCGAGGAGACGCTCGCGCTCCTCGCCCGCTACCCGTTCCCGGGTAACGTGCGCGAGCTGGCCAACGAGCTCGAGCGGGCCGTGCTGCTCGCGGAGCCGGGGGCGCCGATCACCGACGATCTCCTCTCCGAGCGGCTGCAGGAGGCGGCCGGCGACGGGGCGGCGCCGAGCCTGTTCCAGCACCGAGCCAACGCCTTCGAGCGCGAGCAGATCGAGGCCGCACTCGCGCGCGCCAGCGGCGTCAAGACGCACGCCGCCGAGGAGCTCGGCATCACCTACCGGGGGTTGCTCAAGAAGATGAAGCGCCTCGGGATGTGAGCCGCCTCAGGTCCCGGTCCGCGCCAGGGCGACGGGGGCGGCGGGAAGCGTCACCCGGAACGCGCTGCCGCGCCCGGGCGCGCTCTCGACGCTGATCTCGCCCCCGTGCTCCAGCACCATCTGGTGAACGAGGGCCAGGCCGAGGCCGGTGCCCGTCTCCTTGGTGGTGTAGAAGGGGTGGAAGATGTTCTCGAGCTGGTCGGCGGGGATGCCGGGCCCGTCGTCGCGCACCTCGAGCACCACGCTGTCGGCGGGCGCGGGCCGCACCTCGAACCACGCGTGTCCGCCCGGCGCGCTCGTCTCGATCGCGTTCAGGAGCAGGTTCACGGTGATCTGCTTCAGCTGATCGGGGTCGGCCCACACCGGGCGCACGCGGGGGTCGAAGGTCGCCACGACCTCGATCTGGCGCTTGCGCGCCGTCGACTCCATCAGGCGCACGACCGGCTCGAGCGTCGGCCCGAGCTCGACCGGGCGCCGCTCCGCCGTCTTCGACTTCCCGAGCGCGAGCAGGTCGGCGATCAGGTCGGTCACCCGGCGCAGCTCGCCCAGGCTCAGCTCGCGGAAGTTGCTCAGAAACTCGCGGTCGTCGAGCCGCTGCGGGAGGAGGTCGAGGAAGGTCTTCACGGCCACCAGAGGGTTGCGGATCTCGTGCGCGATGCCGGCCGCCAGGATGCCGAGCGAGGAGAGGCGATTGGCGCGCTCGAGCACGATCTCGGAGCGGCGCAGCTGGCGCGAGAGCGAGGCGTTCTCGAGCGCGACGCTGGCGCCGGCGGCGACGGTGGCGAGGAGCTGGAGGTCCTCGGCCGAGAAGATGCGGAAGCTCCGGTTGCGGCCGAGGGCGATGAGGCCGGTCGGCCGGTTCTTGATGCGGAGCGGGATCCCGACCTCCCAGGCGCTGGCGCGGAAGACCGCCGCGCCGGCGGCGTCCATGGCCTCGAACTCGGCAGCGAGGATCGGCTCGCGCAGGGGCTCGAGAGCGCGGACGAGGGGCTCGGGCATGGGCTGGCCGCCCTGCGCCGCCGGGTAGGCGCGCGCGAGCCGCGCGGTGTCCTCGTCGGCCAGGAAGATGTCGCAGCCCTCGACGTCGAGGACGTCCGTCAAGGCGTCCCCCAGCCGCTTCACCAGCTGCTCCCGATCGAGGATGTGGACGAGCGCGGCGGCCAGCTCGCGCAGCTTGCGGCGGTAGTCGTAGTGCTCCGGGAAGAACGCCCGCTGGACGCGGGTCTCGAGGGCAGCCTGGCACGCGGGGATCAGGACCACAGCGATCAGCGCCAGGGCCAGCGCCGCGCACACCATGATCCCGGGCTCGTCCGCCTCCAGCGTCTGCGCCAGGACCCAGGTGCCCGCACCTCCGGGAACGAGCACGAGCCCCGCGGCGAGCGTGAAGCTCACCCCCTTGCGCACGACGTAGTCCACGTCCATGAGCCGGTGCCGCGCGATCGCGTACGCGATGATGCCCATGGTGAAGACGTTCCCGAGGCTGCCGAGGGGATAGATGCTGACTCCGTAGAGGGGGAGGAGGTTGGTCAGGATGAACGGCGTCTGGACGACGGTGGCGAGAAACCAGAACTTCGCCTGCATCCGCTGGCGCGGCGATGTCGGATGGCGGTAGGCGTGCCAGATGCGCTCGAGTCCGAGCGGCATGCACACCGCGATGTGCGCCGTCACGAGGGAGTAGAGCCGCGTGGGCTCGATGTACCAGCCCCATGCGTGCCGGCTCACGCCGTGCACGAGGTCGCCGTGGACGTTGAGCGCCGCGAGCAGGCCGGCGACGGCGTAGGTGAAGACGAGCAGCCCGTTCCAGACGCGCCCCCCGGACCCGGCCTGCACCAGCGCGGCGTGAACGAACGCCGCCGGGGCGAAGCACACGCCGACGCGGAAGAGCTGGCTCCACCACTCGGCGGAGAGGCCGTCCGGGAAGTAGTCGAGCGCGAAGATGTCGAGGTTCCACAGGACCGTGTTGAAGGTCATCCATGCGAAGACACGCAGAGCCCGGTTCCTGACGCCTCCGCGCAGGACGAGCAGGCAGATGATCGCATCGGCGACCGCCGCGACCAGCGGGACCAGCCACGGATGTTGCATGGATACACCGCATTGTCCGGTCTGCCCGGGCGAGTCTCAAGGCGTGGTCGCGCATTACCCTGGAGTTCCGGCCAGCGGTTCGTAGGAACGTGCGTTCACATCGGCCTCGCCGGAAGGATCGCCACGGCGCGGCCCCGGAGGAGGTGAGGCGCGGCACGGCGGTTGCACAAGCGTCCCGCAGGAGGGACGCCATGCAAGACATCCAGAGGGCCACGGCAGGGCGGTCGGAGTTCCAGCCCGCGTCCTTCGCGGACCTGCTTCGGGGCTACCGCTTCCGCGTGTGCACGGACCGGGTCGCTTTCGAGTCCGCGCTCGACGTCCGGCGCCGCATCTACCTGGGGCACTGCGGCTACGACGTCCCGGTGCCGGACGAGTACGATCCTCGCTCCTGGCTCCTGCTCGCCGAGCACGTGGGCTCGGGCGAGGTGGTGGGGACGATGCGCATCACGCCGCGCTCGGCCGGTCCGCTCGAGGCCGAGGAGTACTTCCGACTTCCGCGACACCTGATCACGCCGCGCACGGTCGAGGTGACGCGCTTCGCGATCCTCCCGGAGCACCGCCGGAGCCACGGCGTCATGCCGAGCGTCTCGTTCGGTCTCTTCAAACTGCTCATCAACTTCCTCGACGAGATCGGCGCACGCCAGGCGGTGGTGTGCTCCAAGGAGGAGCGCATCTGGACCTACGAATGGCTCTGCTTCCAGCGCACGGGTCTGGTGGCCGCGTACGCCAAGCTCGCGAACGCGCCGCACGAGCTGCTGGCGGCAGACCTCCGCGACATCCGGCAGCGGCGCGAGCATCCCCTGTGGGAGTTCGTCTTCACCACCAGCCCGGCCGAGATCCTGCTGCCGCCGCCCACGGCCCGGTTCGGCCCCGTTCGTTACCTCGGGGCGCGGCCCGTGTCGTTCGCGGCAACGGAGTGATCGTGCAATGACGCATGAGCAGCTCGTCGACTTCCTGCGCGACCTGCACGCGCGCACGGGCGGAACCGCGGCGGTCCTGAACCTCCTTCGCGCCGGCGAGGTGCGCGGCGGGGCGGAGGTCCTCGTCCTGAGCGAGCTGGTGACCGATCCGCAGATGCGGCTCGACTTCGCCCGGCACGCGATGGACGAGAGCCGGCACGCCTTCCTCCTCCTGCGGCGGATGCAGGAGTTCGGGTTCAACCTGCCGCGAGTGCCCCAGGCGCTCGACCGCCTGGAGACGCTCTCCGAGCGGAGCCGGGCCCGCGACTTCAAGCAGGTCTACGCGGACCGTGGCCCGGCCGGGGACGCGGAGGTGATGGAGTTCATGACCATCGCCCTCATCGCCGAGCACGACGCGGCGACCAAGCTGCGCGCCAACTACGACGCCCTGGCCGGCGATCCCAGGACGCAGGCGGTGGTCGGCGCGATCCTCCAGGACGAGGCGCGGCACATCGCGTATCTGAACACCTGGCTCGAGCGGTTCGAGCAGCGCTTCTCGCGGCGGGCGGTCGTCGCGGCCCGCGAGCGGCTCGAGGCGACCTACGAGGAGCTGCACGGCCTGTACTACGGCGCGCTTCAGGAGTACCTCGAGCGCGCCGCCAACTGATCGGAGGAGACTCCTCATGTCGTCGCGCGCGCTCGAGAGATACGCCCGCTGGGTCGTGAGACATCGCCTCGCGGTGCTCCTCACGGTCCTCCTCGGCACCCTCCTCCTCGCCCGCACTGCCACGCGGCTCCACGTAGAGGTCGATCCCGATCGCCAGCTGCCCCAGGACCATCCGTTCATTCAGGCGCTCAACGACGTGCACCGCATCTTCGGCGACAAGAACCTCGTCGTCGTGGGGCTCTTCCCGCATGACGGCAACGTCTTCACGCCCCACTTCCTCGCGAAGCTGGCCGAGGTGACGGACCGGATCCGCCGCCTCCCCGGCGCCAATCCGGCGCTGGTGCAGAGCCTCGCCGCGCCCACGGTGAAGGACATCCGCGGCACCGAGGAGGGGATGGAGGTCGAGCGCGTCATGGAGACGGCGCCCGCCGACGCGGAGGGCGCCGCCGAGGTGCGGCGCCGCGCCTTCGCGACCGACGCCTACGTCGGCACGCTGGTCGCGGCCGACGGCTCGGCGGCGGCCGTGCAGGCGAGCTTCGAGCTCACCCCCGAGACGCCCGGCTACCGCCACCTCCACATGGCGGTGCTCGGGGCGCTCGAGGCGGCCGCCGACGGCACCTTCGACTATCGCCTCTCCGGCCCGGTCGTCTTCCTCTCGCAGCTCTCCGCCTACGCGGCGCGCATGGTCCTCTACTTCCCGCTCGCGCTCCTCGTGATCGGCCTCGTCCACTACGAGGCCTTCCGCACCCTGCAGGCGCTCTTCCTCCCGCTCTTGACCGCGCTCCTCTCCGTGCTCCGGGCGGTCGGGCTCATGGGGCTGCTCGGCGTGCCGCTCGATCCCTTCAACACCACGACGCCGATCCTGATCCTCGCCGTCGCCGCCGGGCACGCGGTGCAGGTGCTCAAGCGCTTCTACGAGGAGTTCGACCGCACGCACGACGTCGAGGCGGCGATCACCGAGTCGCTCGCACGAGTGGGGCCGGTGATGATCGCCGCGGGCACGATCGCGGCGCTCTCGTTCTGCTCGCTCGTCACCTTCCGCACGGCGAGCATCCGCACCTTCGGGCTCTTCACCGGCTTCGGTATCCTCTCCGCGCTGGCGATCGAGCTGACCATCATCCCGGCCGTGCGGGCGATGCTGCCCACCCCCCGCCGGCGCGAGCGCGAGCGCGAGGCGGCGGCGCATCCCTGGCTCGACGCCTTCCTCGGGGCCTCGGCACGCGCGGCCAGCGGCCGTGGTGCGCGGCGCGTGTTCGCCGGCGCGGGTGTGCTGGTCGCGGCGTGCGCCCTCCTCGCCACCCGCATCCAGATCGACATGAGCAGCAAGCGCGAGTTCTCGGCGCGCGAGCCGGTGCGGCAGGATGACGCCGCCATCAACGCCGAGTTCGCCGGCACGAACACGCTCATCGTGCTGGTCGAGGGGAACGCGGAAGGCGCGCTCGAAGAGCCGGCGGTGATGCGCGCCATCTACCGCCTCGAGCGGAACCTCGAGGCCGAGCCGGGCGTCGGCAAGGCGCTCTCCTACGTCGACTTCGTGCGCAAGATGCACCTCGCCATGAACGCCGACCGGCCCGACCTGGGCGAGCTGCCCGCGACGCGCGCGCTCACCGCGCAGTATCTCTTCCTCTACACGCTCGCGGGCGGCGCCGATGACTTCGACACGCTGCTCGACTCGCCGCACCGGGTGGCCAAGGTCCGTCTCCTGGTGCACGAGGACAGCACGCGCTACGGCGAGCGGCTGATCGCGCTGGCGCAGGACCAGGTCGCGAAGACGTTCCCGCCCGGCTACCGGGTGCGCTACAGCGGCTCGCTCGCCTCGACCGCCGCCGCCACCGAGGTCATGGTGCACGGGAAGGTGCGCAACATCGCGCAGATCGCCCTCATCACGATCGCGATCGCGGCGCTCCTCCTGCGCTCGGTGGTGGGCGGGCTGCTGGTCGCCCTGCCGCTCGCGCTCACGGTGGCCGTCAACTTCGGGGTCATGGGGCTGCTCGGCATCCCGCTCGACAACGTCACCTCGGCCATCTCCGCGATGGCGGTCGGCATCGGCGCCGACTACGCCATCTATTTCCTCTTCCGCGTGCGCGAGGAGCTGGCGCACGGCGGCACGCTCGAGGACGCGCTCGGCCGCGCCCTCATGACGTCGGGGAAGGCCGTGCTCTTCGTCTCCTCGGCGATCGCCTTCGGCTACGCGACGCTCTGCCTGTCGGGCTTCGCGTTCCACGTCCAGCTCGGCTCGCTGGTCGCCCTCGCCATGCTCGTTTCGTCGGGGAGCGCCCTCGTCCTCCTCCCCGCGGTCGTCGCGCGCTTCCGGCCTGCGTTCCTGTGGGGTGGCTTCGTCGTTGAGGGCCGGAAGCGCGCGATCGAGGGCGCGACGGCGGCGGCGTGAGGGGTCACGAACCCTCCCGGCAGCACTGGAGCTGCGGCCCGGCGACCGTCCCGATGCGCCCGTCCTCGGCGAGCACGGTGACACGCGTGAGGGAGCAACCGTAGGCGATCTGCACGTGGTACCGCCGCTCGCCGCGCTGGCGGAGGTCGGCGGTCGTGGTGCCGGCGTGCGCGCGGACCGCGTCGCAGTCGAGGCTCTCGTAGACGAGCCGGGCGACGTCCTGGGCGTCGGCCGAGAACATCCGCGGCTCCTCGCGCTGGAGCGCGAAGAAGACCCACACGACGAGGATGGTGGCGGCCAGGGGCACGGCCGTGAGGGCGCGGCCGAGGAACGGCCGCCGCGCCCGCACGGTACGCCACCACGGCGCGGTGAAGTAAACGGCGTTCAGCGTGTTGAAGGCGCCGCGGCCGAGGAAGACGAGCGCGAACAGCCCCACCTTCTCGTCCTCCCCCC
>Ga0209161_10005511_pt1 | contig 9995 bp, 8 predicted proteins | sample GraSoiAngelo_155_FD_186169 | JGI IMG/M metagenome (GOLD analysis project Ga0209161, IMG submission 186169) | Grasslands soil microbial communities from the Angelo Coastal Reserve, California, USA - 14_1009_13_30cm (SPAdes) (version 2) | ecosystem: Environmental > Terrestrial > Soil > Grasslands ...
ACCATGCTGGTGATCACTCGCAAGCCGAAGGTCCTCTTCGAAGGCGCCTATGTCGCCGCCCCAATCTGGAAACAGGTCGCCAGCGCCCTGATCACCCAGTGGCAGATCGCGCCGTGATCCGGCCAGCGACAATAAGGGGACTGTGGCGATGTCGGTAAAGGACGTGGTGCAGGCGACGCGCGGCCGGCTCCTCCGCGGTTCGCCGGACGTTTCGCTGAGCGCGTTGTTCACCGATTCGCGCGAGGTGAAGCCAGGCGGCCTCTTCGTCGCCCTGCGCGGCGAGCAGCACGACGGCCATGGTTTCATTCCGCAGGCGATCGATCGCGGGGCCGCCGGCATCCTGTGTGAGCAGCCACCGCAGGCAATGGACGACGCCGCGGTCATCGTGGTCGAGGACACGCGGCAAGCCCTCTTCGACATCACCGCCGATCGCCTGCGCCGCCGGGCGCTGCCGATTGTGGCGATCACCGGCAGCGCCGGAAAAACGACGACCAAGGACCTGATCGCTCACGTGCTCGGGCGCCGGCTGCGCGTGCACAAGAGCGAGGGCAACCTCAATACCTATACCGGGATCCCGATGACGATTTTTCAGATGGACCCGCGCGATCGAGCCCTGGTGGTCGAGTACGCGATGTCCCGGGCAGGGGAAATCCGCGAGCTGACCCTGGCGGCCCCGCCGACGATCGGGGTCGTGCTCAACGTGGGACTGGCCCACGTCGGATTCCTGGGCTCGATCGACGCGGTTGCCGCCGCCAAGCGCGAGCTGGTCGAGGGCCTAGCGCCCGGCGGGTTGGCGGTGCTCAATGCCGACGATCCGAGGGTGCGGGCGATGTCGGCGGTGGCGCGTCGTTTCACGCAGTACGGGCTGGCGAGCGACGCCAGCGTGCGCGCCGAGCGGATCCGGCTACACGGCCTCGAAGGCAGCACCTTCACGCTGGCCACGCCGCGCGGCAAGGCCGAGGTCTATCTCCGCCTTCCCGGCGAGCACAGCATCTCGAATGCGCTGGCGGCGGCGGCCGTCGCGCTTGAATTCGAGTTCGACGGGCCCGCCATCGCATCGGCCCTCCACGGCTTCACGCCGCCCGCCCGGCGAATGAACATCGTCAGCGGGCGCAACGGCGCCACGGTGATCGACGATTCCTACAACGCCAGTCCTGGTTCGATGCAGGCCGCGCTCCACGTTCTCGAGCTGGCGCCGAAAGGTTCGCTCAAGGTGGCGGTCCTCGGCGACATGCTGGAGTTGGGCGACCATGCCGCGCGCGCGCACGACGAGATCGGATCGTTGGCGGGGAAAACCGCCGACGTCGTGATCGCGGTGGGGGAGTACGCCCCTCGGGTTGTGGAGTCCGCGCGTCGTGCCGGTCTGGCCAAGGAGCGGGCGTATGTTGTCGAGGGGGCCGACCAGGTAGTGGCGGCGCTGGCGCCGCTGCTGACTCCGCAGACGCAGGTGCTGGTCAAAGGCTCCCGCGGCATGCGGCTGGAGCGGGTGGTCGAGCAAATTCGCGAGGGCTCATGACGCCCTTCATCGTTTTCGTCGCGGCCCTCATCGTCAGCGCACTCGTGTTCCCGGCCGCGATTGGCCGGCTGGCACGCGCCCGGATGGGCCAGCAGATCCGCGAGGAGGGTCCGGCCGCTCACCACGCCAAGGCGGGAACCCCGACGGCGGGTGGGCTCGTGTTCCTGATCGTGGCCCTGCTCCTCTATCTGGTCGCCGACCGGTCAATCGCCGGTGGCTTTGTGGTGATTGCACTCGCACTGGGCGGAGCGCTCGGCTTCGTCGACGACTACGCGGCGATTCGCGGCGGGCGTAATCTGGGGCTCCAGGCGCGCTACAAGATCGTCATCCAACTCGCGAGTGGCGCGCTGCTCGGCGTCCTCGCGCTGCGTTGGGGTCTGACCTCGCAGCTGGTTCCCTTCGACGGCCGGCATGCGATCGGCGCTTGGATGATCCTGGTGAGTGCCCTTGCGGTTGCCGCCGGATCCAATGCCTTCAACCTGACGGACGGCAGCGACGGCCTGGCCGCCGGAGCGGGTGCCATCAGCTTCGGCGCCCTCGCTTTGGTCGCGGTCCTGCAGCATCACCCGAGCGCCGGGCTGGTGCCGGCGATCCTGGCGGGTTGTCTTTGCGGCTTCCTCTTCTACAACTTCTTTCCCGCGCGCATCTTCATGGGTGACACCGGCAGCCTCGCGCTGGGGACGGCGATGGTGGCAGCCGCCATCACCACCGGCTTTCTCTGGTATCTCCCGCTGCTCGCGCTGGTCTTCGTCGTCGAGACCGTCTCGGTGATCGCCCAGGTGGCGAGTTTCAAGATGACCGGGAAGCGCATCATCCGGATGTCGCCGCTCCACAACCATTTCATCGTCTCCGGATGGCGCGAGATGCCAATCGCCCTTTATTTCTGGGCCGGCTCGCTCATTGCCGCCGCGCTGGCGTTGGCGCTGGCGCGGCCGGGACACACGGCGTGATCGACACGAGCGGCCGCCACGCCCTCGTCGTCGGCTACGGGCGCAGCGGCCGCGCGGCGGCATCCTTCATCACCCAACGAGGCGGATCCGTGCGCGTCGTCGACCGGGCCGACACGCCAGAGCTTCGGGCCGAGCTGGCCAAGGCCGGGATCCCCGCCCGGCTCGGCGGCTACGGCACGGAAGACCTGAACGGTACCGACCTTCTGGTCGTCAGCCCCGGGGTCGCCTGGGACGAGCCGCTGCTCGAGAGCGCGCGACAGCGCGGCATCGAGGTAACGAGCGAGATCGACCTGTTCTTCCGGGCCTGCCGCAGCCGCATCGCGGGCATCACCGGGACCAATGGCAAGACGACGACCACGGCGCTGACCACCGAGGTGCTGCGGGCCGGTGGCCTGCGCGTCATGCGGGGCGGCAATATCGGTGAGCCGGTGCTCGACCGCATCGACCAGCTGCAACCTGACGATTGGGTCGTGCTGGAGTTGAGCAGCTTTCAACTGGAATCGATTGCGAAGCCTCGCCTGCACATCGGGGTGGTGCTGAACGTGACCCCCGACCATCTGGATCGACACAAGTCCTTCGAACGCTATCGGGATATCAAGGCGCGGGCGGTTCGCTTCATGCAGGAGGACGACCACGCGGTGCTGAACCTCGATGACTCCGCCTGCGCCGCCATGCGGTCGCAGACCCACGGGCAGGTCATCGGCTTTGGGATAAACCAGCCGGTCGATCGAGGGGTCATGGTTAGCGATGACTGGGTCACGATCGCGGAGGCGGGCGACCGGCGGCGTGTGCTGCGCGCCACCGACGTGCCGCTCCCCGGCGAGCACAACCTCAGTAACGTGATGGCCGCCATCGGCGCCGGTCACGCCGCCGGCGTCGACGTCGAGCGGATGGCCGAGGCAGTCCGGAAATTCAAGGCGGTCGAGCACCGGCTCGAACCGATCGGCACCTTCAACGGCGTTCGCTGGTACAACGACTCCAAAGCCACCAACCCCGATTCGACCTACAAAGCTCTGGCGGCGTTCAGCGAGCCGATCGTTTTGATCGCCGGCGGCCGCAGTAAGGGGATCGACATCGAGCCGCTGGCGCAGGCGATTGCGCAGCGGGTGGTGGCGCTTGTGGCGATGGGGGAGACCGGCGAGGAACTGGCTCGTCGCACCCGCGAGGCCGGCCTGGCGCGCGTCGAGCGCGCCAACGACCTTGCGGATGCGGTGCGCAAGGCAGCGGCGCTGGCGCCGCCGGGATCGGTGGTCCTGCTGTCGCCCGCCTTCACCAGCTACGACATGTTCCGCGATTACGAGGACCGCGGGCGACGCTTCAAGGCAACCGTCCTTAAGGAGCTGCGTTGAGGGCGAGGGCCGCATTGGAGCTTCCGGCCGCGTCGCGCACGCTGGCCTCGAGCCGGCTCTGGCGTCGCGGTGACCGGGCTCTGCTGCTCGCGGTCGGGGCGCTGACCGCCTTCGGGCTGGTCATGGTCTTCTCCGCGTCTGAGGTGCAGGGCTGGTTGTGGTTCCACAATGCCGCCTACTACTTCGAGCACCAGCTGATGTGGCTGGCGCTGGGCGTCATCCTGCTTGTTGCCGGGGCCAACCTCGACTATCACCGCCTACGTCCGCTCGCCATGCCGCTTGGCCTGGTGACGGTGGTCCTCATGGTGCTGGTGCTGCTGCCGCACTTTGGCGTCGAAGTCAACGGTGCCCGGCGCTGGCTGCGACTCGGACCGCTGCAGATGCAGCCCGCCGAGCTGGCGAAGATCGCGGCCATCGTCTTCATGGCGCTCTGGTTGGAGCGTCACCGCGATCGGCTGTCGTCATTGGAAAACGGCGTCGTGCCCTTTCTCGCGCTGCTCGGATTTACGGTCCTGCTGGTCATCCTGGAGCGCGACCTCGGCACCACTCTGATCGTCGCCGGCATTCTGCTCGCTCAGTTCCTGGTGGCCGGTGGGCGCAAGCGCCACGTGCTCCTGCTGGCGCTGATCATGGCGCTTTGTGTCTACCTCTTCATTCGGATGGAGCCCTACCGATTGCATCGCATCCTGGCTTTCGTCGATCCCTGGTCGGATCCGCTCAACACCGCCTTCCAAGCGATCCAGTCGGTGGTGGCGCTGGGTTCGGGCGGCTTCGCCGGCCTTGGCCTGGGTCACAGTATTCAGAAGTACCAGTGGCTGCCCTTTGCCCACACCGACTTCATCTTCGCCATCGTCGGCGAGGAGACCGGACTGCTCGGCACCAGCGCCGTGCTCGGCCTGTTTGGACTCTTTGCCTATCGCGGCTACCGCGTCGCGCTGAAAGCCCCGGATGCCTTCGGGTCGCTGCTCGCCTGCGGCGTCACGACCTGGATCGCGTTGCAAGCCCTGATCAACATCGCCGCCGTCACCGTCACCTTGCCCACCACCGGCATCCCGTTGCCCTTCATCAGCTATGGTGGCTCATCGCTGGCGATCACGCTGCTGGCGGTCGGCATACTGATGAACGTTTCGACCCAGAGCGAGAAGGTGGGATGGATCCGGCATGCGAGTATTGATCTCGGGCGGCGGAACGGGCGGACACTTGTTCCCGGCGATCGCCGTCGCGCAGGCGCTGTCGCGGAACGCACCTGACACCCAGATCCTTTATGTCGGGCGGCGGGGTGGCATGGAGGAGCAGGTCGTGCCGCGCTATGGCATCCCGCTGCAAACGATCGTCGCCGCCAAGCTCGACATGGAGAAGCTCTGGCGCAACTGGTCGTTTCCCCTTGTTGCTCCGCAGGCGCTCCTGCAGTCGGCGCGCATTGTGCGCCGGTTCCGTCCCGACGTCGTGCTGGGTACCGGCGGCTACGTCAGCGCGCCGGTCGTCCTCGCCTCCGCCATGGCCCGTGTGCCGGTGGTGCTCCAGGAACAGAACGCCATGCCTGGGCGAGCGACCCGGCTCCTCTCTTATGTGGCCAGGGTCGTGGCCACCGCCTACCCGGAGTCGGCCCCCCACCTCCACGCCAAGGCGGTCGTGACGGGGACGCCGGTCCGCAGCGAATTCTGGAAGCGGCGTGGGGACTTCCCGACGCGCCCGCAGCGGCTCCTGATTCTGGGTGGGAGCCAGGGCGCGCACCGCATCAACGAGGCGGTGGCCACCGCCGTGCCGGAGCTCACCGGCCGGTTGGGGTTGGACGTCTGGCATCAAACCGGCGAGCGCGATCTTCGCTGGTTGGAGAGCCTGGGGTCGTCGTCGGGTGGACGCTACCATCCGTTCGCGTTTGCCGACGACCTGGCCGAGAAGGTGTATGCGGCCGACCTGGTCCTCAGTCGTGCGGGCGCCGGCAGCATCAGCGAGGTCAGCGCAGCGGGCATTCCCATGCTGCTTGTCCCCGGTCCTTTTGCCGGTGGTCATCAGCGGCTCAACGCTGAACCCTTCGAACGCGCGGGCGCGGCGCGGGTAATCGCGAACGAGGAGTGTGACGGCCCGCGCCTTACCCGGGAAATCGCCGGCATCGCCGACGATCCCGCCGGGTATAGCAAGATGGTGATCGCCATGCGCGGGTTGGGTCGACCGCGAGCTGCCGAGGAGGTGGCGGACTTGCTCCAAGCCGCCGCCAGTTCCTGATGCGCATCCATTTCATCGGTATCTGCGGCTATGCCGTATCGGGGCTGGCGGTAGTCGCCAAGCAATTGGGTAACGACGTCACCGGCTCGGATGAGGACGCCTACCCGCCCACGACGGACATCCTGACGAGGGCCGGCATCAAATGGGTGGATGGCCATGCCACCGCCAACCTCACGCGCTGGGGGAAGCCTGACCTTGTCGTGCAGGGCAACCAGGTGCGCGAGGGCAATCCCGAAACCGAGGCGGCACGCCGACATCACATCCGCCTGCTCAGCGAGGCGGAATACTGGGGCGAGCTGACGGCGGATCGATACCGAATCGTGGTCGCGGGCTCGGCGGGCAAGACGACCACGGCCAGCCTGATCGCATGGATCCTGCGGTCGGCGGGCCGCAACCCCGGGTTTCGCCTGGGGATGGCGGTCAAGGACCTCGGCTCGGCGGCCGCCTGGGGCAGCGGCCGAGAATTCGTCTTCGAAGGCGATGAATACACCTCGGCCGTGTTCGATCCTCGGCCCAAGTTCCTGCACTTCTCTGCGCAGCTGGCGGTGCTGACCAACATCGACTGGGACCATCCCGACGTCTTTCCGGACCCGGTGGCCTACGAGGCGGTGTTCCGTCAGTTCCTCGAGGACCTCGGGCAGGAAGATCGCTTGATTGCCAACGCCGATGATCCAACGGTGCGGCGCCTCCTCAATCGGACGCGGGCCAACGTGGAGACCTATGGGCTTCGGGGTGGCGCTGACTGGCAGGGACGTGACGTCCAGATCGACGGCGACGGGATGCGGTTCACCGCGTGGCACCAGGGCAAAGTGCTCGCTGTCGTCAGCACGCGACTTCCGGGAGAGCACAATGCGACCAACGCGCTCGCGGCGCTGGCCGCCAGCGTGCGGCTTGGGGTGCCGGTGCCGGTCGCGGTGGATGCCATCGGACGCTTCCAGGGCGTCTCCCGCCGCTTCGAGATCCGCGGCCAGGTGCGCGGCGTCACCCTCGTCGACGATTACGCGCACCACCCGGCGAAAGTCCGCGCCACACTGCAGGCGGCGCAGGAACGATTTCATCCCGGCAGGGTGCTGGCCTGCTTCGTTCCGCACACCTACTCGCGGACCCTGGCCCTGATGGATGGGTACGCCGACGCCTTTCAGGGCTGCGCCCTCGTCGTCATCGGTCCGATCGAGCCCGCCCGCGAGCGGCACCTCGCGCACACCGTCACCGCGCAGGACCTGGCGAACCGCATCCGGGGTGTCGGTGACGTCGTAACCGTCGATTCGGCGCGCTCCGCGGCCTACAAGCTGGCCTCGGCCGCGCGTCCGGGCGATGTCATCGTCTTCATGTCGGTGCGCGGCTTCGACGATGCCGTCGGCAAGACCGCCGAGGTGCTGGAGCGCTCACCGGTTGCGTGACGCGTGGCTTACCTCGTATCCCGGGGTTCGGGAGCATGAGCCGCTGCAACCGTACAGCTGGTATGGCATCGGCGGCCGCGCGCGGTATTTCCTGGAGCTGGCCGACGACGCGGCCTTGCCCGAGCTGGTCGGGCGGCTGAATCGCGACCAGGTCCCGTACCTCGTCATCGGTGCGGCCACCAACACGCTGTTCGCCGGCGACGAACTGCCTGGGCTCACGATCAAGTTGAGCACCGCACGCATTTCGATCAATGGCGATGCCGTGTCCGTGTCCGCGGGGACCCTGATGCCCAAGCTGGCGGCGGAGACGGCCAGGGCAGGCCGGACTGGCCTGGAGTTTGGCGCGGGCGTCCCGGGCACCCTCGGCGGTTCGGTGTTTGGCAACGCAGGCGCCTTCGGCGGCGAGGTCAAGGACCGGCTGCTGCGCGCGGAGGTGGTCGACCCACAGGGCAAGCGCCAGGTGATGACGTTGGCGGAGTGCGCCTTCGGCTATCGCGATTCGGTCTTCAAACGATCGCGCGACCGATGGGTGATCACCTCGGCGACGTTTGCGACGACCAGCGAACCGCCGGCAGCGGTGCGAAAGCGGCTGCTGGAAGTGCAGAAGCATCGGCGCGCGACCCAACCGATCGAGCAGCGCAGCTTGGGCAGCACCTTCAAGAACCCACCGGGCGATTCCGCGGGCCGCTTGATCGACGCCTGCGGCCTCAAAGGCCTACAAGTCGGCGGCGCGCAGGTCTCGCCGAAACACGCGAATTTCATCGTCAACCTGGGCGGGGCGAGCGCCGATGACGTGCTAGCCTTAGTGGCCGAGATGCGGGATCGCGTCCAAGAACGGTTCGGCATCGAGCTAGAACCGGAGATCCGCGTCATCGGCCGGGCTAAGCAAGCGTGAAGCGGCTGCGGGTCGGGGTCCTGTTCGGGGGACGGTCCACCGAACACGAGGTCTCCATCCTCTCCGCCCAGTCGATCATCGCCGCCATGGATCCGCAACGCTTCGAGGCGGTGCCACTTTACATCGACCGAGAAGGCCGCTGGCTCACCGGGGCCTCGCTCAAGCGGCTCGTCAGCAACGCCGCGGCGCGCAAGTATGTCTACCTGCCACCCGACCCAACGCAACACTCCCTGGTTCCGGCGCAAGACGGGGAACCTCCCTCCCCCCTTGCGGGGGAGGGTCGGGGTGGGGGCTTTCTCCCACTCGATGTCGTCTTCCCGGTCTTTCACGGGCTCAATGGTGAGGACGGCACGATCCAGGGGGTGCTCGAGCTGGCCAACCTGCCGTATGTGGGCGCCGGCGTGCTCGGATCCGCGCTCGGCCTCGACAAGATCTACATGAAGCGCGCCTTTGCCGCCGCCGGCCTACCGGTCGTGGACTACCTGCCGGTCACGCGCCGCCAGTATGAGCGCGACCCGGACGCGTTCATCGCACGCGTCGAAGAGGGACTCGGATACCCGTGCTTCACGAAGTTCGCGAACTCGGGCTCGAGCGTCGGGACCACCAAGGCGCACAACCGGGCCGAGCTGGTCGAGGGGCTTCGCCTCGCCAGCACCTTTGATCGCAAATTATTGGTGGAGCGAGCCGTCGATGCTCGCGAACTCGAGATCAGCGTCCTCGGCAATGACGAGCCGGAAGCGTCGGTGGTGGGCGAGGTGGTGCCGGCGCACGAGTTCTACGACTACGAGGCGAAATATCTCGACGAGGGGTCGAGGCTGCTGATCCCGGCACCCGTCGACGATGCGGTCGCCCAGGAAGCTCGCCGCATGGCAGTGCGCGCCTTCCAGGCGGTCGACGCGGCCGGCATGGCCCGGGTGGACTTCTTCCTGGAGCGCACCAGTGGCCGGCTCCTGTTGAACGAGCTCAACACCATTCCCGGTTTTACCCGGATCAGCATGTATCCCAAGCTCTGGGAAGCCTCGGGTCTGCCCTATCCCAAGCTGATCGAGCGCCTGGTCGAGCTCGCCATCGAACGATTCAACGACCGGCAGCGCTCGCAAACGGCGATCGATAGCCGCCTGCTTCCGCCGGAGGCCGGTGAATGACGGTCAGCAGCATCGAGAAGCGGCGGCGGCGGCCGGCCCCAGCGCCGGCCAAGCCCACCACCTCGTCGCGCGGCTGGATTTGGGCGGTGGCACAGATCGCGATCCTCGGCGCCGAAATCTTTGCCGCGCTTTTCCTGCTGGCACAGCCGGCCTTTCGACCGCGCCAGGTGCAGATCGTCGGGGCGACCCATCTCACCTCGGCTCAAATCATCGCCGCCCTGGCGCTTCCGCCCGACCGCAACATCTTCTTTCTCAACCACGGCGAGCTCGAGCAGCGCCTGACGGCGATACCGTGGGTCCGATCGGCCACTGTCAGCCTGGCCCTGCCCGATCGCGTCACGGCCAACCTCACCGAATGGAAGCCGTCGGCCGTCCTACAGGTGGGGGAGGCAACCTACGCCATGAATGATCTCGGTCAAGTCCTCGACCCGACGGCGGAGGCCGGCGGATTGATGGTGATCAACCGACCGGACTTCGGCCCGGTGGCTTACGGCCAGCGCGCGGTCGACCGCGA
>Ga0209161_10005512_pt1 | contig 9995 bp, 4 predicted proteins | sample GraSoiAngelo_155_FD_186169 | JGI IMG/M metagenome (GOLD analysis project Ga0209161, IMG submission 186169) | Grasslands soil microbial communities from the Angelo Coastal Reserve, California, USA - 14_1009_13_30cm (SPAdes) (version 2) | ecosystem: Environmental > Terrestrial > Soil > Grasslands ...
AAGGCTAAGATAACGCCCCGCCGCGCTCTCCGTTGCCGTCGGCCGCTCCAGCGGTATCTTTGATTCTCCCTCCTGCGGAGATGGCCCACCCCTGAACCGCTGAGGTCACCGATGCACACCAAGCTCGCTCCTCTCGTCGCGCTGTTCGTGGTCCTGGCCCTGCGGCCGGTCTTCGCGCAAGGCGGCCGATCCCAACTGACGGCCGCCGACGCCCGCGCCTGCGGCCAGGCGTTCCGTGATACCATGGTGGCGGCGTACGGCCGCATCGATGATCCTGATTGGAACCGATTCATCGGCCTGGTCGTCGAGCGGCTGCGGCGCGCGACGGCGTTTCCCGGCCTGGAGATCGACGCCACGATCATCGACGACACGACCGTCAACGCGTCGTCGCTTCCCGGCGGCTTCGTGCTGGTGAACGTGGGGCTGCTCCGGTACGCCGCCGACCTCGCCAAGGTCGATGCGCCGAACGACTCGGCAGTGCAGTCCCGGCGCACGGGCGCCTACGTGGCCGCGGTGCTCGGGCACGAGCTGGCGCACGTGACACTCGGCCACGTGATCGAGGGGATGGGACGGGACTGCCAACCGATGTCGCGGTCTCCCCGGGGCGCGGCGGCGCGGGATACCGGCGCCGCGCCGCGTCCGGGATTCGATCGCGAGCTGCGGATCAGCCGCAGCGTGATCGAGGAAGCCCGGTACTCCCAGCAGCGGGAGCTGGACGCCGACCGCGTGGGGGCGTTGTACCTGCTGCGCGCGGGCTGGGAGATCCAAGCGGCGATGGACTTCTGGCGGGCGTCCGATTCGACGGGCCGCGACGGCGGATCGACCTATCACCTGCTCATGAGCTCCTACCTGAGCACCCATCCGCGGGCGGCGACGCGCGAAGCCTACCTGGAGCGCTTCCGCGGCGGGCTGATCTTCAGCAACACCGACCTGGATGCGGCGATCGCCCTGCTCGACACGGTGCTCACGGACTTCCCCGACTTGATCGAGGCGCGACACGCGCACGCCGAGGCCTACCACCAGAAGTGGCTGAACACGGTGCCGATTCAACGTCAGCAGGTCCAAGGGTCGCTCCTGACCTACATCGCCCGTTTTCTGCCCGGCATCCGCGGCGCCCCGGGCGACACGGCGCTGCTGCGGCAGGCCGAGCACGAGTACGAAGCGGTGCTGGCGATCGAGGTCCTGCCGTTCACGATGTCGAATCTGGCGGTCCTCGAGGCGTACGAAGGCCGGTTCCCGGCGGCCCTGGACCACGCCCAGCGTGCGGCGCAGGACAGTCAGGGCGGCAGCGGCGTGTTGAACAACCTCGGCGTCGTCCAGTTCCTCAGCGGGGATTACGCCGCGGCGCAGGCCACGTTCGGGCGGCTCGTGGCCGCCGGCGGCGAGGACGTCCTTGCCAAGTACGTCTTCAATTACGGGCGCGCCCTCGCGGCGACGCGGGATCCGCGCGCGGACGAGGTGCTGCAGCAGTACCTGGCGTTAGACGGCATGACGCCAGCGCACAGCACTCCGTCGCCAACGGTCGTCGGGCTCAACCTTCGCGGCAACTACAACGCAATCGTGGCGGCGCTGGGGCGGCCGGTGGGTGTGCGGCAGACGCCAAATGGAGCCGTGTTTCACTACGAGACCCCGGCGGTCGTGGTGATCTACGACCGGCAGCGGGGCGTGACGGGGATCATGTTGGGGGAGCGGGAGGCGGGGGCGATCGAGGGGGTGCGGGTCGGCGATGCGGTGGGCGGCGCGCAGTCGCGCTGGGGCAAGCCTACCGAGACGACGGCGGAGGGGACGCTCTATTTCTACCGCGGGGGTTGGTACATCGTGGTGCGGCCCGACGGTAATCTGATCGGATGGATCGGGATCGAGGCGGGGGGGTGAGCCCGGATACCTTGTGCCCTGGCGCCGGCGCAGATTCACTTAACACCTGTCCCGCATGAGCGCGCGCCGCTTCGTCTTTCTCTTCGTACTGGGGCTGAGCGCCAGCCCCCCCGCCGCTGCGCAGAAAACGGGGGAGCGCGGCCTGAGCCAGCAGGCCGCCGAGCCGGGTTTCACCGGCACCCGGCGTGTGGTGATCATCGGCATCTCCCGCTACCTCAACCTCGAGGGGAAAAAACAACTGCACTACGCGGCCGCGGACGCCCAGATGATGTACGAGTTCTTCCGTTCCCGGGCCGGTCGCTCCGTCGATACGCAGAACATCCGCCTGCTCGTGGACACCGGTGCGAGAGCGGGGCATATGACCGAAGCGCTGCGGTGGCTGCGCGAGCACTCGCAGCCGGGGGACGAGGCCATCATTTACTTCGCCGGCCACGGCGCTGCCGAAATGTGGACCGGCGCTGAGGGTGGCTATCTCCTGGCGACCAACGCCGATTCCAGCAGCTACGCGGACGGCGGGGTCGTGCGGGTGAGCGAGCTGCAGGACGCCGCCGCGACGATGGCTACGAATCGCGTCCGCGTGTTGCTGATCACTGACGCCTGCCGGGCGGGCAAGCTGGTCGGGACTCCGGAAGCCGAGCGGATTGTCGTCGGCGACCCCGACGGCGCTCGGCGCACGGTTGATGCCCTGTCGCATCCCTGGGGGGATGTCGCCAAGCTGGTCTCCAGCCAGCCGTCGCAATCCTCCTGGGAAGGCGCGCAGTGGGGTGGAGGGCACGGGGTCTTCACGTACTTCCTGGTGAAAGGCCTCCAGGGAATGGCCGACACGGACCCCAAGGATGGGGTCGTGACGCTGGGGGAGTTGGAGACCTTTATCAGGAGTTTCGTCCGGAAGGAAACCGGCAGTAACCAGGTGCCGCAGCGCATCGGCGACTCGGAAAGGCCCCTGGCTTTGGTTGACACCTCCACCGCTCGCGCCGCCAGCATCGCCATGCAGGTCGCCCGACCGCGGTCGGCCGCCGGGGGCAGAGGCGGGGATTCGATGCCGGGCGCCGCCATGGTCGCGGACACCGCGTCGGTCGACACGACGCTGGCGCGCACCCTCGAAGCCTTTACGGCGGCGATCAGCGCGCGCGCGCTGCTCGAGCCGCCCGGCACGAGCGCGTGGGCGGTGTATCGACGCCTCCTTACGATGCGGTCCGCCGCCGCGATGCTGCTCGACATCAAGAGCACGTTGGCCGCAGCGCTCGAGGACGACGCGCAGGAAGTGGTGTCCGATCATCTGCGCGTCCGCACCAAGCAGCCGACGCCCGCGCGCCTCCGCGGGGCGGCGAAGGAGCTGGAGCGGGTACTCCAGCTGCTCGGGTCGCACGATGTCTCGGCGCGCTCGCTGCGCTCCCGCCAGCTGTTTCTCGAAGGCTACGCGGCGGTCCGAGAGGGGCGCTATGCGTCCGCTTTGCCGCTCCTCGAACAGTCCGTCAGCGTCGAATCCCAGGGCGCCGCCGCCTACAACGCGCTCGGCTTGGCGTATCTCGGGCTCGGCCGGTTGGCGGAGGCGCGCCGGGCGTTCAACGACGCCCACGCGCGGGCCCCGCGCTGGTCGTATCCGGTGCACGGTCTCGGCCTCGTTGACGCCCAGGAGGGCCGGCAGAGCGAGGCGGAGGTGAACTTCGAGCAGGCCATCGCGGAGGATTCGAGCTACATGGAGCCGCGCCGCCAGCTCGCCTCCCTGTACGTGGCGACCTCGCGCCCGAAGGATGCCGAGCGCGTGCTGCGCGGCGCCGTGGCCGCCGACTCGACCGACGCCGCGAGCTACGCCGATCTCGGCGCCCTGCTGTTCGACCGGCAGCGGTACCTGGAGGCCGTGGACGTCTTCGAGCGCGCCATCCGGCTCGATTCCACGAAGCTCGACCCGCACATCCGCCTGAGCCTCTCGCTCTATTACTTGAAGCGGGACGCCGCGGCCCTCGCCGTGATCCAGCGCGCGACGACCATGCGGAACGCGAATGCCCTCTCCTGGCGCACGCTCGGCTTCCTGCGGGGCCAGCACCGTGACTGGGCGGGGGCGGTGACGGCGTACCGCCACGCCCAACAGTTGGATCCATCCGCCGCGGCGATCGCCGACGAGTTGGGGCGCGTGTACCTCGATGCGGGGCGGCTGGCCGCCGCCGACAGCGCCTTCCGCTCCGCCTTGGGCCTCGACGCGGGCTATGCGGCGGCGTACGACGGGTTGGGAAAGGTCAACGAAGCGCGGGGATGGCCCACGCAGGCGGAACGCTACTACCAGGAGGCGGTCGCGCGCGACTCCCTGAACCCCGCGCGCCACCAGGCGCTCGCCTCCTTCTACTTCGCTCGGGGACGGTTCGCCGAGTCCGAGACCGCGATCCGCCGGTCGCTCGCGCTGGATCCAAGAGACGCGTGGTGGACCAAGAACCTCGCCCTGGCCCTGCACAAACTCGGTCGGGAGAAGGAGGCCGAGGGCCTGTATCTGCGGGCGATCGCCCTCGACTCCCTCAACTTCGGGTTGCACAACAGCCTGGGACTGTTTTACGGGGACCTGGAGCGCTTCGGGGAAGCCGAGCGCGCCCTGCGACGCGCGGCCGAGCTCGCGCCGGACGCGCCCGAGGTCGCGGGGAACCTGGGGTGGCTGTACTCGAAGCTGGGGCGCACCGCGGACGAGCTACGCGAATACGTCCGCGCGGCGGCGCTCGACTCGCTGAACTCCGACCGGTACAACCAGGTGGGCGCGACCTATTTCGAGCTGGCGCGCTACGCCGAGGCGGAGCGTGCGTTCCATCGCGCCGCCGAGCTGGCCCCGCGGTCGGCGCTCCTGGCCGGCAACCTCGGCCTCGTCTATGGGCGGCTCAATCGTCCCGAGGACGCGGTGCGGGAATACCGGCGAGCGATCGCGCTCGATTCGCTCAACGCGGAGCGACATTCCAACCTGGGCGGCTACTACTGGAGTGCCGAGCGCTATCGGGAGGCCGCAGCGGCCTTCCGCCGCGCCGCGGCGTTGGCGCCGAACTCAGCGCAGGATGCCCAGAACCTGGGGCTCGTGCTCGAAAAGCTCGGGCAGGCGGCCGACGCCGAACGGGAGTTTCGGCGGGCCGTGGGCCTGGACTCTTTGAACTTCAGGCGCCACGGGGCGCTCGCCGGCTTCCTCCAGCGGCAGGGGCGGCTGCCCGAAGCGGAGGCATCGTACCTCCGCGGGCTCGCGGTGGCGGGCGACTCCGCCGCGGCGGCAGCTACCGAGCTCGGCGACTTCTACCAGAACTCAGGCCAGCCGGCCAAGGCCGAAGAGCGCTACCGCGCGGCCCTCGCGCGTGACTCGACCTCCGTCGGCGCGCTCGTGAGTCTCGGAAACCTGTATTGGGCTCAAGGAAAGGTGCCGGCCGCCAAGCAGAGCTGGAGCGCCGTGCTGCGGTTCGATCGCGACAATGCCCTGGCCCTGAACAACGTGGCGTGGGCGTTGTACGGTGAGGGCCGGGCGGCGGATGCGACGCCGTTGAGCGACCAGAGCCTCGCCCACGAGGCCACATTGTCCACCGCAGACCTGCGCACGTACCTGGACACGCGGGCCAATATCTGGCTCGATGCCGGGGATCCGCGCCGCGCGCTCGAGTCGTTCGACCGCGCGCTGCAGAACAACGCGCATCCCGACGCGGGACTGTATTTCGGGCGGGCGATGTCGCTACTCGAGCTGGGCCGGGAGCGGGAAGCCGTCGCGGCGTTTCGACAGGCCGTGGCGGTGGACGCGAAGTACGGTGATCGCGCGTTTCTCGCCGGCACCGTCCGGTACAGCGCGAAGGCACTGGCCCGATTCGACCGGCTGCGCGCGCTGGCGCAACCGACCTAGTACTGGCTGGAGGTCCCGATGCGCGACGCCCGTCTCGCCATCCTGCTGCTTGTCGTCGCCCTCACCGGGGCCTTCGCGCCTACGGTGCACCACCCACCACGCCCCCCACGCCGGCTGGCGCTGCTGATCGGCATCAGCGACTACAAGAACTTCCAGCCGGACGGCCCGCCGGGACAGAGCGACCTGAACGGCCCAGCGAACGACGTGCCGCGCATCAAGACCAGCCTGCGGCGCTACGGCTTCGACGGCGACAGCAGCGTCCGCGTGCTGCTGAACGCGCAGGCCTCGCGGCAGGGGATCACCGACGGCTTCAAGTGGCTGGCGCAGCAGGCGACGGACACCGCCGACGTCGTCGTCATCTTCTACTCGGGGCACGGCTCCTTCACGAAGGACCTGAACGGCGACGAAGCGCTGGTCACCCCCGGTGATACGCTCGACGAGGCGCTGGTGCCGTGGGACGCGATGGACATCCACGATCCCGCCCAGCTCGTGATCGACGACCAGATCGGGAACTGGCTCAAGGCGCTCGGCACCACGAACGTGACCCTCATCATCGACGGCTGCTTCTCCGGCACCGCGACCCGGGGCGCGGAGATCGCGCCGGTCGCCCGGCCCCGCGGCGCCCTGGGCAACATCCCGTCCCGCGCTGCGGCCGCCGCCGTCGACGTCGTCGACAACCCCGGCTACACCCTCATCACGGCATCGTCGGCGACGGATGTGGCGATGGAGTTGCCGCTGGGGCAGGACAAGAAGGTGTTCGGCGTGCTCACGTACTACCTCACCGAGGCGCTGGACGCGGCCGGCTCCAGCTCCCGCTTCGACGAGGTGATGCGAGACGTCACGGCGAACGTCCGTGCGGAGCGGGTGACCCAGACGCCGCAGCTCGAGGGCGACCGCGGCGCCCGGCTGTTCCGGATGCGGGGGGAAGTGGCGCGCCGGGCGTTCGCCCTCGTCACGCCGGTGGGGACCGGCCGGGTGGCGCTGGACGTGGGGGTGGTCAACGGCGTGCGCCGCTCGGCGGTCTACGACGTGTTCCCTCCCAGAGAGACCGCGTTCAGCACCCCGCCGCTCGGTCAGGTGACCGTCGATTCGCTCGAGGAGACCCGGGCCCTGGCGAGCGTGTCGGAGGGCGGCCGCCCGTTCCCGGCCGGTGCCCGCGCGGTGCTGGCCCGCGTCCCGCGCGGCGCACGTACCCGGGACCATCTCACCGTCTACCTCGCGGCTTCCGCCGCCGCCGCGCGTCCGCTGCTCGACTCGATGTCGTTCGCGCAGCTGACCGATTCGGCGCACGCGGATGCGGTGGTCACCGCTAGCCGCGGCGTGCTCGAGGTCCTGGTCGACGGTTACGCCTTGCCGCCGCTGGAAGTCGACTCGCAACATCCCGCGGCGTGGATCGCCGTGGCGCGTCACGGCGCCGATTCGGTCGTCGGCTACGCCCGCTCAAGAGCCGCGCTGTGCGGCCCACTCACCCGCGCCTTCGGCATCGCATCCCTCGGCGCGATCGAGAATCCGGAGGCGCCCTTCGACCTCGTGACGGATCTCCGCGTCGTTCCCTCCGGCACGCCCCCGGAGGCCCGGCAGGAGGGGGCCGTCGACACGATGTACATCGGCAAGAGCTATGACATCTTCGCGCGCGTGCTGGCGCCAGAGACGTCGCTGCTGTATCTGAGCGTCGCGGTCGAAGGCTACTCCGCCGATCCGTGGATGGTGTACCCCACCCAGTCGGGCGCGAACGGGCCCATCCGGCTCAACGCCTGGGTGCGCATTCTCCGCAACGCGACGCCCAGCGAGCCGGCGGGCGTCGAAGTATTGAAGCTCGTCGTCGACTCCGATCAGTTCGATTTCGGGTCGCTGCTCGGCGCGCTCCCCAGGGCTTGCGGCCTTGCGAGAGGCTTCAACCAGGCCGCCCCTCAGCCCGTCACTGGCTGGCGGGCGCTGGACCACAAGCTCATCATTCTGCGCCGTTCGCCGTGAGCGGCGACCTGGCGCCATTCATGTCACCGAGGAGGATCCAATGAGAGGGAGCATCGGAGCATTGCGCGCGGCCGGAGCTGTCGTCGCGTTACTGGTCGCCGGCAGCGGCGGCGCGCTCGCGCAAGGCGGAGCAGCAGCGGCGCCTGAGCCCAACGTACCCGCCGTGAGCCTGCGGCAGACCGCCGCGGCGCTCGCCCGGGCGGGCATCGCGCATCACGACGCCCGGTCGGTGCTTGCCGCGGCGCAGCTCCTGATCGTCGCGGATCGGCCGGCGCGCGGCCTGGACCGCGTCGGCTCCGCGCCGGCGCCGGCCGCCCGCGGCGACGAGCAGGCGAAGCTCGGCCCGCTCTCCGCCGCCGGTTTGCTCCGGGAGGCGACGCACATCGCCGTCGAGCAGCACGATGCGGCCACCGCGAACGCCGCCGCCGAGTTGGCGGGCAATACGGTCGCGGGCCTGGGCGATGCCGCCCTCGCCACCCAGCTCAAGACGCAGGCTGCCAGCATCGGCGCGGGAGCGCGGGGCGCCGTCGGTGGGCCCGTCTGGGCCGACGGCGTGCTCGGTCTGGGCGACGTCGTCGAGTACCACATCAACTTCGAAGGGGGCTACACCCCCAACCGCATCTCGGTGTCCGCCGGCAACAACGCGGCCGACCTCGATTGCTACCTCTACGACGGTTCCCAGCTCGCCTCCAGCGACAACAGTTACGCCCGGGACTGCTCGATCGCCTGGTCGCAGCGCTGGACCGGCGTGCTCACGCTGCGGGTGAGTAACGCGGGCGCATCGACGTACTTCGTGATGGTCAGCAACTAGACAGCCGCTGAACCATTGGGCGGGTGGCCCCGGGGCGTGGCCCCGGGGTTGACCTACCCTGGCGTGTGTCCGCCTCTGTCCGTCTCTGTCCGTCCCCGTCCGGGTATCTTTCCGCCTATGCTCCGCCTCGCCGTCTCGCAGTTCCGACCGACCAAGGGCGAGTATGCCCAGAACGTCGACCGCATCGCCAGCGTGCTGGGGCAGGCGATGGCGCTGGAGGTGCCGCCGGCGCTGGTCGTGTTCCCCGAGACGGCGACCTCCGGCTACTTCGTCGAAGGCGGCGTGAAGGACGTGGCGGCCACGGCGGGCACGCTGTTTCGCGATCTCCAAACGCGCTACCAGCCGCTCGGCGCGCCGCCGGTGGACGTGGCGGTCGGGTTCTACGAGGTGTTCCAGAACCACATCTTCAACTCCTGTCTGTACGCCTCACTCGGTAACGCCTCATCCCGCGACGCCTCACCCGGCATCCGCCACGTGCACCGCAAGATCTTCCTGCCGACCTACGGCGTGTTCGACGAGGAGCGGTTCGTGGACTCGGGGCAGGACGGGGTGCGCGCGTTCGACACGGCCTGGGGCCGGGCGGCGATTCTCATCTGCGAGGACGCCTGGCACTCGCTGTGCGGCACCATCGCGGCGCTGGACGGCGCGCAGCTGATCCTCGTGCCCAGCGCGTCGCCGGCGCGCGGCACGGCGGTGGACGAAGACGGCACCCGGCTCCCCGCGAGCATGGTGCGCTGGGAGCGCGTGGTGCGCGGCATCGCCGAGGAGCACGGCGTGTTCGTGGTGCTCGCGAATCTCGTGGGGTTCGAGGGCGGCAAGGGGTTCCCCGGCGCGTCGGCGGTGCTGGACCCGAACGGCTGTCTCGTGGTCCGTGGGCCGTTGTTCGAGGAGGGCCTCATCACGGCGGACATCGACCTGGAGCAGATCACGCATGCGCGGGTCGATGCGCCGTTGCTGTCGGATCTCCAAAAAGCCCTTCCCGGTCTCCTCCCTTCCCTGGGGAAGGGGAAGACGCGCAAGGTGAAATTCGACCCAGCTGCCAACGGGACCCACGCATCCCTCATCCCCCATCCCGCATCCCCGGTGCGGGTGGTGGGTGGTGGTGCGCGCAACGGCGACCCCCTCGCCATCGACGGCGACCTCGTGCACAAGTGGCTGGTCGCCTTCTTGAAGGACGAAGTGGTGCGGCGTCGCGGGTTCACGCGCGGCATCGTGGGAGTGTCGGGCGGGGTGGACTCCTCGCTCACCGCGTTCCTCGCCGCGGAGGCGCTGGGGAAGGACAACGTGATCGCGGTGCGGATGCCGTACCGCACGTCGAGCCCCGAGTCGCTGGCCCACGCCCAGCTGGTGATCGACAAGTTGGGAATCCGCTCGCTCACCGTGGACATCAGCGCGGCGGTGGACGGCTATCTCGCCCAAATCGGCGACGCCGACCCCACGCGCAAGGGCAACGTGATGGCGCGCGAGCGCATGATCGTGCTG
>Ga0209161_10005515_pt1 | contig 9994 bp, 7 predicted proteins | sample GraSoiAngelo_155_FD_186169 | JGI IMG/M metagenome (GOLD analysis project Ga0209161, IMG submission 186169) | Grasslands soil microbial communities from the Angelo Coastal Reserve, California, USA - 14_1009_13_30cm (SPAdes) (version 2) | ecosystem: Environmental > Terrestrial > Soil > Grasslands ...
TGGTGCTACGCGGACGAGGTCATTTTCGAGACTGCCTCGAGCGTCCGCTGAGAGGATTCGGGCCCCTCGGCGTTGCCCGACCACGCCTCGGCGAACTGGCTGTTGTAGAGCCTGAAGTAGAAGCCCTTCCGCTGCAGCAGCTCAGCGTGGCTGCCCTGCTCGACGATCTTGCCCGAGTCCATGACAACGATCGCGTCAGCGTTCCGGATGGTCGACAACCGGTGGGCGATCACAAAGCTCGTGCGGCCGGCGCGGAGCTGTGCCATCGCCTTCTGGATCAAGACCTCGGTGCGCGTGTCGACGTTGCTGGTCGCCTCGTCCAGGATCAGGATGGTGGGGTCGGCGAGGAAGGCGCGGGCGATGGTCAGCAGCTGTCGCTGGCCCGACGAGAGATCCGACGCGTCCTCGTCGAGAACGGTGTCGTAGCCCTTGGGCAGCGTACGGACGAATGAGTCGACGTGCGCGGCCTGGGCAGCCGCAATGATCTCTTCCTCGGTGGCGCCTTCCTTGCCGTACGCGATGTTGTCCCGGATCGTGCCGGCGAAGAGCCACGTGTCCTGCAGGACCATCCCGAATACCCTGCGCACCTCGTCCCGCGGGACTTCATGCGTGTTGACTCCGTCGATGCAGATGCGCCCGGAGTCGATGTCGTAGAAGCGCATCAGCAGGTTGACGATGGTGGTCTTGCCCGCGCCGGTCGGACCAACGATCGCGATCGTCTGGCCGGGACGGACCTGCAGGTTGAAGTCGGCGATGAGTGGCTTGTCCGCCTCGTAGCGGAAGTTCACGTGCTCGAGCGCGACCTGGCCGCCCACCTCATCGAGGCGAGCGCCGCTGTCGACGTCGGGCGTCTCTTCCTCTGCGTCGAGCAGCTCGAAGACACGCTCCGCCGACGCCAGGCCTGACTGCAGAAGGTTCATCTGGCCGGCGATCTGCATGATCGGCATGGTGAACTGGCGCGAGTACTGGATGAAAGCCTGCACGTCGCCCAACGTCATCGTTCCGGAAGCGACGCGATAGGCGCCGATCACGGCCACAGCGACGTAGTTGATGTTCGCCAGGAACTGGATCGCCGGCTGGATGATGCCGGAGAGGAACTGCGCCTTGAAGGTCGCCTCGAAGAGGCGGCCGTTGTGCTCATCGAACACTTTCTGCGCGCTTGCTCGCCGGCCGAAAACCTGCACCAGCGCGTGGCCGGTGTGCATCTCCTCGACGTGCCCGTTCAGGCTGCCGGTCCATTTCCACTGGGCGGCGAACTGCTTTTGCGAGCGCCGGGCGATGAGCAGGGTCACGACGACCGACAGCGGCACGGTGACCAGGGCGATCAGCGCCAGCAGCGGGCTGATCCAGATCATGAACGCCAGGACGCCGACCACGGTCAGCACCGAGGTGAGGATCTGGCTCAAACCTTGCTGGAGCGTGGTCGCCACGTTGTCGATGTCGTTGGTGACCCTGCTGAGGATGTCGCCGTGGGAGTGGCTGTCGAAGTACTTGAGAGGAAGCCGGGAAAGCTTGGCTTCGACGTCACGGCGCAGGCCGTAGACGGTGCGTTGCGCGACCCCGGCCATGATGTAGCCCTGCGCCCACATCAGCACGGACGACAAGAGGTAAAGGGCGACGGCGAGGAGCAGCGTCATCCCGAGGGCTGTGAAATCGATCCCCCTTCCGGGCGTCACGTTCATCCCGGACAGCATCTGAGCGATCTGTCCCTGGCCGTGCGCCTGCAGGAGCGCGATGGCCTGTGCCTTGGTCAGGCCGGCGGGCAGCATCTTGCCGACGATGCCGTTGAAGATGATGTCCGTCGCGGTGCCGATGATCTTGGGCCCGATGACCGAAAACGCCACGCTTCCGATGCCGAGCACGGCAACGGCGCCGATCAGGCGGAGCTCGGGCCTCAGGCGGCCGAGCAGCTGGCGCAGCGTCTTGCCGGGATGGCTGAGCTTGGCGGCCGGCGGGCCCGCCATGCCGCCCATCCAGCCGCCCGGCTGCCGCCGCTGCTCGCGGGCCGCTCCTGGGCGGTTGATCATGCGACCGCCTCGCCCAGCTGCGAATCGACGATCTCCCGGTAGGGCTCGCACGAGGCCATCAGCTCGTCGTGCGTGCCCATGCCGACGACCCGGCCTTCGTCCAGGACGATGATCCGGTCGGCGTGCATGATCGTGCTGACCCGCTGGGCGACGATGAGCACCGTCGCCTGCCGCGTGTCTGAGCGCAACGCGGCGCGCAGGCGGGCGTCCGTGCCCGCGTCGAGAGCGGAAAAGCAGTCGTCGAAGAGATAGATGGCAGGCCGCTTGACCAGCACGCGCGCGATCGCAAGGCGCTGGCGCTGGCCGCCGGAGAGGTTGGTTCCGCCCTGGTCGATCGGCGCGTCGAGGCCTCCCATCTCTTCCACGAAATCCTTCGCCTGGCCGACCTCCAGCGCGTGCCACAGATCTTCGTCGGTGGCCTGATCGCGGCCGAACCTCAGGTTGGTCGCGACCGTGCCGCTGAACAGGTAGGCGCGCTGCGGGACGATTCCCATCCGGCTCCACAGACGCTCCAGCGTCTGCTCCCGAACGTCGACGCCGTCGACGAGCACGCCGCCCGCGCTGACGTCGAAGAAGCGGGGGATGAGGTTGAGCAGGGTGGTCTTGCCTGAGCCGGTGCCGCCGATGATCGCGGTGGTCTGGCCGGGCCGGAGCTCGAATCCCAGGTCCTGCAGCACGGGCTTCTCGCCACCGGGGTAGCCGAACGTGACGTCTTGAAATTCGACCACGCCCGTGAGCCTCTGGGGCTCGACGGCGCGCGCAGGCTCTTCGATCGAGGGAACTGTGGTGACGACCTCCTGAAGCCGCGCCGCGCTGGCCTCCGCGCGCGGCACGAGGATGACCATGGCGATGGCCATCATCAGCGACATCAGGATCTGCATGATGTACATCAGGAAGGCGGTCATGTTGCCGATTGGCATCTGGCCGCTGTCTACGAGGTGGCCCCCGAACCAGAGCACCGCGATCGTCGTGATGTTCATCACCGCCAGAACGGCGGGGAAGGCGACGACGAAGATGCGGTTGACACGCAAGGCGGTCGACGTGAGGTCGTAGTTCGCCGACTCGAAGCGGCGGCTCTCATAGTCCGTGCGAATGAAGGCCCGGATGACCCGGACACCCATGATCTGCTCGCGCAGGACCTGGTTGATGCGGTCGATCTTCACCTGCATCGAGCGGAAGAGGGGAATCGCCTTGACGAACATGAAAGCGACGATGGCGATCAATACCGGAATGACGACCACAAGCAGGCCCGAGAGGGTCACGTCCTCGCGGAGGGCCATGATCACGCCTCCGACGGCCATGATCGGCGCGCTCACCATCATGGTCAGCGCGATCTGCAGAAAGAGCTGAATCTGCTGCACGTCGTTGGTGTTGCGCGTGATCAGGGAAGGGGTGCCAAAACGATTCATCTCGCGCGCCGCGAAGTTCTGCACCTTGCCGAAGACTGCCGCCCGGAGGTCCCTTCCGACCGCCTGGGACGCAAGCGACGCCCAGTAAACGCCGCCGACCGCGATGACCCCGAGCACCAGCGTGATGCCGAGCATCACGCCGCCGGTCCTCCAGATATAAGGTATGTCGCCCTTGGCGACGCCGTTGTTGATGATGTCTGCGTTGAGGTTGGGGAGATAGAGGTTGGCGATCGACTGGATCAGGACCAGCACGATGACGATCGCGACCTCTCGCGTGTAAGGCTGCAGGTACGAGCGCAATAGCCGAATCAGCAACGCTCGAGCCCCATCACGATCGTTTGATTATATCGAATGATTGACCTGAGTCAAGCCATTTGCTACACTCGAACAGATGAAGCGATCCGGGCTGGACAGCGAGGAGCTCCGCTCGATCATGATCGCATTTATCCGCCAGCGCGCTGCTTTCGCGGACGAGACGGCCAGCTTTTTCATGGACGTCGAGCTGACGATGGCGCAATTCCGAGCCCTGGTCACGATTCGCCGGTGGGGAAGGCAGAGCGGCAGGGAGCTGGCGCGGCGCCTTCACGTGACGCCCGGGACGCTGGTGCCGCTGATCGACCGGCTCGAAGAGCAGGGCTACGTGCGCCGAGTGCCCGATCTGGCCGACCGCCGGCTGACGTGGGTGGAGCTGACGCCCAAAGCGGATCGCCTTTTTCAGCGCCTGTGGGGCATGGGAGCGGCCAGGATGGCCACGGCCATCTCCCAGCTGGTGCCGAAGGATCGCGCGGACCTGAAACGGCTTCTGAACCGGGTTGCCGAGCACCTCGAGGCCGGCGCGTCACCTCTGGAGCAGAAGAAAGCCACCGCCTGATTCGGCCCTAAGTCAAAACGTGTTAAGACGCGTTCTCTCTTAGTGCTTCTTCACGCGGCATTTTTCTTTGGCGCCCTGAGCGCGGCCACCACCGTCGGCTCGTTCTTCGGGGGCGCGATCCGCGCTCGGATCTGGATCGGTCTTCCGGTGGGCGTGATCCTCATCGCGCTCGTGGCCTGGAACGCGACCATCATCAGCCAGGACCGCGACTTCGAGCTCCTCCTGTCGGGGATCGCTTTCTTCGCCACGGCCATCGCCCGCCTGGCGATGCGCAGGTGGAGCTGGCTTGGATCGCAGCTCTTCGCGACGGCGACGCTGGCCTCGTTCGGGTACCTGCTGTACGCCGGGTCGATCACGTATGCGGTCGCGCAGGATGTGGTCTACCTGGTCGCGTCATCACTCCTGCTCGTGCTGGAGCTGGCTGCGCTCTCACTGTCGCTGTCGTACCTGTTCGAGATCGTCGACACGCTGAGCCGCCGCTCCGATGCCACGCATGCCAGCGACCCCAACCATCGCCCCAGGGTCGCGGTCCAGGTCCCTGCCTACAACGAGCCTCTCGAGGTGGTGGGGGAGACGCTAAACGCGCTGGCGGCCCTCGACTATCCCGATCTCATCGTCCAGGTCGTCGACAACAACACGCCCGACGCCGCGACCTGGCAGGCGCTGAAGTCTCTATGCGAGAAGCTCGGGCCCCGATTTCAGTTCATGCACCTCGAGAACTGGCCGGGCTTCAAGGCCGGGGCGCTGAACGAGGCCACGCGGCGGCTGCCGAAAGAAGTGGAGATCATCGCGGTCGTCGACTCCGACTACGTCGTGCGGCCGGACTGGCTGCGCTCCGTCGTCGGCCACTTTGCGGACCCCGAGGTGGCCTTCGTGCAAACCCCGCAGAACTATCGCGATTGGGAGGACGACCAGTACCTGCGCGGCCTGTACTACAGCTACCGGTACTTCTTCGACATCACCATGCCGTCGCGGGCACACCGCAACGCGATCATCTTCGCGGGCACGATGGGCCTCATCCGGCGCAGCGCGCTGGAGGAGATAGGCGGCTGGAACACAGATGTCGTCACCGAGGACGCGGAGGCGAGCTTGCGCATCCTGGCGCGCGGGCACGCCGGCGTTTACATCAACCGCGCCTATGGGCACGGCCTCATGCCGCTGAGCTTCGACGGGCTCAAAAAGCAGCGCTTTCGCTGGGCGCTGGGCGGCGTGCAGATCCTGCGCCTGCACTGGCGCCGGCTGGTGCTGCCGGGCCACGGCGAGCGCCTCACCGTGGCGCAGCGCGTGCACTACCTGCTCGGCAACGTGCAGTGGTTCGGAGACGCGCTGATGTTCTGCTTCACGGTGCTCCTTCTCCTCACCGCCCTGTCCACCGCGATGCACCACCAGCTCCCGATCCGGAGGATGACCGGCGTCGCGCTGGGTCTGCCCGTCGCCTTCCTGGCCACTGGCCTGCTGCGCGCGGTGTGGGCGATGAAGCTCAGGACGCGGTGCACCTGGCGCGACGCGATCGCCGGGCTCCAGGTGTGGTTTGCGCTGAGCTGGGTCGTGACGCTGGCCTGCTTGCGCGGCCTCGTCCGCTTCCACACCACCTTCCTGCGCACGCCGAAGGTCAAGGAGGGCGAAAAATCGGCGATCAGCGCAGTTCGATCGGCGCAGGTCGAAACCTTGCTGGCCGCGACCGGTCTTGCCGCCGCGGTCGTGATGGTCGTCCGCGCCCCGTCGTTCGCAACCGGGGCGCTGGCGGTGCTGCTCATCTTCCAGGCCGCGATCTATGCGAACGCGCCCTGGGCCGGCGCCTCGTCAGAGGGGATTCACCTGACACCGCTGCGCCGCGCCTACCGGTTCTCCGCCCAGAGCACGGGCGGGCGGCCGGGAATAGGCGCCGACACGCTGGCCATCCCGGCCGCGGTCGCCATCGTCGCGCTGGTCCTGATGCTCCTCATCTCGCTGGCCGCTCCCGCGCCACCGCCGGAACCCACGACGAGCGCGCCAGGCGAGCAGATTGCGGCGCCACTGCATCCGTCCCCTTCCGCCTCGGCGTCGCCATCTCCCTCGCCTTCGGCGAGCGCGTCTCCCGTATCGTCGCCTTCAGCGGCGCCCTCGGCGTCGGCGTCGCCGAAGCACTGATACAACTGACGCGATAACTCCCAGGAAACGTTAAGGATCCGTCGATTCGCCTCACAGGTTGCGCGGGCAACCTGATGGACAAAACAGCGCTGCAGGGAGTTACCGGAGGTAAATCGAGAATGTCCACAGAGAATCCAAGCGAGCAGGGACCACAACAGCAGCCCGAACCGATGTCGCCCGAACAGATTCCGGCAGAGCACACCCTGCTTCCGCCGCCCGCGACCGAGGCCCAGGTGCCTCCGCAGGCCTGGATTCCGGCGCCTCCGCCCGCGCCGCGTGGCTCGTTCTGGACTCGCGTCGCGGCCTTCGCCGTCATGATCGCGGTCGTCGCCGCGGTGGCCGGGGCCGGCATCGGCTGGAGCCTCGCCCGGGCGGTCAACCCCCAGCATGCCGCGCAGGCGACGCAGCCTTCATCGCCGATCCAGGCCGTCGCCCCCAGCACGGGCTCGAGCAATTCGTCCACCGCCGCCATCGCGGCCAAGGTCAGCCCGGCCATCGTCGACATCAACACGACGGTCGGCAACGGGCAGGCCGCCGGGACGGGCATGCTCATCACCTCGACCGGCGAGATCCTGACCAACAATCACGTCGTCAGCGGCTCGACCAGCATCACCGTCGTGGTGCAGAGCCGCACCCAGTCCTACTCCGCACATGTGGTCGGCGTTGACGTCTCGGAGGACGTCGCGGTCATCCAGATCGACTCCAACGTTTCGGGCCTGCCCACGGTCACCATCGCCGACTCGTCCTCGATCAAGGTTGGCGACACGGTCGTGGCCATCGGCAACGCGCTCGGCCAGGGCGGAGCGCCGCACGTCACGCAGGGCCAGGTCACGGCGCTCGACCAGACCATCACCGCCAGCGAGGGGGGCAGCACCTCCGAGACGCTGAACGGAATGATCCAGAGCGACGCCGTCATCTACGCGGGTGACTCGGGCGGGGCGCTGGTCAACACCTCGGGCCAGGTCGTCGGCATGATCACCGCGGGGCAGGCGCAGGGCTTTCGCTCCTCAGCCTCGGACGTCGGGTTCGCCGTCGCATCCAACACCGCGCTCGGGGTCGTCAACCGGATTCGCGGCCACGAGCAGGCGACCGACCTGACGTACGGCCAGGTCGGATACCTCGGAGTGCAGGTCCAGTCGGTCGATTCCTCCAACGCCGCCTCGCTGGGCCTCAACGTGAGCTCAGGCGCCCTGGTCACCGCGACCCCGGCGTCGGGCACTCCGGCCGCCTCGGCCGGCATCGGGCGCGGCTCGGTGATCACCAGCGTCGGCGGGAGCGCAGTCACTTCCTCCGACTCGCTTGGCACGGCCGTCAAATCGCACCAGCCTGGCGATCGCGTGTCGGTGACGTGGGTCGACCAGGGAGGCAGCCACACCGCGACGGTGACTCTCGCCGGAGTGAACCCCTAGATGTTCGACAGCGATTTGGCGCATGCCTGGCGTCAGGCGTGCGGAATCGCGCTCGTCCAAGCGCCCGGCTGACGCCAGACGTGCGGAAACAGGGCCGCCCGGCCTGATCTCTGAGGGGCTCCATTAACAAAGCAGGCCGATCTCGCCGGCCTGTATCCTTGACGGGTCGTGCGAATAGTCGTCAAGGACCCCGAGGAGTTCGAGCAGGCGCTGCGCGAGTTCCGCCGCAAGGTGCAGGAACAGGGACTCGTGCGCGAGATGCGACGGCGCTCGCACTACGTACCGCCGGCGGAGGCCCGCAAGATCAAAAGCCTCCGAGCGCGGCGACGGCGAACCCGCTAACCCAACATCAGGCTTTAGCGCACCGCTGCCGCCAGAGGCGCAGAAATCGGACCGCGCAAACGCCTCGCTGACGCCAAACGTGCGTAATTGGTCATCGCGGGCGCCCATTGCGAATCAGGTGGTCGTGTCCGGCCCTTCCTCAACGCTGGGGTCATCGAATACGCCCTCTGCAACCGCGATGGGCGCTCCCGCACGCAACGCAAGGTTGAGGGCATCGCTGGGCCTGCAGTCAAATACTTGCTCTCCGTTTTGGGCTTCGGTCGTCAGCTGGGCAAAAAATGTGGAATTGGATATCCGGACGACATCGGCCCGCACAACCCGGACACCATGCCGGTCGAATGTCTCCAGCATCAGATCGTAGGTCAGGGGTCGCTCCGTTTTGATTCCGTCTACATGGAGCTTGAGCGCGTTACCTTCAAAGCTGCCCACCCACAAGGGAACGCGGCGGCCGGTGTCGGAAATAAGCGTGACAACATGAACTTCCTGAGGTTCTTCCGGCAGCATCGGCATCTTTTCGCGGAGCTCGATCCAGCGTTCAGCAGTAGGTACCTGGCTCTTCACCTGCTCTACTCGAACGGGCGTGAAACCTTCTCTGGCGGACTCATGTGGCTTTTTCACAATCGTGCCCTCCTTGACAATTCGAACGATCGACTCCAAGCGACCGGCGACCTGTGTCAGACGCTCCTCAAGTCGCGTCCGATGCGCGGCCAGGACTTCTCGTACGTTGGCTTCAGTTGGGTCAGCCAACAGGCGTTGGATGTCTCGTACTGGCATGTCGATTGACCGCAGGATGCCTATGACCTCGGCAGCCTCACTTTGGGCGGCCGCGTAGTAGCGATAACCCGACTCGGGATCGACACTTGCCGGCTGCAAGAGGCCGATTTCGTGGTAGTGCCGGAGGTGACTTACGGGGATGCCGCTTCGCCTGGAGAATCGGCCGATTGATTCCAATTCAGCCCGCCTCGGTACGCTCATTACCAAAGCGTGCAACTCTGGAGCGGTCGAGAGTCAAGGGCCCGGCGCTGGGCCCGGTATAATCGCTGACGTTCGGTGACCATGGCGGAGGGGAGACACCCGTTCCCATTCCGAACACGGAAGTTAAGCCCTCCAGCGCCGATGGTACTGTCGGGGTAACCCGGCGGGAGAGTAGGTCGTTGCCGAGCACCTTAAGTCTCGCGGCCCTTCGGGGCGGCGGGACTTAACTTTTTCAGCCCAGGGCCGGCTCCGGCTCGACGACGCTCTCCGGGCGCAGCTTCGGCAGCAGCACGTAGCATCGAATGCTCAGCAGCACGAGCAGCCCTACCAGCGACACCAGGACGTCCAGCACGACCTGGCCGACCCGCGCGTGGAACAGGAAGATCAGGACCCCCTCGGCCACGACGGCAAGCGCCAGCAGCGGCACGAACACCCGGTCGTGCACGGCCATGAAGAACTGCACCAGCAGGTTGTCGAGGGCCAGCGCGAGGCCGATCACGCCGACCGGGAACACGAACGGGACAGCGTCGCGAAAGCTCGGGCCGAAAAGAATGCCGACCACGAGCCCCGGCACGACCGCGAAGACGAGCAGGGCGCCTGCGCCCAGCGCCGAAAGGATGCCCGCCGATGAAAGCAGGAGGCGCCCCGGATGCTGGTCCTTCGCCACCGCCTCGACGACGCGCGGAAACAGGACCTGGCTGACGCTCAGGGTAAGGAAGAAAAGGATCGTTCCGATCTTGTTCAGCCCGCCGTAGATGCCGCCGTCGTGGCTGTTCAGATAGTGCTCGGCGAGGATGACGTCCTGGTTGTAGAGGATCTGCACCCCGATGA
>Ga0209161_10005521_pt1 | contig 9985 bp, 7 predicted proteins | sample GraSoiAngelo_155_FD_186169 | JGI IMG/M metagenome (GOLD analysis project Ga0209161, IMG submission 186169) | Grasslands soil microbial communities from the Angelo Coastal Reserve, California, USA - 14_1009_13_30cm (SPAdes) (version 2) | ecosystem: Environmental > Terrestrial > Soil > Grasslands ...
GGCTTCGGCACCGGCGGCCGCTTCGACCAGCTGCCGGTGGAGCACGAGCTCGAGGAAGTGCGGTTGAACGTCGAGGCCCTCGTCGAGTTCACGGGCCGCTGCCTGCCCGGCATGGTCGCGCGCCGGCGCGGCTCCGTGATGAACATCGCGTCGATGGCGGCGTTCGGTCCGATGGCGTACAGCGCGACGTACGGCGCCACGAAGGCGTTCGTGCTGAGCTTCAGCGAGGCGATCGCAGCCGAGCTGCGCGGGACCGGCGTCCAGGTGCTCTGCGTGTGCCCGGGGTTCACGCGCACCGAGTTCCAGGAGAAGGCGCACATCGACGCGAGCGCCGTGCCCGGATTCTTCTGGATGAGCGCCGAGGAGGTGGCGGATCAGGCCGTCGGGGCGCTCGGCCGCGATACCGTGCTCGTGAACGGTTTCATGAACAGTCTCGCCACCACCACGCTCCGGTTCGTACCGCGGAGCCTCGTGGCGCGCGCCACGGCGGTGTTCATGAAGGGGCGCGCCGCGTGAGGCGGCAGCTGGCGGCGGCCCTCCTGGTGACGTCCGCTACTTTGGCGATGGCCGAGGAGCCGGCGCTCCCGGAGGTCGCGGCGGCGCTCGCCCGGGTGAAAGACCGCTCGACGATCGAGCTCACGACGATCGGCCGTCACACGGCGAAGCGTCACACGCGGCCGGTGTGGTTCGCCGTCTCCGACGCCCACGTGCTCCTGCAGGCCGGCCGCGACGGCAAGACCGACTGGTACCGGAACCTCCAGCAGAACCCCTCGGTCACCCTCCACTGCGGCAGCTACACGTTCCGCGGCCGCGCGGCGGTGCTCACGGACCCGAAGCGGGTCGACGAGGTCCATCGTCTCTTTCTGAAGAAGTACACGAGCGCCTGGCTGCTCTCGTTCGTGGGCTCGTCGATCGGCCGGGGGCGACCGGTGGAGGTCATTCCCTGGTCGGTGGCCGAGGCACGCCCGTGACGCGCAATAGGTAGAGCGTGCCGCGCTCGCTCGTCCGTCCTGCCCGCGCTTCGGCATCCGCACCAGCCCCGAGAAACACGTCGGCATGCGCGCCGACGATCGCTGTGCCCGAGTCCTGACTCACGACGAAACGCGCGAACGACGGCGTCCGCAGGTAGGCGACCGTCCCGGGCGGGACGAGGCGCGCGTCGGCGGCGATGGACCGGCCGGGCGTCAGCGCGACGCCGAGACTGCCGACGGGCGGGCCGTCGGCCAGGCGAAAGAACGTGTAGCGCTCGTTCTCGGCGAGGACCGACGCCGTCTCCGCTGGATGGTCGGCCAGCCAGGCGCGGATCGCGGGCAACGTCGCCCGGCCCGGTGGCAGGGCACCGCGCGCGACGAGCGTCTGCGCGAGGCTCCGGTATGGTCGGCCATTCGTCCCGGCGTAGCGCACGCCGACGATGCGCCCATCCGCCAGCCGGAGACGGCCCGACCCCTGCACGTGCAGCAGGAAGAGCGCAACCGGGTCGTCGATCTGGCTGGACCATGCTCCGGGTCGAGGCCGGAAGCGGGCTCGTTGTGGAAAGCGAGGACTGGAGCACGGCGCCGGATGGTCCGTAGAAACTCACGTGGTCAGCGCCGGAAGAGCGGATGGCGAAACGTCGCGTCGGGTTTGAGCCGCGCGGTGAGCTCGGGCTCGTAGTAGGCGGTGACCAGCACCGGCTCGCGCACGCGAACCGCCTGGAAGAGCCGGCCGACGATCGCGCGCCGGGCGCTGGCATCGGTCTCGTGCTCGAGGGCGGCGACGAGGCCCCGCGCCGCCGCGACGGACTGCGCGTCGCCCGCGCGCTCCCACACCGGGACCGTCCGCTCGATTGCCGTCGCGAGCGACGCGAGGTCGAGGTCGTCGAGCAGCGGTGGCAGCTCGCGTGGCCCGGCGGGCACCAGCGGACCGGCGCCGCGCAGCGCGCAGCCGGTGATCGAGAAGAGTTGGATCGCCAGCGCGAGCGCGCGCGCGATCACGCGGCGTAGGCGGCCTGGGCGGCGGCGAGCGCGGCGCCTGCAGCGACGCGATGCCCCTCGGCGCGGAGCGCATCCTCGAGCGCGGAGAGCAGCAGCAGCACGTGCGCGCGGCGGCTCGACTCCCCCATGAGCCCGATCCGCCACACCCGCCCCTTCATGGGTCCGAGGCCGCCGCCGATCTCGATCCCATGCGCGTCGAGGAGCCGGCGGCGCACGCGTGCCTCGTCCATGTTGTCGGGCACGGTTACGGCGTTCAGCATCGGCAGGCGGTGCCCTTCCTCGCTCGCGAACGCGAGCCCGAGGCTCGCAAGCCCTGCGGCGAGCGCCTCGTGATTCGCGCGGTGGCGAGCGAAGCGTGCCGCGAGCCCCTCCTCCGCGACGAGTCGCAGCGCCTCGCGCAGCGCGTAGTTCATGGAGATGGGCGCGGTGTGGTGGTAGACGCGCTCCTCGCCCCAGTAGCGCTCGAGCAGGGTGAGGTCGAGGTACCAGCTCTGGACGGGCGTCTTCCGCCGGCGGAGCGCCTCGACCGCACGCGGCCCGAACGTGATCGGCGAGAGGCCAGGCGGACAGGAGAGGCACTTCTGCGTGCCGCTGTACGCGGCGTCGATGCCCCACCGGTCGATCTCGACGGGGGCGCCGCCGAGCGACGTCACGCAGTCGGCGAGGAAGAGCGCGCCGTGATCGTGCGCGAGGTGCGCGGCGTCCTCGAGCGGCTGCCACGCGCCGGTCGACGTCTCGGCGTGGATCAGCGCGACGAGCTTCGGCTGCCGGCAGTTCCGCAGCGCGGCCTCCACCTGCTCGGCGCGCACGACGCGTCCCCAGGGCGCCTCGACCCGCGTGACCGTGGCGCCAGCCCGCGTCGCGACCTCGGCGAGCCGCGTGCCGAACACGCCGTTCACGCCCACGACCACCTCGTCGCCCGGCTCGAGCAGGTTCACGACGCACGCTTCCATGCCCGCGCTGCCCGTGCCGGAGATCGGGATGGTGAGCGCATTCTCGGTCGCGAACACGAAGCGGAGGAGCGACTTCACCTCCTCCATCATGGCGACGAAGACGGGGTCGAGGTGGCCGACCAGCGGCGCCGCGAGCGCGGCCAGCACGCGCGGATGGACGTCGGAAGGGCCGGGGCCGAGGAGGACACGCGCAGGCGGCGCGAAGGCGCCGGGAACCGTCGTCACGGCGGCGCACTGTACACGACGCCGGACGGCCGCTACAAATCGCCTCGGTGCTGCCGGCGTCGCTGGTCGCTCGCCTCCGCGCCGTCGTCGGCGCCGACGGCATCGTCGACCGGCCCGAGGCGCTCCTCGTCTACGAGTGCGACGGCTACACCCTCGAGCGCGCCGCTCCCGAGGTGGTCGTCCTGCCGCGCACGCCGGCCGAGGTGAGCGCGGTCCTCCGCGTCCTTGCGGCGGATCACGTTTCATTTGTCCCGCGCGGTGCCGGCACGGGTCTCTCGGGCGGCACGCTGCCCATCGGCGCGCCGGTGATGATCGGCACGAGCCGGCTGGGTCGCATCGAGACGATCGACGTCCGGAACCACCGGATCGTCGCGCAGGCCGGGGTCGTGAACCAGTGGGTGACGAACGCCGTGCGTGCGCATGGCCTCTGCTACGCGCCGGACCCCTCGAGCCAACCCGCCTGCTCGATCGGCGGCAACATCGCCGAGAACTCCGGCGGGCCGCACACGCTCAAATACGGCGTCACGACCAACCACGTGCTCGGCGTCGAGCTGGCGCTGCCGTCGGGCGAGCTCGTGACGCTCGGCGGTGCCGTCGAGGACCGCCCGGGATACGACCTCGTCGGCCTCGTGGTGGGCGCGGAGGGCACCTTCGGCATCGTCACCCGTGCAACGCTCCGCCTCGTGCGGGTTCCGGCCGCCCATCGCACGCTGCTCGCCGTCTTCGATTCCGTCGACGCGGCGAGCGAGGCGGTCTCCGGCATCATCGCGGCGGGCATCGTCCCCGCGGCGCTCGAGATGATGGACCGCCTGATCGTCCAGGCGGTCGAGGCGGCATTCAAGGTCGGGCTCCCGACGGACGCCGGCGCCGTCCTCCTGATCGAGATCGACGGGCCCGCCGCCGGGCTCGACGCCCACGCCGCGCGGGCGACGGCCGTCTGCAGGACCGCCGGCGTGCGCGAGATACGCATCGCGCGCGACGAGGCCGAGCGGGCCGCGCTCTGGAAGTGCCGCAAGCGGGCGTTCGGTGCGGTCGGACGGCTCGCCCCCAACTACTGCACGCAGGACGGCGTCGTCCCGCGCACGCGCGTGCCCGAGATCGTGCGTCACATCGCCGCCGTCGCCGCGCGCCACCGTCTGCGGATCGCGAACGTCTTCCACGCCGGCGACGGCAACATCCATCCGATCCTGCTCTTCGACGAGCGCGACCGCGACGAGGTGGCGCGCGTCCGTGCGGCGGGGCGGGAGATCCTCGAGACGTGCGTCGCGCTCGGCGGGAGCCTCACCGGCGAGCACGGCATCGGCGTCGAGAAGGTCGCGGAGATGCCGCTGCTGTTCGGCCCGGACGACCTGGTCGCGATGACACGGCTCCGCGCCGTCTTCGACCCCGAGGGTCGCGCCAACCCGCACAAGATCTTTCCCGACGCGAAGGTCTGCGTCGAGACGCGCGTGCCGCGACGCCAGGCGGCGGTGTGACCGACTGGGCGGCGCTCGTCGGCCCCGCGTGGGTCGCCAGCGGCGGCGCCGCGGACGCCGTCGATGGCGTCGTCCCCGCGAGCGTCGTCCGTCCGGGATCGCTCGCGGAGGTGCAGACCGTCGTCCGCGCCGTGGCCGAGCATCGCCACGCGCTCGTGGCAAGCGGACGCGGCGCGCACCTCGACATGGGCGCCCCGCCCGCGCGCCTCGACGTCCTCCTGCGGCTCGACCGGCTGACGCGCGTGGTCGACCACCAGGCGGCGGACATGACGGTGACCGTGGAGGCCGGGTGTCCGCTCGCCGCACTGGGAGCCGCGCTCGGCTCTGCCGGGCAGTGGCTGTCGCTCGATCCGCCGCGACCTGAGGAGACGACGGTCGGCGGGCTCGTCGCGGCCAACCTCTCGGGCCCGCTGCGCGCGTCGCAGGGTGGCGTGCGCGACCTCCTGATCGGGCTCCGCGTCGTCAATGCCGACGGCGCCGTCGTCGCCGGCGGCGGCCGCGTCGTCAAGAACGTTGCCGGCTACGACCTGCCGAAGCTCCACGTCGGCGCGCTCGGGTCGGTCGGCGTGATCGTCGAGGCGACCTTCAAGGTCCGGCCGCGGCCCCCCGTGGAAGAGGCGGTCGTGGTGGCATGCCGGACCGCGCGCGAGGCCGCGGAAACGGCGCTCGTCCTGCGCGATTCGGACGCCGCGCCGCTGTGGCTCCAGGTCGCGGGTGCAGGCGGTCTGCCCGAAGGGCCGGGCGAAGGCGCCGCGGCGGTGGTCGGCCTCGGAGGCATCGCCGAGGAGGTGGCCGATGCGCGGGCGTGCGTCGAGCGGGTGGGCGCGTCGCTCGGGTTGCGAACCCTGTTCGTCACCGACGGCGCCGCGCTGCGCGCGCGGCTCGGCGCGTTTGCCGTCGAGCCGGCGGCGGCCGTGCTGAGGGCGGCCACGCTGCCCTCCGAGGTCGGCAGCGTGATGGAGCGCCTCGCGGCGACCGCACGCGAGCGCCAGACGGTGGTGCGTTGTCTCGCGGACGCCGCGACCGGCGTCGTGCGGGCCGCGCTCACCGAGGTCCTGGCGGTCGGGCCGCTCGTAAAGACCGTCCGCCCGGACCTCGAGCGGCACGGCGGCACGCTGGTCGTCGAGCGCGCGGTGCCGGACGCGAAGGTCGGTGTCGACGTCTGGGGTGATCCGGGCCCGGGCCTCCGCCTCATGCGTGGCCTGAAGGCGGCCTTCGATCCGGGCGGCATCTTCTCGCCCGGGCGCTACGTCGGATCGCTCTAGCTCTCTTTCTCGCGTTCGAGAAAGTGGTGACTGTCGCAGCCCGCTGCGGGAAAGTCGCAACCGGCTGCGAGTTCCCAGGGGCCGTTCCACGAGGGCAATTCAGGAAACTCCCAATTGTCGGCGGTGCACGGCCCGTTCTATTACCGCCGGCCAGTGAATCCCGCCCTGCTAGCTCGAAAGCATCGAAGCACAGCGGCGGCACCATGGGGGGCCATCTGATGACGATCCGGACACTGAAGAGAAGTTTCGCGCTGCTCCTGGCATCGCTCGCGCCAGTCGTGCTGAGCGGCGGCAGGACGGGCGCGCAGGTGCCGCCGCCAGCGCCGACCACGCTGCCGCCGGCGTCGCTGAAGACCGTCCCGGTCCCGAAGCCGGCGAACCTCCCCGACTTCGTGCGTGACGAGGCGGCGGCGGTCGCGCTCGGCAAGGCGCTCTTCTGGGACATGCAGCTCAGCAGCGACGGCATCCAGTCGTGCGGCAGCTGCCATTTTCATGGCGGTGCCGACAACCGGCTGAAGAACCAGGTCAACCCCGGGACGATCCATGCGGCGACGACGTTCCAGGTCGCCGGACCCAACGCCACGTTGACCCCCGCGAACTTCCCGCTGCACCGGCTCGCGAACCCCGACGACCGGCTCTCGGCGGTGCTCTTCGACGCCGATGACGTCGTCTCCTCGCAGAGCGTCACGCTGCGAAGCTTCAACGACATCATCCCCGGCAAGGCCGAGGAGAACTGCACGGTCACGCCCGATCCGATCTTCAACGTCGGCGGCGTCAACGTCCGGCGCGTGCAGCCGCGCAACACGCCGACCATGATCAACACCGTCTTCACGTTCCGGAACTTCTGGGACGGTCGCGGGAATGCCATCTTCAACGGGGTCGACGGCACCGGGGCGAGGAACCCGAACGCCCGCGTGCTCCAGGTACAGGCCGACGGCAGCGTCCTGCCGGTGGCCGTGAGCATCTTCCCGGCGAGCCTCGCCTCGCAGGCGGTCCCGGTGCTGGGCAGCAACTTCGCGCTCGCGTGCACCGGCCGGACGGTCAACAAGGTCGGCAAGAAGATGCTGAGCCTCACCCCGCTCGCCAAGCAGTGGGTGAGTCCGACCGACAGCGTCCTCGGACTGCTCGCCAAGAGCCGGACGACGCCCCGGGCGCACGGCCTCACGCAGTCGTACGTGACGATGATCCAGAATGCCTTCCAGCCGAAGTGGTGGAACTCCGACAAAGTCGTGACCTTCCCGGCCGGTGTCCGGACCATCTCCGCCCCCACCGGCGCGCCGCTCACCACCAGCCAGTTCACGGTGATGGAGCAGAACTTCTCGCTCTTCTTCGGGCTCGCGATCCAGGAGTACGAGTCGACGCTGGTCTCCGACGACAGCCCCTTCGACCGCTTCATGGACGGCACGGGGACCCTGACGGCGCAGGAGCAGGCCGGCCTCAACATCTTCACGGCCGGCGGTTCCGCCTGTGCCGAGTGTCACGCGAGCGCGACCTTCACCGCCGCGAGCACCAACAACTTCGGCAACGGCGTCGATCCGATCGAGCAGCGCCCGACCGCGGCCGGCGCCAACGCCTTCCACGACGGCGGTTTCTTCAACATCGGTGTCCGGCCGACGGCCGAGGACATCGGCGTGGGCGGCAACAATCCCGCCGGCCAGCCGATTTCCTTCGCGCGGCGTGATTTCCTCGGGCTCGCCATCCCCGAGCTCGCCACCGTCCAGAACCCGCTTCCCGTGATTACGGCCGCCGACGTGGTCGCCGTCGACGGCGCCGTCAAGGCGCCCACGCTCCGCAACATCGAGCTGACCGGCCCCTACATGCACAACGGCGGCATGCTGACGCTCGATCAGGTGGTCGAGTTCTACACGCGCGGCGGCGACTTCGCCGACGCCAACGTCGACAACCTCGACGCAAAGATCAACGGTGTCGGCGCGCTCGTCGGCAAGCCCGATCAGCGGGCGAACGTGGTCGCCTTCCTGAAGACTCTCACGGACGACCGCGTGCGGTTCGAGAGCGCGCCCTTCGACCACCCGCAGCTCTTCGTCCCGAACGGCCACCCGGGTACCGCCGCTGCCGTCACCAACGACGGCACGGGCCAGGCGACCGACCAGCTGGTCGAGGTCCCGGCGTCGGGCGCCGCCGGCTCGTGTGTCGGCGTCGACGGCACGCCAAACTTCGCGTGCCCCGTGTGCGGCGACGGTCACGTGAACCGGGCGACCGAGCAGTGCGATGGCGCCGACAGCGCGCTCTGTCCGGGTGCATGCCGGCCGGACTGCACGTGTCCGGCGCCGGTCGCGACGGTCGAGGCCGACACGTTCGTCGACGCCTCCTTGCCCGCGAAGAACAACGGCCTGAGCAAGGTGCTCGAGGTCGACGGCAGCCCGGTCAAGCAGACGCTGCTCCGCGTCCGGGTCAGCGGTGTCGGCGCGCGCGTCGTGACCGCCGCGAGCCTGCGCATGCAGGTCTCGACCGTTACGAACTCGCAGAGCGTCTCCGGCGGGAGCATCCACCGGATCAGCAGCTGCGCGTGGAACGAGGGGACGGTCACGTTCAACACGCGGCCGGCGATCGACGGCCCGGCGCTCGCCTCGCCCGGCGCGGTCTTGCTCGGACAGCCCGTCGAGTTCGACGTGACGGGCGCCATTCCCGGCGACGGCGTCTACTGCTTCGCGATCGACAACCTCTCGACCGACGGCGCCCGGTACAACTCGCGCGAGGCGGCGACCGGGAAGCCGCAGCTCGTCCTCGCCGTGGGTGATGCAGCCTCGACGATGTCGACCACGACGACAACGACCCCGCCGGCGCCGACCACCACCACGACGCTGCCGCCGACGGCGACGCCGGTCGGCACGGTCCTCGCCGACACCTACGTCCAGTCGGACCTCGCGTCCACGAACTTCGGCACGAAGCCGCAGATCTTCGTGGACAACGGGACGGCGACGAATCCCGGCACCACGGGCGTGCAGCGGAGCTTCCTCCGCGTCAGCGTGAGCGGCGTCGGCATCAAGCACGTGACCGGCGCGCACCTGAAGCTCCAGGTCGCCAGCATCACCAACTCCGGGAGCGTCGCGGGCGGCAGCATCCACGCCATCACCAACTGCAGCTGGGGCGAGACGGCCGTCACGTGGAATACGCAACCCACGATCGACGGTCCGGCCCTGGCGACGCTCGGGGCGGTCACCGCCGGTCAGATCGTGGACTTCGACGTCACGCCGGCCATCCCGGGCGACGGCACCTACTGCTTCGCGATCGACACCACCAGCACCGACAGCGCGATCTACACTTCGCGCGAGGGAACCGGGCAGAAGCCGGCGTTGACCGTGACGGTCGCGCCCTGACGGGTCCGAGCTAGGTCTCAGCGACGGAGGGACGATGCGCACGGCGGCATCGTCCCTCTCGCCGTCTCAGGATCATCCCGCATTCGGGACAACCCGCGGATCTCCGGCGGAAACTACGGGTACCTGCTTTACTAGCTGATAAACTTACGGATCGTGCAGCGATGCCTATTCCGGGGAGAGACGGGCGTGACTGCAAGGACTACTCGGATACGCACAGCCCGGTTTCAGCGAATTCCCTGACCGAGCTCGGGGAGCGGAATTTGCTTTGGCCGCTGCAGTCCGCTGCGGCGGGGGAAGAAATCGGCGTCGCGGGGATGGAGAACGAGACATGAAGATCGGAAGAGCCCTCGAACGCCGCGCGATGCGCGGGATGGATGCCGGCGTGCTGCTGGCAACCATGCTGCTGCTCGGCGCCGGCGCAACCGCCGCGCGGGCCGCCACGACGCTCGATCTGGCCCCCGCGGCCGACACCTTCATCCAGGCGGGCACGGAGGCGGGCTGGGACCACGGCCTCGATGACCATCTCCGGATCGACGCGGACACGGCCGCCCTCACCTACCTGCGCTTCGACCTCTCCGCGGTGGGCGTCCCCGTGACGCGCGCCACGCTGACGCTCTTCTGCACCGACGGCTCCCCCGACGGCGGTACGCTCTACCCGCTCGGCCAATCGAGATGGGTCGAGGGTGACCGAACCGGAAAAGACGCCTCCAGCGCCACTGGTACCGGCCTCAAGTGGAACGACGTCGACGAGAACGG
>Ga0209161_10005524_pt1 | contig 9983 bp, 10 predicted proteins | sample GraSoiAngelo_155_FD_186169 | JGI IMG/M metagenome (GOLD analysis project Ga0209161, IMG submission 186169) | Grasslands soil microbial communities from the Angelo Coastal Reserve, California, USA - 14_1009_13_30cm (SPAdes) (version 2) | ecosystem: Environmental > Terrestrial > Soil > Grasslands ...
TCGTCCTCGGCGTGCACCTCGCGAACCGCCCGCTCGTGCTGCTCGCCATCCTGATGGCGGTGGTCGGCGTGCAGTTCGTCTCGCTCGGGCTGCTCGGCGAGATGCTGGTGCGCACCTACCACGAGTCGCAGGCGAAGCCGATCTACCGGGTGCGCGAGGTGGTGCATTGAAGGGAGCGGCGGCCGGGCTCGCGCTGGCGACGCTGGCCGCGCGGGCGTGGGCGCTCTCCGGGCCCGAGGTCTACGCCCAGGCATGCGCCGCCTGCCACGGCGCGGACGGCCGCGGCGCGCCTGCCGGAAGCGGCATCACCGTCCCGCTCCCCGACTTCACGGACTGTACCGTCTCGACCGCCGAGACGACCGCCAACTGGGCGGGCCTCGTGCGCCACGGCGGCCCCTTCCTCGGCATGTCGGACGAGATGCCGGCCTTCGGCGACGCGCTCACGGAGGAGGAGATCCGCGCCGTGCTCGCCCATGTGCGCGGCTTCTGCACGGAGCCGCGCTACCCGATCGGCGACCTGAACTACCGCCGTCCCGTGTTCGTCGAGAAGGCGTTCCCCGAGGACGAGGCGATCCTCGGCGGCGAGATCGAGTCGGCGCGGCACGCGCGCGGCTACGCGAGCGAGCTGGAGCTCGAGACGCGGATCGGGCCGCGCGGCCAGATCGGCGCGAGCCTGCCGGTCGGCGTCGTGGACCCAAACCGCGCGCCGCTCCGCGGCGGCGTGGGCGACCTCGCGCTGTCCTACCGCCACGTGCTGCTCGCGGCCCCGCACCAGGCCTCTCTCGTCTCCGCGGGCGTCGAGCTCGGCCTCGCGACCGGCAACCGCCGCCATGGTCTCGGCGCGGGGACGACGGTGGTCGCGCCCCAGCTCCTCTCGGGCCACGTCCTCGGCCCGCTCGTCGTGCAGACGCAGATGCGCGCCGAGCTGCCGGCGGAGCCCGCCCGCGCCGACCGCCGCATGCTCTACCGCCTGGCGCTTCAGCTGCCGCTCGGTCCGTACAAGAAGTGCCCCGTGCCGGCGCTCGAGCTCGAGCAGTCGCACGCCCTCGACGCCCGCGTGCACGGCGCGACGCTGCTCGCGCCGACGCTCTACTTCCCGCTCAGTCGCCGCGGCCACGTGGCGCTCGGCGCGGGCGTCGCGATCCCGGTCGCGGGCACGCGGCCGTTCGACTGGCGGCTCGGCATGTTCCTCCTCTGGGAGTACCGCGACGGGCCCTTCTGGGCGTGGTGAAAGGCGCGCGCGTGAATTGACTTCGCGGGGGGCCGCCGGTATGCGTGCCCGATCATGAAAATCTGCGTCATCGGCACGGGCTACGTCGGGCTCGTCGCCGGCACCTGCTTTGCGGAGAGCGGCAACGACGTCCTCTGCGTGGACAACGTCGCGGCCAAGATCGAGGCGCTCCGGCAAGGGCACGTGCCGATCTACGAGCCGGGGCTCGAGGAGCTGATCCGGCGCAACGTGAACGAGGCCCGGCTCGCGTTCTCGACCGACCTGGCCGATGCCGTCAAGAAGAGCCTCGTCTGCTTCATCGCGGTCGGCACGCCCTCCGGCGCCGACGGCGCCGCCGACTTGAGCGCCGTCATGGCGGTGGCCGCTGCGATCGGCCGCGCCATGGACGGCTACCGCGTGATCGTCGCCAAGAGCACCGTGCCGATCGGCACCGCCGGGCGCATCAAGGGGGCGGTGGCGGCAGCCACCCAGCATCCCTTCGACGTGGTCTCCAACCCCGAGTTCCTGAAGGAGGGGGCCGCGATCGAGGACTTCATGAAGCCCGACCGCGTGGTGATCGGCGCGACCAGCCAGCGCGCGGTCGACATCATGCGTGAGCTCTACGAGCCCTTCGTGCGCACCGGCAACCCGATCCTGGTGATGGACAACGCGAGCGCCGAGATGACCAAGTACGCGGCCAACGCGCTGCTCGCCACGCGCATCTCGTTCGTGAACGAGATCGCGAACCTGTGCGAGCGGGTGGGCGCCGACGTCGACCAGGTGCGGCGTGGCATCGGCTACGACCGGCGCATCGGCCACCACTTCCTCTTCCCCGGCGTCGGCTACGGCGGCTCGTGCTTCCCGAAGGACGTGAAGGCCGTCATCCACAGCGCGCGCGAGCACGGCATGGAGTTCGCGCTCTTGAACGCGGTCGAGGACGTGAACGAGGGGCAGAAGGGCCGCCTGGTCGAGAAGGTGGTCGCCGAGTTCGGCCCCGACCTCCGCGGCCGGCGCTTCGCGGTCTGGGGCCTCGCCTTCAAGCCGCGGACGGACGACATGCGCGAGGCGCCGGCGATCACCATCGTCGAGGGGCTGCTCGCGCGCGGCGCGGCGATCGCCGTCCACGACCCCGAGGCCCTGAACGAGGCACGCAAGGTCTTCGGCGAGCGGGTCACCTACCAGCGCGTCAACTACGAGGCCCTCGCCGGCGCCGACGCGCTCCTGATCGTGACCGAGTGGAACGAGTTCCGCCGCCCGGACTTCGCGCGTATGAAGCGCCTCCTCCGGCGCCCGATCATCTTCGACGGCCGCAACCTCTATGACCCCGAGGTCATGCGCGAGCACGGCTTCACCTACCTCCCGATCGGGCGCGCGGTGGTGCGCGCCGCCTAGATGGCGCGCATTCTCATCACCGGCGGCGCCGGCTTCATCGGCTCGCACCTCTGCGAGCGCTTCCTCGCCGAGGGCGACGACGTCATCTGCATGGACAACTTCCTGACCGGCACGCCCGACAACGTCGCGCACCTCTTCGTGGACCGCCGCTTCACCTTCATCCAGCAGGACGTGACCACCTACATCTACGTGAAGGGCCCGGTGGACGCGATCCTCCACTTCGCCTCGCCGGCGAGCCCCGTGGACTACCTGGAGCTCCCCATCCAGACCCTCAAGGTGGGCTCGCTCGGCACGCACAAGGCGCTCGGCCTCGCCAAGGAGAAGCGCGCGCGCTTCCTCCTCGCCTCCACCTCCGAGGTGTACGGCGACCCGCTCGTCCACCCGCAGAAGGAGGACTACTGGGGCCACGTGAACCCGATCGGGCCGCGCGGCGTGTACGACGAGGCGAAGCGCTTCGCCGAGGCGCTCACCATGGCCTACCACCGCACGCATGGGATCGAGACCCGGATCGTCCGCATCTTCAACACCCACGGGCCGCGCATGCGGCTCAACGACGGCCGCGTCGTTCCCAACTTCATCTCGCAGGCGCTGCGCGGCGAGCCGCTCACCGTCTACGGCGACGGCTCGCAGACGCGGAGCTTCTGCTACGTGTCCGACCTGGTGGAAGGGATCGTCCGCCTGCTGCGCTCCGACCACAGCGAGCCGGTCAACTGCGGCAACCCGACGGAGATCTCGATCCTCCAGTTCGCGGAGCGGATCAAGGCGCTCACCGGCTCGAAGAGCGAGATCGTCTTCCGCCCCCTGCCGGAGGACGACCCCAAGGTCCGCCAGCCCGACATCGGCAAGGCGCGCGCGCTGCTCGGCTGGGAGCCCCGGGTCCCGCTCGAGGACGGGCTCCGGAGGACGATCGACTTCTTCCGCCCCGTGGTGCGCAAGGCATGAAGATCCTGGTGACGGGTGGAGCGGGCTTCATCGGCTCGCACGTGGTGGACGCCTACGTCGCGGCCGGTCACGAGGTGATCGTGGTCGACGACCTCTCCACCGGCCGCCGCGAGAACCTGAACCCCAAGGCCCGCTTCCAGCGGCTCGACATCACCGACCCCGCGCTCGTCGAGCTGATCCGCGACGTGCGCCCCGCGGTGCTGAACCTCCACGCCGCGCAGATGGACGTGCGCCGCTCGGTCGCCGAGCCGCTCTTCGACGCGCGCGTGAACATCCTCGGCACGGTGAACCTGCTCGAGGCGGCGCGCAAGGCGAACGTCCGCCGCGTCCTCTTCGTGTCCTCCGGCGGCGCCGTCTACGGCGAGCAGGAGGCGTTCCCAGCGCCGGAGTCGCATCCCACCAACCCCGTCTCCCCCTACGGCGTCAGCAAGCGGGCGGGCGAGCTCTACGCCTTCTTCTACCAGGCCGAGTACCAGCTCCCGTTCGTGGCGCTGCGCTACGCCAACGTCTACGGGCCGCGCCAGGACCCGCACGGGGAGGCCGGCGTGGTCGCCATCTTCACGGGCAGGATGCTCGGCGCCGAGCCGGTCACGGTGAACGGCGACGGCAAGCAGACGCGCGACTACGTCTACGTCGGCGACGTGGCGCGCGCCAACCTCCTCGCGCTCGAGTCCACCGCGACCGGGCCCTTCAACATCGGCACCGGCATCGAGACCGACGTGAACACGCTCGCGCGCCTCCTCCTCGAGGCGACGGGCAGCCGTTCCGAGGTTCGTCCCGGGCCGGCAAAGCAGGGCGAGCAGCGGCGCAGCGTCGTCGACTCCCGGCGCGCCGCCGAGGTCCTCGGCTGGCGGCCGGAGGTGTCGCTGGCGGAGGGTCTCGGGCGCACCGTGGAGTGGTTCCGGACGCGGGAAGGCGGGTGACGCGGGTATGCGGATCGCCCGACCGTCGGCACGCCGAGGTCAAGCCGCGCTTGTCCTGCGCGCGCGATGTCGCTGACGGACGGTGACCTTGCCCTTCTTTACGCGCACGGTGACCACGTCCCCGTTGGGTAGCTCGAGGGTTTGAGCGTCGGCCGCACGGGCGACGTCGTCGAACTCCACCCCGAGGAGCTCGCCGTTCGGGGCGAGCCACGCCACCCCGCGACCCTTCACGGCCTCGACGGCGTCACCGTAGGGGCCATCGTGCCAGTAGATCGACAGGGGTCCGGAGCCGGAGAAGTGACGGAACGAGATTCGGGACTTCCTCATGGCAGCACCTTCCTGAACCGGCGGTGCGACGGCCGATACCGCGTTGAGCGTTGCCGGGATTGCGAACAGGCCGACGGTCACCAGAAGCTCCGCGTAGACGTCGCGCCGCGGTCGGGTCGACGTATCGCCCACCCGCCGCTCCGTCGCGGCCTCCGCGCTCGCGGCAGGTTGCGTCACGGGCGCGGTGATGGCACCAGGCGCGCGCCGTCGTCAAGCGCCGCGCTTGCGAACGGAGCGCGCCACCCATAGATTCTCCCGATTCTGGACCCCACCCACATCCGCAACTTCTCGATCATCGCCCACATCGACCACGGGAAGTCCACGCTCGCGGACCGCATCCTCGAGGCGACCGGCGCGGTCTCGGCGCGCGAGATGTCCGCGCAGTTCCTCGACGACATGGAGCTCGAGCGCGAGCGCGGCATCACCATCAAGGCGCGCTCGGTCCGCCTCGCCTACCGCGCGCGCGACGGCCAGGACTACGTCCTCAACCTGATCGACACGCCCGGCCACGTTGACTTCACCTACGAGGTCTCGCGCAGCCTGGCCGCCTGCGAGGGCGCCATCCTGGTGGTCGACGCCTCGCAGGGCGTGCAGGCGCAGACGCTCGCCAACGTCTACCTGGCGCTCGACCACGACCTCGCCGTCGTGCCCGTCATCAACAAGATCGACCTGCCGAGCGCCGAGCCCGAGCGGGTGCGCCGGCAGATCGAGGAGATCATCGGCCTCGACGCCTCGCACGCCATCCTGACCAGCGCCAAGGAGGGCATCGGCACCGACGACGTCCTCGAGGCCGTCGTGCGCGACATCCCGCCGCCCCGGGGCGACCCCGACGCGCCCGCGACCGCGCTCATCTTCGACTCGTGGTTCGACCCCTACCACGGCGCGGTCGTGCTGGTACGCGTCTTCGACGGCCAGCTCGCCAAGGGCCGGCGCATCCGCATGATGGCGACCGGGAAGGAGTTCCTCGTGACGCGGGTCGGCGTGCTCGCGCCGCGCGCGGTCGAGGTGGCGGCGCTCGGCCCGGGCGAGGTCGGCGTCCTCATGGCCGCCATCAAGGAGGTGGGCGACACCAAGATCGGCGACACGATCACCGACGCGGACCGGCCCGCCGCCGCCCCGCTCCCCGGCTTCCTCCCCGTGAAGCCGATGGTGTTCAGCGGCCTCTACCCTGCGGAGTCCGCCCAGTACGACGCGCTCCGCGACGCGGTCGAGAAGCTCCGCCTGAACGACTCGTCCTTCACCTACGAGCCCGAGACCTCGCTCGCCCTCGGCTTCGGCTTCCGCTGCGGGTTCCTCGGGCTGCTGCACATGGAGATCGTGCAGGAGCGGCTCGAGCGCGAGTTCGGGCTCTCGCTCATCACGACCGCGCCCACGGTCGCGTATCGGGTCGTCAAGCGCAATGGCGAGGCGGTGGTGATCGACAGCCCGGCCAAGCTCCCCCCGCCGCTCCAGGTCGACCACATCGAGGAGCCCTACATCCGCGCCTCGGTCCATCTGCCGGTCGAGTTCCTGGGCAACGTGCTCGCCCTCTGCGAGGAGCGCCGCGGCCGGCAGACGGAGCTCCGCTACCACGGCGAGACGCGCGTCCAGCTCGGCTACGAGCTGCCGCTCTCCGAGATCGTCGTGGACTTCTACGACAAGCTCAAGTCCGTGACCCGCGGCTACGCCTCGATGGACTACGAGTACCTCGACTTCCGCCCCGGGGAGCTGGTGAAGCTGGACATCCTGATCAACGGCGACGTCGTGGACGCGCTCTCCGTCATCATCCACCGCGACCATGCCTACCTCCGCGGGCGCGAGCTGACGCAGCGGCTGCGCGCGCTGATCCCGCGGCAGATGTTCGAGGTGGTGATCCAGGCGGCCATCGGCGCCAAGGTGATCGCGCGCGAGAGCGTGAAGGCGCTGCGCAAGAACGTGACCGCCAAGTGCTACGGGGGCGACATCACGCGCAAGCGGAAGCTCCTCGAGCGCCAGAAGGAGGGGAAGAAGCGCATGAAGCAGGTGGGGCGGGTCGAGATCCCCCAGGAGGCCTTCCTCGCCGTGCTCAAGGGTGGCGGCTGATGGGACGCTCGGCTATCATGCGCCGCCATGGCTAGCCCCGAGCGCCGGCGGCGGGACGCGGCCCCGGCTCTCGTGCGGCCGGCGGCGAAGCCGAAGTCCCAGGTCCGCGAGTATGCCGAGGCGCTCGCGGTCGCGCTGCTGCTCGCGCTCGTCATCCGCACCTTCGTGGTGCAGGCGTTCAAGATCCCCTCGGCCTCGATGCTGCCCACGCTCCAGATCGGCGACCACCTGCTGGTCAACAAGTTCCTCTACGGGCCGCGCCTCGAGATCCCGCTGACCGACATCTCCCTCGCGCGCCTCCCGGGGCTGCGGAAGCCGCGCCCGGGCGACGTGATCGTCTTCCTGGCGCCGGCCCGCGCCTCGGCCGACCGCCAGCGCCGCGACTTCATCAAGCGGGTGATCGCGGTCGAGGGGCAGACGGTCGAGGTGCGCGCGAAGCAGGTCTACATCGACGGCAGGCCGTGGGACGACCCGCACGCCACCTTCCTCTCCGGCAAGCCGGACCCGACGGCGGAGCGGCCCTCGAATCCCCTGCTCCGGCCCTGCGGCAGCCTCGAAAGCCAGACCAGCGGGCACAGCTGCGCCCCGTACACGGTGCCGCCGGGCGACGTCTTCGTCATGGGCGACAACCGCGAGCAGAGCTACGACTCGCGCTTCTGGGGTCCGGTGCCGATCAGCGACATCAAGGGGCAGGCGCTCATCATCTACTGGTCGTGGGACGGCCCCGACCGCTGGGTGCGCTGGGACCGGATCGGGCGGCTGGTGTACTAGGCGAGCAGCTTCTCCAGCGCCGCGTTGAACGCCTCGGGCTCCTCGAGGTGCGGTGCGTGCCCGCTCTCGGCGAAGACGGTCAGCTTCGCGCCCGGGATCCTCTTCGCCAGCTCCTCGCCGTGCGCGAGCGGCAGGAGCGCGTCGTGCTTCCCGTGCAGGACGGCGGTCGGGACCTCGAGCTTCTTCGCCCCCGCGCGGAGATCGGCGGCGAGCAGCGCGTCGAAGCAGGCCTCGGCCACGTGGGGCGGGGTCTTCTGCATCTGCCCGGTGGCCCAGGAGAGGAGCGGCGAGTGCGGGTCCTTGAACAGCTGCGGCGCGAAATCGCGCACGAAGGCGCGGAAGTCGGCGGCGATCGCCTTCTTCATGTCGGCCGCGCGCTCGGTCTCGGCGAGCGGGTTCTTCGCATCCGCGAGCCCGCCCGCCGTCGTGCACACGAGGCCGAGCGCGCTCACGCGCTCGCCGAGCCGCTGCGCCAGCTCGAGCACGAGCAGCCCACCCATCGACCAGCCGACCAGCGCGATGCGGGGCACGCCGAGCGCACGCACCAGGTGCTCGAGGTCCGCCACCAGGGCGCCGATCGTGTAGCCCGTGCGCGGGTGCGACGACTCGCCGTGGCCGCGCACGTCGACCGTGACCACCAGATGCCGGTCGCGCAGCGCGACCACCTGGCGCTCCCAGAAGGTGCGGTTGGCGGTCCAGCCGTGGACGAGGAGCACCGGCGGGCCACTGCCCGCCCGGTCGTAGCGGAGCGAGACGCCGGCATGGGACAGGAAGGGCATGTCGGGCTCGTAGCCCGGGTGCCGAGCGGACCGCAAGGAGCCCAGGGAGCGCGGATGACACGCTGCATCGGTCAGGCCGCGGCCTCCCGGATTTCCGCCGGGGTCGGCTCCCTGCTCCGACCGGTGTCGGACTTCTCCTACCGACTTGACGGGACGACGTAGTCAGGCGTATGCCTCGGCAGGCCTACCGTGTCTCGGAGAGCACTTTTCAGGCGATCGGAAGCGCCAGCCGAGCGGGGAATGTCACGATGAACGAAACGGTAGATTGGCGGGAAGGGATGCGCGACCTCGGGCGCCAGCTGCGTCGCGTCCGTGAGTTTCTCGGTCTGTCGCAAGATCAGGTGGCTCGTCTCGCTGGGGTGAGCCAGGGCGCCGTCAGCCGGCTGGAGGCGGGCCGCGGGCTCGCCACACCCATGATGGTCGTGCTGAAGGTCCACCGGGTGCTGACGCGCGCGCTGCGCGCGTTCGATCCCGCCATCCCCGACGAGGAGGTGCGCGCCACGCTCGGCCTCGAGCGCCTGATCGCGCCCCCGACCGACAGCGGCAGCCGCGAGCCGCTGCCGATCACGAGGGATGCGGACCTCGAGATGCTGGTCCACCTCTACCGCACGCTGTCCGAGCGGCAGCGGCGCACCCTGGTCGCGGTGGTGCGCGCGACGGTCAGCTCGCTCGGGGACGTGGCGTCGGCGGCTGCCGAGCTCAAGATCTCTCACACCGGCTCGTAGCGGCTCACGCCGCCGGTCGAGCTGACGCGGCCGACGCGGCCGACCTGCTCCTCGCGCTCCATCGCCTCGAGCACCGCGCGCTCGGCCCGCACCACGGCGAGGAAGCGGCGCCCGTCGACGAGCCGGCCGATGACCGCGCCGCGCTCCGCGCCGCCGTCGCGGCCGTGGACGATGGTGTAGGCCTCGATCGTGCCGCGCCCCGACGCCTCCTCGACCACGGCAGGGTGCGGGAGCGCATCGACCCACCGCTGGAGCGCCGCGCCGCCCACGTGCTGCCACCCCTTCGGCGGGGGCGTCCCCGCGTAGATCGCGAGCGCGTGCTTGGTCAGGTTCCAGCCGAGCGCATGCGCGAGCGCGAAGGACTCCGGCTCGGCGCGGAGCCGGTCCGCGAGCGTCGCGACCGCGTGTGTCGTGTAGTTGCTGCCCGGCCCGCCGAACCAGGGGAGGGCGCCGGTCACCGTGAGCGGGCGCGGATCGCCGGGGGCGAGGCCCAGCATCACGGCCGAGAGGCGCGGCGCGATCGGGAAGCAGCTGTAGAGGTCGAGGTGCTTCACGCGCTCGATGCCGAGGCCGACCGCCTCGAGGAGGAGCGAACCGGCGCGGCGGAGGCCGGGCAGGGTGTGGTAGTCCATGCGGTCCTGGAAGAACCAGTGCTCGGTGACGTCGACGCCCGCCCACGGGTAGACCCAGCGTGCGGCGGCGAGCCCGAGACGCCGCGCGGCCGCCTCGCTCGCGAGCACGAGCGCCGCCCCCTGGTTCACGTCGAGGATCGCGTTCATGAACTTGGGGTAGGGGAAGCCCACCATGCGGTTCTCGGCCGTGACCGTGGCGAGCGTGGCCGCGTCCTTCGCGT
>Ga0209161_10005528_pt1 | contig 9980 bp, 9 predicted proteins | sample GraSoiAngelo_155_FD_186169 | JGI IMG/M metagenome (GOLD analysis project Ga0209161, IMG submission 186169) | Grasslands soil microbial communities from the Angelo Coastal Reserve, California, USA - 14_1009_13_30cm (SPAdes) (version 2) | ecosystem: Environmental > Terrestrial > Soil > Grasslands ...
TAGGCAAATCATGCTTTGTTCGGTAGTCGGAAGTATCGCACCCTGCCATGGTCGAACCGAATGAGTGCGCGATCTTCCTCAAGAGCACGCTACGTGCAAAGGAGTGCTCGGTTGGGATGCGCTATGTTAGCTTTCGCCGTTAGGTGTGTACGAATTGCAGACAATTAGCTAGCCTGCCGCGGTCGCCTTTGAATTCTGTGACGAAGAGTCCACCCATGGTTCAGAAGGTACCAGGTTTTTGGCAGCCCATTGCCGGGCGAATCGCTTGAGTTCAGCTGCCGTTTGTAGAGTCAGCTTATGTTTAATTTTTTCGCAATGGGTCTCGACGGTTTTGCGGCTAAGATGAAATTGCTCGGCAATCTCCCGCGGAGTGTAAGCCGCGCCTAAAAGTTGAAACACTTGCATCTCGCGATCGGACAGGCGCTCGACGCCGGTACGCGAGGCAATCGGTTTGTCGCGCAAAGTTCGCTGCACTACGGCCGCGGCGACTCTTTCGCTGAAGTACAATTCGCCCGCCAGCACTTTGCGCACCGCTCGCAGCACCTCGTCCGTGACGTTTTCCTTCATGATGTACCCGGCGGCCCCGGCGCGGAGCGTGCGCTCGGCGAAAATCAACTCATCGTATTGCGATAGGACGAGCACCTTTACATCAGGAAATTCGACCCGCAATGTTTTGATGAAGTCCAGCGCGTCGCCGCCCTTCAAGCGCAAATCGAGAATCATTAGATCAGGCTTGCATTCTTGTACCAGGCGTTTGGCATCTGACGTGTTGTCCGCAACGCCGACACAGGTGAGGTCCGGTTGTCTGTCGATTAACTGTTTTAGCCCATCGCATAGCACCGGGTGGTCGTCGACTACTACTACGTGGGATTTTCTTTCGGTTTGTGTTATTGCATTCATGATATTGTAGACAGAGAAGGCTCCGCTTGTAGAGGTACACGGCAAGAAATAATCGTCCCCTTATTGGGGCCGGGGCGCACTTCGCACGAGCCGCCGATGCATTGCGCGCGGTAGCGCATGATTCGAAGTCCCATCCCGTGGCCATTGGTCTTGGTGTTAAACCCCGCCCCGTCGTCTTGCACCGTTAACACCATGTCACCATTGCCGAATGTGAGCTGGATCAAAACCTGCCGAGCAGCACCATGCTCTATGGCATTACGCACTGCCTCCTGCGCGATTCGATAAAGTTGAGCTGCTACTGGCGGGCTAATCGGTAGCGGCTCGGCGTCAGATGTAACCACGCTTTTTACATCGCAACTGTGACTGGTATTCACGGCTAGGCATTCCAACGCCGTTTCCAAGTCGTCCACTGTGTCACCGCCTTCGGCGCTCCGCGCGGTGAGCCGTACTTGCCTGGCCGCTTCGTTGGCGAGCTTTACTATTGCGGAAGCTTGGTCGGCTTCGTCAGGCTGACATGGCCCCAACTGTTCCTCAAGCAGTTTTGCGCTTATAGCGATCGTCACGAGTTGTTGCCCTATTCCGTCGTGCAAGTCATATGCGATGCGCCGCTGTTCGCGGGCACAACTCTCGATCACCTCACGTTCGACGAGCGCGCGCTCCGCGATTTCTCGCTCCAGAAACGCGGTTCTCTGCTGCGTGACTCTTTGAAGTTCGGCGCGCTGCTTGCGGGCCAGGATCTCGGCCTCTTTTCGATCCGTAATATCGAGGCTAATTGCCGTAAGTCGCTGGGCTTTTCCGCGGTCATCAAGGTGCACGTGCCCATGCGCGTGAACCCATCGCACGCTGCCGTCTGGGGCAACAACACGAAACTCTACATGGCAATCTTTGACGTTTTGGATCGCCTCATTCATTGCTTGTCGAACTCTTTCGCGATCTTCTGGGTGCCAGCGTGGCATCAGGTGTTGGAATGTGATCCTTCCAAAAGCAGGCAAACCCAACTGAGCACGGCCTGTAAGCGGGACGCAGATTTCATCTCTTTCCAAATCCCACTCCCACATTTCGAGATTAGCGGACTTTGCAGCGAGGTTGAATCTCTTCTCTCTAGTTTCCCATACGCGCGCCAAGCGTACAGCGAAGGCCGCGAGCATCAAAAACGCTCCGGCATTCATCAACCAGATGACGGTGATCCAACTCATTGAAATGTGACGGCTGCCCGCTAACACCATATACTTCGGATTTCAGAGGCCGAAGTTTCAAAAAAAATGAGGCTCTGCCCTCGGAATTTTTTCCTAATCGCGATGGCCATGCCCACCTCAATGACATCTTCCACTGGCTGCGCGCCTCGCTGATAATGTAAGGCTTATCGCCGGAACCCGGCGAACATCCACGCTCGGAAAGCCTTATCAAGAAGCTTGCGTGACTACGGCACAAATGAGATTATCCGCGCGGTGAGACCGAATACCCCCTTTAGCGACTCCCATGCTCGGTTCATGACAACACGTTGGAGCATCGTTGTGTCGTGTTCGGACTCTGCAACGGATGAACAGAAAGCGCACGCTGCCCTTGCCGAACTTTGCAAAATTTACTGGCGACCCGTTTTCGCCTTCATCTGCCGGAAGGGCCACTCCGTTCCTGACGCACAGGATTTGACTCAAGAATTTTTTGGCAAGGTCATCAAAGGTCGCCTCATGCAGTCCGCCGATCGGAACAAGGGGAGATTCCGGTCGCTTCTGCTCAAGGCCCTGCAACGTTTTTTGTACGATCAAGGCGATAAGCGTCAGGCGCGCAAACGCGGCGGCGACTTACGCTTTGTTTCCTGGGACGACTGGATGACGGAGGCGCCATCCCACTTGTCCATTACCGAGCAGGAATCTGGCAATTGGTCGCCGGAAAGAATTTTCGATGTACGCTGGGCTGCGACAGTGGTCGAGCGCGCGCTGCGGCGATTGGGTGACGAGTGTGAAAAACACGGCCGACGACGCGTTTTTGATGTCCTTAGCAGTTACCTTAGTGCCGATCGGGAAGAGATATCGTATGCAAATTTTGCGAAGATCCTTGGCCTTCAGGAAACGGCAGTGAAAAATCTGGTGCACCGCTTGCGTGAACGTTATCGCGCTCTGCTTCGCGAAGAAGTTGCTGAAACTGTGGGTGGGCCCAACGAGGTCGATGACGAATTGCGTTATCTCTGCGCGGCATTAAGCGCTGCGGAATAGGTTCCGAGCCAAAAGCGGATTAGGTTGGTCTGCGGGGCGAAAACTCCCGCCCCTCTTGTTGCGAATCCATTGCGGTGCGTATTTTTTTGTTCGCCGCTGCATGATTCCCGAGGCGGGCTGCGTTGTAAATAACTTTTCAGGGAATCTATGAAAATTAAAATTGGCAACGATCAAACCTCGATCTATTCTTAGGGCTCTTTCATGAGTTCGCCTAGCGGTTCTGTTTCTCTCCATCTTCAGACTGAATCGGGCATCTGCGCCAAATGTGGGTCTGTGTCGCGCGTGGGCCGCGGCCTTTGTTTGAAGTGCCTTCTTTCCGCAGGCATTGCTGGTAACGGTGAGCATCCGCCGGTCGAGTCGACGCTGGACGACTTGCTGCGCGACATTCATGGTCACGACGCGGATTGGTTCCTCGGGAATTATCAGATTCTGGAAGAAATTGGACGGGGTGGGATGGGCGTCATTTATCGGGCCCGACAACGGCACTCGCGTCGGATCGTCGCGATCAAGCGCGTTTTATCTTACCACGCTGATTCCCAGGAAACGCTAATGCGCTTTCGCCGCGAAGCTCAGGCCGCGGCGAACCTGGATCATCCCAATATTCTGCCAATTTATGAAGTAAGCGAAAGCCACGACGGGTTGCCGTTCTTCAGCATGAAGTTTGCGGGGGGCGGCAGTTTGCTGGAAGCGGCCCCAATATTGCGCAGCGATCCACGTCGTGCTGTTACGCTAATGGCCAAAGTTGCGCGTGCCGTGCAATACGCGCATGAGCAGGGAATTCTCCATCGTGATCTCAAGCCGGCGAACATTTTGTTGGACGCCCGCGGCGAACCGATGGTCGGCGACTTCGGGTTGGCCAAATGGCTGGAGCCAACCGGCCGGTTGACACGTACGCCTAGCATCTTCGGAACGCCGGGGTACATCGCGCCCGAACAGGTAAGCGGGTCAGACACAAAACTTACCGCCGCGGCTGATGTATACGGTTTGGGAGCGGTTCTGTTTGATCTCTTAACTGGCCGGCCGCCATTCACAGGTGAGCACGCGCTGAAAACTATTCAGCAGGCGGCTGAAAAGCCCGCGCCCAAACTGCGCACTCTGGCGCCGGCACTGGATCGCGACTTGGAAACAATCTGCGCGAAATGCTTGGAACGCGACCCACTCGCCCGTTATCGCTCAGCTGGTGAACTGGCGGATGACCTCGAACACTGGCTGCTCGGACGTTCGATCGTCGCGCGTCCTGTTTCGCCCCCTGTGCATCTCTGGCGTTGGGTGCGGCGCAATCCGCTCGTCGCACAAATGGCTGCGCTTTTGGTGGCGATGGCAACCGTAGTGGGCGTGATGATTTCGAAGGCCCAACCAGTGAGCCCGCCGGCGGCAAGTGGGATAGCGGTTTTGCCATTTGAAAGCATCGGCCCAGACAACGACGGCACATTTTTCGCCGAGGGCGTCTACGATGGTGTTCTGAGCAAACTGGCGAAGCTTGCGAATCTGAAGGTAATCAACCACAACAGTGTCGCCAAATACCGCGGCGCGCAGAACACGCAGGAAATCGGGCGTGCTTTAAACGCTGCCTATGTGCTCGCCGGAAGCGTGACACGGGATGCCGGCAGAATTCATCTTAGTGTCCAGTTGATGGATACGCGGAACGATTCGCGCGTCTGGGGGGAGCAATACGATCGAAACGCAAGCGACGTGTTTGCGCTGCAAGGTGAGATCGCGCAAGAAATCGCAGACAGACTGGGAGTCAGCGTTTCACCCACCGAGAAGACTGCGCTCCAGGAAGGACCAACCGCGGATCTCGCTGCGTATAAGTCGTACTTGCGAGCCAAAGACCTGCTCTATGACATCTCATTGAGCACACGACAAAATGAAGATCTGTTGGAAGCTGTCCAACTACTCGATCAGGTTGTGGCGCGCGACCCCTCGTTCTTTGACGCCTACTGCCAGTTAGCGGGAGCGCATGATCGAATGTACTTCGGGGGTTTGGACCATAGTAATGCGCGTTTGAAATTGGCTGAAACAGCAATTCAGTCCGTTCAGCGGCTACGCCCTGAATCGGGAGAAACCCATTTGGCTCTCGCTCAGCATTATTATTACGCGTACCGGGATTATGACCGAGCCAGACAGGAGTTGGTGCTTGCTCACCTGACATTGCCTAACGAATCACGGATTCCACTTTTAGCCGGGTACATTGACCGGCGCCAAGGTCGCTGGGAGAAGGCTCTCGAGGAAATCACCCAGGCATTGGAGCTGAATCCACGGGATTTTTCCGTGCTTGAACAAATTACGCTTACCTACGAAGCGTTGGGCCGCTATCAAGAAATGGCTGAGACTCTTGATCGCGTGCTGGCAATAGCTCCAAAGGACGTCCCCACCCGAGCACGACGCGCGTTGGTCGATCTGGAGCGGGGGGCAGATGTTAGAGCTTTCGAAACGACAATTGACGCAATCATGGCAGACGACCCGAACGCCAGCCTTGGTTTTACTAGTACATGGCTGTTGATCGTATTGCGCGAACGCGACTCCGTTGGGGCTCAGCACGCATTATCGAACATAGGTACCGGCGGATGTTTTGATGAAAGCATTCCATTCCCTGACGGCTGGTGTAAGGGTCTTGCTGCTTTGGTGCGTGGTGATCAGTCGACAGCTCGCGCGGCCTTTGATACTGCGCGAAAGGAGCTCACTGAAGAAGTACACAGTCAACCGAACTATGCGGCTGCGCTTTGCGCACTTGGTGTGGTTGATGCCGTACTCGGGAATAAAGATGATGCGATTCGCGAAGGCGAACGTGCAATCGAATTGACGCCGCTTAGCAAAAACGCCATCGAAGGCGCAACGCTGGTGCGATATCTTGCTGTGATTTACGCGTGGGCTGGTGATAAAGATCGCGCGATCCAGCGCTTGGCTGAGACAACGTACCTGCCCGGCAGTCACATCAGCTACGGATATCTGCGTCTTCATCCACTTTGGGATCCATTACGAAGCGATCCGCGCTTTCAGGCGATCGTCGATTCGCTCGCACCAAAGTAAGATCTGACTTGCCGGGACACGCTTCGGCAGCAGCCAGCTCAAAGGCGGGAGAAAAGTCGGAACCGCAATATTCCTCTCCTAAGCGGTAAGGCTGAATTGCCGGTAAGTGTATGAATAACCCCAAGGCGTGGTGTGAGTAATTTTACTTAAGGACGGGATTTTGTGCTTGACAGTTGCTCAAAGTGCCGGTACTCGCGGAGTTATGCATATTACCAACCCTACCCTAATCGTACGCTTGTTCGCCGCAACGCTGGTTACTGTGGCCACTATCGGTCTCAGCACCGTCGCAACGCACCCAACCGCTCAAAATCAAACCCGGCTGACCTTGAAAAACATTCGAACGGATAAGAGCACAGCCCTCTACGCCGACAACCACACAAACCGTGGCTCTTGGTTTTGTGAGATGGTCCTGCCAACAGGCAACTACGCTGACAATCGTGCAAGCCGCGGCTCTTGGTTTGTCGAGATGGTCCTCCCAACCGGTGACAACAAGCTGATGACTGAGAATTTGAAATCAGTCGCAGCGACACTCTAAGCCTGCTGCTTAGCCACTAAGAGCGTGCTAGTCCCGGGACCCGGGACCGGCGCTATTGTGCACCGAACTGGCGACCAACTCTCGCTACCGTCTGGCACAGCCATCGTTTTCCCCGATCACAGCGTTCAGTAATGTATTGGAAGCAAATTCACGCAGCGTGGTTTGGAATACACTTCTTTTTACTGACCGCGGTTTGTTTTGCGGGAGTATTCTGGTTGATAGCGCAGGGGTCCACGATTTTATCCTCAGCTTTTGATGAGTACGCGCGTAGGGCTGAATTAGTCGCGACCTGGTGTCTGGGCAAAGAGGCCCGTGCATCGAATCCGCTTCGGAGAGGTATCGCAACCTATCTGCATGCTGCTGGCATCCAAGCCGGGTACAGCTTTTTTGCACCCAACGTTCCAAGCCAGCATCGGCTCACGTTCGAACTGTTTTACGACGATGGACGTATAGAATACGAGTCACCGCGTATGCGCAGCAAAGCCGCCGCCCTGCGTTTGGAGAGTTTGTTAGACAGGTTGCCAGAGGAACGTTACGATTCGGTTCGAGAGGCGCTCGTCAAAATGCTGGCGTTCTCCGTCTGGCGTAAGTACCCGGACGTGAAAAAACTTCGCGCAACGTTGGATTCAGTTCATGCGCCTGGTATTACCGAGTTTGAGCAAGGCAAAACAGAAACATTTCAGCCGATGTTCAGCTTCGATTTCAGCCTGCGGGATGAGCAAAAGCAGTAGCGGAATCGTTGTTTATTGTCCGTGATTCTTTCTCCGAGTTCAGTGATTCTCTTATCCGTATAATCCGTGCTCAAATTGCCCGGTTCGCAAATTAACGCCGGCGTAAGTCTGGCACAAAAATGGTGGCAAAGCTTCTGCTGTTTTCTTTTTCCACCTGAAACTGACACGTGGCTCGCGGTGTTGCGGATCGGTTTGGGGATGCAGGTTATCGTTTATGCGCTGTTCTTAAGAAGTGATTGGCATTATCTGTTCGCCAGCAGTGGCAAAGGTCTTGTCGGTCGGGAAGTTGGTGAAGCTATTACCTCTTTCGATAGCCCGCTGATCCCGACGTTGGGCTGGCTTGTCGCTATCGGTCGCAATTTCAACATCAGCGAGGAAGCGGTGCTTTCCATTGCCTGGATCTGCTTACTTTCCGCCGGTTGCCTCTTGCTGCTGGGTCTGTTCTGTCGCCCGGCCGCGATTGTCGCCTGGTTCGTTCACCTCTGTGCCGCTGAAAGCGGAGGGCTGCTGGCCTACGGTGCCGATAGTTTCATGACGACGGCACTGTTCTACTTGTTGTTATCTCCCCTGCCCGATCATTATTCCTTTGACCATTGGGTAGCAAAGACAAAACCCAAAAATCCACGGGCACTGGGTTTTTGGCGTCGCGTCATACAGGTGCAACTGTGCTTTGTTTATTTTATCGGCGGGCTGGCAAAATGCCTTGGCAACGGTTGGTGGGACGGCTCCAATCTTTGGCGCGCGCTAATCCGGCCGCCTTTTACGGTTGTTCCGCCAGATATTCTCGTCCGGTTCAAATACGCTCTGCCTGTCCTTGGTATTGCGATCTGTTTGCTCGAAGTGAGTTACCCAGTTTTCATTTGGATGAAAAAAACGAGACTCATTTGGCTGGTTTGTATTGTGGCGATGCACGCCGCGATTGGGCTTTTGATGGGACTATATCTGTTCGCGCTCGTGATGATCGTGATGAATATCGCAGCCTTCGGCGTTATTTCTAACACCGCGACGCCACAGAGCGCTACGGAAACTGATGCTCAGTGACAGACTTCTCTGGAACCGTTAATGAAAGCGACACTACGGTTTCAGCGGGCGGGGTATACAGCGAAATTTTTTGGGCCTGAAGGCCGAAAAAGTGAAGAAATTTTGCGGAAGACCGAGGGTGGCGCGCCAGGGGCGGGTAGCTACACAACCAATACGGCCCTCTCTGGAGCAGCGGCTCACGGATACAAAGCTTCGCAACCGTCAGCACGGATCGGTCGCAAGCAACCGAGGCGCGTGCGCTCTGCAGGAATTCCGTTCGTGACATCCGCGTAGGCCGCAGTTTCCTTCTTTCGAATGCGCTTCGATACAGAAACATCGACTGAAGAACGAATCGACCGGCTGCATGCGGGCGGAGTTGTCGACATGCATTTCGATTTGCCGATGGATTTGTACGAAAAACGGGAACGCAAAAAGGTCCTGGAATCGGAATTCTTGCCCGACTTCGAAACGGGGAACATCTGTGTTGTAGGCGCGGCAATTTACATTGAGGACCGGTATTTGCCGCACAATGCTCTGCGCGTGGCGCTCGATGAGGTTGCTCGGCTGTCTGCCGAAACAGCAGCATCGGAGCGCTTCGCGGTTTGCAAAAGTTTTCGCGAAATTCAGGAGGTCCGCAAACGTGGTCGAATCGCATTTCTCATCACGATGGAAGGCATCGAACCGTTGGGCGATGACTTAAATCAGCTGCGCGTCTTTTACGAATTGGGCGTGCGCTCAATTGGGCTTACTCACGCACGAACCAACGCAGCGGGACACGGCGGAATTTTCGCGGCCAGCGGCTCGTCCCCAGAGGGGCTCACTGCGTTTGGTCGGGATGTAGTGCGCGAATGCGAGGCGCTCGGAATAATGATTGATCTCGCACACATCAATCCAGCCGGGTTTGACGAGGTTCTCACCATCGCAACAAAGCCGCCCATTGTGTCCCACACGAGCGTACGCCGGTATTACGATATAGAGCGCAACATCAGCGACGAACAGATCAAAAAAATCGGTGAACGGCGCGGCGTCATCGGCGTCAACTCCATCCTCGTTAGCCCGCGAAAAGAAGAAAGCACCCTCGATCGTTACGTCGATCACATCGAGCACATCGCGAAGTTGATCGGCATGGAGAGTATTGGGATCGGATTCGATTTCTTCGAGTTCATCTACAGCCAGTGGCCGGAGTCGAGGCAAAAACAGCTCACCGCAAAATTCGCAACGCCGCATTTCATTCCTGAGCTGACGAACCATTCGCACGCGCGCAATCTCACACGCAAATTGATCGAGCGCGGATTCAGCGACGCTGACATAGAAAAGATTCTGCGCGGCAATTGGCTTCGGATTTTCAAAGAAACATTGAACGGTTAAACAGTTGAAGCGGAAAGACAGACGCCGCTCACTTGGTGGTGGGGAACAGTTGCAAAGTCCTACGGCACTGAACGCAGCTTTGTTCTTGCATGTGCCCCGCTTGGACGTTTTAACCCTTCAACCGGTTAACGCTTCAACCCTCAATCGTCAGTGAAATTCATAAACCTCACACGGCACACCGAG
>Ga0209161_10005529_pt1 | contig 9979 bp, 8 predicted proteins | sample GraSoiAngelo_155_FD_186169 | JGI IMG/M metagenome (GOLD analysis project Ga0209161, IMG submission 186169) | Grasslands soil microbial communities from the Angelo Coastal Reserve, California, USA - 14_1009_13_30cm (SPAdes) (version 2) | ecosystem: Environmental > Terrestrial > Soil > Grasslands ...
TGACGGTGCCGCTGATGGTGCCCCCGACCGCCAGCGCTGCATCGATACCGCGGGTCCTCACCCCAAGCGGCACGTGGACCACGTCGGCCACGTCGAACTTGAGCTTGTCATTGTACCATTCCGGCGCGTACCTTCGATATGGGACGTCCTCGATTTCGAAGAAGTCATCCAGAAAACCGACCTTGTAGTTCCCAGCGGGCAAACCCCCGAAGCTGTATGTGCCGTCAACGTCGGTCACGGCATCGCCGAGGATCTCGTCCGGGCAGAAGGGAGGGGGGTTGACGTCAGGGGCAAAGAGCACGACATGGATGCGCTCGACGGGACGGCCGGTGGCCTCGTCGGTGACCGTGCCGCTGACGTTGCCGGCCAGCGTGAGGGCGGCGTCGATGCCCCGCGCGTTGCTGCGCTCGCGGAGCGTGACCACGCCGCCGACCCAGAACGAGCGCTTGCCGTCGTACCACTGGCGCACGTACTCGCCCTTGCCGCAGTCGACGAACAACACCTTGTACCGACCCGCGGGCAGGAAGGGCACGTGATAGGTTCCGTCGGGCGCATTCATTCGACTGAATTCCTTGAATCGTCCCGAGTCGGCGTCGTAGGCGACCACGCACACGTCCGTGAGCGGCGCTCCCGTCGCAGCGTCGGTGACGGTACCGCTGATGCTGGCGTGCCCGAGCGGCTCACCGGCAACGGCCCGGCAGATGACGGAAAATAGGTGCTCGAGCCCGGGCGTCCGCACGTCCTTCTCGACCTTGAAGTCGATGAGGTAGTCCTCGGCGTTGTACGTGTACGTCGCCGTCACGACCCCCTTCCCCGCAGAAACGATGGGTCCTCCCGGCTGCGGGATGCGATAGTTGAGACCCGTGGCTATCGACTTGACCGTGACTGACCGCCCCCCGCCCGCGAGAAGCCGGGCGATGCTCACGTCCGTGATCTTGAGTGCCGAGTCGAGCGTCACCGACCTGCCCCCGAAGGGGCTGCTGAAGGTCGCCTGGCCATTCAACTCCACCACCGCCTTGCCGTCGGGGAAGCTGAACATGCGGACCGTGCCGACCTCGTGCACCTCGACGGGGAAGCCGCAGAAGTTTGATATGTCCTCGTCCAGCTCGGTCCGATCGAGGTGGAGGGTCTGGATGTCCGGCCTCCCGGAGGCGTCGGCGTGGACGCCGGAAGTGAGGAGAACGAGAGCGACAAGCGCCGCGAAGATCGCTCGCTGGATGACCGCTGTGAGCCCCAGGACGAGCGTTGCTGCTGTGACGATCCATGATGTCGGTCTGGCCTTCATCGTTCTCTCCTCCTTTCACGTTGGTTTGCGCCCTGGCTCCTCAGTACGATGAGCCTCGGCCGTCGCCCGATCGCGTGCTGCTGCGGTCGCCGTCGATGCGGTCACCTCCTGTCGGAAGGCACTGCACGGGCGGGCCATACCACTGCAGGGCGGGGAGGGTCTCGGGTGGGTCCACTCGCTCAGCGGGATGCATGCCAATTTCGCGGACCGCCCGTGCTGCAGTTCGTGGACGACGGCTCGGGACTGTTCGGCCCGTAGCTCACGTCTCCGGTTGCCTTCTTGCCCTTCTTGTTGAGCTTGCCGTGGAGGCTCGCTTTGAACCCCCTAAACTCGTACTGGAACCTCCTATGCGTGACGGAAACCATGTTTTTAGTAAAGAAGTGACGAGAGCGATTGCCTTCATCGCACGTCACCGGCACTGCACCGAAGTCGAAGTTGCCGGCCAGCTTTGGCTTCCCATGCTTGAACTGCACATCGAAGGCGACGGTCCCCCCGCCCTCTACCGTTCCTTGGAAGTGCCGGACGCCGGCCTGAGCCGGTGCCGCAAGCAGCCCGGCGGCGATCACCGCCACACACGCGCGTACGATCATCCGGTTCATGTGAACCTCCTTGTTGGGTTGCCCCGAAGCGACGCGCCGACTTCAGTTGAAAGTCGGGCGCCGCCATGACCGGGCCCGGGCTCCCGAGCGCGAGGATCCCTAGCATCACCGCGAGCGCCGCGCCCGGCGCAGCCCGACGAGCGCGTCGAGCCCCCCCGTCGCCGCCGACACCGAAGCTCTGCTGCCTGCAGCCGCCGGCGACAGCCTGGCCGGACGCTCGCGAGCCATGGGTGGTTCCCAGCGCCGGCGCCAGGCGACGCAGCTGCTCGGAGGGATCGGCCTCGCAAATGGCCCGGCGACGCGTCGACGACATACGGCCCCTTTGGCCGACCCCGCGGCGGCCGCCCCACCCTCCTGGCGCGGCGTTGCTACGCATCTCAGCCGTTGCCATGGTCGCCTCCAAGCCTCTTTCCCGTTGTCTAACGGAAAAGCTCGCTAACTAGAGTCCCGGGGAGGCACCCCGACGGGTGCTCGAAGGGGCGGGGACGGAACTAGGAGCAGTCTAGCAGCGAAGCGGCGGGGCAGTGGTGGAGAGACGACTCGGGGCGCACAATGGTCCAGAAGGCAGAGCGCGCGCCGCACGGAAAGGCAGGCGGAACGAACGGGGCGCGGCGGCGTCCAGCGCCGCGGGCGCGCACAAAGCGACGAGTGTGAGCTCCTCGGCGTCGGCCGAGTCTGGCTGGTTCGCGGGCGCGCTCTCGCCCTCTGCGTCTTCCTCAGACAGAAACGCCGATCCGGCGATCCACGCGCAGCACCCAACGCTCACGCCGCCCGCGAGGACGAGAATCAAGAACGCGATTAACATAACGACCGAGCGCCGCGCGGAGTGCTTCAAATTGTGCAGCCGTTCCATCTGTCACTTGTCGGCGCGGCCCGGGGTGGCGAGCGTCGCCCCCCGCGCCAGAGCGCTCGTACCGCCGGTCGGCTTCGATTGTCAAGAGGGTGAGCTTTCCGTACAGCTTGCGCTCTGCACTACTTCGACGGAGAGTGAGGGGTCGTTAGGATGTCCACCGGGCTGGGACCGGCGTCAGCACCGACCTGGCTCACCCCATCTGGAGCTAGCCGCCCCGTCTTCGTTTACCACCGGCAGCATGATCTGGCGCAGGGCGACACTGAATCTCCTCCCCGCCGGTCGCCCCGTCCGTCAGCGCGATCAACTCGCCCATCGAGAGCGGCGGCTGCGTGGACTGCCCCGGCTTGAACCGAAGGCGCGTCCCGTATTCGTCCACGATGCGGTAGACGATCCTCATTCCCGGCGTCATGGAGGCGCAGCTGGGTCGAGGCGGGGCGCCAGAATCCAGTGGTTCTGACCGCGCCGGAAGTGTCGGTCAGGCGGCGCCGAAGTCCTTGATCTACGGCGCCTGACCGAGCCCGCTGACGGAAGGTGTTTTGGCACGCCTCGCGATCAACGCAGACTCCGTAGCGCATCACGTTCTCGTGCCCCGGAAGGATGTTCCCGTCTCGACGCTCAGCCCTCCACGGCGAAGAGACGCCACTCGCCGGGGACTCCCCGAAGCGGCTTCGCCCCACGATCCGCAAGGCGCAGCGCCGAGCCCGCGACCAGTCCTTGACGGTACTGGAGACGAGCACCTTGCCCGTGTGCAACCCGGCCCGCACGTCGATTCCCAGGTGCCCGTCGTGGAAGAGTACATCCCGAAGGCCCTCAAGCGGCGCGGCTAGACTCTCACCACCACGGCGCCGGCGGCCACCAGGGCGACTCCGATCACGCGCTGAATCGTCTAGCGCAAGCTTAATCCGGCCGGAGCCTCGTGACGCGGGACGGCCACCAGTACGTACTTCGGCATCCCACAACGGGGAGGAGGAGGGGTCCCCGATCGTTCTCTTTGACAGCCGGCCCTGATGGTGCGCGCCGTTGCGACCGCCGGACGGCGCTCACCGACGTCCGAGCCAGTCCTCGACGTCGGCGACGAAGGCATCGAAGTCGCCGAGACGCGCGAGCCCTTCCACCAGGCGCCGGAGGTCGATCGCGGCGTAGTCGTGGACGAGGACGTTTCTGAAGCCCGCGAGACTCGTGAGCTGGGGCGCGGTGGCGGCGGTGAGCACGCCATGGGCGGCGAGCCGCGCCGGAATCTGCCCGTACTCGTCGGCGGCGTCCGAGAAGTCGCCGGCCAGAATGTGATTGCCGGCATCGAACAGCGCCTTGGCGGCCACCTGGAGCCCGCGCTCGACCGCCCACTGGAGGAGTCCGTCTTGCTGCAGCTTCTCCACCCCGATCGACGCGCGGGGCCGCAGGCGCTCGACTGCCTCGCGGATGGTCGCGAGCTTCCGCCGCACGACCTCAGCGCGCACGGGCACGATGCGCCTCGGCCCAGGCATGCAGGTACTCCGCCTGGACGTGCCGCAGGTGTGCCGTGTCGGCGTAGCGCGCGAGCGCGGCTGTCTCGAAGGCGACGCGCTCGTCGTCGCTGGCCGCAAACAGGAGGCGTCCCTCTTTCACCACCTCGCGCAGGAGGAGCGGCGGAGCCGTGTCGAGATCGATGACGTCGGCCCGCCGCCCAGCCGCCCGCTCGAGGTTGAGCGCGAGCGCGGCCAGTCCGTCGAGCGTCGGGCGCGTGGCGAAGCGGACGGCAACATCCACGTCGCTGTCGGCACGGAGCGCGCCACGCGCGGCCGAGCCGAAGACGTACCCGAGCCGCACGCCCGGGTGGCTGGCGAGGACGGCGCGGAGCCGCTCGGGCATCGTCTCCATCGCGGGTTACTGTAGCGGCCCTGGGCCCGGGCGTGCCACCCCTACGGCATGCTCAGTCACGCTCAGCCCGTGACCGAGGTCGGCGCCTTCAACGGACGGCGGTTCTTCCGCGGGACGATCGCGGGGAAGAGCGTGGTCCTCGGGCTCACCGGAATCGGCTTGGTCGATGCCGAGGCGACCGCGAGCGCGGTTCTCGACTCGATCGAGGTCGACGGTATCATCTTCTCCGGCGTCGCCGGCGGCGACCACCACATCGGAGACGTGATCGTTCCGGATCATTGGACCGAGGAGGCGAACTCGTACCCGGTGGACGCGGGATGGTATGCGACCGCGCGAGCGCGCGCGGGCAACGTGGCGCTCGACCCGTATCTCCCAGTCGAGGACGCGACGTGCACGGGGCAGCGCCTGCCGGAGCGCACGCCGGTTTGCATCGCCGATGCCCCCGGCCAGACCGGCCCGCAGGTCTACTTCGGCGGCCGCGGGAACAGCGCCGACCCCTTCGGCGGCCGGGCTGTGCCGTGCCTCTCCGGAGCGGGGAGCCTGGAAGGCTGCGAGGCTTGTGGGGCGCCGCCGAACACCTCGCCCGGCATCGTGCCGTTCGTCTCCGACGCCGCGCCCTTCGCCGATCCGTTCTTCTTGATCGACCTCTTCCAATCGTTCGCGCCGGGAGGCGGCGGCCCGGACCCGTACCCGGACGATCCGATGGTCGTCGAAGACATGGAGACCGCGGCGGTCGCGCGGGTCGCCGCCGCCAGGCACATCCCCTTCCTCGCCTTCCGCGCCCTCTCCGATTCCGACGCCGCCGACCACGGCGGCGATCCGCTGATGCTCCCCGGTTTCCCGGTCATGTTCGTCTACGCGCAGCTCGCGGCCGACAATGCCGCGGCCGCGGTGATCGCCTTCCTCGATCGCCGCTCTCCTCGGCCGAAGCCGGAGACGCGGTAGGTTGACGGAGAGCGCGATACGCTGGGGACGCGCCCTACTGGATGCCCGCCCCGATCTGCAGCGCCATCGGATCGACGCCGAGGCTGCGGATGGCGCGCTCCCACATCTCGGCCGGCGGCGTCTCGAAGACGAGCGCCGGATCCGGCGGCGCGGTGAGCCACGCCGACGCCGTCAGCTCGGCGTCGAGCTGGCCCGGGCCCCACCCGGCGTAGCCGAGGAGGAGGCGCGCGCGCCGCCGCTCCATGTCGGCGGGCGCGGCCTCGAGGAGCCGGCGGAGCACCTCGACCGACGCGGTCAGGTGAAAGCCCTCGGCGACCCGCTCGCTGTCCGCCACGCCCGGGTCGTCGCCGAGGAGGAGGAAGCCGCGCTGCGACTCGACCGGGCCGCCCGCCCACAGCATGAGGCCGCTGTGGCCGCTCGGCGGCGGATCGAGCACCACCGCGTCCGCGGCGCGCACCTCGGTCGGGCGATTCACCACGAAGCCGAGCGCGCCCTGCGCGCCGTGCTCGCAGAGGAGCACGACCGAGCGCACGAAGTTCGGATCACGCAGCTGCGGCATGGCGAGGAGCAGGGTGGGAGCGAAGGAGGCGGGGGCATCCATGGGCGAATGGTCGCCATCGCCCGCCGGCTTGTCAACCCAACTCGCCCGGGGGCCCGTGCCCTCTCGGCGCCGGCCGACTAACTCACTTGGGGCCCGTCCGCTGCTCGCGCGCTCGCGCGCGCTGCGCTGCTCCGATGCCCCCAGTTCAACGCCCGCGCGGCTCGCGCCGCGCGCCGCTTGGCGCCTCTCGGCGCCTGACGCCGCCCACGCGGGCGGTGGCGCGCGTCACCAGGAGTCTGCCTCCTAGCGGCGCGGCCCCCGCGGCGCGCCGCCGCGCGGCCGCGTCGACTGATCGGCCGCGTCGTCGATCCGCAGGCGGCGGCCCTTCAGGTCGGTGCCGTCGAGCTGCTTCTTGGCGCGCTCGGCGTCCTCGGCGCTCGCCATGGTGACGAAGCCGAAACCGCGCGACTGTCCCGTGTCGCGGTCGGTGACGATCGACACCGACTCGCAGGTGCCGGCCTGCGCGAACAGCTCGCGCAGCTCGTCCTCCGTGACCGTGTAGGCGAGGTTGCCGACGAAGAGCTTCTTGGCCATCTCGGCCCGCTGCTTATCAGCGCCTCCCGGCGGCTGCAATGCGGGTGGCGATCGGATATGAAGGCGCGCCCATGGCGATGACGCTCGAGGTCTACCCGAGCGACGCGGAGGCGTTCGAAGCGGCGGCGGCGCTGGCCGCCGAGCACCTCCGCTCGACGGGCGCGCGCGCTGCGGTCGCGCTGGCGGGCGGCCGGAGCGGGCGCGGCGTCATGACGGCGCTCGCCGCGCGCGGCGATCTCCCCTGGGAGCGCGTCGAGTGGTTCTGGGGCGACGAGCGCTGCGTTCCCGCCGACGACGGGCGGAGCAACCTGCGCCTGGCGCGCGACTCGCTCTTCGTCCCGCGCGGCGTGCCGGCGGGGCGCATCCACCCGCCGCCCGTCGCGCTCGGCGACCCGCTCCGCATCGCGGCGGCGTACGCGGAGACGCTCGCGGCCGAGGCTCCCGTCTTCGACCTCGTGCTTCTCGGTCTCGGCGCGCGCGGCGGCGTCGCCTCCCTCGTGCCCGGCGCCGCGGCGCTCCACGTCTCGGCCCTCGTGGCGGCGGTCGCCGCGGAGGAGGTCGCCGAGGAGCCGCGGGTCGCGCGCATCACGGTGACACCGCCCGTCCTCGCCGCCGCGCGCCACGTGATCGTCACCGCGGTCGGCGGGGAGAAGGCGGCGGCCGTGGCCGCCGCGGTCGACGACGGCGCCGACCCGGCGGGCGTGCCGGCGGCGCTGGTCCGTCCCTCGGAGCGCATCACCTGGTTCATCGACCGCGCCGCCGCGAGCGTGCTCCTGCGCGCGGCGCGGCCGGCTCCCGCTCAGTAGCGCCGCTGCCAGATCAGATCGACGGCGCTGGCCCCACGCGTCGAGGTCGACGCGCGCACCGATACGTTCGCTCCCACCGCGTACTCGACGCCCGCCACCTGCGCGACGCGGGTGCCGAACTCCTGCCCGAGCGAGATGAGGACGTCCTGCCCAACGTAGCGGCCGACGCGCACCTGGCCGGGCGCTTCGGTGCGGTCGGGGAACGCCACCTCGAGGGTGTCGAGCCCGAGCACGTTCATCACCGAGTTGCGCAGCTCCGGCACCACGTAGCCCGTGGCGATCTGGAGCGCCTGCTGCTGGAGCGCGACGCTCTGTCCGCGGCCGAGCTCGTGCGCGGGCTTGCCGAAGAGGATCACGGAGAGGATGTCGGCCTGCTCGAGGGGCGGGTCCGAGGTGAAGACCAGGTTGGGCTTGTCGGCCGAGCCCGTGATGTGGACCGTGATGCGGTAGACGGGCGTCCGGTAGCCGGCGGTCACGTCGAAGACGGGCTTGGGGGGCGTCCCGCCGCCGAGCGTGATCGTGCCCTCCTTGATCTCGAAGTGGCGCCCCTGGAACTCGAACCAGCCGTGCAGGAGGCGGACCTGGCCGGTCACGTGCGGCGGCTCGCCGGGCGCCTTCGCCAGCGCGAGCTCGCCGCCGAGCGCGATGTTGGCATCGCTGCGCCGGACGGAGGCGTCGTGCGCGATGCGGATGGTCACCGCGAGGGCGAGCGGCGCGGGGAGGCCGGGGGTCGGCTCGGCCGCGACCGGCGCCGGTGGCTCCTCGAGACCGACGACGGTGATGGTCGGGTTGGGCTGCAGGGGCTGGCGCGTGGACGGAAGGCCCGCGGGGCGGAGCACGGCGTGCTCGACGTCGAGCGTGCCGTTCACCTCGGGGGCGGTCAGCGCGCCGCGTGCCGTGAGCGTGCCGCTCACCGCCGCCTCGACGGCCTCGCGGCGGAGGGCGCGGAAGCGATCGAAGCGGAGGGTGAGCGCCAGCGGCAGCGGTCCGCCCGGCGCGACGTCGAGGTGGCCGCTGCCGTCGACGGTGCCGTCGCCGGCGCGCGCGTGCAGCTCCTGCACGTCGAGCACGGTGCCGTTGGCCGCGATGCGGGCGCGCAGCTCCTCGTACGGCAGGCCGGTGTCGACGAGCTCGAGCGTCCCGCCCTCGAGCGCGAGCCGGCCGACGGGACGAGGCGCAGCACGCGTTCCCGTGACCCGCAGGTCGACGGTGACGAACCCCGCGGAGCGGCGGATCACGTGCGGCGCGAGGGCGCGGAGCGCCGTCAGATCGAGCCGGTCGGCGCGCAGCTCGAGTTCGAGCGGTGCCGCGCCGAGGTCCCGCCGCGGCCCCGTCCAGGCGAGGTCGAGCGGCACGGTGCCCCCGGCCCTCAGCTCGCCCGCCTCGGGATGGACGAGGACGGCGTGCAGCGATGCCCGCGTGTCGGCCGCATGGGCGTCGAGGGAGAGGACGCCGTAGCGGACGTCGTCCACCGCGAGGCCCTCGGCGCGCGCCGTCGCGTCCACCACCGGCGCGGCGGCCGTGCCCGTGAGCGCCGCGCGCGCCGTCACCTGGCCCGCGCAGCGCGGGCCACCGGTGAGCACGCAGAGCGGCCCGAGCGCCAGGCGCTCGACCGCGAGCGTCGCGTCGGAGGCGCCAGGCAGCCCGACGCGGCCGGCAAGCACGATGCGCTGCCCGCCGGCCGTGAGCGTGACGCCGGCGGTGCGGAGGCCGTCCTCGAGCGTGAAGGTAGCGGGGGCGGCGAGCTGCCACGGCGGGCCGCCGGGGAGTGCCAGGGTCGCCTGCTCGAGCCGGCCGGTGGTGCGCGCGGCCGTGCGCTCGACGGTCGCGGCGAGCGCGAGCGTGCGCCCTTCCTCGCCCGCGGCACGCGCGCTGACGCGCGCCCGATCCGTGTCGCCGGCGCGGCGCCACTCGAGGTCGGCGAGCGCGTCGGCCCGAGCCGCCGGGGCGCCGCGGAGCGCGGGTGCCTCCACGTGGAGCGTGCCGTGGGGTGCGCGGCTCCCGAGGCCGTCGAGGGCGAGGCGCGCGCTGAGGTGATCCGCGCCGAGCGCACCGTAGAGCGGGCGCTCGACGGTTGCCGTCGCGCGCGCGGCGAGCGCGGCGAGCGGGCCCGCGGCGCTCGCCGAGAGGCTGGCCGCGCCCGCGAGCGGCCGGCCGAGGCGGCGGCCGAGCTGCGTCAGGTCGGCGCGCGCCCCGAGGGTCAGGTCGGCGACGCTGCGGGCGAGGTCCAGGTTCCCCGACGCGTTCGCGTGGAGCTCGGGGCCCGTCACGCGGGCGGACGCGAGCCGGACACGGGCGCCGTCGACGACGGCGCGCGCCGCGCCGTGCTCGAGCGGCACGCCACAAATCATGGCGTGCGTGAGCACGACGCGCGCGCGCGCGTGGCGGTCCGCCGCATCGAACCCGCGCCCGTCGAGCCGGACGCGCCCGCTCGCGGAGCCGGTGACGCGCGCGTCGAGGGCCTCCAGCCGCGGGAGCGAGACGCGCGCGGAGAGGCGG
>Ga0209161_10005536_pt1 | contig 9972 bp, 10 predicted proteins | sample GraSoiAngelo_155_FD_186169 | JGI IMG/M metagenome (GOLD analysis project Ga0209161, IMG submission 186169) | Grasslands soil microbial communities from the Angelo Coastal Reserve, California, USA - 14_1009_13_30cm (SPAdes) (version 2) | ecosystem: Environmental > Terrestrial > Soil > Grasslands ...
CCTTCTGCAATGGCGCCAGAAAGCGGTTGACCCTCCCGGGGATGCGCGATCGGAAGGGTGGTTCATGCACCGACTTGCTTTGCGCCTGATCGCCAAAGCGAAACAATCCAACGATCCGCTCGATGAACCGTTGCGGGCGCTCGACTGGTGGTATCCCGAAGACGAGTTGGGCGATCCAAAAATGGAAGCGGTGCTGGCCGAGATCAATGGTTGGTACACGAATCCTGTAGCCGCGGTCGCTGACCACGGAGAATCTGACGGCATTGTCTTCGGTGTCGATCGCGAAGGCAATCCGCATCACGGTCCGCAGATTGACGGCTATCCGCGGCTGAAGTCCGATGGTTCCACGGCAAGTGGTGGTTGGATTTACTCCGGCGTCCTCGGTCCGGACAAGATTAACAAGGCGAACTCACGTAATTCGAAAGATTATCTCGGCCACGGTTGGGGCTTCGCCTGGCCGGGCGATCGCCGCATCATATATAATAGAGCGAGCGCCAGTCCGACCGGCGAACCCTGGAGCGACCGCAAGAAATTGATCTGGTGGGACCAAGTGCAGAGCAGATGGACGGGAGCTGATAACCCCGATTTTCCGGTGGAGAAATCGCCAGGATTTAGACCAACCGGAAACGAGAGCGGCCTTGATGCGATTCGCGGCGATGCGGCCTTCATGCTGCATGAAGACGGCCTCGGCTGGCTTTATGTCGCGAGCGGTTTGCAAGATGGACCGATGCCGACCCACTACGAACCGCTCGAGTCGCCGGTGCACAACGCGCTCTACTCGCGCGACACGAACCCGGCTGTGCATTGGTTTACCCGCCAGGAAAATCGGTTCGCACCACCAGGTGACCCGCGATTTCCTTTTGTTCTTACAACTTACCGGCTGACCGAGCATCATACCGCCGGAGGCATGTCGCGTTTCCTCAGTCATCTCGCGGAGTTGCAACCTGAGCTGTTCGCCGAAATATCCCCCGAGCTTGCCGTCGAGCTGAAGATCAGCAACGGCGACCACATTTCGATCGTGAGTCTACGCGGCGCAATCGAAGCCCGCGCACTCGTCAGCCGCCGTATCCGGCCACTGCATCTCAACGGGAAAACCGTGCACCAGATCGCGATGCCGTTTCATTTCGGTTCGGCCGGACCAGTGAAAGGCGGCGCTACGAACGATTTAGTTCCCATTTCGGGCGAGCCGAACGTGACCATCATGGAAGCGAAGGCGCTCACCTGCAACATCGTGCCTGGCCGGTTGCCGCGCGGTCCTGCTTTCGAAGAGTGGCTCAACAAGTATGTGCCGAAGGGTGGCCCCCCAAATTTGCACCCTGAACAACCGGCTGCCGGTGCACCCTGTGCCAGAGCCGGTGGTGGTCACGGCTTGGAAGGAAAGATCGACACTCGATGATCGGAGAAGGACTCCAGAGCACGAATCAGCGGAAGCACTCCTTCGTGCAAGATCGCGTCGAGGTTGGTTTCTTCACCGATCCGAGCGTTTGCATCGGCTGCAAAGCTTGCGAAGTCGCGTGCAAAGAATGGAACCAGGTACCCGATGACGGGTTCATGTGGTCTGGAAATTCCTACGACAACACCGGTCACCTTGGCGCATCGACCTGGCGGCATGTAATGTTCCTGGAACAGGATCGCGCGAAAGGAAATCAAATCGCGGGTCCGATGTCGTTAGACCAGGATCCTTTCCGTTGGGTTTTTTTGTCGGACGTTTGCAAGCACTGCGAAGAAGCCGGTTGTCTTGAGGCGTGTCCGACCGGATCGATCGTGCGTACTGAGGTTGGCTCGGTGCTCGTGCAGAACGATGTCTGCAACGGCTGCGGCTATTGCGTAGTGTCGTGCCCCTTCGGCGTGATTGATCGTCGGCCAGCGCCTCTGCCCGATTCAGGCGGTGCCTTTAAGTGTACGTTTTGTTACGACCGACAAAAGAGTGGACTCGTTCCGGCGTGTGCAAAGGTTTGTCCGACGGAATCGATCGTCTTCGGCCGACTGGATGATTTACGCGCGCGCGGAGCGGAGCGCGTGCAACAATTACAACAAAGCGGCTACAATGACGCGCAGCTTTACGACCCGACCGAAACTTCTGTGCGCGGCATTCACGCGTTCTTCCTGATTCTCGGTGAACCAGAGGCCTACGGACTTCCGCCCAAGCCGCAGATCCCGACGATTTATCTGAAGTCAGCGTGGACTTCAGCCTTCGCGACCGCGATTGCTTCCATCATCGCGACGCTCCTCGCGTTCGCGTTTTTCTCATGACAACCAGTTCACCATCCGAAAAGCGACTGGACGAGTTGCGCGAGCAAGCGTGGAAAGAAGGTGTGGTCGCCGGGCGCGGTGTCGATGTTGCGGGTGGCCCGATTCCGAGCAAGCCCGGCTACTACGGCCAGCCCGTGGTCAAACCGCCGGTCTGGACCTGGGAAGTTCCGCTCTACTTTTTCTTCGGTGGAATTGCCGGGATGTCCGCGGTGATTGCAAGCGGTGCCCTTATTTTTCACCATGTCGATCTTGCACGCGAGGCCATGTGGCTCGCGGCCATCTCTGGGGGGATTCTTTCACCAATTCTGTTGATCATGGATCTTGGCCGCCCCCACCTCTTCCTCAACATGCTGCGCGTTTTTAAACACCGATCAGCCATGTCGATGGGCGCCTGGATTCTCAGCGCGTTCGGGGCGTGTGCCGTTCCGGGGTTGATCGCGCTTGAACTGCACACTCATCAGATTTTCCCTGGCACACTCGATCAACTCCTGCGCCTCGCTGCCGGCACCTTCATTTTTGGTTCAGCGATCTTCGGAACTTTGCTCGCGACTTACACAGGCGTGCTGATCGGGGCGACCACGATTCCGGCGTGGTTTTTGCATCGCACACTGCTGCCGATCCATTTTGGAACCGCAGGCTTGGGATCTGCAGCGGCAGTTTTGGAATTGCTTGGGTACCGAATCGCTGCGCTCAACTTCCTCGGATTTTACGCGGCTGCGGTTGAGTCGGCGCTCTTGATTTGGCTCAGCGTCGATAAACACGGCGTTGCCGATCGCGCGATACACGAACATGGCTCGGGTTGGCTAATTCGGATTGGCGAAGTTTTGAACGGTCCGCTTGCGCTCATCCTTCGGTTTTTCGGCCTCGTTCCGCTTGCAGCGATTTCATTTCTAATCGGCGCGCTTGTCAGCCGCTTCGGCTGGATTGCGGTGGGCAAAGTTTCCGGCTCCGATCCGGAATCCGTTTTCGCTGCGGAACGCTACTAGGGACCACGCCAGAATCGCGCGGCTCGCTCCGATCCCGCCAATTTCCGGACATGACCGGCACGAACATCTCGCCTTATACGAATTTGCTGGTAAATGCCGATGGGTCGTTGACGCCGTTCCGCGCCCGGAGTTGCGCCGGCCTTCACGGAGTTCGAAGCCAATGGCTTTTACGTGCTGGGGGGCTATTACTTGATCGCGAAAAAACTCCAGGCTGTCGTGAAATGGGAGCACCTCAATCCGGGCCAGCGTGGAAACGATGGGATTGAATCGATTACCGGTGGGCTGAACTACTACATTCACGGCGAAGGACTAGAACTGATGGCCAACTACGTGCACACTTGGTCGGATTTTCGCGAAGCCAATCCGGAATTCGGCGATGATCAGTTCGACGAAATGTTACTGCGGATGCAGGTCATTTTTTAACTTCTCGTACCGAAGCTGGCACTTGTTAGTCGATTCGGCTGGATTGCGGTGGGCAAAGTTTCCGGTTGCGATCTGGAATCTGTCTTCGCGGCGGCACTCTCCTAGCCGCAGTTACGGACCGCAGTTCTGTTTCCCTAACGACCTCTCCCTGAAGGGAGAGTCGCGATCCAACCCTGGGTGGTGTCGGAAAATCCTCCGGACGCGTCGTGGAAACCGCTTAAACACGGCGATAAGATTTTAGTATGAAAACGAACAATTCTCTGCTCGTAGCGGTCGCCATATTGTCGATCTTCGCTTCGAGTGCCTTTGCGACGCTTCGGCCGCCCTATCCCAGCAAAGCCTCCCCTCCCGATCGCATCATCCCAATCGGGGAGGAGAGAAATGACTGGGTCGGGACTCCGCTTCGAAAATCGAAATGAACACGCTAGTTACTGAGCAAATAACTTCATTCATCGCGATGATTCAGCATGCTGGGGCTCCTGCTCTGCGTATTGCTTTTACCATAGCAGTCCTCGCGATGAGTGGTGTCGGCCTCTACACCTTTCAAAAACGGCATCGATTGTTTGACCAAGATCCCGAAGTCGACACCGACAGAGCTGTTGCTCGCCACAACCGGATTGAAGAAGTCATTTTTGTTTACGCAAGGATGATGCTGCTTATGCGCTTCGATACGCGAGCGTTGTAACATGAAAATAACAACTATCTCTAAAGTAGCTAGCCTCGTGATTTCTTCCGTGATGATTCAGACCGCGGTAGCCGGACACGCCGTCGGAATTGGAGTCGGCCCGCACTTTGGTGGCGGCGGCTTTGGCGGCGGCATTTTCGAGATGTTTTTCGGCAGCGGCGATTTCCATTCGGCGCCTGCATTTGGCGGCGGTCTCGCTTCTCTTTCGGCGCCCGTCCGACATTTGGACAGCCAGCGATCGTTCGCTCGCCCTCGCGGAACGTGAACTTTTCGGGGCAGCATAACGAGCAAACACACAATGCAAACAATCAGACTGATCGGGGAAATACAAGCCGCGGCCATTCCTGCTCTGCGCGTCGCGTTCAGCATCGCAGTACTAGTGCTCGCAGGTGCCGGACTCTTCGCCTATCACAAAAGACCTCAATTTTTCGACAGGGATCCAAATGTGGACAACGATGTGCTGGTCGTCTGGCACAATCGCGAGGAAGAGATCATTCTCGTTTGGACCGGTATGACGCTGGTGCTGCTTTTTATCCTTTACCAAGTCTGGAGCGCAGGAGCTAAATAGTTTCAAAACAAAAAATCTAAACCTCAGGAGAATAATTATGAGCGAATTCACTCGTCGAAGTTTCATTGGAAAAACCGCGGTAGCGATAGGCAGCTTTGCCGCATTGCAAAAAGTAGTAGGCGCAGACCTAAGTAAGACTGACCCTGGCCCCGCCAATCACGAGCTTGATGGCCAGAACCCGGATTCCATGTGGCCACCTGCCACGGACACAAAAGAGTTGGTGCAGGCGTTCAAGTATCCGTTTTCCTTTGCCAACAAGCGTACTTATGAAGGCGGATGGTCACGCGAGGTAACGATACGGGAGTTTCCCGTCTCCAAGACTATGGCCGGCGTCAACATGAGACTGACTGCCGGCGGATTCCGGGAGCTGCATTGGCACACGGCCAGCGAATGGGCCATCATGCTTTACGGTTCAGCACGGCTTACGGCGATCGACTTGGACGGCAAAAGTTTCGTCGCCGACGTAAACAAAAACGATCTTTGGTTCTTTCCGCCCGGACTTCCTCACTCTATTCAAGGTCTCAATCCCGACGGTTGCGAGTTCATGCTCGTGTTCGACGACGGTAATTTTTCGGAATCAGACACGGTACTGTTGAGCGACACGATAGGGCATCTGCCGCCTGAGGTGTTGGCAAAAAATTTCGCGGTCGGCCAAGAGGCGTTCAAGAACGTGCCGAAAGAAGAATTATTCATTTTCCAAGCTGATCTTCCGGGGTCGTTGGCGGTCGACCAGAAAGTAGCGGCCGGTGCACGTGGAAAGTCGCCACAGAACCTTGTGTTTCGCACGATGGAAATGCCGCCGACGCTGAAAACGAAAGGTGGCGACGTGCGCATTGTTGATTCCAGCAATTTCAAAGTCTCAACCACGGCGATGGCCCTGGTCACCGTTCATCCCGGCGGCCTAAGAGAATTGCACTGGCATCCAAACGCAGACGAATGGCAGTACTACATTAGCGGCAAGGGTCGAATGACCGTGGTGGCCACAGGCAACAAGGCTCGCACGATGGACTTTCAGGCGGGAGACGTCGGATACGTCCAGAAGACCTTGCTGCACTACATCGAGAACACAGGTGACACCGATCTTGTGTTCCTGGAGATGTTCGGCAAGGTCGATCGTTTTCAGGACCTCTCCTTTTCGGAGTGGCTGGCTCACACGCCGCCGGAAGCGGTCATGGCGCACCTGCGCATCGACAAGGCGACCTTCGATGCGATTCCTAAGAATGGCGGCGTGGTCATGCCGCTGTAGTAGGAGGAGTAAAAAAATGGAAACACAGACATTCACCTTGGTAAGTTCGACAACACTCACATCGGCGGCTTTTGGAGCTATCTCGAAAGAAGCAGCGGACATCACCTCGGCGGTAAGACTGCAAAACCCTCCGCACGCGCCATCGCGATAGCACTCGCCAATCGATAGCTTGTACCTGTGCAAACTTTGCAAAAGGTCGGGCTATTCACATTTACGTGGGCAGCAACTATTGGGTCAGTTGCGGCCACGCCAAGTGGGAAAGACGGAATCCTTCCGGAACTGTCACAAGCAACTACGCCGGTAACGCTAATGGCAGCGACGGATCCGGCTACTGGAAAATCCGAATTTCGTTATCAAGGCAACAACACGCCCCCTGTGATTCGAGTCCAGCCGGGGAGCACTCTCAACGTGGAATACAAGAATGAACTGGCCGCGCGATCGAAAGAAGATTGCCTCGGGCATCCGTGCATGCAGATGACCAATCTGCATTTCCACGGACTACATGTCTCACCGAACGCGCCGCAGGACGATGTGCTGGACATGATGGCCTCCCCCGGGGAGACATTGCATTATTCAGTCCAGGTGCCACCGCAGCAACCTCCGGGACTCTATTGGTATCACACACACTCACACGGGGAGAGCTACGTTCAGGACCTGGATGGAATGTCAGGGGCTATTGTCGTCGAAGGCATCGAACGTTACGCGCCCGAAGTGCGTGGCATGCGCGAGCGGATCTTGGTGTTGCGGAATTTTGTGTTACCCGCTGGCGCCAGCGAGCGAAAAACCGTGATGGAATCGGTCGCGATGCAAACCACCCAATGCGGCACGGCATCTGAAAAGCCAGAGGCGGTTTTCACCGTCAACGGAAGTCTCCGCCCGAAGATCGACATCGCACCCGGCGAGCGCCAGTTTTGGCGAATCGTGAACGCAAGTCCGGATTTGTATGCAGATTTGGAATTGGATTCGGAATCACTCGAGGTCGTGGCCCTTGATGGCATGCCTTTCGCCTACCATGACCCGTCGATCCGCTCTCGATCGATGAGCCACGTTTTGCTTCCACCGGCTGGGAGAGTGGAAGCAATTGTTACCGGGCCGTCAGCGGATTCGCAAGCTGCGCTGCGCTCACGCTGTTTCGATACCGGTCCAGATGGCGATTCCAATCCGGCAATGGTTTTGGCCGACATCGTTTCGACGCCGCCGTCAAGTCTTCAAACACGGCCTGCGCTCGGCGGATCACCGGTTTACGCAATCTTTTCGCCGACTACCCTCAAACGCGTCGAAGCCAGCGAACCGCAATTCGTTGTTACCTTCACTGAAGATAAACAGGGTTTCTATATAAACGGCCAGAAATTCGAAATGAATTCCGGTCCCATGCTGACCGTGGATGTCGGTTCGCTGCAGCGCTGGCGCGTAACGAACTCAACCAAAGAAGTGCATCCGTTTCATATCCATCAAGTCCACTTCCTCCCTTACGCGGTCGACGGAAATGCGATGAAAGATCCGGCATGGGTCGATACCGTGAATGTTCCCTATGGTAGTTCTGTAGATTTGGTTATGGATTTTACGGATCCGATCATTCGCGGCATGTCGCTCTTCCATTGTCATCTGCTAAAGCATGAGGACAAAGGGATGATGGCGAAAATCCTGTTCCGATAAGGTCCAAAGCAGTAGCATTCAATAATCGATAACTTTGCCGAAAAATGAGCGCGCCCCGTTAGACAATCCTAACCATGAAAATATTAACTAAACTATTGGCAGCTGTCATCGCGTGCAGTTTTGCTGCGAGCATAACAGTTCAAGCAGGGACTCACGCCGATGGCGATCAACCGAGCACCGACCCTGAGTGGTCGGAGTTGATCGCGAGCATGGACAAAATGCACGTGGCTATGGGCGCGATAAAGCGATCCGGCAACAGCGACATCGATTTTGTAAGATTGATGCTTCCGCATCACCAGGCGGCGATCGACATGGCGAAAACCCAACTCGTGTACGGCAAGGATGCACAAATGCGTCGACTGGCGCAGGCAATCATCACCGATCAGCAATTAGAAATTCAGTTGATGGAGCGTTGGCTGAAACAGTGGGAGTCTGTTCATCCGACTGGAAATCATACACCCGCTCCTGATATCAGGAAGGATAACTAATATGAAAATAATCCGTTGGTTCTTGTCTCTCTGTTTATTGCCGTGCGCGATGGCGCAGCAGGCGCCCTGGGCGCGACCAGACATTCCAATCTCCAGCCACGATCGCGTTTACGCGGCAGACCAGACTTCAAATACAGTTTCTGTAATTGACCCATCGGAAAACAAGTTGCTCGGCGTGATCAAGCTTGGCGATCCGGTGCCGGGGGCACTCAGTCCACTCTATAAAGGACAGCTTCTCGTGCACGGTCTTGGTTACTCGCCGGATTCCAAGACACTGGCTGTGGTGTCAGTTGGATCGAATTCAGTAACACTGATCGACACCGCAACGAATAAGGTGAAAGGCATCGTTTACGTCGGCCGCTCGCCGCATGAAGCGTTTTTCAGTCCAAATGGACGCGAGTTATGGGTAACAGTGCGCGGCGAGAACTATGTGTCAGTTATCGATCCGGCGAAGATGAAGGAAATACGACGCATCGAACTGGCTAACGGTCCGGGCATGACCATGTTTGGACCGGACGGCAAGTACGCCTTTGTTTGTTCCAGTTTCACTCCAGAACTCGCTGCCATCGACGTGGCCTCGCATCGAATTATCAAAAAGATTCCGCAAGCGACTCCGTTTTCGCCGAATATCGCAGTCACTCCGGAGAACGACGAGGTCTGGATCACGTTGAAGGACGCGGGCAAAGTGCAGGTGTACAGCGCGAAGCCGCCGTTTGCTCAGAAGGCAGTAATAGATACGGGGCCGATCACGAACCACGTGAACTTCGCAAACAATCGCAACGGCAAATTCGCCTACGTGACTATTGGTGGGGCAAACGAAGTGAAGGCTTTCCGCCGAGGCGCGACGCCACAATTGGTTGCAACGATACCGGCAGGCGATCTTCCGCACGGGATCTGGCCATCCGGCGATGGCTCGCGGGTGTATCTCGCTTTGGAAAACGGCGAACACTGCGTCGCGATCGATACCGTGAGTAATAAGGTCATCGCTACTATCCCAATCGGACAAACGACGCAGGCTTTAGTTTATGTTCCAAACGCCACGCCGAATGCTTCGGGTACAGAAAATCTGATGCCGCTCGGCACCGCAGCAAACACAGCGCGTTTGCACTTGGAAGCGGGTGGAACTGCATTGCCAGAAGCTCAGGCATCTGTGGCAGTGAACTCGTTAGGCCTATCGGATCTTGTTCAAATCGCGGCGAAAGGCCTCGCTCCGAAAGAGTCATATCAAGTGTATCTCGCGGAATCCAATCAATCGCCCTTCGGTAAACTTGAGCCGCTTGCAGTGTTGAAAACGAATCCTGATGGCGCAGGTATCGTTCAGGCGATCGGACCGCTTAAGGCACTCGCAGGCAATGATCCAAATTCTTCTGCGCCCCAGCGGTTTCTGGTCGTGACCGACATCAGGGATTCGTCGCAGGTGGTACTGCGGCAAACCAATGCCGGCGAAATGAAGCCCGCAGATCCACAATGAATATGTCCGGTCTAACGACAATACGGAGTCATTTCGCCTGTTCCGATAGTCTGGACTCGAAGTCATTTTAATCTTCCATCTCAAAGGAGGGAGTGAGGATCACTCTTAAGAATGACCCCAAAATCCCGCGGATGCGCCGTGGCTGCAAAACCGCAGCGTAACGATCTTAGGGTATGAAAAAGTTTAAATTACTGAG